>ERZ832522.21-NODE-21-length-167896-cov-9.489422_pt1 | contig 167896 bp, 147 predicted proteins | sample MGYA00519951_ERZ832522 | MGnify/ENA primary metagenome ERZ832522 (study PRJEB31850, sample SAMEA3708728) | human gut metagenome | biome: human gut; feature: human-associated habitat; material: faeces | place: China | collected 2014 ... | reverse complement strand
AACGCCCGACCGGTGGTGTCTGACGAACGTAGTGAGGAGTTCCGCCGGTCAGTGAAAGAAAAAGGTAGACGACCGACAGAAGCGACCGGGTCGCCAATTCCGATCACCGAAGACGAATTAGTAACAAAATATACCTACTATATTAGTAAAAAGTGTGTAAGATTATAAAAATTCTATTGATAGCTATCCCTCACTTGGCCTGCTGCGCCAAATAAGCCTCATACATATCCAGCATCCACGTGCCGTCACCGTCCGCATCGGCCTCTTTTTTACGTGCTTTACCCTCTTTGCCCTTAAACCAGTTTTTACTGAATTCCTTCAAACCGGGTTTCTTGTCTTTCAGCAGGACACTATTCACCAACATTGGAATATAGACAATTTCTCCCTCCTTGCCTTCATCGTGGAAACGAATTCCATGATAGGTAACTAAGCGTCGTTTCATTCCCTGCTGATTGGTTGTGACATCCCAGTCTTTCCACCAGTACACAGAAGCGTGCTCTCCCGTATTTTCCAGACATACAAGGCGGCGTATCGTACGGTAACGATCGGCAATGGAAGGTGACGCCAACTCACGCGATTCCCAGCGGATACCGTCAGGATTATTCTCTGTCTTTTCCGTATAATCGATACATACGACTTCATCCGCCGTATATTTCAATACTTCCTTATCATCCGGTGTCGCAGTCATTTTGAAGGAATAATTGCTCTTTTTGAAAGCGGAGGCTTCGGCATGCCAGCCCCTCTTCACATATCCTTCCACTTTTTCACCGGATGTCAAGGTCACCACCACACGGCGAAACTCCTGGTCTTTTACTTTCTGCGCATTCGCCTGCGGTATGTACACACACAAGGCCAGTACTACTAAAAAAAGATTTTTCATAATTGTATGTTTAAAGGTTAATGTCCGATATGATATTCCTGTAACATCAACACGGTTTTATCACGCCACGTATCCAAACTACGGATGCGTCTGCACAATTCCGCATCGTCAGCCACGTAACGGCAAAGCCGTTCCCGAAAAGCGTTTCCCGTCCGCGGCTTCATTTTTCCAGGAGAATAATAGAGGGTGTCACCCGATTTCCGCAGATAATAAATCACCCGCGAACGACTGAAGACCCCTCTCCGTTGCCAAACCTGGATTCCTCCGTTAGAAGCGATACCATAGCCCCGTCCGGAGTAAACGTAAGCCTCGATATGCGGCGTAGCAAAATACTGCCAACACCAACCGATACCCTCTGCCAGTATGAATTTCCGCCGGAATTCCGGTGTCCGGGGATGCCAACAGACAATTGAATCGATTTCCTCCGCCGGATAAACCTCTTTCTGTTTGTCCCTGGTGAAAATGCCCCGGAATGCTTTAACATCTTTGCCTTTTTTGGGAATACACACACGATGATCACCCGAAAATCCGACACTTTTTCCCTCCTTGAAATAAATAATACCCTCCACCGGAACGGCTGCCCGAACAGAGAAAACTCCCACGCTCCACACACAAATCAAAAACAATTTTATACTCATTTAATTTTTTTTGTGACAAAAATATGGTTAATAAAATAATTTAACTAACTAAATATCAAAATATTTTTTGGACTTCGTCCCTATCGGCTGTTCCGGCAGCCGTTAATAACACGCCTAAATATATTCTATTACGATAAAATGAAAGATGCTGTGATTTTAATTTTTTTTCGTAGGTTTGTAGCCGATTTCCAAAGGTTAATTTCGGTATGTAATGTACCTGCTATTTTGAAAGTATATGATTGAGAATTTAGTGATAGTGGAGTCTCCGGCAAAAGCCAAGACCATCGAGAAATTTTTAGGGAATGGTTATACCGTGAAGTCGAGTTTCGGACACATCCGCGATTTGGAAAAAAAAGATTTAGGAGTAGACATCGAACATAATTTTCAGCCTAAATATGAAATATCTTCCGACAAGAAAACAATCGTCAAAGAGCTGAAAACACTGGCCAAGGAAGCGAAGACCGTATGGCTGGCTTCCGATGAGGACCGTGAAGGAGAAGCCATTGCATGGCATTTATTCGAGGTGTTGAAATTAAAACCGGAGAACACCAAGCGAATAGTATTTCATGAGATTACCAAAGATGCCATTCTCCATGCGATTCAAAACCCAAGAAACATTGACAAAAATCTGGTGGATGCCCAACAGGCCCGGCGGGTATTGGACCGTTTGGTCGGATTCGAAATGTCGCCGGTGTTATGGAAAAAGGTAAAGCCTTCACTTTCTGCCGGCCGGGTGCAATCCGTTGCCGTAAAACTGATCGTTGAACGCGAACGCGAAATCAATGCTTTCAAAGAACAACAATATTACCGGGTTTGCGGAACTTTCGAAACCCAGCAACATGCTCAATTAAAAGCCGAAGTACAGACCCGTTTTACCGATAAAGAAACGACACTTACTTATCTGGAAGCCTGTAAAACAGCTATTTTCCATGTGGATAGTGTAGAGACCAAGCCGACGACCCGCAAGCCTGCTCCCCCGTTCACCACTTCCACATTACAACAGGAAGCTTCCAGAAAACTGGGTTTTTCGGTATCCCAGACCATGTCGGTAGCACAAAAGCTTTATGAACACGGGCTTATTACCTATATGCGTACCGACTCGGTCAATCTCTCCGATCTGGCCATCCGGACAGCCAAAGCTGTCATTTGCGAAACATTGGGAGAAAAATATTCCAAACCACGGAATTTCGCGACCAAGACCAAAGGAGCACAAGAAGCCCACGAAGCTATCCGGCCTACCTATATGAACAAAACGGCCATAGAAGGCGACCGGAACGAGCAACAATTATATGAACTGATTTATAAAAGGACTCTGGCTTCGCAAATGGCGGACGCCCAATTGGAAAGGACCAATATGATCATCGGTTTATCCAACCATTCCATCCCCTTTACGGCAACCGGTGAAGTGATTATTTTCGACGGTTTTCTGAAAGTATACATGGAATCACATGACGAAGAAACCGATGATGAACAGGCCGGTCTATTACCTGCTTTAGCTCCGGGAGACCAGTTACAACGTCAGCTCATTACAGCTATAGAACAATACACCCTTCATCCGCCGAGATACACCGAAGCCAGTCTGGTAAAGAAAATGGAAGCTTTGGGTATCGGACGTCCTTCTACCTATGCTCCGACGATCACAACTATACAAAACCGGGGCTACATCATCAAAGAATCCCGGGAAGGCGTCGAGCGTAATATCGAACAGATCGAACTGAAGGGCAACGATATTAAAATCAAACCCAACAAAAAGATATTCGGCGCAGAAAAGAAAAAACTTTTCCCTTCCGATATGGGTATGGTAGTTACTGATTTTCTATCGGAGCATTTCACCAATATCATGGACTATAACTTCACCGCTGAAGCAGAAGAAGCCCTCGACGATATTGCCGAAGGGTCTGTCGAATGGCAAAAGATGATCGGAGAATTCTATCATCCTTTCCATGAAACCGTCGAATCTACCCTCAAAAATTCGGAACGGAATAGCGGGCAAAGAATTCTAGGTACGGATCCGGTAAGCGGCGAGACAGTGAGTGTACGAATCGGCCGGTTCGGTCCGATGGCACAAATCGGGGAAGGAGAGCATGTACGTTATGCAGGCCTTTTAAAAGGACAGCTCATGGAAACCATCACCCTGGAAGAGGCCTTGGGTTTATTCAAATTTCCACGTAAAATCGGCCAGTACGAAGATAAAGACGTCAGTATCGGGATCGGCCGGTTCGGACCTTATATCAAACACAACAATGTGTTCGTATCTTTGAAAAAAGGAGAAGACGATCCGGGGACCATCACTCTCGAGACAGCCATTCAACGCATTGAAGAAAAAAGAGAAAGTGACCGGAATAAACTGATAAAAGTTTTCGATAATGGAGTGCAAATCCTGAACGGCCGCTTCGGACCTTACATTTCTTACAATAAAGCGAACTATAAAATCCCTAAAACATGTAAAGCAGACGAGCTTACATTAGAAAAATGTATGGAATTGATCGAGAAAGAAAGTAGCAAGAAAAAGACAGGCGGAAGCAGCAAAAAAACGCCTGTCCGAAAAGCCCAAACGACCACGAAAAAGAAAAATTAAACCATTTCTTTATTAAAAGGATGTGTGTCAGGAAATAAACCTGAAATAAAGTGAGGAAAAGCGAGCCCGAAAATTTGCACAACAATGCACTTTTATCTATCTTCGTAGCCTCTAAAAATAATGTAAACCGTAAAAAACATTAAATTTTTAATATAAATGGCAACATTACAAACAATCAGAAATCGCGGCGGACTACTTGTTAGTATTGTGATCGGTCTGGCCCTGATAGCATTCATTGTAGGAGATGCATTAAATTCAGGTTCAAGAATTTTCAATAGCCAACGGAATCAGATTGGCGAGATCGCAGGAGAGGGAGTATCTATCATAGATTTCCAAAACCGCGTCAGTAAAAATGAAGAAATGATCAAAGCGATGAACAATGTATCTTCACTGAATGAAGAACAGCAGACCATGTTGCGGGAAAACACCTGGCAGCAAATGATCATGGAACAATTGATGCAAAGAGAATATGATGAAATCGGTATCGATGTCAGTGGTGATGAATTGTACGATGCATTACTCGGCGAAAATATGAGCCCGGCATTACGCCAGCTTTTTACAAATCCGAATACGGGCGAAATCGATTATGCCGGTGCCAGAGATTATGTAAAAAAAGTAATCTCCGCTCCCAATAATATTCCGCAGAAAGCATATTGGCTGAACATGGAAAAAGAAGTTTCCGACAGCCGGAAAATGGCGAAATACAATGCAATTGTCGCCAAAGCGCTGTATATTACGGATGCCCAGGCACAAGAAGCAGCAGCCAACAGTGCTGATAAAGCCGACATCAGTTATATCGTCAAAAACTATTCTACAATTGAAGATTCTACGATCAACGTAAGCAACGGGGAGATCAAAGAATATTACAACAAACATCAGAAGAGCTTCGAACAACCGGAATCGCGGAAAATTGTTTACGTCAACTTTGATATTGAACCTTCCGGAGAAGATTTCTCCGAGACTGAAGGAGCAGTGAACGACCTGGTGAAAGAATTCAAAGAAAGTGCAGACCCACTGGAGTTTGTAAACCTTTCTTCCGAGAAAAAAGCCGACCGGAACTATTTCAAACAAGATGAAATAGCAAACGACAGTATGGCTCAATTCCTTTTTAATAATGAGAAAGCCGTATTCGGTCCTTATCTGGAAAATAACGCCTATAAAATCTCCAGAGTTGCTTCTGTCAAAATGTTGCCTGATTCTGTAAGAGCCCGCCACATTCTGATCGCTCCTCAAAATCAGGATTATGCACAAGCAAAAAATATAGCAGATAGCTTAGCCGATCTGTTAAGAAAAGGAGCTGATTTCGAAGAATTGGCTAAAACTAATTCCATAGACCAAAATTCAGCAGTCAACGGAGGCGATCTGGGTTGGTTTACATCAAGAACGATGGTACAGCCTTTCAGCGATTCTGCCTTCTTCGCTAAGAAAAACGATATCAAGGTAGTCTTGACACAATATGGTGCACATGTGTTGCAGGTAACGGACATGGCTAAACCGGTGAAAAAAATCCAGATTGCAACGGTTGAAAAAGAAGTTTCTCCATCTGCTAAAACCACTAATCAGATTTACAACGATGCACGTACTTTTGCTATTGAAGTATCCAATCTCGACAACTTTAACAAAAAAGTCGAAGAAAGCGGTTTAACCAAACGTATCGCTACCATCGGCAAAAACGATAAAACAATCGCCGGTATGGAGAGTGCCCGTGAAATGATCCGCCAGGCTTATATGGCCGAAGAGGTGGACGAAGTTTTAAAAACAAACGATGGTTCGACCATCTTTGAAAACGGGAACAAATTCACCATCGCCGTACTGACAGAAATCGACGAAGAAGGTATCGCTCCGCTCAATAAGGTTGCCGGTAATATCAAACGGATCCTGATACAGAAGAAGAAAGCCGATTTGTTGAAAAAAGAACTGGCATCGGCTAAGAGCGGTAGTGAAAGTTTACTTTCCATTGCCCAGAAAGCCGGTTTGGAAGTCAAAGAAGCCAACGAAATTTCATTCAATTCTTTCCAAATTCCGGGAGCAGGAATCGAACCTAAAGTAATCGCTGCTTCCAGCATAACCGAACAAGGAAAGATCTCCGAACCGATCGAAGGAAATCAGGGGGTATATCTGATCCTGGTCAACAACCGGACAACCGAAGAGGTAACACCGGATATGGTCGCTCAAAGCAAACAAGCCTTACAACAAAGTAATATGTATCGTGCGAACTATCAGGCTATTCAAGCTATCTTGAAAAATGGCGAAATAATTGACCAGAGATACAAATTCTATTGATAGAAAGCATAAATATGAAAAAAACAGGAGGAGTGAGTACGACTCTTCCTGTTTTTTTTAACCCTATTTTCATGAAAAAAAGGATATTAATTACCGGCGGTGCCGGCTTTATCGGTTCACACCTTTGTAAGCGTCTACTAGATGAAGGAAATGAGGTTCTTTGCCTGGACAATTACTTCACAGGAAATAAAGAAAACATACTTCCTCTTATCCAGCATCCTTATTTTGAAGTCATCCGCCACGATATCATGAATTCCTTCTATGCAGAAGTAGATGAGATTTATAATCTGGCTTGTCCGGCTTCACCCATCCATTATCAGTACGATCCTATCCGAACCATCAACACGTCGGTTATGGGAGCCATCAATGTTCTGGGGCTAGCCAATCGGGTAAAGTGTAAGGTCATGCAAGCATCGACCAGTGAGGTATACGGAGATCCGCAAATCCATCCGCAAGCTGAATATTATTGGGGAAATGTAAATCCCATCGGTATCCGTTCCTGTTACGACGAAGGTAAACGCTGTGCAGAGACCATTTTTATGGATTATCACCGGCAATATAAGGTAAAGATCAAGATTATCCGTATCTTCAATACATACGGCCCGAATATGCATCCCCAGGATGGCCGCGTCGTTTCGAACTTTATTGTCCAGGCTCTACAGGATAAAGACCTCACGATCTACGGAAATGGCCGGCAAACCCGTAGTTTCCAATATGTAGACGATCTCATTCGAGGCATGATAAAAATGATGGATACGGGAGATGATTTCACCGGGCCCGTAAACTTGGGAAATCCTTGTGAATTCACAATTTTACAGTTAGCAGAAACTGTGCTGCGGTTGACAAATTCCAAATCGAAGATTGTATTTCAGCCTCTCCCCTCAGACGATCCGACCCAACGTAAACCGGATATCACCCTGGCTCAATCGAAGCTGGACTGGATGCCGGCAATTGAATTAGAAGGCGGATTAAAGGAAACCATCGCCTATTTCAAAAGGATTTTATAAAGAAGAGGAACGGTTTTACAAGCCTGATTCGTGAGCTCCGAAAACCCGGGCAGGTGAAATTTTACAGATTTCTGACCGGCGGAACTTCGTCCCTGAAAACCAGTATAATCAGGCAGGAAGTTTTCTTCATTTATAGAAATTCCGCACAAACATGCCTTTCACCGGTCTTTTCAATATCAAAGCTGCAAAAACGGCATGAATGAAACCTATTCCATAGGCAAATAACTGAATAAAAGCAGCCACAATCGACAAAAACGCGACCTTTATACTTTTATTCAACCGCCAAGAATCGATAAAAAAGACAAATATTAATAAGAGCAAAGGAAGCAGGCAATACCAAGAAAAAAATATCCCTCCCAACAAGCACAACAAACAACCGATAACAAAACAAGCCGGCAGGAAATGCACCAATTTCAAAGAATGGGGGTGTAAAAGGTACAGATTGATCCGGGCCATACCCGAATTATACACCTGCTTGAAAAACTTTCGGAAAGAGGTGCGGCGTTTATGAAAAACATAGGCCTCGGGCAACAGACAGGTTTTAAATCCGGCAGCCATGATGCGGATACTCATATCGATATCCTCCCCAAAACGCAGACCGGAGAATCCCCCGGTAGCTTTCAGCACCTCCTGGGAAAAACCCATGTTAAAACTCCGGGGATGAAATTTTTCCATCGACTGTTTTTGTCCCCGTATACCTCCCGTAGTAAAAAAGGAGGTCATCGAATAATTAATGGCTTTTTGTATATTCGTAAAAGAATCGTGTGCCCGGTCGGGTCCTCCGAAAGCATCTACACCGGCCTCCTGGCAAGCTTGCCGTACCACCTGAGTATATTGCCGGGGAATAATACAATCCGAATCGAGAAAGACCACATATTTCCCTTCGGCTCTTTCGGCACCATAATTCCGGCTCAGGCCAGGTCCGCTATTTTCTTTAAAAAAATACTTGATATCGATAGCAGACTTATACTGCTCCACGATCCGGTCACAACGTACTGTCGAACCATCTTCGACAATAATGATTTCAAAATCACGGTTATCCTGAGCTGCCAGACTTTCCAACAATTCCTGAACCTCTTGCGGACGATTATATACGGGTACGATCAATGACAAATAAGGCATAAATCCAATTCCTAATTTTTCCAAAGGTAAAGAATATTTTTTCATTTGGAAAATCAGGATTGTAAAGACAAAGAAATATGATATGTATTATTATTATTTTAACTTTGCTACGTCAATATAGAATCGACCCAATGTCTGAATTGAAAAAAGTTTTAATTGTTACTTATTATTGGCCACCAGCTGGAGGACCGGCTATACAGAGGACTCTGAAATTCGTAAAATACATGAGGTTTTTCGGTTGGGAACCTGTTATATTAACTGTTGAAAACGGGGAATATCCGGCTATCGATCCTTCACTGATCCAAGAAATTCCGGATAACATACAGGTATATAAAACAAAAGCTTTCCAACCCTTCCAACTTTACCGGATGTTAACCGGTAAAAAAGGAAATACACATAATAATGCCAATGTTTTCGGCCAAAAGGATAAAACTTTCATTGAACGTTTAGCCAAATGGATACGCCTGAATTTATTCATTCCCGATGCCCGGATCGGATGGTATGCCTATGCAGTTAAAGCAGCAAAAAAAATCATCGAACAAGAGCACATCGATTTGATTTATTCTTCTTCTCCTCCACACAGTTTACAGCTTATAGCACAAAAAATAGCTAAACAGAATAAGATTAAATGGGTTGCAGATTTCAGGGATCCCTGGTCTGAATTGGTTCATTATCAATCTTACAAACGTACCTGGTTGACAAGAAAAATCGACAGTCATTTTGAAAAATCGGTTTTCCGTTCTGCCGACCGACTTGTTGCTGCGGCCAACGACTACGCGACATGTATCAAAACACATGTCGACCGGAAAATCGAAGTCATCTATAACGGTTATGATCCGAGTGATTTCCCAAAGCCAAAGTCCAAGAACACAGAGGATTTCCTGATCACTTACACGGGGGAACTATCCGAGGACAGAATACCCCATGCTTTATTACGTGCTCTCAGCCGCTTAGAAGATTCCAATATAAAATTACAATTTATCGGGAATACATGCCCGGAATTGAAACAGGAAATACAGCAGCTGAACCTGGGCAACAAAGTGATACTCAAACCTTATATGCCTCATATTGCTTCTATTGCAGAATTGCAACAATCCGATCTTTTGTTATTAGTGATCAATCAGGTCGCTAATGGCAAAGGTATTGTCCCCGGTAAAATTTTTGAATATTTAGGAACCCGTAAACCGATTCTTTGCTTAGGGGATCCCACAGGAGAAGCCGGTGAAATTATCAAAACCACGAATTCCGGGTTTTGTATCGCTCACCACAATGAAGAAGAAATTTTCACTTTATTGTCACGTCTTTCCTCAGGTGTTTTACCTGGCTTGAGCTTTCAAACCGAGCAATTCGAACGAAAAAATGAAACCGGACAATTATGTGATATTTTCAATACGTTAGTAAATAAGCCATCCTGAACATATTTTTCATCAATAGAGTAATCGAACAAAAATAGAAATTATGCAGAAGTCAGTATTGTTTATGGGTCTAGGATATATCGGTCTCCCGACAGCAGCACTCGTCGCCGATGCAGGCCTACAAGTGACCGGAGTCGATATCAATGAAAATGTGGTCAATAATATCAATAACTGTGACATCAGCAATCAGGAGCCAGGTTTACAGGAAATTGTAGAGAAAAATATCCGGAACGGCCGTTTAAAAGCTTCTCTCACTCCCAGTCCGAGTGATGTGTTTCTGATCGTAGTTCCGACCCCGTTCAATGAACATCATCAGCCTGACATATCCTATGTCACTGCCGCAACACGTCAGATTATCCCCTACTTAAAGAAAGGAGACCTATATATTCTCGAATCGACCTCTCCCGTCGGTACCACTCAAAAAATGGCACAACTGATTTTCAGTGAACGTCCGGAGTTAGAAGATCAGATCTTTATCGCCTATTGTCCGGAACGCATTCTGCCCGGCAACGCTCTGTACGAACTCAAACACAATGACCGGGTCATCGGTGGTTATACGCCGGAATCGACCCGCGAGGCTATAGCGTTCTATTCCCATTTTGTCAGCGGCTCCTTACATTCCACTAATTCCCCTACAGCAGAAATGTGTAAGTTAGTGGAAAATTCCTCCCGGGATGTACAGATTGCTTTTGCAAACGAGCTCTCTATTATATGCGACAAAGCAGGGATTAATGTATGGGAATTGATCCAACTGGCCAACAAACATCCTCGTGTCAATATTCTTCAACCCGGCGCCGGAGTAGGTGGTCACTGTATTGCAGTCGATCCTTATTTCATCACCTCCGATTTTCCTTTAGAGTCGCAATTGATCGGAAAAGCCCGGGAAATTAATAATTACAAAGCATTCTGGTGTGCAGAAAAAATTAAAAATACGATTCTTACTTACCAGCTTGAAAATAAAAGAAAGCCGAAAGTAGCTTTGATGGGACTTGCTTTCAAGGCAGATATCGATGATTTACGGGAAAGTCCGGCAAAATATATCGCAGAAAAAATAGTGTCTGAATTTCCCGAAGCCTGTCTGATTGTCGAACCTAATATTTCGCAACACCCACAATTTCAATTGTCGGAAACCGGATACGCTTACCGACAGGCCGATATTATCGCTTTTCTGGTTGCTCATAAAGAGTTTAAAACACTTCCTTATGACAACAGTAAACTTATCCTTGATTTCTGTGGAATATTCAAAAAATAAATTGGATGAAAAAAATCTTATTCATTTTCGGAACGCGTCCTGAAGCGATAAAGATGGCGCCATTAATCAAAGAAACCGGGCAAAGCCGTTCGCTCGGAATCGAAATCTGTGTAACAGGGCAACACCGGGAAATGTTAGATCAGGTTTTAAAACTTTTCGATATATGTCCTGATTACGATTTGAATATCATGCAACCGGGCCAGGATTTATATGATATTACGAGTAGAATTCTTATAAATTTACGGGATATATTGCAGCAGTCCAAGCCGGATCTGGTATTAGTACACGGAGATACGACAACCTCTATGGCTGCCGCTCTGGCTGCTTTTTATCAACAGATTCCTGTCGGCCACATCGAAGCGGGCCTTCGGACACATCAGCCTTATAATCCCTGGCCGGAAGAAATGAACCGGCAGATCACCGGCCGGATTGCCGACTGGCATTTTGCCCCGACACAGAAAGCCCGGGCAAATCTATTGGCAGAAAACTGTCGGCCCGATCACATCTTTGTCACCGGCAATACGGTTATCGATGCCCTATTGTGGATTAACCGAAAAATAGAACAGGACAAAACCACACAGGAAAGTTTAAGGGAACAATTCAACAAGCTGGAGATTCCATCAGAAAAATTAGAAAACTGGAAACAACAAAAAAGAAGATTAGTACTCATTACAGGGCACAGACGTGAAAACTTCGGTGAGGGTTTCATGCATATCTGTCAAGCGATCAAACAGCTGGCCAGCCAATATCCTGAAGTAGATTTCGTCTACCCTGTGCATTTGAACCCGAATGTACGCCAGCCGGTGACTGAAATACTGGGTAATTCTCATTCCACCCCCAATATTTACCTGATTCCCCCTTTAGAATATCTGCCCTTTGTCTTCCTGATGGGAATCGCTTATTTTTTATTGACCGATAGTGGAGGTATACAGGAAGAAGCTCCCGGTTTAGGAAAACCGGTACTCGTTATGCGTGAAACGACAGAACGCCCTGAAGCCTTGGAAGCAGGTACAGCCAAACTCACAGGAACCCGTTCCGAAGAGATTATCCGGCTAGCCTCTTCTCTGTTGGACAATCCTGAGGAATACACCCGCATGAGCCAAGCCGTAAACCCTTACGGAGACGGTAAGGCAGCCAAGTATATCACCGGTATTCTGGAACAGATTTTATAAATTCTAATCCCTATGCCCGGAATGAAACAACTCATTTTTTTCACTGAAAGTTTTCCATACGGAAAAGGAGAAAGCTTTATAGAAAATGAAATCGAATATTTATCACGGGAATTCGACCGGATTTACATTCTGCCCAAAACCAGTTCCACCCAGGAGCAACGTTCTCTACCTGCAAATTGTATCGTTTTCCCTCCGATATTCCGAAGTTCGGGGGAACTTGTATTCAAAGGATTATTTTGTTTCAGTCCACTCTTTTATTTTTTCAAAAAATTGATATCGGAAAAAGCCTATACTTCTCTGTATAAATTCAAAAAGTATATCGCTACCGCCATTACCTGCCGGTGTATCCTTGCCGATAAAAACTTCAAACGGCTAAACCGGCAGTCCACGGAAAGTACTGTCTATTTTTATTGGGGCATCGGTATGGCCTACATCCTGCCTTTCATCCACAATAAAGACAAAAAAATAGTCCGTTTTCACAGAACTGATTTATATGCGGATTTACGTCCACATCAATATATCCCTTTCAGAAAGGAAGTATTCGAAAGCCTGAATAAGGCTGTTTTCATCTCCAAACAAGGTTTGGAATATGCGAAAAAGAATTTTGGACAATATAAATTCAGTGCCTATTGCAGTTATTTAGGTACTAAAGACCATGGGATTTCCAAAATAAAAAACGAGGATGGAGTTATTCATATCCTCAGTTGTTCTAATGTTGTCCCGGTAAAACGGGTTTCTTTGATCCTAAAATCCTTACTTTTGATTCCTGACCGTCCTATTCAATGGACACACATCGGAGGAGGAAAAGGATTCAATGCTTTACAACAACAGCTCCAACAACTACCAGCCAATCTGACCGTACACCTGACAGGAGCTATTACAAATCGGGAAGTGATCGGACATTATCTTCACCATCCAGTAGATATATTTGTCAATGTCAGTGCCAGTGAAGGTCTTCCCGTCAGTATTATGGAAGCCATTTCATTCAATATCCCTGTTATAGCGACTAATGTAGGAGGAACGAACGAAATCGTGACTTCCGAATCAGGAGTATTACTTGATCCTCACTTTTCCGCTCAGGAATTGGCCGACCAGATTGTCCGGGTATATGAACATAAAGACCGTTTCCATCCTCGCCGGTTATGGGAAGAAAAATTTAACGCGGGAAAAAATTATCCCCGATTTATCAGTCAGATATTGAATGATTAACAGGCTATTCAGGCTTTTAACTTTTGCATCTTAACCTTTCTTTTGTATCGTATATATGGACGTAGAACGAAGAGGGCTACATAACGGCAACAGACCGGAAAGACAGCCCATGACCATATTTTATATTTAAAAGGTAAGGATAATTTCATGGAGATATACTTTTCCTTATCTCTACAATACCAGCTTAACAACATTTTGAAATCCTCAGCATTCCCAAGCAACAATACATCCCATAAGAATTTAATATACCGTTCTCTTATTGATATTTTCAAACACTCCAGGTAATACTCCGACTCAGCATGCTGAATCTCTATCCAATTATATATTCGTTTCAATACATCGAGAATCTGATTCATAACAGATAAAGGTAAAACCATCAGGTCTTGATAAGATAAAGAGTTTTTTCTCAAAACATAATAAGACAAATATTCCGGAACATAAGTAATCCGTTGATTAGTAGCTCTAAATAATAATTTGACAAAGAACTCTAAATCTTCCATGTAGTGACATCCTTCTGTAAAAGTAATATGCTCAGCGGAAAGAAATTTACGATCGATGAGCCAACAGTCTGTAGAAACCCGAAACGAACCGACCCTCAACTTCTCCTTCAATACGTCTACCGCTCCAAAATGGCCGGGATACCTCGTGATGGTATCCCCTCTTTTTTCAATATAACCACAAAAACAGGCTAATTCCCCTCCAGCCACTAATTTATGATACATCAACTCGAGAAAACGTCTATCCCAAAGATCGTCACTATCCAAAAAAGACACGAAATCACCGATAGCCTTTTGAAGTCCTAGATTCCGGGCCGAAGATACTCCTCCATTCTCTTTATAAAAATACTTTATTCGCGCATCTTTGCATTGGTAATCTTTAATAATCTCACGTGTACGATCCGTACTTCCGTCATCGATCAAGATCAATTCAAAATCAGAATAGGTTTGATTCAAAACACTTTCGATTGTCTGCGCCAGATAATCAGCAGCATTATATGCAGGTATAATAATTGAAATCATATCACTCATCTTGAGAGGCTAAAGTTATAAATAAATTTTCCCATTTCTTCATAACCGATGGCAAAGCAAAACGAATAATATTCCGGCGGGCTTCATTTCCCACTTTCTGCCTCAGTGAAGAATCTGCCATTAACTGGCTCAATCGCTTTACAAATTCGTTCTCATCGCCTTCCTCTATCAAGAAACCATCCTGCCGGTCCTGAATAATATCCCGGGGACCACATTTACAGGTATAAGCCACTACAGGTAATCCACATGCCATCGCTTCATGTAATACCATAGGAAAACCTTCATGCCGGGATGTCAACACATAAACCGAACTACCTAAATATTCCCGAATGATTTCTGCCCGTGGTGGACATATTTCTACCGATTTTAACTTCAATAACCCAATTTGCCGTTCCAAAGTATCTTGTAATTCCCCGGAGCCGATAATAGTTAATTTCCAATCCGGAAAATAAGGTTCTATTTCAGCCCAAATAGCGATTAAACGATCAAATCCTTTTTGTGCTGACAGACGTCCCACTGCAATAACTCTGGGAATAGACAAATCGGCAGATTCCTTAGGATAAAAAGTCAATGCATTCGGTATAACCACGATATTATCCTTTCTTCCCCAATCTTTTCGGTCTTCTTCCGTCAAAACCACCAGACGATCATAGTATTTTATCTTGTTTAAAAATCTTTTAATCTTATATCGGTTAATTATTCCTTTGACATTTTGATAACTAAAATAAGAAAAATGACATTCCAGTATTTTTTTACTTCCATCTTTCAATCGATACAACCATTCCCGCTCTCGTCCGGTCATCATGGAAATCGTAATATCAGGCTTTTCTTTCAATAATATTTCCTCTAACCGCCTTTGATGGCGTTTCGTATAAATTATTCTGCGTATCTTATTCCAAAAAATATTTTTTCCCCTACATGCCGCATAATCGATATCCAAATCATAAAACCGGATTTTATCCGAAAAATCAAAAGCCAAGGGTAGATTTTTTTGTTCATAGGTTATAATCACAACTTCCATTCCGGTCAATCCGGCCAAATAATTTGCTTTAATTGCCAGTATACGCTCCATACCAGCCATTCGAATTATATTTGGAATATTGTAAATTATTTTCATATAAATATAATTTTAAAATAGGCGAAAATAACCGAACTTTCTCTCAAATGCAAATGCCTTTGTTGTATTTAAACTCACAATATTATCCGTACCTTTGTCAAAATCTATATAAACAGGTATATGACACCCAAAGTAAGTATCATCGTCCCCATTTATAATGCCGGCAAATTCCTGGAAAAATGCCTGGATACACTTGTTAATCAAACATTAAAGGATATCGAAATCATTTTGGTTCTAGACTGTCCCACCGACGGTAGCGACCGGATCGCCCGGGAGTATGCCGAAAAAGATCCACGCATCCGGCTGATAATCAACGAACAAAATCTGAATATCGGTTTAAGCCGCAATGAAGGACTTAAAATCGCCCGGGGAGAATACATCGGTTTTTCGGACCACGATGACTGGAGGGAATTGGATATGTACGAAAAATTATACCAAAAGGCCAGGGAAGATCAGGCCGATATTGCCATCTCCAATTTCGACAGCATTTATCCGGATCGGATCATTCCTCATCCATATTACCCTGACTGTCCTAACCAAGAACAATTGAAACAAGAAATCTTCTCCCACCTCATCGGTGACTGGAAAAAGGAGCAGGAGTGGAGACCTTTTACCCATTGGGGGTATATGTGGCACATCCTCTACAAAAGAGAAATCTTGGAAAACCACAACATATGGTTTTCAGATAACAGAGAAATCACATACGAAGACCTGCTTTTTTTGATTCAGGTCTTTCATGCAGCCAACCGAATCACTTGTATTCCCCTGATACTCTATCATCATGTTTTTCACCAAAAAAACCAGGCAAGCAGTTATATCTACAATTCAACCCGACTGGTGATCAACCATTTAATGTACTTGGATCACTTCCTCACTACCCATCACCTCAGAGATGAACACCTATGGGACTATTTCTTTTCAACTTTACATGTTTTATGGCGTACCCTGAAAAATGAAATACATCACAAATCCTGTTATCAGGCTTTTATCCAATTAGTTACCATACGCAAAAATCCAACCATACGGCAATTGGTCCGGGAGGTCCCCTTTTCGGTCCGGATGGCCCGAAAATTGAAAATCCAAAAAACCGCTTTATGGCTTTTACTTCGGCTCTAACGACTATTTAAGAATCAAATCATTCCGGCAATTTCATATACCAAATAATTCTTTATCTTTGTTTGTTCATTATTCAAAAGTACAGTCATGACAAAAATCAATTTCAGATCTTGTTTGCCTTACGCCATTGCGCTTATTATATTTATCCTGATCGCTTATATTTATGCTTCACCTGTTTTGGAAGGGAAAATCATCAATCAAGCGGATATTTCCTCTTACCAGGGAGCTGCAAAAGAAAGAGACGATTATAAAAAACAGACAGGAGAAGAATCTTTCTGGACCAATTCGATGTTCAGTGGCATGCCGACAACCATGATCGGAGCTCATTACAAAGGAAACTATCTTGAAACTATCTACAATCATTTATTTTGGGGTCCACGCCCTGCTTCTTATCTGATCTTGACTTTTGTCAGTTTCTTTTTGCTGTTGCTTGCGATGGGAATCAATGTCCGGCTCTCTATTGTCGGAGCTTTGGCCTTCGGTTTATGTGCCTATAACTTTCAAATCCTGCAAGTGGGGCACAATTCGAAAATGGTAGCTATCGCTCTTATGCCGATGGTATTAGCCGGAGTGATCTATGCTTATCGTAAAAAAGCATTTTTAGGGGCGGTTCTTTTCGGATTTGCCCTGTCTTTTGAAATTGCAGCCAACCATCCCCAAATCACTTTTTATCTGGGTATGATCATTCTGGCTTATGTTATCGCTCAATTGGTCTCTGCTATTAAAAACAAGACTTTACCTGCTTTCATCAAAACATCTTGTTTTGTGTTGTTGGCCACGATATTGGCAGCAGGTACGAACGTCAACCGACTTTGGCCCAACTGGGAATACAGTAAATACACGATGCGGGGCGGTTCTGAATTACAAATGGCTCATGCCCAAGGGAATCAGACCCAGGGTGGATTGAATAAAGAATATGCAACAGCCTGGAGTTACGGTATAGAAGAAACGCCGAATCTGCTTATTCCTAATTTTAACGGAGGAGCTTCAGCCAGTGAACTCAGTAAAAAATCCAAAACATATGAAATCTTAAAACAAGGAGGGGTTCCGAATGCTGAACAAGTCATCAAACAAATGCCGACCTATTGGGGACCTCAAGCCTTTACTGCCGGCCCGATGTATATGGGAGCGATTTCGGTGTTTTTGTTCGTATTGGGTTTAGTTGTTCTCCAAGGCACAACCAAATGGTGGATCGCCGGGATATCACTGTTAGCCTTACTATTGGGATGGGGAAAACATTTTATGTGGCTCTCCAGCTTGTTTTTCGATTACGTACCTCTATATAACAAATTCCGGGTACCTTCTATGATTCTAACCATCCTGCAGTTAACTATTCCTCTGTTGGGATTTTATAGTCTTCATCAGATTTTCTCGGATAAAATCGAGAAGAAAAGAGTCATTAAAGGACTGAAACTAGCCTTGGGGATTACAGGTGGTTTTTGTTTGTTATTCGCTCTTCTTCCAAGTCTTGCCGGTAGTTTTACTTCCCCGGCAGACAGCCAATTCCCGGATTGGCTACAACAAGCCCTACCCGAAGATCGCCAAAGTATGCTACGAAGTGATGCCTTCCGTTCATTACTTTTTATTCTGGCAGGTGCAGCTACCATTTGGGCCGGTTATATGAAAAAAATAAAATTATCCTCGTCCATAACCCTTCTCGGACTACTTATTATCTTAGATATGTGGAGTGTAGACAAACGGTATCTAAATAACGACCATTTCGTTACACCACGTGAATTTACTAACAATTTTAATTTACGGCCTGTCGATAAAGAGATATTGAAAGATACCGATATCCATTACCGGGTTTTGGATTTGGCCGTAAATACTTTTAACGACTCACATTCCAGTTTTTATCATAAAACAATCGGAGGATATAGTGCTGCTAAACTACAGCGTTATCAGGATATAATCGATTATCATCTGGTTCCTGAAATTCAGTCTTTAGCCAATGATTTGCAAAGAGGACAAACACGGGCAGATATAGATTCGAGCTTACAAAAGCTATCTGTCATCAACATGCTAAATACCAAATATATCATTCTATCAGCCAACAGCACACCGATCGAAAACACCGCCAGATCAGGAAATGCCTGGTTTGTCGAAAATTATCAACTCGTCGACACTCCTGATGAAGAAATTTTAAGCCTGAAAGCTATCGATCCTGAAAAGACAGCTATTATCGGCCGCGATTTTGCCCAGGCTGTAGCAGGTAAGAACATCCGGTTCGATTCAACCGCAACGATTCAACTGACTTCCTACGCTCCTAATAAACTGACTTATAAAACAAAAGCCTCCCAGGAACAACTGGCTGTATTCAGTGAAGTATATTATCCCGAAGGCTGGCAAGCTTACATCGACGACCAACCCGGTGAACTATTCCGTACCGATTATATTTTACGAGGCCTGTCTGTTCCGGCAGGGGAACATACTATTACTTTAGTGTATAATCCAAGATCTGCTTATCAGGGAGCTCTGATCTCACAAATCAGTTCCATTTTATTAATTTTAGCTCTTCTGGGAAGTATTATCGGGTATATCAGAAAAAATCGGAAGTGTTCCTCGGATCAGGCCTAACAAAGTATTTTCACCATTTACCGTAAAAAAAAGTAATGGAAATTCATATCACCAAAAAAGATGTTTTGTGGGGATACATTGCCCAATTCTTTAACATCGGAGCAGGAATACTTTTACTCCCGGTGATATTAAAACTTCTCCCGGCAGATATATTGGGAGTCTGGTACATTTTCCTGACTATTTCGAGTCTGGTACAAATGATCGACTTCGGTTTTCAGCCGACTTTTACCCGAAATGTCGCCTATGTATTCAGTGGTGCTGTAAAACTTCAGGCCAAAGGTCTGGATAAAGGCCAAACTCATCTGGATCATCCCAACTACCCGCTTCTCAAAAACATGATTTCTGTAATGAAACGTTTTTACGGAGGTATTTCGCTTTTGGTCATTTTTCTCCTCCTGACTGCAGGTAGTTGGTATATCGATGATCGAACAAACCACATCGCAGCTAATGAAGAAATCATGATTTCATGGTTTATATACACCACTTCCACCGTTTTAAATCTTTATTATTCCTATTATAATGCATTACTAGTGGGTAGAGGCCTTGTAAAAGAAAACAACCAACTCATCATTATCACCCGTTCCACCTATCTCGTTTTAGCCGCCTTGGGTCTGATTGCAGGCTATGGCTTAATTGCAGTAGCCACAGCCAACTTTCTATCTATTATTATCAATCGGTTGGTGGCGATTCATTTTTTCTACCGAAACGGTCTCCGCAAAATCCTCCGGAATACCCAAGCAACAAAAGAAAAATTATTACCTATTTTATGGGTAAATGCCAAAAAAAATGGATTAAGCAGTTTGGGTGGATATTTTGTCCAAAAAGGCAATTTGCTTTTCATATCTATGTTTTTACCTCTGGAAACAGTTGCCAGTTATGGTCTAACCGTTAATCTTATAAATATTCTGTCAGGGGTATCCCCACTTTATTTAGGCACTCATATTCCTGAAATCTACAAGGATAGGATCGACAATAACCTCCCGGATATCCGCAGAATATTCGGAGAAGGTATTTTTGTATTCTACCTTCTATATATCCTCGGAGCCTTATGCCTGGTCCTATTAGGTCCCTGGGCTTTGGAACTATTTCACAGTAAAACCCAACTTTTACCTCCAGGTCCTCTTTTACTGATGTTGTTTGTACAATTTTTAGAATCCAACCATGGTATGGCAGCCACTTTAATTACTACCCGTAATGAAGTTCCTTACCTGAAAGCTGCCTTGATTTCCGGCTTTTTTATCGCCCTGTTTTCCCTGACTTCTCTCTATTATACCGATTGGGGAATCTGCGGTGTCGTTGCTTTGACCGGTTTGGTACAAATCAGCTACAATAACTGGAAATGGCCTCTGATGGTCAGCCAGGAATTGGAAAAAAGTTATCCGCAATTAGTGAAGATCGGGTTCCTTTCTTTACGGACCTGGTTAAAACAATATCTGGTAAAGAAAGGAATCCGGTACTAGAAGACATATCCGAACCCGAAGTTCAGATAAACATTATACATCTTGAAGCTGATACTTTCAAAATCACCGGGAAAAATAGAATTCAACCCCCAGGTCAGATCTGCATAAACACTCAAATGTTTATATGCCCGCCATTCAGCTCCGGCATCCAATCCCCACTGAAATTTACGCAAGTCGCCCGAAAAATCGTAAGTTGCTTCCGTGACATTCGCTTTGGTACCGGTCGGATCTCCTTCACGGATATATCCGTCATAGGCTACTCCGGAAAAATCTCCGTTAGTCAGAATAGAGATGTACGGGCCGAATTTCAAATCCCAACGGGGTGACACTTTATAAATAACCTGAAAAGGCAGAGTGATATATGAATTTTTTACATTCGTCTTTACATTTCCTGTCCAATTGCCTTCGACATGTCCCAGCACTTCCCCATCATACGAATCCATCACCATGTAATAATTTTTCACCCTGGCATCGGTTTTCATCCCTTTGTTCTCGAGGCGGATTCCGAACAGTCCTCCCCATTTCCGGTTCCGGTCGAACCATTTAATGATATTTCCTTCGATAGCAAGCTGAGCACCCGGCCGGTAACTATTGATTTCCCGGATTTCTGCCGGCAAGGGTAATGGAGAAGTTCCTCCGATATTGACACCTGCTTTAATCCGATACTCCAGTCCTTTCAAGGTAGAGCGAACCAAAGCACCCGGTTTCTTATTTTCAGCAAAAACAGCTCCTGTTACCAGTAAAAAAACAATCAGGTATATACTCTTTATCGTTTTCATTGTCTCAATTCTTATTTTTCACAAACAATCTCTACTTTATCGATACACAAAGTACTCCCTACAGAACCGGCAAAATATGCCCCATATTTGCTGGAAGTGAAAACTACAGCCAGATTATACTCGTAATTTTTCATTTTTTCTTCTTTGAAAGGCAGATACTCATCCGTTCCATCATCCGACGGATCCCGCTGGTCCTGGATGAATTTCGGCCAATCGATCGGTATGCGCGATTCGTAGTGAAAATCGACATGAAATGCAGTAAACTCATCTTTCTTTTCTACCTCTACCCGGGCCAAAGCAACGATATTCTTACTGGTCAGCACATTGTTTCCGTCCAATGCTTGTCCATCGAGTTCTGCCGCTTCATATAAAACAGCATAAATATCTCCCTCATCTTCCTGCCCGGGAATCGTGACAGTATTTCCATTTTTATCTTTCGCCTTGAAAGGTTGGGTACCGGGAGTGTACTTGTAATATCCCTTGAGTTGCAGCGGTTTTTTCCCGAAAGGCAATCCGAAACGAGTGGCTTTCAACGGTTTTTGTACGGCATTATTTACATCGAAACTGCCCAGGAATAAGTTTCCTGCCGCAATGGGCATTTTAACCGTCTCTCCGAACTGTCCTGTGCTCTTCGTCTCCAACTTGATGGCTCTGCTTCCATCTATTCCATTTTCGATAGAAACCGTAGGGTATTCCTGCGGATTCCGGCCGACACCCGTCAAGGCAAAACCTGAATTTCCGGAAGCCCAAATATATTGTTTAAACAGGGCTGTTCCTTGTGTTTCCTCGAAAAACACCTGATATTTCCCCGTTTCATTCAGTTCATAGTGTTCAAAATCATATCGAAGCGGCAAATCGAATGTATCGATAATCACCGAATATTCTTTATGCCAATTTCCGTCCTCGGAGGTTACGGTAAATTTCTGGGGATGCGAATAGTCCATCACTCGGGCCGGATCGGGCGAAATGTTTGCCCCTTCCGTCAAGGTCACCTCTAAAGCCAGTTTTGTCAGGTCGATACTCGGATTAGCCTGGGCCAGCACCTGAGCATTGTTGATGATAATATTTCCTTTAATATTTGTTTCCGGTGATCCCTTTGCATTTAAAATCTTACATGCCGTAATATCTGCTTCTGCATTTAAAGGCTCGCTTTGAATACAAGCTCCCAATCCTCCGACCATCAACAGATATAAAAAACATTTTTTCATACTTCTCTTGCTTTAATTTCAATAAATCAGGCCACAAAGGTAGAATAAATTAGTCAAAGTCCATACAGCCGGTACAATTTATCGAGTATCCCGGCCTGTAACAAGCTATTCTTTTTTATCCAAAATGGTCGTCATTGCATCAATTCCGGAGTCGTATCTACCCATTTATATAATTTATCACCACGCCGGATTTTTCCAGGCACCTGAACCGAAAACAATATTCCTTTTTCCACCTTTTCCACTGGCTGTAAATCGACCCTTATCTCAGGTACTTTCATTTGAATCGTTCCGGTTGTAGGACCTTGTATCAATATTTCGTCCCCAACTTTCAAGTCGAAAGATTCCAGTTTAAACTCTGCGACCTGCAAATTGGTAAAATAATTGGTCACTTTGCCAAGCAGAATTTTCTTTTTCGTCGCTTTCGAGCCATATACCTCGCTCCATTCCCCTAAGCGTTGCCCCAAATAATATCCATTCCAGAATCCACGGTTGAAGACTGTCGCCAAGCGTTTTTTCCAAATCCGGATCTTATCCGCTGAATAGGTATCGTCGAGATAAGCATTTATCGCTTCGTTATAACACTCACAAACCGTACGTACATATTCGGCGGAACGGGCACGCCCCTCGATCTTGAAAACCCGCACACCGGCGTCGATCATTTTATTGATAAAACCAATTGTGCAAAGGTCTTTGGGCGACATGATGTATTCATTTTCAATATCGAGTTCGACTTCATTTTCGCGATCTTTGACCGTATAGGCTCTCCGGCAAATCTGATTACAGGCTCCCCGGTTAGCAGAAGCGTTTTTCTCGTGCAAACTCAAATAACATTTCCCTGAAACAGCCATACAAAGAGCCCCATGAGCAAACATTTCAATTTTGATCAGCCCTCCATTCGGTCCCCGTAAATCCTCCCCGACGATGCGACGATGGATTTCCATGACTTGCTCCAATACCACTTCGCGGGCCAAAACGATCACATCGGCATATTGGGCGAAGAAACGAACTACTTCGAAATTAGTGACATTACACTGAGTACTGATATGCACTTCGACTCCTACAGAACGTGCATACAAAATAGCGGCCAAATCGGATGCAATGATAGCAGTGACTCCGGCTTCACCGGCACAATCGATCACTTGCCGCATTTTCTCTAACTCTTGATTATAAATTACGGTATTGACAGTCAGATAGGTTTTCACCCCTTTCTCCGAACAAACCGATACGATATTTTTCAAATCCTCCAGCGTGAAATTTGCTGACGAACGTGCCCGCATATTCAATCCTTCCACACCGAAATAAACCGAATCCGCACCTCCCTGCAAAGCAGCATATAAAGATTCATAAGAACCTACAGGCGCCATCACTTCAAAATCTTTTCTGGTCATAACCTCATCCATTTGAAATACAAAGGTAAAATAAATAAATCTCAAAATTTATCCCGGATTTTTATTTTTGGCACAAACAAATCTATACCCCAAAAGTATAACTACAAAACCGACTTATTTCCCGCAAAATGAAAACTCAGACCAAAGTCCCTTCACTGATACAAGCAATTCTTCCATTGATTGTTCTGATCGCCCTACTCTCGTTTAATGTCAGTTATTTCGACGATCCTTTGGGGGGCTCTAATCAAATAGCCTTAATCATCGCAGCAAGTATCTGTAGCATCCTGGCCCTTTTCAATCATGTCAGCTGGCATGAAATCCAACGAAAAATATTGCAGACCATTAATTCGGCTATGACGGCGATACTTATTCTGTTATTGATCGGTTCGCTAAGTGGTTCCTGGATGCTGAGCGGAGTCATTCCAGCTATGATTTACTATGGAGTAGATATCATGCACCCGTCCTACTTCCTGGTGGCCTCTGTCGTCCTTTGTGCTATTGTATCTCTGGCAACAGGCAGTTCCTGGTCGACGATCGCCACTGTAGGTGTAGCTATCGTGGGAGTCGGTAATGCTTTCGGACTTCATCAGGGGCTTGTAGCAGGTGCCGTCATCTCAGGAGCCTATTTCGGCGATAAAATGTCCCCGCTCTCAGACACGACAAACCTGGCTCCTACAATTGCAGGAACGGATCTTTTCACTCATATCCGCTACATGGTATACACCACTTTCCCAACTTTAATTCTCACGTTGATCATATTCGGAATCATCGGCCTATATCAATTAAATACAGATACTGCCATAGATACCGGCTTTATAAAAAAGGGCCTGGAAAGTAGTTTCCACATTACTCCCTGGTTATTATCGGTCCCTGTTTTACTCATTATTATTATTATAAAAAAAGTTCCCCCCATACCTGCCATGCTGGGTGGAGTTGTTCTCGGAGTTATTTTCGCCCTCATTTTTCAACCTGATCTCCTCGATCAGCTGATCGCTCAAGAAAAGTTCCACAACACCTATCAGTTGATCATCCAAGCTGTCGGAAGTAGAATGACACTGAGCACAGGGGTATCCGAAGTCGACGAATTGTTGACAACAGGAGGAATGGAAGGTATGCTCGATACAGTTTGGCTAATTATTGCAGCTCTTACTTTCGGAGGAGTGATGGAAGCCAGCGGATCCTTAAAAAGAGTGGGTGAAGCTTTTATGCATTTTATTTATAACGACACTTCGCTGGTCAGCACGACCATACTGACTTGTATCTTCTTCAATATCACAGCCTGCGATCAATATCTTTCTATAGTCGTACCCGGTAAAATGATGCAAAAAATTTACGAACAAAGAGGCTTGAAACCCGAAGTCCTCAGTCGGGCTCTGGAAGATTCTGCGACAGTCACTTCCGTATTGGTCCCCTGGAATACTTGTGGAGCTACCCAATCACGGGTACTCGGCGTACCTACGATCGAATACCTCCCTTATTGTTTCTTTAATTTAATTTCCCCGCTGATGAATATTTTCATCACGATCATCCATTATAAAATACGAAGAATTAAAGTAAAAGCATAAGTAAATGACCGATAAATAATGATTTCTTTGAAAATAGAATCAAAACCTAAGTTTATTTTGTTACTTATTCCTCTTCGGTGATCGGAATTGGCGACCCGGTCTGACGACACAGAACCCGAAATCGGAATAGAAAGAAAAAATCATACCTAGAATTATTTTGTTACTTATTCGTCTTCGGTGTTCGTGTTTGGAGACCCGGTCGCTTCTGTCGGTCGTCTATCTTTTTCTTTCACTGACCGGCGGTGTCTGACGAACGTAGTGAGGAGTTCCGCCGGTCAGTGAAGGAAAGCCTTAACGGACCGTTCCAGGCGAACCGGTCTGACGGTATAAAGCCCGGAATCGGAATAGAAAGAAAAAAAATTAAACCTACCATTCTTTAGTGATAACGGTTATACAAACCACAATGGTTAGACCAGACTTCCGTAACTATTTATAAACTAATTTTATTTTAGAATTATATTTTACAACTAAAAAATTAGTTATATATTTGTCTGTAAAAAGAAATTCAATAAAAACAACTATGAAAGAATTAACAAGAGCAGAAGAACAAATTATGCAAGTGCTTTGGGATTTAGGAAAAGGTTTTGTGAAAGATATTATAGATAAACTTCCGGAGCCCAGGCCAGCTTACAACACAGTCTCTACCATCGTTCGGATTTTGCAGGATAAAGGATTTGTCGGTCACGAAACTTTTGGGAAAAGTCATTGTTATTATCCTTTGGTAGCCAAAGATACTTATACCAAAAAGTTTTTAAAGAATTTCATCGGTAACTATTTTGGAAATTCATTCAGCCAAATGGTTTCTTTTTTTGCCAAAGAGGAAAACATTGATTTGAAGGAATTGGAAGAAATTCTAAAACGTGCAGACGAAGCACGACGATCAGAAAACTAACTCTTTAAAATCTATCCTCCATGCAAACTTTCCTCCTTTACATGATCAAATCTTCAACAATTCTGATCGTATTATTGACCTATTATCAATTTTTCCTGAAAAGACAGACTTTCTTTAATCTGAACCGGATTTTTTTGCTAGGCGTATTGGTCCTATCGGCATTGCTTCCCTTTATTTCCATTGAAATAAACCGGAACGATATGATCGGTTTTCCCACTCTCGCCTCAGTCAGTGAATTGTTGGAGGAAAACCAGATAGGGAAAAGCAGTCAAAGCACGCTTATTACAGCCACAGAACAGCCGATCCCTATGATTCCCCTACTTTATGGGATCGGAGTTGTGTTTTTTTTCCTTCGTTATTTAACCACTCTATGCCGGCTATGCTTATTCGTTCATCGAAATCCACGCAAACGATTACATGGATTGTATATGATCCAAATTCAGGAAGGCCTACCTACTTTCTCCTTCTTTAATTATCTGTTTATCAACACCCACTCTTTGAGTCAGGAAAACAGACGGAAAATATTTGCACACGAAAAAATTCACATACAACAATGCCACAGTCTGGATTTGTGTATAGCCGAGATCATCTGCATCGCCAATTGGTTCAATCCTTTTGTGTGGTTAATAAAACAGCTTATTCTCGAAAACCACGAATATATCGCCGATCAACAGGTTATCCGTAAATATAAAATCAGCGGATACCTTGAATTACTCATTCAGCAAAGTCTGAAAGGAGCCTTTTCTTTTACGAACTATTTTTCGTGTTCGAATCTAAAAAAAAGAACCATTATGTTGACCAAAAAACAATCCCGCAAATTCCAGATGATCAATTATATTCCGGCATTTTTATTAGCCGGAATGCTATTTTATCTCTTCTCTTGTAAAAACATGTGCGAAGAACCGGAGTCGCCGGAGCTTCAAGTTTTTCAGATTGTAGAGAATATGCCTCAATTTTCAGGCGATCTCTCCAAGTGGGCGACACAAAATATCAAATACCCTTCAAAAGCGATCGAAGCAGGAATCGAGGGGAAAGTGTATGTCAATTTTATTATCGACTCGACAGGTCGGGTCGGACATGCTGAAATACAACGAAGTACCCAGTCACTATTGAATGCCGAAGCCTTAAAAGGAATCGAGGCCATGCCCGATTGGATTCCGGGAAAACAAAGAGGAAAAGCGGTGCGAGTAATTTATACCCTGCCTGTTACTTTCAGTCTCAAAGACCAAGCCGGCAACTTCGCTCCGAAGGTTACCATAATTCCTCCCCATAACGAGGCCAAAACACCGACATTAGTGAAAGATTCTTCTGAAACAGAAAACAGTACGGAGGTTTGCATATTTCAGGTAGTTGAAGAGATGCCCGAATTTGCAGAGGGAAACGTGGCGGAATGGATCATGAAAAATATCAAATATCCGAAAGAAGCAATAGAAGCAAATATTACAGGTAAAGTCTTTGTTCAGTTCGTTATTGAAAAAGACGGAAGCATTACAAATGCTAAGATCGCCAGAAGTGCATCTACTCTGCTGGATGCAGAAGCTTTACGAATTGTAAATAATATGCCCCAATGGATCCCGGGAAAACAAAGAGGTAAAGCGGTCAGAGTCGCTTACACTTTACCCATAAGCTTTTCATTGGAGTAAGATAGAAAGCGTATTATTTTTTTTCCTATCTTTGCTTTATAATTGTAAAAATTAATAGAGTAAGCATATGAACGAGGAAGTAAAAATGTACATGGACGAGGCCAAAGAACAAATGCAAAATGCATTGGTCCACCTCGAAAATGAATTGGCGAAAATCAGAGCCGGCAAAGCAAACCCCAAAATTCTGAACGATGTTCTGGTAGATTATTACGGATCACCGACTCCATTGTCACAAGTAGCCAATATCACGGCTCCGGATCCACGTACAATTGCAGTTCAGCCTTGGGAAAAAAATATGCTTGGCCCTATCCAAAAAGCCATTATGAATGCCAATCTGGGATTTAACCCGGATAATAACGGAGAAGTTGTCCGGATCAATGTACCGCCCTTGACTGCCGAGAGAAGAAAAGAACTGGTGAAACAATCGAAAGGGGTCGGTGAAACCGCCAAGGTAAGTATCCGGAATGCCCGTCGCGATGCTATCGACGAATTCAAAAAAATGGTGAAGAGTGGTCTGCCCGAAGATGAAGCTAAAGATGCCGAAGATGAAGTTCAAAAGATCACAGACAGCTATAACAAAAAGATAGATGAAATCCTGACCGCAAAGGAAAAGGATATTATGACCATCTAAGATTTTCTGTCAAAGACAGAAAATAGATTAGCGGAACTACGTTCCGGATTGGTGTCAGACCTTCGGTTTTTCCGATCAGTGCATCTTCGATGCTGATTAACGAACTCTCGGTTCTGACTGAATATTCGATCCGAAACGTAGTTTTTTAATCAGTATTTCGCAGACCAGAGATCAGAGGTTTCACTGATCTTTCTCGCTCTCTCCAAATCCTCGGGCGTATCGATTCCTACCGATTCGTGATCGGTGAACCTTACCGCAATCTTATAACCGTTCTCAAGCCAACGCAATTGTTCCAGAGATTCTGCCTTTTCCAGTTTTCCCTGAGGCAAAGCTGTAATCTCTCGTAATACTTCAGGCCGGTAAGCATACATGCCCACATGTTTGTAAAAAGGAATCACAGCACTCCATTCTCCTTGCTCTTTTCCCCGGCAATAAGGAATGGCAGAACGGGAAAAATAAAGAGCGGTCTGCAGAGACGAACATACCACCTTAACCTTATTGGGATCGAAAATATCCGCATTCGTGTCGAATTGTTTTGCCAAGGTAGCGATCTGAATCCGGGGATCTTCAAAACAAGCGATCAAAGCGCGTACCTGATCGGGTTGAATAAAGGGTTCGTCTCCCTGTATGTTGACAACAACATCATAAGTTTTTCGGTAATCAGCCACAATATGCCGGTAGGCTTCGCAACAACGGTCGGTTCCGCTCTTGTGGTCGGCAGAAGTCATCACTACTTTTCCTCCGAACCCTACAACCCGGTCGTATATCCGCTGATCGTCCGTTGCGACAAAAGCGTCTTGTGAAACCAACTGTGCTTTTTCTACCACATGCTGGATCATCGGTTTACCACCGATCTCAGCCAAAGGTTTACCCGGAAAACGAGTCGATGCATAACGCGCCGGAATCAAAATTAAAACATTCATTCAATTATTCTTTAGCCGGTTCACGCCCCTCTTTTTTTGTCATTTGGCAATTGCCATTGAATATCACTCCCGGTTCGATCGAGAGTACAGATGAAACAATATTTCCAATCACTTTGGCGGACGATTTCAGTGAAACCGTCCCGGAAGCTTGTATATCACCAAGTACAACCCCCAATACGTCTACATTGCAGCAATCGATGTTGCCTTCAATCTTGGCCGTATTACCAACCACTAATCTCCCTGAAGTAATGATCTTACCTTTTATGATTCCGTCGATCCGGATATCGTTCTTTGTTTTTATATCACCTACAATAACCGTACCTTCGCACAACAAATTGACAGCATTTCCAGGATTCTCTTTACCCATAATAATCACCTTAATTTATTTCGACGCTTTTTTAATTTCAATCCTTTCCTGATGGTTGCACCAAGCGTTATTTCGAGTGTATCTGTAATCAAGCCACCTTCGATCACAGCATCTCCTCCCATAACAGTTTTACAGGCCACACATACATTACCTGTAATAGTGCCGTTGATATATAATTCATCGCAATCCACATCTCCGTCGACCTTCCCCCCTTTGTTTATGATCACCAGTTTTCCGGCATGTACATTTCCTTGAATCATACCATCCAGGTATACACTCTTATCGGTCTTCAAATTACCGTCAATTCTGGTATTTTCCAGTATCCGGTTCCCCTCATATTCAATATCAAAACGTTCCTGATTCATAAACTATAAATTCACATCGAAGATATAACAAGTAATTGAAATATAAAAGCGACTTACACGGCTTTTTTTAGCTCCCCCAAAAATTCGTTTTTTCTGTAGTTACAAGGGGTACAGGAGTTAAGTCTACACTTCGTCCGATCAACTGCCGGCATTAAAAGGTTTCAATTATAGACTTTATAAACTTCTTTGGCTATAAAAAAACCGGCTTGAAAATTCAAACCGGTTTTCCATATCCTTTTTCCAACTTTACTTCTTGGGATCGTAAGCCCATTTCAGCCAGATAGCTCCCCAGGTAAATCCCGCACCGAACGCTGCGAGAATCAGATTATCTCCCTTGTGTAACTGATTTTCCCATTCGTACAGGCACAATGGAATCGTTGCAGAAGTGGTATTTCCGTATTTCTGGATATTCACCATAACTTTAGAAGGATCGAGTCCCATACGATCGCCGGTAGCAGAGATAATACGCAGATTTGCCTGATGGGGCACCAACCATGCGATATCGTCGGCGGTCAGGTGATTTTTTTCCATAATTTCTGCTGCGGTATCGGCCATTTTCGTTACGGCATGTTTAAATACGAACTGGCCATCCTGAAAAATAAAATGTTCACGGTTAGTAACCGTTTCTATGGAAGGAGGATTCAGCGATCCACCGGCTTTCATATACAAATGGTCGCGTCCCATACCATCCGAGCGCAGGATGTGATCCATCACACCAAGCTCTTCTGCTGTCGGTTCGAGCAATACAGCTGCAGCAGCATCACCAAACAACGGACAAGTCTTACGATCCGTATAATCGGTGATCACGGACATTTTCTCACATCCGACAAATACCACTTTTTTATATCTACCACTTTCTACATACTGAGTAGCAGTAACCAAGCCAAAAAGGAATCCGGAACAACCTGCATTCAAATCAAATCCGAAAGCATTCTTCACTCCAACCATATCGGCAATAATCTGCGCATTAGCAGGGAAATGCATATCCGGTGTCACTGTGGCACAAATCAACAAATCTACTTCTTCCGGTTTGGTTCCGGTTTTCTCGAACAGATCTTTTACGGCTTGTGCACCCAGCCAGGCACTTCCTTTCGTCGGATCTTTTAAAATTCGTCTTTCTTTGATCCCTACCCGGGTCATGATCCATTCATCAGAGGTATCCACCATCTGGCTCAATTCCTCATTGTCGAGGATATAGTCGGGATAATATGCCCCTACTCCGGTTATTATGGCTCTCAGCCTATTCGTTTGCATAACTATAAATTTAAATCAGAGATTACCCCCGCACACGCAAGGGTAAGTTTCATGAATTATATAAACAACCATAGCCCCCTAGGGCTTAGGAGGCTGGCTGTGTATGATTCTAAAACAATCCTTTTCGTGTCAAGATTATGCTACTACTGCTTTCTCAATAGCCAACTTTCCTCTGTAATATCCACATTCAGGACATACTGTATGATACTGTACAGCAGCACCACAGTTAGAACACTTAGCAATAGCGGTTACCGTAATCGCATCATGCGTTCTTCTCTTATTTCTTCTCTGTTTTGAGGTTCGATGTTTCGGATGTGCCATTTCTTTATTATTTATTTAGTTATTAATTAATTTTTTCAATTCATTCCATCTCGGATCTATTGGTTTATCATCTTCTTCTATCACATATTCATGCAACACTTCCTGCATATCTTCGTCGCATTCTCCTTCGGGATGCACTACCCGCATCGGGTAATTCAACATATAAGTTTCATAAAGATACGAACTTACATCCAAATAGTCATCCTCCGGCGACAATATTATATAATCATCTTCGTTCCCTTCTTCCCGTCCGTTTTGTTTTACATACAAATTCATAACACCGGACACCGGAAGATTTACTTCTCCTAAACATCTGTCGCAGGTTGCTTTTACCATTCCTTCGATCGTTATACGTACTTCCATTAAAAGTGAACTCTTCACGATCAGGACGGTAGCTTTGACTTCTCCCCGGGTTCCTTTCGTTGCTTCAAAACAATCGAAGAATCCCTCATCCATGATGAACTCAAAAGAGTGTTTTCCCTCTCCTAATCCTCTGAATGCTATCTTATATTCTCTCAATCTATCCACAAGCCTTGACGTAAAACGGCGCAAAGATAATACAAAAACTAAAAACAAAAAACGAAAGGCTAAAAAAAAGACAGAGTTAACTAAATTAACATTGAGCTGTTCGAAAATACATTATCTATATTTCCCGCTTTCTTCCATCATACTCAGATAGCTCACATAACGGCTCTCACTGATTTCGTCTTGCTCCACAGCTTCCAACACAGCACAACCGGGTTCATGGGTATGGGTGCAATTATAAAAGCGGCATTCTCCGGACTTCGCGAATATTTCCGGGAAAAAATGCGACAACTCCTCTTTTTTCAAATCGATAATTCCAAAACTTCGTAATCCCGGAGTATCGATAATGAAACCGCCCTGTTTCAATGGAAACATTTCAGCAAAAGTGGTGGTATGCTTCCCCGAATCGTGGGCATCCGAAATTCCTGCAGTTTTCAGGTCCAAGCCAGGCTCAATGCAATTGACTAAAGAAGATTTCCCCACTCCCGACAAGCCGGAAAGCACGGTGATCTTGTCTTTCAGTAAACTCCGGATTTCATCGACGTGTTCACCGGTTTCCGCCGATACGGCATAACAAGGATACCCGATTTTACGGTAAATCACCGTCAATCCCCCTAACATTGCCTGATCTTCGGCATCATACAGATCCGTTTTATTAAAAACCAGTACGGCAGGAATATTATAAGCTTCTGCAGTTACCAAAAAACGATCGATAAATACGGTAGAAGTCACCGGATGATTAACAGTCACCACCAACAAAGCCAAATCGACATTTGCTGCAATAATATGCGACTCTTTGGACAAATTCGTCGATCTACGGATAATATAATTACGTCTCTTTCCTATTGCCGTAATAACATAGCCTTCACTTCCTTCTTCCAATTCCACCTCATCTCCGACAGCTAACGGATTGGTCGTTCGGATTCCTTCCATCCGGAATTTCCCCCGAATACGGCACTGCACCATATTCCCTTCCTCCAATCTTACCCAATACCAACTACCGGTCGATTTTACGACAATTCCTCTTTTCATCTTTTTCGTCCAAAATTATCATTTTATACCTGCAAAGCTATAAAAATAAACCTATTTTTGCGTCGACAAACGAATCAATTGTTATCGCTCTATGAAATTAGTATTTGCAACGAACAACAAGCATAAGCTGGAAGAGATCAGCCATTTATTAGAAGGCGAAGCCGAAATCGGCTCGCTTGCGGAAATCGGTTGCCAGGAGGATATCCCGGAAGATCACGACACTCTGGAAGAAAATGCCTTGCAAAAAGCCCGATACATCAAAGAACATTACGGGTACGACTGTTTTGCGGATGATACGGGGCTTGAAATCGAAGCACTGGATAAGCGTCCCGGTGTATATTCTGCCCGCTATGCCGGTCCTGCAAAAGATTCTGTCGAAAACATGAAGAAAGTACTTCGCGAAATGGAGGGGATATCCGATCGGAAAGCTTGTTTCCGTACGGTTATCGCTTTAATTCAAGGAAAAGAAGAGCACCTGTTCGAAGGAAGGGTAGACGGCAAAATATTAACCGCCCAACAAGGAGAAGCCGGTTTCGGATATGACCCGATTTTTCAACCCGAAGGGTTCGACCTCAGTTTTGCTGAAATGCCTATGGACGAAAAAAATAAAATCAGCCATCGGGGAAGAGCTATTCAGCAATTAATCGCATTTTTGAAAGAGCAACACAACAAGTGAAAACTCAAAAATGGAAATTGTTCAGGGAATCATATTAAAAACCAGCCCTTACTCGGAAACTCAGAAAATTATCCGAATCTATACGAAAGAAAAGGGGTATCTGTCCATGATATCCCCTTCTGTCGTATTCAAAAGAAAAACCAAAACTGTCCATCTCCTGCAAATCAGCGAGATCGAATTTTTCGAGAATGAAAAGAGCGATTTGCACAAACTCCGTCAAATCTTTCCGATCATCAACCTGCCCGAGTTATATTTCGATATTTTCAAGATGAATATCCTTTTGTTGTGGGGAGAAATTCTGAACCTGATTTTAAAAAATGAAGGGAAAAATGAAGAGTTGTTCGATTACCTGACCCATTCCATCGAATACCTGAACTCGACCCATAACGACATCGGAAACTTTAACCTTTATTTTCTCTATCGTCTGGCCGGTTTTATCGGTTTTCGGATCAACACTTCTTCATGGCAGGAGAATTACGTTTTCAATATCAACGACGGGAGCTTTTATCCTTCCGATCCGGCCACTCCGTATATTTCGGGACCGAATACCGCTAAAATCATTTACCAGCTATGTACTTGTCCTCTGGCCGAAATAAAAGCCATTCCTCTCAACCGGCAATCGCGCAATATTCTATTGGATGTTATCCTGCTTTTTTACAGCATCCATCTGAATATCAATTTCAATATTAAAAGTATACAGGTTATCCGGGAAGTTTTTGCCTGAACATTCCCGATATTTCCCCAACAGTCGATAGAAAAATACCCTTCGTCCATAATATTTGGTCAAATAAAAAAAAGAAATAAACTTTGAAGTTGAGAAATTGTCTTAAAGTTCAGAGTGTTGTTAAAAAAAATGTTATTTCCCCGTCTGATTGGAAAGAATATTTTAAATATTTTATAAAATGAGAATATTGCAGTACAAAGTTAACATCTTTTATTATATTTATAGTCAAGATTTGCAAGTAGAACTTTAAAAACAGGAATATGAATATCAAAATCCAAGATTTGACCAAGGTTTACCCGGATGGTCATAAGGCGTTAAACGGCTTGAACCTGAATATAGAACCCGGCATGTTCGGTTTACTGGGGCCTAACGGAGCAGGTAAAACGACGTTGATGCGGATTATGACTCTTTTGCAAAATCCCTCTTCAGGTACTATTTTTTTCGATGATTACGATATTTTGCGCGATCGTAAGGCTATTCGTTCTGTTTTAGGCTATCTACCTCAGGATTTCCGTTTTTTCGAAAAACTAAAAACCTGGGAATTTCTAGACTACGGGGCAGGACTGGCGGGAATAAAAGGCACCCGGAAAAGGTCGGAAATCGTCGATGAGATGCTGAGAAAGGTCGGTTTGTATGAAGTCAGGGACCGTTGGGCTAACCGGTTGTCGGGTGGTATGAAAAGACGTCTTGGGATTGCACAGGCGATCATCGGTAATCCGAAAGTCATCATCGTCGATGAACCGACGACAGGTCTGGACCCGGAAGAACGAATCCGGTTCAGAAATATCCTTTCGGAAGTCAGTGATAAAGATGTCATCATTATCTTATCCACTCACATTGTGGGGGATATATCCAGCACCTGCAAAAAACTGGCCTTACTGAACAAGGGAGAATTGAAATTCGAAGGTTCTCCGGACGATATGATTGAATTAGTCCGGGGGAAAGTATGGGAAATCTTCGTTACCGACCCTGAATTGCAGCAAATCAAGGAAAAATATCCGATCATTTCTACTATTCCTTCGGAAGGAGGCTGGGAGATCCAAATCGTAACCGAAAAATTGGAAGGTTTCGACGGCAAAGCCATTATCCCCAATATCGAACATGCTTACGTCTATTTTATGGACTATCTGCTAAAGGATAAAATGGAAATGTATAGCGAAAAAATCGGTGGAGACCTATTTAATTAATAATGTATTAATGTTTTGATATGAATTTAAACCATATAAATGTTATTGCCCGATACGAAGTAAAACTGGTGAAACGAAGCTGGTTGTTTCGTATTTTTGCCATACTCGCGCTGCTATTCATCTCTGCCATTATGTTGGGTTATCAAACCGGTATCGTCAACCGGATGGATAATCTTTGGCCGAGAATCGCCGTTTCTTCACTGATGCCATTCTGTAACACTTATTTTTATAATATCGCTCAATCGGTCATCGTCGTATTTCTGGCCGGCAGCTTCCTGAAAAGAGACAAAAAACTCGATACCGCCGAAGTCATCTATGTCCGGCCGATGAGTAATGCCGACTATATTGTCGGTAAGACCTGGGGTATTGTAAAGGTTTTCATTACACTGAACATTATCACCTTATTATTTACGGCTTTTTTAAACATACTGATCAATAAATCTCCGTTCGATCTGTTTCCATATCTATTCTATTTATTGACGATTTCGGTACCTTCCCTGTTGTTTGTCCTGGGTTTATCCTTTACGGCCATGTGCATCCTTAAAAATCAGGCGGTCACTTTCATCGTAATGCTGGGAATTATCGGCACTGTTTTCTTTTACCTGACCGATACGTTATATGGGGTATTCGATTTCTTCGGAGTAAATATCCCGGCCATATTTTCAGATGTCACGGGACATGCCGATCTCCGGCTTTTTTTACTCCAGCGGTTTTCTTATCTACTGGCAGGAATCGGCCTGATCAGCATGACCATCGCTCTGGTGAAACGTCTGCCTCACAAACCGTGGAAAATAGCTGTCGTATATACTTTTAGCTCACTATTTCTATTGGCAGCCTGTCTCGGAGGATTGTTATACATCCTGCATTATAATCATCAGCTCGATCTCCGTCATCAGTACATCATGACATTCGATAAATATGCAGATGTCCCGCATGTCGACTTGCTGGTCAACGATATTTCGGTTACTCCTCAAGGATACAGACTAGCAGGAAAGAGTACGGTAAAAGTAGCCAATAACAATGCAAAGCCTCTGGATAAAATTATTTTTTACCTTAATCCGGAGCTAACGGTTACCTCTGTAGAAATGGCCGGGAAAAACCTGCTCTTCCGAAGAGATCACCAGGTTATCGAAGTAGATCAACCCATCCAGCAGCAAGAAGAGCTTACGTTGACGATCAACTATGAAGGGAAAATCAGTGAAAATATTTGTTATACCGATGTCCTGACAGAAGATTACCTGGATACTAAAGTCCCGCAGGTATTCTGGCGTTTCGGTAAACGTTATGCATGGCTGAGTAATACCTTTACCCTATTGACTCCCGAATGTATCTGGTATCCGGTAACCATCGCCCCCGTTAACCCGGGAGCTCCGTACAATGTCAGGAAGAATTTCACAGACTATACACTTACCGTTCATTATGAAGGCGACAAGACCGTTTTGTCACAAGGCAAAAGTAAGGTCGACGGCCCGGCAATCACCTTTACGAACGCCACCGCCTTGCCCGGAATCAGTCTAACCATCGCCGATTATGATAAAAAGGCTTTACGGGTAGATTCCACGGATTACGAGATCTATTACTTTAAAGGCCACGATTATTTTTCAAAATACTTCGAACCCTTATCCGATACCTTGCCCGGAGTCATTCGGGAAGTAAAAAACAGCCTGGAAATAGAGAAAGACCGGGATTATCCTTTCGGAAAATTTGTCTTAGCCGAAACCCCGGTACAATTTGCCACTTATGCCCGTAACTGGAAAGGTTATACCGAATATGTCATGCCTGAAATCCTCTTCGTCCCGGAACGAGGAATTTCTCTAGGCCAGGATTTTGAGGCAGAAAGAAGACGGATGAATGAATGGGGACGGCATGGGGGCCCTATGGACGAGACGGAACAAAATATTTCCCTCTTCAATCGTTTCGTGAGCTCTTTAACCTCCGAAAACAGCCAAAATGGCTGGAATCCGGACAATAAACTGATCAATAAATCCAATATCACTCCGATGTTGTTCGGACATACGAACTACATCAGCTCTCCCGAATATCCGGTAATCGACATCGCAGTCAACAACATGATGAATACTTCTTCCGATCAGGGCTTCCGTTTCTGGGGAGGTATCATCAACGACAAACAGCGAGCCAACCTCTATCTGGAATCACATAGTTTCGAGACAGCGATCGGAGATACCGAACTGAAGCCGGAAATTTTCTATGAATTGCTGAAATTGAAAAGTGCAGCATTGAATAACTATATCACTTCCCGGATCACACAGGAAGATTTCAATCAATTCCTAAAGGCATTTTTTACTAGCCGTCAGTTCCAGAATATACCGTTCGATACACTCCGATACGAAATAGAGAAGAGGTTCGGGATTCGGTTGTCCGATTTTATCGACACCTGGTATACGGCCTCCCATACCCCGACCATCTATATCAAGGATGTGGATGCCAATCAAATTGTGTTGGATGAGTTTACCAAATACCAAATTAAATTCAAGGTCAACAATCCCTCCGACATAGATGCTATCATCAGTACGGAAGTCATGCAAGGCGGAGGAGGCGGTATGCGGCGGGGAGGCGGTATGAGTTTTGAAACGGAGAAGAAAAATTACATTATTCCGGCCGGAGAAGCCCGGGAAATCAAGATTATCAGTGACGAGCGTCCGGCCAATATTTCGATAAATACCAATATTTCACACAACCTACCGACATCGCATAATTTCAATTTTTCTAAAATCGACAATACGATCAGCGATACTACTTCGGGAATTTATCCGATAAACCCGGATGTCTTCAAGCCGAATCCGAATGAAATCATTATCGACAATGAGGATCCGGGATTCAGGACGATCGCCTCGAATAACCGGCATAAACTGAAGGATCTTTTCAAGAAAAAAGATGACGAAAAGTATAAGAATTTTATGCCCTGGTGGATGCCTTCCCAATGGACGGCCATAGCCGCCGACTATTGCTACGGTGAAACGATAAACTCTGCGGTTTATAAAAATAAAGGCAGTGGGGCCAATGCCGTAGAATGGAAAACGGAAATCCCTAAAGACGGTTACTACGAGGTGTCCATCTGGAATGCAAAAATGTCGGGCAGAATGTTTTTTATGGACAGACGCCGCGGTCGTCACAAAGAGGAACGTAATCAGACTTATACCATCCAATACGATAAAGAGAAAGAATCGGTGACACTGGACCTGGATGAAGAAACCGAAGGATGGGTTTCGATCGGGAATTTCTATCTACCTCAAGGAGAAGTCATCATCACTTTGACAGATAAAGTTTCCGGAGATTACGTCATTGCAGACGCCGTTAAATTTACAGCCACAGAAGAATAATAAACGAATAACCCGATAAACGCAGACAATATGCTTAAACAAACTTTGGTCCTCGGTCTTTTAACCCTCAGCGGGTTATATAGTGCGCATGCACAGGAAGTACTTACACTTGAAAAAGCATTGAACACGGCTTTCGAACACAGTCCTTCACTGATTCAAAGCAAACTCAGCCTCGAGCAACGTCAATTGAATCTAAAAGCTCAGGATGCTTCCCTGAAATCACAATTTTCATTGGATGTCACTCCTTTCAGGTATACCCGTAACAACCAATACGATAATTTCAACAGTAAATGGTATGCCAACGAGACCAAAATGTCATCGGCTTCATTCGGTATCACGCAACCCATAAAATGGACAGACGGAACCATCTCTCTATATAATGACTTTTCCTGGCAGGACGCTTCCAACAGGACTTCCGGTGGCAACAATACCTCCTTCAAGCATAATCTGTCTTTACGTATTTCGCAGCCTTTGTTCACTTATAACAGGACAAAGATGCAGCTCAAAGAACTGGAATATGCACTCGAAAATGCCAAAATCAGTTATGCCCTCCAACAATTAAGTATCGAAAAAAACGTCACCAGCCAATTTTACGATGTATATCAAAAACAAAAGGATCTGAACATCTCCCGGGATGAATACAACAACCAGAAACAAAACTACGATATCATCAAAAATAAGGTCGAAGCCGGGCTGTTAGCCAAAGAAGAACTTTATCAGGCGGAAGTCAATCTGGCGAACAGTGAATCCACTGTATATTCGAAAGAGATCAGTTTTGAAAATGCGAAAGACAATTTCAAGCTTTTACTGGGAATGTCGCTGGATGAAGATATCGCGATACTGTTCGACAATAATATTCCGACAGTCGATGTCAATATTAACGATGCAGTTAAATACGCCCTGGATCAACGCATGGAAATCCGCCAAAAACAGATTACCCTGGAACAGGATGTATTTTCGATTATCCGGACAAAAGCAGAAAGCGAATTCAAAGGTGATTTAAGTGTCCGGGTAGGTATGGATGCCCTGGCTGGAAAAGTAAAAAATATGTACGACAAGCCCACCGACAACGAAGAGGTTGGCGTAACCCTCACCATTCCGATCTTCGATTGGGGGGCTAAAAAGGCAAAAGTAAAATCCAGCCAACTGGCTATGGAATCGGACGAAATCAGCCTCGAAGAACAGAAAAAAGAGATTGTCATCGATGTCCGCCAGATTTGCCGTAACCTGCCGACGCTGATCCGTCAAATCGAAATCAAAAAGAAAAGCATTGAAAATGCGGAACGTACCTATGAAATCAATCTGGAAAAATATCGCAACGGTAATCTGACCGGTATGGACTTACAACAGTTCCAAAACCAGTTGACTACTGCCAAACAAGATTATACGAGCGCTATTATCAGCTACAAAATCGAGCTCTTGAACCTGAAAATCCAAACCCTTTGGGATTTTGAAACCCATAAAAGTTATTTACCTGTAGATCTATTGAAATAAAATAACCCTATAAGTCCGTTAACAAGTAAAATCACGATAATCATGAATAAGAATTTTAAAATCCTGGGAGCTGTTATGTTAGGATTCATGTCGTTTTCCTGTAATAACAATCAGGGAAATAACTCTTCTGAAGCCACTACCCCAGTATGGGTCGAGGACGTACAACTCAGAAACATTGAGGAATATATTACAACAACCGGAACAGCAAAGGCAGCTAAAACGATAGAAATAAAATCGGAAACCAACGGAGCTTACTACTTACAGAAAAATCCGAAAACCGGTCGTCCTTATCAGCTGGGTGACATCGTCGAAGCCGGAGCTGTCATCATCCGTCTGGAAAATAAGGAATATGAAAACAACGTGCAGTTGGAAAGTAAGAAATTACAAATCCAGATCACCGAGAAGGAATGGGAAGGTCAGAAAATCCTGCTCGAGAAAGGCGGAGCAACCGAAAAAGACGTAAACAACGCTGAAAACTCTTATATCAATGCGAAGTTAGCCTTGGAAAACGGTTATATCACTTTAGAAAAACTGAGTATCAAAGCTCCGTTCAAAGGAGTTATCGTCAATCTTCCCTACTATACTCCGGGGGTAGAAGTCGCTTCCGGTAGTGTGATGGTCGGCCTGATGGATTATAGTAAAATGTATGTAGAAACCCAATTCCCTGAAAACACATTGACCAAACTGAGAATCGGACAGCAAGTACATATCACCAATTACAATATCAAATCGGATACTTTAAGAGGCATACTGACTCAGTTATCTCCGGCCATCAACGAAGAAACCCGTACCTTCTCGGGGTATATCGAAATCGATAACCCGGATTTAAAACTTCGTCCGGGTATGTTCGCCAAAGCAGATATCGTCACAGTACGGAAAGACTCTGTCATCTCTATTCCCAAAGATATCATTAAAAACCGCCGGGGAGGTAAATTAGTATATACGGTCGACAGAAACAGTGCCGAAGAAAAAGTCATCCATACCGGTATCAGTGACGATAAATACATCGAAGTAGAAAAAGGACTCGAAGCCGGGGACAAGATCGTCGTGAAAGGTTACGAATGGTTACGTAACCGGAGCAAAGTAAAAGTGATGAAGTAACTGTATTCACGACAGTCTGAAAAATTCTTTGTCGGTAAACGTCCAAATTGGTAAACGATTAAATTATGGGAATTACAAAATTTGCAGTAAAATACCCGGTCAGTGTATTAATGATCACACTGGGGGTATGTCTGCTAGGAATCATATCATACAATAAATTGGGAACAGATTTATTTCCCGATTTAAAAAATCCGGCTTTATATATCGATTTGCAAGCCGGTGAGCGTCCACCTGAAGAGATCGAAAAACAGTTTGTAGAAAAAATAGAAGCTATGGCAGCACGCCAGGAAGGTGTGAAAGACGTCAGTAGCAGCAGTAAGGTAGGAGGAGCCACGATTACGGTGGAATACGACTGGGATCAGGATATGGATGCCGCCTTTTTGGATTTGCAACGCAGCATGTCTCAAATCGCTCAGGACGAAGAAATCACTTCCCTGAATGTTTCCCGCTACGATGCCAATGCCACGCCGGTCATGATCATTTCCATGAGCCATAAAGAAATCAAGGATATGAACGAACTCCGGAAAATAGCAGAAAACTATATGCGGAGCGAACTGGTCAGACTGGAAGGTGTGGCCGATATCCGACTCAACGGCCAGGAAAATGCTTTTGTGGAGGTCAAAACCGACTCTTATATGCTGGAAGCTTTCAACCTGACTGCCGAAACGATCGCGTCGAAAATAGAAAGTATGAACCGGAATGTTTCGGGAGGTACCATTGTAAACGACGACATCCAATATACGGTAAAAGGGGTGAATTTATTAAAAGACCTGGAAGATATCGGGAATATTATCGTTGCTTTCAAAACCCCCGGTAGTACCGACACCGAGTCGGGGAACAGCTCTACCGTGAAAGCTCCGGTATACCTGAAAGATGTTGCCAAAATCGAACTAAAAAATAAAGATCCTGAAAATCTGGTGCGCTACGATGCCGAACGTAGTCTGAGTATCAGCGTCTACAAAGAGAATAAATACAATACGGTGAAGGCAGTTGAAAATATCACTGCCAAACTGGAAGAATTGCAGAAAAGTATGCCCGGTTATGAATTTCACGTCATCAGTAACCAGGGAGATTTTATCGGAGCTTCGATCGGGGAGGTCAAGGATTCTGCCGTTATGGGTATTTTATTGGCCATGCTGGTATTGTACGTTTTCCTGCGCCGCATCAATACAACCTTGATCGTCAGTGTTTCTATTCCGGTGTCCATCATCGCTACGTTCAATTTGATGTACTTCAACGGATTGACGATCAATATCATGACACTGGGGGGATTAGCCCTGGGAGCCGGCATGTTGATCGATAATGCCATTGTTGTCATGGAGAATATTTTCCGGAATCTGGAAAACGGCCTTTCCCCCAAGGAAGCGGCTATCAAAGGAGCTTCGGAAGTTTCAGGGGCTATCACGTCTTCAACCCTCACGACCATAGTGGTATTCTTACCTATCGTTTACATCCAGGGAGCTGCCGGAGAACTTTTTAAAGAACAGGCCTGGACCGTTTCGTTCTCTCTATTGTCTTCTCTTTTTGTTGCGGTATTGTTAATCCCGATGTTAGCTTCACAATATGTGAAAGCACCTGCCAAAAATCAGGCTTCTTTAAAAATCAAAGGATACGGTCAGTTTGTCGGTAAACTTTTGAAACACCGGTACGCTGTCGTCCTGACCGCGTTAGTGGTCATGATCGGAAGTTACCTGCTGCTCCCGTTGATCGATAAAGAATTTATGCCTAAAGCAGATTCCCGGGAATTTTCGACTTACATCACTCTGGAGCCGGGAACCCGTCTGCAAAGCACGGATAATGCGGCCGCTACCATCGAAAATATGATTATAGAGTTGGCAGGAGACGATCTGGAATGGATTTTTACTCAGGTTGGACCTTCGACAACAACCGAAAGCCAAACGACTAGCGGGAAACTCGAAGGCGAAAATCAGGCAGAGGTAAAAGTCAAATTGAAAAACAAAGCCAAAGCCGATGCAGATTATATTATCAGTAATCTGAGTCATAATTACACGATTCCCGAGGGCGTGGAAATATCGTTCGAAAAGGAACAATCTGCCTTACAAAGCATCCTCGGAACGGAAGGAGCTCCTGTAATTATCGAGATTAAAGGGGAGGAACTGGAAATGATCGACGAACTCAGCACGGAGGTGAAGGAAAAAATAGCCTCTATCCCCGGACTCTACGATATCAAAACTTCTATGGAACAAGGAGCTCCGGAAGTCAACATCTCTATCGACCGGTTGAAAAGCGGGATTTACGGGGTAGATATCGCTTCGGTGGCCAGTCAGATAAAAGAAAAGCTGAACGGGAAGACGGCCAGCAATTTCGAATCCGAAGGTGAACCGATCGATATCGAAATCAAAGTACCGGAAGTATCGCTCGATGAATTGCAAAATGTTGAAATCGTACAAGGAGAAAAGAAATATCGTCTGGGTGAGATTGCAGAGGTTTCGATTACGACAGCTCCGAAAGAAATCAACCGTAGCAACCAAAACCGGATCGGTAAAGTCACCGCAATGCTCGAAAAGGGCTATACATTAGGCAGTGTCACTCCGGAAATCAAAGCACAGTTGAAAGATATCCAATTCCCTGCTAAATATTCAGCACAAATTACCGGAGAAGAAGAGAAACGGGCCGAATCGTTTCAAGGTTTGTCCTTTGCTCTGATACTATCTATCGTATTGGTATATATGGTGATGGCTTCTCAATTCGAATCCTTGCGTCATCCGTTTACCATCTTGCTGACGATCCCGTTGGCCGGAGTAGGCTGTATTTACGCATTTTTGCTAGCCGGAGCCTCTTTGAATATGATGGCTTTTATCGGTATCATCATGCTGGCAGGTATAGCCGTCAACAACTCCATCTTACTGGTAGATGCAGCCAACAGGCTCAAGGCAGAAGGATTCGCTCTGACAGAGGCCATAAAAGGAGCTGCCCAACAGCGTATCCGCCCGATCATCATGACCAGTCTGACTACTATCCTGGCTTTATTGCCGATGTGTTTCGGATTCGGAGAGGGTGCTTCACTGCGATCCCCTATGGCTTTGGCGGTGATCGGCGGTCTGTTCACTTCTACCCTGATGACATTAGTAGTGATCCCGTGTGTTTACTACATTTTTGACAAAAAAGTCAAAAACGTAGAGAAGATTTGAAAGGCATTTTCGAGCTTTTGACATTTTTGATTCTAAATAAGAAAAAATGAACAAACTAATAAATCGTAAAGTACTGATTTCGATGATCTTCATCGGTTTGACCATGATGGGGTTGTTTTCGTACAGGTACTTACTGATGGAATTATATCCGGATGCGGAGTTCCCCTCCCTGAATGTAACTATTTCCACCAAGACCGAGCTGGATCCGAAGTACATCGAGAGTCAGGCAGCTATTCCGGTAGAAGGCGTAATCAGCGGCCTGGAAGGCGTCGAGGATATAACGACATTGATTTCCAATAGGAACGCCCGTATCACTGTTTCCTTTACCAAAAATACAAATGTCAAATATGCTTACCTGAAGCTGGAAGAAAAAATCAAAGCGATCACCAAAAGTATTCCGGAAGACTTCACCATCCAGGTCAATAAAGCCGGTAGCGGAATGGCCAGTGATCAGTTTATGACTCTACAGATTCTGGGAGACGACGATGTCGATTATGTCCGGAATATCACCGATATCGACATTGCTCCCATCCTTGAAAGTACGGATGGAATAGCCTCGGTCACGGTCATGGGCGGACGTCAGAAGAGCATCGAAATCCTTCTCGACGATGAAAAATGCAAAGCGCTCAATATCACCGCATCACAAGTCAGCTCACTGATCGGCAAGAATATGTCTGAAAAGACCTTCGCCGGTTCGGTATTTCAGGATAACAAACGTTTTTTTGTCAACGTTACGGCAGAATATCTCGCGACAGAAGACCTGGGAAACATCGTTGTATCCGAAGGTCCGGTATTGTTGAAAGACATCGCCGACATCAATTTCGGCATTAAAGAAGAAGAATCCTATTCGCGGGTGAATGGGAAAGAAGTTATCACCTGTGTTATTTCCAAATCTCCGCTGGTCAATATCATCGATCTTTCACAGCGGGTACGGGAAGAAATCGCCCAGTTGAATGAAGAACTGGCTACCAAAGGAGTTTCTATCAAAGTCGATACGGACACAGCCGAAACGATGAGTGAAAACATCAACACCATCATCAATCTGGGTTTGACCGGAGCGATTCTGGCTATTTTCATTCTCTACCTGTTTTTGCGAAACTTCAAGATCGTCACTTTCATTGCCGTGGCAATCCCCATTTCGGTATTCTCTGCTTTTTATTTCTTTTACTTTTTCGGTATCAGTATCAATACACTGACTTTAACGGGTATAGCCCTCGCTGTGGGCATGTTGTTGGATAATTCGGTCGTCGTCATGGAGAATATCTTCCGGTTGCGTGCGATCGGAGTCAATAGTCAGGAAGCAGCGGTAAGGGGCACTCAGGAGGTGGCCAAAGCGGTTATCGCCGCCACTCTGACTACGATCACTGTATTTCTTCCTTTCCTGTTTTCAGACGATTTTATCCTGAAGCTGATCGGTGAACATATCGGCGTGTCGATCATCACGACTCTTATCCTGTCGTTGGCCGTGGCTTTGCTACTGATCCCTATGGCCGTCAATCAATTCATGAAAGGCCAGGGCGACCGGGTAAATTTCAGTACATTATCGATTCATAGCCGGCCGGTACAGATTTATATCGCTTTACTGAAAATGTGCCTGCGCAAACCGGCAGCAGTCGTATTTACTGCGATATTGGTATTGATCGTCACGGTAGCTTTATCTTTGACACTGACCATGAATACGTTAAAAGAAATCGAAGCCGATACGTTCAATGTCTATATGACTTTCCCCAATGGGAATACCCTCAACCGGACAGACGAAACGATAAAAGCTTATGAAGAACGCTTGAACGATATCCAGGAAATCGAACAATACAGTACAAAGATCTATTCCACGGATGCCAGTGTCACCATCAAACTAAAAGAGGACTTCGAAAAGATCAACAAAAAAACACTGAACGAACTCAAGAGTACGATTCTATCCCTCTCCGATGGGTTAAGAGTCAGCGATATCAGCCTCGAAGCTATCGAGAGCAGCGAGAACTTCCGGGGTGGTGGCAGTTCACTCATGGGAGGTGCCGACCAACTGATGAAAAAAATGGGTATGGGTACCCAAACGGAAAAAATTGTCATCAAGGGCCAGGATTTCGAAAAAATGGCTAACCTGGCCGAGTTGCTCAAATTCCAATTGGAAGAATTGGACAATATCAGCTATTCATCGGTCAGCTCATCCCGGGGAAAACCCGAAGCCAGGATCATGTTCGACCAATATCTGATGGGAATCAATGATGTAACTCCGAATAATGTCGTCACCGAGCTCAATAATTTCGCCCCCCAAAATACGACTTCGATCAAATACAAAGCGGGAGATCAGGAGTACGATATCATCATCAAAGACAAACGGCTAGCCGAGAAAAAAGAAGAAGAAAACCAGGATCCGGTACGTACGCTGGAAGACTTGCGCAATATGCAAGTCACCAACACGAATAATTCCCTTACCGAATTACGTAGCTTCAGTAATATCAACCTTACCCGGGGACAAGGAAACATAAACCGGGTCAACCAGGATAAAGAAATCACGGTGAACTACCGGTTCAATTCCGATGTAAACGAATCGAAGAATATTCTGGAAGCCGCAAGGACAGAGATAGACGAACTGGTGCAGAATACCGATATTCCTACCGGCATCGCTGTCGAGGTGGTACATGAAGAGGACGAAACCAGCGAATTCACTTTTCTGATTCTGGCTGCTTTTGTGATCATTTACATGATCCTGGCGTCTGTTTTCGAATCACTTACAGCCCCGATCGTATTGATGTTCGCTATTCCCCTGGCTGCCATCGGTTCCTTACTGGCCTTATTGTTTACCAGCAATTCGTTGATGAATGCCAATGTATTGATCGGTGTCATTATCCTGATCGGTATCGTCGTCAACAACAGTATCATCCTGATCGACTACACTTCGCAATTGCGGCGACAGGGTAACCGTAAACCGCGAGCCCTCATCATCGCCGGAATCTCGAGGGTACGTCCTATCCTGATCACAGCCATCACCACCATCGTGGCCATGTTCCCGTTAGCCATGGGACAAGGAGAATTTGTATCAGGACTCGGAGCTCCTTTCGCCATCACGGTGATCGGAGGATTGACCATGAGTACATTATTGACCCTGGTGATTATCCCCACCCTATATTCCGGTTTGGAAGAAGCACTTCATCGGCTGCGTACCCAGAGTTTAACCCTGAAGATTATTCAACTCACCCTTTTGATCCTGGCAGTCATCGGTATAGTGATGATAACCGACTCGCTGATATGGCAATTGGGTTACTTTGTCGGAGCCATTATACTGATACCGGCAGCCACCTGGTTTATGGAGACTAGTCTGCGTCAGGCCAACAGCCGGATTATCCCTCCGGATCAGGAAATCCATATTTCAATCCGTAATCTGGTGAAGATCTACGGCCGTCCCAATGAATTTCAACGGGAATGGCAATCCGGCCAACGTGTACGGGAACGGCTGGGATTAAAGGAAGAATACCGGCAATGGTCGGATTTAAAACCTTTGGTATGGATGTTACCTATCACCGGCTTCCTGATTTATTTCACCTATTTCTATCAAACATTGACCTTCTGGGCCATCATTTTTGCCGTCTGCACCTGGATGTTGCTGACAAAATTGATTGCCATCGGAGGTGAATATTTTAAAGCTCATAAAATCAAAAGCTTGAGCTGGTGTATACGGGTATGCGGAATCTTCATTTATTACTTTTCGCCCTTGTTTACGCTCATATGGGCTTCTATAAAATTCTCGGATTCCGGCATGGCTATTTTACTCGGTCTCCTTTGGTATGTCGCTATAGTTGCCCGCTATTTATCGGACCGGATCCATAAATACAATATCAACATCGATATGATCGACGGTCGGTTCAGGGAATTGAAAAAAGGAGTATATAAGATCGCCACAAAAATTCCGATGATCGGATATAAGAAAAAACCGTTCAAAGCCTTGAACGCCGTCTCAATGGAGATCCATACCGGTATGTTCGGTTTGTTAGGACCTAACGGTGCAGGTAAAACCACCCTTATGCGTATCATCTGCGGCATATTCGAGCAGAGCTATGGAAAAATATTCATCAATGGCATCGATACCCAGAAAAAACGGGAAGAATTGCAGGGATTGATCGGTTATCTGCCTCAGGAATTCGGTACTTACGAAAACCTGACCTCCTGGGAGTTTTTGGAATATCAGGCTCTCCTGAAAGGAATTTATAATCCCAAAACCCGGAGCAAACGGATCACAGAAGTGCTCGAAGCGGTTCATATGTATGAAAACAAAGATAAAAAGATCGGAGGTTTCTCAGGAGGTATGAAACAACGGATCGGAATTGCACAGACTTTGCTGAACCTGCCCCGCATTCTGGTTGTCGATGAACCGACTGCCGGATTGGACCCCCGGGAAAGAATCCGTTTCAGAAATCTTTTGGTAGAATTGTCGCGCAACCGGATCGTTATTTTCTCTACCCACATTATCGAGGATATCGCCAGTTCCTGTAACCAGGTGGGTGTTATCAACAAAGGGTCGTTGAAATATCACGGAACTCCTTCCGAAATGGTGGAAATTGCTAAAGATGTGACATGGACTTTCGAAATTCCGGCCCGGGAATTTGTAAAATTGCCTTCCGACCTGTTATTGGTACATCATATCCGGAACGGAGAGAATATCAAAGTCAGGTGTCTGTCGGAGACCCAACCGGTTCCCAATGCCGTACATACTTCTCCTCTACTGGAAGACTCGTATCTGTGGTTGTTGAGGAATGTAAAATTAGCTAATCATGAAAATATCATCACTCAATAGACTTGTAAAGCCATGAAATATTACATCACTCCTATAGCAAAACTCGCCCGGTATAATATAAAGATTATCTTCGGCAATAAGTTTATGTATTTTATTCTCAGTGCCGTCGGTTTTTATATCCTGACGGTGGGGTTAAATCTTATTTCGGATTCGGAGATTACGATGGCTACCGGATACAGTATGTTATTAGTGCCTTCTATCCTATTGATCTTCTATCCGACCTGTTTCGGTATACAGAACGACCAGGATGCCAAAATCATAGAAATCATTTTCGGTATTCCGAACTATCGGTATAAAATCTGGCTATTCCGGCTTTTGATCGCCTATATGATTTGTTTTATCATCACTTTGCTTTTAGCTGCCGTCACCGACTGGCTGGTTGTAGAGGTACCTCCCCTGCAACTCGCTTTGCAAAGTATGGTACCTGCGCTTTTCATCGGTTTACTGTGTTTTATGCTCAGTACACTCATCCGGAATGGCAACGGTACGGCAGTAATGATTATCATTATCGGTTTATTGCTGTTCGCATCGAGTAAAATTCTGGACGTCAGCAAATGGAATGTATTTTTGAACCCCTTTGACGTCCCCTTGGATAAAAATCCGCAAATTTTTTATAACACCCTGTTCGACAACCGATTGATTATCTTACTCTCTTCCTTCATATTCTTATTGGTAGGACTTTACAAGACACAAAACCGGGAAAAGTTCATCTGACTCACCGAGTCCGCCCAGGAGAAATATCCACCCGTATCCGAGATATATTTCTCCCACCCCCAAAGGGGCATATCCAGCGCCTCCCGGTTCGTCAACCGCCATTCCCCATCCCCAACCCTTCTCATTTTTCCGTTAACTGAGGATATTCAGTAAATGTCCCTAAATATTTAGGCAGTTATATACATATTAACACGTTATAAACGTAGGTTTATTTTTTCTTTCTATTCCGATTCCGGGTTTTGTGCCGTCAGACCGGTTCGCCTGGAACGGTCCGGTAAGGCTTTCCTTCACTGACCGGCGGAACTCCTCACTACGTTCGTCAGACACCACCGGTCGGACGTTCGGAAAACCTAACCGGACCCTCGTTCCTGCTCCAATGGTCTTCCGCCATAAAACCCTGCATCTTCCGTCAGCACTACAGGGCAAAGAAGGAGAGTTTCATTGAATGAAAGGGTAGGCTACTCTGACCGCAGTACGGATACCTGGGTTACCTGATCAGATTATTCCTATAAAATACCGATTACTGAATTAATTCCGAAGGTAAGGGTTCAGAAAAACAGCTGTTTGATAGAAGTTTATACTTTTCAGGTCATAGTTCGTTTCCTATGCAGTGATAACGTAAGTCGGAGGTGTTCGTGTTCGGGGACCATTGGAGCTCTGTCGGGTGTCGTCTTGCTTTTTCTGAACGCCCGACCGGTGGTGTCTGAGCGAAGCGAGTTCCGCCGGTCAGTGATAGACAAAGCTAGACGACCGACAGAAGCGACCGGGTCGACAATTCCGATCACCGGAGACGAATTGGTAACGAAATAAACCTACGATAAGTTTACGAACTTTATCCCCTGGTCTAAACCCTTTCTCCTCTAAGAAGGAACAACCAAAATATTGCGCTACCTCTCAAATGGGCTAATTCTTCCCGCAGACGTTTCATAGCCCGGTAAAGCTGAGCTTCCACCGTACGTACAGAGATTCCTAATTCAACCGCGATTTCCTGGCTTTTTTTACCGGAAAACCGGCTGAGAAGAAATATTTGACGACATTGGAAAGGCAAACCATCGATTGCCCGATTTATTTCTTTAAACACGATTTCCTGATTTTCTTTATCTATAAAATACTCTATGTTGTTTTCATCTTTAGAACCCTGTTTTTGAATAAATTCCCAGAAAGCCAATTTTACTTTTTCATGTTTTAACGAATTGAGAGCAGCGTGATAGACAGAGCGATACAAATAAGCCTTCATCGATTCCCGGATATCGATCTCTTCCCTTTTTTCCCACAGCATACAAAATAAATTCTGTACAAGGTCCTCCGCCATATCCCGATCCCTGACAATAGATTCGGCATAAAGACACAAACGCACATACCACATCCGGAACAATTGTCCAAACGCTTTCTTATCTCCCCTGACAATTGCCTTTATCAAAACCTCTGTATGTTCATTTACCTCCATGGATTCCAGAAAAACGTTCGATTAATTTAGTCGAAAATTTATCTGGTGACAAAGAAAAAAATTTAATGCAAGTAATCCAACAATTTACGACGGATTATTTCGAAAAATTCTTCTAAGCGTCTCTTCAGACAATACTCCATATCGTTACAAGAATCCTCTGGACAAGTATTCAAAACGATTACATCTTGTATATATAGAAAGGCAATTATATATATTTACACTTATAGAGGTAGGTCTATTCCGTTACTAGTTCGTCTGCGGTAATCGGAATTGGCGACCCGATCACTTCTGTCGGTAGTCTGTCTTTTTCTTTCACTGACCGGTGGTGTCTGACGGAAACGTAACGTAAAGTTTTTTTGCGAAGTGAGGAACTCCGCCGGCCAGTGAGTTCTTCTCTTGCCCGGAAAAACAAAATCTTTTGTTTTTCCGGGCAAGAGAAGAACCGATGAAATCAACGGAAGCCTTACCGGACTGTTCCAGGCGAACCGGTCTGACGATATAAAACCCGGAAGCGGAATAGAAAAAAATAAATCTACATTTAGGGTAAACATGTATATAAACACCAAAATTTATTCTTCAACAAACTATATCGAATCGTTTAAAATATAAAATAACAAGACATTTTTTCAATCATTCCGTAGAAACACCAGAAAGAAAGAGGTCAAAACTAAAGAGCTATGTTAGAAACATTGAATAACTGGATTATTTCTGCGAACGATTGGATTTGGACATACCTATTAATTATCCTTCTGATTCTGATCGGTTTATATTTTACGTTTAAAAGCCGTTTTGTACAATTCCGCTATTTCGGAGAAATGTTCAGGTTATTAGGCCAGGGAGTCAGTAACGGCAAAGGTAAAAATTCCGTTTCTTCGTTCCAGGCTTTCTGTATAGCGACCGCCTCCCGGGTAGGAACGGGTAATTTAGCCGGAGTAGCGACTGCCGTTGCTTTAGGAGGGTCCGGGGCTGTTTTCTGGATGTGGGTACTGGCCCTGATCGGTTCTGCCTCGGCTTTCGTCGAGTCGACTTTAGCTCAAATTTATAAAGAAAAAGGTGAACGCTCATTCATCGGAGGCCCCGCCTTCTATATCGGAAAAGGACTAAAAAAGAAAGGCCTGGCCCTGCTTTTCGCCTTCATTATTATCATCACTTTCGGCTTGGTCTTCAATTCCGTCCAAGCCAATACCATCGCAATCGCTTTTCACGAGATATACGGAACCGGCCAATTAGGTCCGGCCATCATCCTGACCTTTTTCACGCTAATCACTATTTTCGGAGGGATACACCGGATAGCACGGGTAGCGGGTATCATCGTTCCGTTTATGGCGATTGCCTATATTTTAGTGGCCTTATTCATTTTATTCAATCATATGACCGCTATCCCGGCCCTGATCGGCCATATTTTCTCCAATGCTTTCGGAATAGAGCAAGTTGTCGGTGGAGGACTCGGGGCAACGATCATGCAAGGAGTAAGGCGAGGCTTATTTTCCAACGAAGCGGGGATGGGTTCCGCTCCCAATGCTGCAGCCACAGCAACCGTTTCCCATCCGGTAAAACAGGGGCTGATACAAGCCCTGAGTGTATTCACCGACACCATTGTCATTTGTAGTTGCACCGCTTTTATCATCTTACTTTCGGACCTTCCTCTCGATGGAACCTTGAAAGGCATTCAACTGACCCAGGCCGCCGTCGGCCATGAAATCGGTCCCTTCGGAGCTCAGTTTATCGCTTTCTGTATTCTTTTATTCGCCTTCAGTTCGATTGTCGGCAATTATTCCTACTGTGAAACCAATTTGTTCTTTATATCACGGCATCCGGCCGGTCTGCAAATCTACCGGATAGCCGTCGGAGGAATGGTGTTTTTCGGTTCGGTAGCCGGTTTGGACATCGTCTGGAATCTGGCAGACCTATTTATGGCCCTCATGACCCTGATCAACCTGATCGCCCTCATCTTTCTTGGTCATTTAGCTTTAAAAGCCCTAAAAAACTACAACGATCAAAAACGCCGGGGTATCAAAAGCCCGGTATTCAAAGCCAGCGATATCCCGGAAATAGAAGACCAACTTTCTGAATGGAAGTAGTGCTGAGCGTGAATCTTATTTTATTGTTAAAATAGCGCATTCTTCTTATAACGATTCCGAATATCTGATTTCATTTTTTAATTTTGTGACAACATTTATAAAAGTCAAATTCTTAAAATAGAGCATCATGAAAAAAGTTATTAATTCACCGAAAGCACCGAAAGCGATCGGTCCTTACAGCCAAGCTATTGAAGTAAACGGAATGATCTATATCAGCGGTCAGCTGCCCGTAGACGTAAATACCGGTAAATTCGCCGAAGGCGGTATCCAGGAACAAACCGAACAATCTTTAAAAAACATCGGTTATATTCTCGAAGCTGCCGGTTGTACTTATGATAATGTAGTAAAAACTACCTGTTTGCTAAGCGACATCGCTAATTTCAAAGCCATGAACGAAGTCTACGCAAAATATTTCACCCAGGATTGCCCGGCTCGTGCTGCTTTTGCCGTAAAAGATCTGCCTATGGGAGCTTTGGTTGAAATCGAAGTCGTAGCTGCCAAATAAGTAGCATACGACATTCCGGTTGATCAGCGTTCTTTCTTCCTAATCAAGTTTGAAGGACCGCTGATCATTTTTATATCTTCGCCGTCATTCCCAGATAAACCCCGATAAAATAAGGAATCAGCCATACCCACCAAACAATGACACTGAAACGGCTGAAATTGCGTTTCGCCCGGGCGGAACCTTTCCGAAATGTCCAGAAAGCCCACAACGCATGAATCGCCATTAGAAACACGGCAATACTACCTAAAACAGCATGTAAACGGTTGTCCTGACCGGTAAGCCGTACCAGCTCTGCCATAAAAGCAGTACCGACAAAATCACACACCAAACCTAATCCAAAAGCAGTCACGTGCCACCCTTTCAAACGCCCCTGTATACGTTCACTCCATACCCCTACGGAATAAAAGATCAAAGCCATTGAAATAATAACGATCGCAGCCAACAAAAACTCATCATCATACGTTGTCAATCCCATGTCATTTGTATTTACTTATAACAAATACGCACAAACCGACAAACATGTTTCTGACAATCCAATTAACTTTTATACTCATAAGTCGTCAGCCATTGCTTCAATTCAGTGGTCCGGTTCATCCGGTCCATAGAAAATTCCTGACTACGGATATCGATGACCTCGTATAATTCGATGATCTTCCGATAGAGGATCGCCTGAATCCCGGCATCTGTCAGCCTCCGGGCATCCCGGTAAATCAATTCGGTCAACATTTCCAATTTATAGATCGGATCGTCTGCAAAAAAAGTCGTGATCTCTCCGGTATCGGCCTGGATAAACCAATCCCGGTCTTTGTTGAAATAAGAAGCATACATTCCGGCATAAGGCGACTCGTCGTTCATCTGGCGCTTACCGTCCCGGACATCGTCCAATTCCTCGAAGAAAGTCTTTATAACTGTGGCTATCAAATCTCTTGCTAACATAGTGGTTTCGAGTTGCTGAATTTTAGGTAAAGATATAAGCTTTCGATTAAAAACGATAGTTTTAAAGAAAAAATTTATCTGCCTGATTCTTTGCATCCAACTATTTTCTTTATAAATAATCTCTATAAATTTATAAAAATAAAGTATTTGTTTATTATTTTTATATGCGTTAAAATTGCAGTATAAAAGTGCGATACTAAATCATTTTAATCAATAAGACTATGAGTATTAAAGGAACGAAAACCGAACAAAATCTGTTAAAATCATTTGCCGGAGAGTCACAGGCCCGGAGCCGTTATACTTTTTTTGCCAGTGTAGCTAAAAAAGAAGGTTATGAACAAATCGCCGGTGTTTTCATGGAAACTGCCGAGCAGGAAAAAGAGCACGCGAAGAAATTCTTCAAATACCTCGAAGGGGGAATGGTAGAAATTACCGCCAGTTATCCGGCCGGTATAATCAGTACGACAGCTGAAAATCTGAAAGCAGCCGCCGATGGAGAGAATGAAGAATGGGCAGATCTGTACCCGGAATTTGCTCAAATAGCACAGGAAGAAGGTTTCCCGCAAATCGCCAATACTTTCCGTCAGATTGCAAAGGTCGAAGCCGAACACGAAGCTCGCTACCGCAAACTACTGGAACGGGTAGAAACCGGTAAAGTTTTCGAACGGGATGAAGAGATCGAATGGCAATGCCGTAATTGCGGATACGTATTGAAAGGCAAGAAAGCTCCGATGAAATGCCCGGCATGCGAACATCCTCAGGCTTATTTCGAACCGAAAAAAAATAATTATTAAGAATTTAACGAAACAATGTAAATTATATTAACCCGGCAGCGCTATTTACCGGAAAATATCAAATTTATATCGTTTGCAAGCCAAAAAGAGTCGTTAAAAACGGCTCTTTTTTATTTATTTCTTATAACTTTGGCGGCATCGTGGGGATTATATTTTAATCTAAATAAAAAACTATGACTGAAAAAATTTACAAACTTTTGAAAGACTCTCCTGCTATGCGCTGGACAGCCTTGGTATTATTAGCCTCGGCGATGTTCTTTGCCTACATGTTCGTAGACATCTTATCACCTCTACAGGCCATGCTGCAAGAAACAAAAGGCTGGGACCCGGCAGCCTACGGGACCTATCAGGGAAGTGAAACCTTTTTGAATGTATTTGTTTTCTTCCTGATCTTTGCCGGTATTATCCTGGATAAAATCGGAGTACGTAACACCGCCTTACTATCCGGCGCCTTGATGGTAATCGGTGCTTACCTCAAATACTGGGCCGTATCCGACGGTTTCACCGGAGGGGCTACCGATGAATATCTCAAAAATTTCTGGAATTTCTTCCCTTTCTATGAAGGCATGCCTTCTTCGGCTAAAATGGCTGCTTTAGGCTTTATGATCTTCGGTTGTGGGGTAGAAATGGCAGGTATAACCGTATCGAAAGGTATCGTCAAATGGTTTAAAGGTAAAGAAATGGCTTTGGCGATGGGACTGGAAATGGCTATCGCCCGTATCGGTGTTGCAGCAGCCGTACTGATCTCTCCGGCAATCGCCAATATGGGAGGTGTAAAAGATGTGTCCCGCTCTGTTTTATTCTGTGTCATCCTATTGCTCATCGGTTTTATTGCTTTCTGTGTCTATTTTGTCATGGACAAAAAACTGGAAAAACAAATGGGAGAAAGTGGAGAAGAACCGGAAGAACCCTTCCAAATCAAGGACCTGGGATTGATTTTTTCCAGTAAAGTATTCTGGATCGTCGCCTTACTGTGCGTGTTATATTATTCCGCGATTTTCCCATTCCAGAAATATGCCATCAATATGTTGCAATGTAATCTGGATTTTACAGCCGAAAAAGCAGGTATGATCTTTTCTGTATTTCCCTTAGGAGCGGCAGCCATTACACCGCTATTAGGTAACTTCCTGGATCGTAAAGGGAAAGGTGCTTCGATGTTAATCTACGGAGCTTTTCTGATGATTATCTGTCATCTGGCTTTTGCCCTGGCCTTACCGGCTTTAAAAGGCAGTATTGCCGGGCCGATCGTCGCTTTCACCTCTATCGTGCTGTTAGGAATTTCTTTCTCTCTGGTACCGGCTGCGTTATGGCCCAGTGTTCCCAAATTGGTAGACAACCGTCTATTGGGTTCTGCTTATGCCGTGATATTCTGGATTCAGAATATCGGTTTATTCGCTTTCCCGATGATCATCGGGAAAGTATTGGCAGCAGTAAACCCCGGTATCGAAGATCCGTTGCAATATAACTACACCGTTCCGATGCTGATTTTCGCCAGCCTCGGCGTATTCGCACTGTTCCTGGGTCTGTGGTTAAAAGCAGAGGACAAGAAAAAAGGATATGGTTTGGAATTACCCAATATCAAGAAAGATTAGAAATAAGAAATGATAAATCAGATAACGGGAATTACGATGTAATTCCCGTTATTTTTTGTAAATTTGTTGAATAGTTGCAAAACAAGTAAATGATGAATAGAATCACTCAATTATTCGGTATCGAATATCCCATCATCCAGGGAGGAATGGTATGGTGCAGTGGCTGGCGGCTGGCTTCGGCCGTAAGTAATAACGGAGGTCTCGGTTTATTAGGCGCCGGCTCGATGCATTGCGATACGTTAACGGAGCATATCCGCAAGATGAAAGAGGCCACTGACCGCCCATGGGGGGTAAATGTGCCGTTACTTTATCCGGAAATCGATAAACTCATGGGAATACTAGCGGACGAACAGGTAAAGATCGTGTTCACTTCTGCCGGTAGCCCTAAAAAATGGACTTCTTTTTTGAAATCTCACGGTATGACGGTCGTTCACGTCGTCAGCAGCGCCTCATTCGCTCAAAAATGTGAAGAAGCCGGATGTGATGCCATAGTTGCCGAAGGCTTCGAAGCAGGAGGACATAACGGACGGGAAGAAACCAGTACGCTGACTCTGATCCCGAACGTCGCTGCTCATTGCCGCCTTCCGCTGATCGCTGCAGGGGGTATCGCTTCCGGTAAAGCAATGCTGGCCGCCATGATATTGGGAGCCGAAGGGGTACAGATCGGAAGCCGGTTCGCCGTAGCTACCGAATCGTCCGCTCATCCGAATTTCAAACAGCAGGTGTGGAAAACTCCTGAAGGAGGGACGATGCTGGCCCTGAAAAAAATAGCCCCAACCCGATTGATTAAAAATGAATTTTACGAACAAGTCAAAACACTGGAAGACCAAGGAGCAGACTCCGATACCCTGAAAGAGCTGCTGGGCAAAGGAAGAGCTAAACAAGGGATCTTCGAAGGCAATCTGGCAGAAGGCGAACTCGAAATAGGACAAATCGCTTCGATGCTCAAGGGCGAAGAAAGTGTTGCCGAGATCATGCAGGACTTGCTCCGGGATTATAACCAAAGTATAAGCCGATGCAGCAATTCAGTCTCCTTCTGACTTCCGGCAAAATAAAAATAATGATATACTATGATCCAATTTTCCCGTCATATTCTCGATAATGGCCTGACAGTTATTTGCCATACCGACAAAAGTACCCCTTTCGTCTCGGTAAACGTACTTTATAAGGTCGGTTCACGCAATGAACAAGCGGACAAAACCGGTTTCGCCCATTTATTCGAACACCTGATGTTCGGCGGTTCCACTCATATCGAAGACTATGACAAACATGTGCAGCTGGCCGGAGGAGAAAGCAATGCCTACACGACCAATGACCTGACCAACTATTACATCACCATACCTGCCTCGAATATCGAGACAGCTCTTTGGCTGGAATCCGACCGTATGGCAGGTTTGAACCTTTCGCCATCTTCCCTGGATATACAAAAACACGTCGTTATCGAAGAATTTAAACAACGCTATCTGAATAATCCTTACGGAGACCTATGGCTGAAGCTGCGTCCCCTGGCTTACAAAGTGCACCCTTATCGATGGGCTACGATCGGAGTATCGCCGGAACATATAGAAAGGGCAACTCTGGAAGATGTCGGGGCTTTTTTCCGGCAATTCTATGCACCCGACAACGCAATCGTCAGCATCTGCGGTAATATCGCAGAAGACAAGGCTTTAGAGTTGGTAAAAAAATGGTTCGGCGACATTCCACCAGCCCACGGACCGGTTAGTCACATCCCTGCCGAACCCCGGCAAACAGAGGAACGCCGTTCGATCGTCCCGGATAACAATGTGCCGGCAGACGCTATTTATAAGGTATTTCACATGGGTGGACGGGATAGCGACGATTTTTATGCCTGTGATATCATCTCCGACATTTTATCCAACGGGCAATCTTCACGTCTCTACGTCAACCTGATCAAAAACCAACGTTTATTTTCCGGTATAGACGCCTATGTCTCGGGCGACCGGGATCCGGGATTATTCATTTTCAGTGGTAAACTATCCGAAGGTATCGACATCCGTCAGGCAGAAGCGGCAATAGACCAGGAAATCGAGCATTTTATAAAGGATGAAATTACCGTTCGGGAGGTGGAAAAAATCATCCATAAAACCGAAGCCCGCATCTCTTATAGTGAAATCAGCTATCAAAGTAAAGCCAGCAATCTAGCCTTTTTCGAGTTTCTAGGAGACGTCGACCTGATCAATACAGAAGGTAAACGTTATAACGATATTACGGTCGACAAAATCAAAACTACTGCCAGGGAACTATTCCGAAAAGAAAATTGTTCTACCCTTTGGTATCTGAAAAAATAACTGTTTTCACGACAGAAAAAGATAATCTAAAACCAAGCCTATGATGCCCAACCGAAATATAGCCCCAAGAATAACTCCGCTATCCACTCCGAGTCTCCTGCCCTACCAATGCCTGATATTGGCCAACGGAACAGAAATCTTTTACCTGAACGATCCATTACAGGAAGTTTTTAAAATCGACGTTGTCTTCGAGGCCGGAATCTATTATCAATCCCAACCCCTGGTTGCCTCGACTACAGTCAATATGCTGAACGAAGGCACATTGCACCATTCAGCAGAAGCAATCGCCGACCAGTTCGACTATTACGGGGCCTATGTGGATTTCAGTTGTGGCCTGAATAAAACCGAAGTAAGCCTGCTTTCCCTGAATAAATATGCCACAGAAACATTGACCATGCTGGCAGAAATCATTACAGAAAGTAATATTCCGGACAAAGAACTCGAGATATACCTGACGAATAAACGCCAGGAATACTTGGTCAACCTGGAAAAAACCAGCTATCTGGCCAAACAAAAATTTTCCGCCCTGATCTTCGGGGAAGATCATCCCTATGCCAACCGGATCGAGGAAAGTGATTATCAACGAATCACCGTTTCCCTCATCCGCGATTTTTATCACCGGTATTATCAAGCCGGACAATTCCGGATTTTTATTTGTGGTCATGTAAACGAAGGACTGTTAAATACGGTAACCCGTTTATTCGGAAATCTTCCCATTCCGTCCCCCGGGAATATTTCAAAAAAACTACCGTTTCATGCAGCTCAACCAGGCCGTTATCATGTATCCAAAGAAAACTGTGTCCAATCCAGCATCCGCATCGGTAAATCCAGTGTACGGCTGACAGACGACGATTATGCCGGTTATATGCTTTTGAACACAATTTTGGGTGGTTATTTCGGCTCACGCCTGATGTCGAATATCCGGGAAGAAAAAGGATATACTTACGGGATCGGCTCTTTCAATGTCTCTCTGCCCCAAAGAAGTTATTGGAGTATCACCACCGAAGTCAATAACGAATATACAGAAGCAACGATCGAGGAAATCTTTAAAGAAATACACAAACTCCGGACAGAAACAGTGCCTGCCGAAGAACTGAATCTGGTGAAAAATTATTTATACGGCGATTTACTCCGTGAATTAGACGGGGTATTCGCTCAAAGCGATTCCTTAAAACATAAACTGAATTACGGTTTGGACAATAGCTTTTATATCGGGATCATTGAAAAAATCAGACAATGCACCCCCGAAGCGATACTGGAATTGGCCGACAAATATTGGAACCCTGAAGAGATGTATATCGTCACTGCCGGACAACCTTAACCTACCCGGTAAGGGACAGGAGATCGGCCGGAAGATGGAAATACATGATTCGTTTGGTATAGTTTTTGTTTTCTAATTATCAAACAACTAAATAATAAGACCATGAAAAAACTTATTTTTATTTCGTTATTATTCTCTATTCTGTCCCTCTCTGTTTCCGCACAGAAACCCACCAAGGCAGAAAAAGCAGCGCAACTGGAACAAGAATTTCAGCAGACCCGGCAATTGATTGAAAGCAATCATTTCCAATTCGAACTCAACCGGGTATATCCCCAGGATGGCCAAGATCTCAGCCGTTTCAATCCCAGAGGTAAGTTCGTTATTACCGACTCGGTCGCTAAAGGTACCCTTCCCTTTTTCGGCCGGGCTTATTCCCTTCCCTACGGTGAAGGCGGAGGCATTGAATTCGACGGGGTGATGAAGGACCAATCCCTGAAAATCGAACACAAAAAGAAAAGAAAAATCCTGATTTACCGTTTTTCTATCACCGCCAAAAACGATACATACCAGATTTCCATGGAAATTTCAGGAGGTGGGAATTGCTCGGTAAACCTGAACAGCAACAATCGGGCACAAATTTCCTATTCCGGGACCGTCAGTCCGGTTAAAGACGAAACAGGAAAGTCGTAAAAATCGTTCCCCGGACAGTGCAACCCGATATCGGAATTACCGTACAACTGAGAAATAAATCTTTATGGTATGGTAAAATTCTTTTTCACCGGTTTGCTCTTCTGGGGTATCTTTCTCTCCCCGATAACCCAAAACAACCAACGAATCACCAATTTCGGCATTATAAAAGAAAAAGTCGACAGCAATCGGTTCAAAATGCAATATACGATTGCAACGACTCATCACACTTTTTATCTACAACCAACCACTCCCTACAGTGACCAAAATATTCGGATCGCTCAAGACAGTGCATTCGTAATTATCCGCGACAGCATCGCTACCGGATATCTACCGTATTTCGGAAGCGGCTATTCTATCCCCCAAACCGGAAACAGAGGAATCGTTTTCAGTAATACGATGCAGGATTTGACCCGACAAACACGCGGAAAAGGAAGACGCCAGAGTATTTTCTATCAATTCAGCGTCGTCGGAAAAAACGATACTTATAAACTCAGCATAGATATCAGACACGACGGCACTTGTTACCTCTTCATCAACAGCCTCAAACGCAGCCCAATCTCCTACACCGGACAAATCGTGGAGCAGGGATAGAGTTGCTGGGGTAATAGAGTTGCTGAGTTACTGAGTTACTGAGTTACTGAGTTGCTGAGTTAATTGAGTTGATTGAGTTGTTGAGTTGATAAGTTGTTGAGTTGATAAGTTGTTGAACTGATAAGTTGTTGAACTGATAAGTTATTGAGCTTCTAATGTCATGATCTACAACTATTTAGTTGTAAATATCCTCTGTAACTTTTGTTCCCCTTTAACTCTATTAACTCAGTAACTCTATTAACTCAACAACTCTATTAACTCAGCAACTCTATTAACTCAGCAACTCTATTAACTCAGCAACTTATCATAAATCAGCTTCAACACCTTAACATGAGCTTCCCGTTCGCTTTTCGAAGAACCGTCTAAGTGTCCGAAAAAGCGATGTTCTGCAACTTCTATTCCACAAAATTCAAAAATTCCCTGATCGGAAGTTTGTTTCATCGATTGCAACATTCCAATCTTGTCATAATAATCATAAGGAAATCCCATGTTATTGAGGATAACGACCTTTTTACCTGCCAGGAGCCCCTGTAACTGCCCTTCCTCATCCATATTATAAGCAAATCCTTTGGTAAATACCCGGTCGATATATCCTTTCATCAGAGCAGGCATACCGGTCCACCAAATCGGATATATAAAAGTCAATAAATCAGCCCACTGGATATAATCCTGTTCTACTTTCACTTCTTCCGGAATTTGACCGTGTTTTACCGCATCGAAATCGGATTGCTCTAAAACCGGATGAAAACCGATATTATACAAATCCCGGACATTCATTGCATTTCCGGACATTTCTGTCAATTCCATCACCGCCTCTTTATAAACTGCACTCAAAGATTTAGGGTTCGGATTACAATAAATAATCAAATGTTTGAGTTGTTTTTTTGCTTCCATAGTTTTCTGTATTATCACAAAACAAATAATTTCAAAGTATCTTCCTTAATTAAACGCAGACTTTCCTACCCTTGTTGCAAAACCATTTGACAAAACTCGGAAAAATAGGTTTGAAATGTAATCAGTTTGTAAAACTCTATCCACTGCTATCGTTTTATCCATTTTCCCCGTCAATCCTTCCTGAAATTTTAAAACATTTTTATACTTGAATTCGTTTGCATATAAAAATATACAGATTAAGAGCTATTTCTACTAAAAATAAAATATTTTCGCATCATAAAACAGAATAACATATGATTGATTTTAAACCGATCGCAACAACTGATAAAGAATTACTTACCTCGTTTATACTTCCTTCGGACGAACAAGACTGCGACTTTTCCTTTGCTAATTTATGCAGTTGGCATTTCATGACGGAATCCAGTTATGCCCTTATCGAGGATCATTTAGTGATTCGTTTCGTCACTTCTGAAGGCAACCATGAATATTTCATGCCTTTGGGAGAAGGAAGTCCGATTCCGGTTATCGAAGCTTTAGAGGCGTGTGCCCTCTCTGAAAACGAACCGTTGTGTTTACGGGGAGTACAACCGAAGATACAAGATAAACTGGAGCAATACTTCCCCACTTTATTCGAATATACGAGCAACCGGGATTATTTCGATTATATTTACCGTCGTCAGGATCTGGCCGAATTAAAAGGCAAGCATTATCAGCCCAAACGGAATCATGTCAATAAATTCAGGAAAGAGTACCGATACAACTATGAGCCGCTAACCCCGGACCTTATTCCGGTATGCTTACAGTTCGAATCGGAATGGTGTATGAAACACGGCTATATCGAAAACGAAAACATCCGGAACGAACGGCGTGCTTTGACTTATGCCTTACATCATTTCGAAGAACTGGATTTGACAGGCGCTGTGATCAGTGTCGACGGCAAGATTGCAGCTTTCACTTTCGGAGCCCCTATCAGCCACAACACCTTCGGGGTGCATTATGAAAAAGCAGATATCAATATCGACGGTATTTACAGTGCGATCAACCAGGAATTTGCATCACATCTACCGGAACAATACATTTACCTGAACCGTGAAGAAGATCTGGGTATTCCCGGTCTCCGCCAGGCAAAACTCTCTTATCATCCTGTATTATTACTCGAAAAGACGAAAGCCATCAAAAGACAGGCCATTTGAAAACACTAAATCCGGATAGATGAATAAAAAACAGCAAGTTATGGAATTATGGCGCCGGTGTTTTGAAGACACGGACGAATTCATTCGGTTTTACTTCGAACGAAAGTATAGCGACGCCAACTCACTGATTTACGAAGAAAACGGGAAAGCCCTGTCAGCCCTGCAAATGCTTCCTTATCCCATGCGTTGGGAAAATGTCACGGTCGATACATCTTATATCTCGGGAGCATGTACCCTACCCGATGTCCGCAACCGGGGCTTTATGACCCTGCTCCTCCAAAATGCTTTGCAGGAGATGTACGACCGCGGGATTGCCTTCAGCACCCTGATTCCGGCTGAAGATTGGTTATTCGGTTATTATGCAGGCCAAGGATATGTTACCGTCTTCGATTATGCCCTTCACACTTATACCCCTGCTAATCAAACTATACCCCATACTCTTTCACTCACTACTTCCGATCGTTTCGACGCAAACTTTGCCCGGAATTTATTTCCCTATTTCGACCAGGAGATGAGTAAAAGGAATTATTGTATCCAACATCCTTATAACGATTATATTACCATTGTCGAAGAAGCTTACCTGTCGGAAGGACAACTCTGGGCTACTTACCGCCAAAATGTACCGACCGGTTGGGCCTTGGCTGTACCTGAAAAGGACAGGGTTTGTGTCAAAGAATTGTTATTCGACACCGAACAGGAGAAGACAGAACTCCTACAGAACATTCATGCCTTTTGGCCTGACAAGACCTTAGTTTACAAAACTCTCCCTGCAGTTTCAGGTAACATCAGTCTGGGTATGGCCCGTCTGACACATGCCCCACAAATGTTGCAATATTTTGCCCGGCTTCATCCGGAAGTCGCTTTCACGCTCAAGCTGAACGATCCTCAAGTACCGTCCAATAACGGAATATACACCATTGCCGGCGGGAATTGTATACACACAGACCAAATTTCCGGACCGATCGACAGTGAAACGGATATTCCGGTCCTCACCCAAGCCTTATTGGGATATCATCCTGATATCTTACCGGCTCCTTTAAACCGATTATTCCGGGAAGCAAGGCCCTATATGAACTTAATGTTGGATTAGACTTACTCTGTAACAGGAAGTTTGAACGGGATTGTCAATAAAATTTCCTTTTCTGTATTTTCCCATTTACCGGGATATTCTTCTACCAAACGAATTGCCTCACGGTTGCATGAGGGCGATAAACGTTGAATGAGTTTGATCCGGGCAGGTAAACCTTTTCGATTCAAGCGCACGGTCAATTGTATCTCGCCTTGCAGTTTTTCCAAACGGGCATCTTCGGGATAACGCAAAGAATCCGCTACATAACGGTTGAATTCTTTCATCCATCCGGCATGATCTATGACAACTTCTTGTCTGAATTTCCTCTCACCTGCTCCTCTGCTTTTCGTATGGACAATCCTTGTCCGACGCTCTTTACGGGTATTTTTTTCCAACATAAGGCTATCCAAGTATACAGATTTCGTTCCTACGGCATCGGCATCGTTTTTTTTCTTTTTATCTTTCTTTTGGGTATCTGCCTTAGGCAAAGTCACTGCATATCCGGTTATCGGCTGTTTCCGCCGAAGATCGGCCGGTTTCAGGACACAAGAGTCAAACGCTTGCCTATCTGCTTCGTTTGTGAAGGCCATCGCTACAGGCTCCGACAATATATCCGCACTTCCGGATTCATCGGATTCCGAATCCATATCCTCAACAGCTTGCACTTGTCGGTAAAATACTTGTTCTTTCCCAGCTATTTTCCCGATAATCTCCCGTGCAGGCAGAGTTACGGTATCGGTCACACCTCGTTCATCCAGCTGTACCGTCATCAATTGTAAACTATCCGGACGAATAATCGGTTCACTTTTATCCATTTCTGCCACGACAACTTCTTGTTGCCGAAGGGCACTCCTGTTCATCAAGGTAACCGCAAATCCAGCCAGCAACAGAAAAGAAGCCGCTGCCACCCAGCGATATAAACGCACAGTCTTATTCCCTTTCCTTTTCCTCATTCGTTTTTGCAACTGCTGTACGATTTTCTCATGATCCGCCTTCACTGTAGTCAATCCTTCGACAGCTTCATACAAAAAAGGATCGGACAACATCTCCCGTTCAAACCGGTTAGCTTGCTTTCCGGTTCTTTCTCCCTGAAGATATTCCCATATGTCGCTTTGTCTACTCATTGGCCCTTATTCCTTTTCGTTCGAGACACAATTGTAAGTTACGTTTTCCATTCTGTATAAAGCTCTTGACCATCTTCAAAGTAAAACCCGAAGTTTGCCCGATTTCTTTATAGGACAGTTCATCCATAAAAAAATAACGAACGCAAAGCCGTTGTTTCTCAGGCAAAGCTTCCATACACTCTTGTAATGCTTTCTCCTGCCGATCGGTCTCTCTGCTGTATTCAAGATTAAAGTCATCGCAAAATTCCATAAATTTTTCGTCTAATCCGACAAAATTATTTCCACTCCGCCGTCGCAATTCCATCAAGCAATAATTACGCACACAACTATACAACCAGGCTTTAAATACCTGTATGTCGTGATGCAATACTTTTTCGAACAGCTCTTCCCAAATCTGCATCACAGCATCCTGAGCATCCGGTACATTCTTCAGATACTTCAAAGCCACACCGTATACCAAAGGTATATAACGCTCGTACAACCCGATTAAGTAATCCGGTTTCCGAGTACGGCGATAAAAGCTCAACAACTCTGCGTCACTGTATTTATGGAGATCTTTATTCACTAGCCAACAAATGGTTTACAAAGATAAAATAAATTCATTTATATAGAGACCGAATTTTAAATTCGATTTCTCTACCCAGAAAAAGGAAACGGTTTCGTTGCTTAGCCTTCAATTCGAATCAATGACTAAAGTTTTTTAACAGGAACTGCAAATCCTCTCAACAAGAGCGGAGTAAATCTCAGCAAACCGAAAATTTCTAAACAACTAAAACCCAGAATTAAATGTTTTATAAAGTCCTTGAACCCTGCGGGTGCTTTTTCAACAGTCGCTGATACAGCCGACCGGAACCGAAGGTTCGTTAAGAAAGAGACCACAGACTTTATTAAATTCCGCAAAGTCACCTAACCCTAAACCGGGTTCTAACGTTAAAACCATTGAAACGAATCAATAAATTTTAATCGTATGCAAGAAGAATACAAACCTGCCGCAATTTATTCACCGATATCTATCGGAAACTGGATTATCTCACTGATTTTGACAATGATCCCGATCGTTAATATTATCATGCTGTTTGTCTGGGCTTTCAGTAACGGTACTAATCCTACAAAAGCCAATTGGGCAAAGGCCGCATTAATACTTATTCTGGTTTGGATCATCCTGGGAATTATCTTCGGAGGATATTTTATGCGAATGTTTTACGGGAATTATCCGACGTATTAAAAAGATTACAGATAGACAGACGTCAAGCCTAAACGTTTTTTTAGTTACAACGGTTACAGTAGTTAAAATTGACCTTTGGGGGACCTTTTTAACTATCAAAACCACTTAAACTATTTGATATTCAGATGTTTATTGTTTAGAATTCTTTCATCATTGTTTAGAGAGCCGAAAATTCTGTTGCGATAAAATCCGAAGGATTTTCTGTTGAAAATTTTATCTTAAAGTTCGAATTGCAGAATAAAAACAGGTATTTATAAGCGCAAATATGTATATAACTGTCTATTTTAGTATTTTTCACCGTATAGTCAATGAATACTGGCTTATCCTTACAAGCTGCTCATTCTCTCCCCTAAGTGAGTAAAGGGCGACTTATTTTTGTAGTAACGAATTATAAATCTTAAATTTACTGCTATAAAAACTATAATTTGCAAAATGAATCGTGCACATTTATAAAACGAAATGTGTACAATTTATTCGGTCAACCATACGACATACACACACAATTATATATGCTACCTACCGAACAGCAGACGAAACCCTTCCTCCGGCATTGCTTGCAGCAGTTTATAGCTCTCTTTATCCCTGTCAACACCATATTTCTTCATAATACGCCCTTCGATGAAACAATAAAGATAGCGAAATACTCACAAAAAAGCCATTCCAACGCTTTCCAACTCTTTTCGAAGCACCGGAATGACTTAACACCATTCAAACTATTCCCCCGACTTATATTATTTCAGTTGATTCAACCAGTTGACAATCTCCTGCAGCACTGCCGGAGCAATGGTCTCTTCAATATCGGAATACTCTACGGGAGAACCGGTAACGGCAGGCTGGAACATATGGTTCAAGCCTGGGAAAACAATGGTCTTCACCTGAGTGTTGCCATTCTCTGAAATCCCTTTCCTGATAAACTCCAGATTTTCCACCGGCACCTGACAATCCTTGTCTCCATTGAGTGCCAACACCGGGCATGTAATTTCCGGAAAATCCCACTCGGGATTGTATTTCAACAACTCGATCTTGGCTACATTATACAACTGCTGCGTCGTTGCGGCTGCCTGACCGGCCAAAGGAGTACCATTGAAAAGTTCGGTTAGCTTCCGTTCACAAGTGGCAGCATCTCCCGACTGCAAAACGATATCCTGTGCCTGACGCATATAGTTGTTGTATTTTTCAATAAAATCCTCTTTTGCACCGGATGCCCTCAACAAGGCAGTCCGCTGCATCAGCAACAGTTCGCTGCCGCTTACGCCTCCGCCCGCCAAAGTGATGATAAAAGGCACCTCTTTCCGGGCGGCCATACTGAATGCCACGAAAGCGCCTTCGCTATGACCGATGACTCCAACACTATCGGCATTGATTTCCGGACGCTGTTTCAGGTAATTAACCGCAGCCACAGCATCCGCATCTGCATCCGGTAAACCGCTTTCCTTCAAATTGCCGCCGGACTTTCCGACACCACGGTCATCCACACGCAAGGTGGCTATCCCGTGACGGGCCAGATAATCCGCCAGAACGAAAAAAGTTTTGTGCTCTGAAAAAGTGTTATTGCGATCCTGACCGCCACTGCCGGAAACCAACACCACGGCCTTGCACCTGCCTCCACTGGCTGGCCAAGTCAATGTACCCGCCAAAGTGACTCCATCGTCCGCATTCTGAAAAGTCACCTCTTCCGAATGATAAGAAAAAGGCTCTTTCGGAGTCTGCGGACGCTTGAACACCACCGGCGTGCGGGTAAGAAGAAGCTCGAAATCATATCCTTCCCACAAAAAAGTTCCCTTCAGCGAACCGTCGGCCTGAAGCCTGAGAATACTGCGGGTCTGCGCCTCCGCAATATTCACCGTCAAAACATCATCCGCCAATTCTACCGCGTCCGCCCGATAGGTCTTTTCCGACAAATCCGGAATCTTCAGCGTAACCTGATAGCCGTCACCGGCCTTTTCGACATGGTACTCCAGACGCAAGCGCATATTCTTCAAGTCGGGATAACCATACCACTTACCCGTTATATCCTGTGCAACCAGCGTCAGAGAAACGAATAATAAAAACAAAAGCGAAACAATTTTCATAATATACGATATTAAAATACCAACCATATGTCTATAATACGCGCCACCCGACAAAAGGGGGGGGGACTCATCCGACCACAAAGCCACGAGCTACGGAGGAGTTACAGACGAGCCTGCTTTCAAACCAAAAGGGAAGCAGGAGCAGCAACAACTCATATCATGGAAAAATCAAAGATATCAGGAAAGGATTTTCAACCATACGGGCAAGTTTTTGCTTGCCGTTTTTTTTATGCTCCTTGACCGTATCTTCAGAAATCCGCAAACGGCTGGCAATTTCCGAAATCTTCAACCCTTCCAATGTAAGCTGCATTACGAGACGACACTGGGGCGGAAGCTGTTCAATCGCCGCCATCAGATTGGCATAGACATCTTCCTCCAACACTTTTTCCCAAAAACTACCTATTTCAGATGCCGTATCCAACAATTCGCGCTGATACCGGTCGCGCACCTGCTGCTTTCTAAAATGGCTGACACATCTGTTTTTCAAGGCACTGTAAAGAAAATATTTAACCTCATCGCCACTGATAAAGCGGTGGGTAGATTCCAATAACGAAATAAACACTTCCTGCACCAGATCACAGGCTGTCTGATCATCTTTTACATACCGGATAGCAATGGATTTCAAGGCTACGAAATAGACGCCATATAAATGACGGAATGCCCGGTTGTCCTTTCGCGCCAAGTAATGTAGAAGGAGTCCTTCGTTCTGAATGCGCATAAAATTCATAAATTAATAAAACAAAGATACTACATTATCTATAATTTTTCAGTCTCCCCCCCCTTTTTTCTTAGTTGCGCGTATTAAATAATATCGATGATGTTTTATTGGGACATAACACAAACAAAAGATATGCTTACAGAAGGACAGGATAAAATAAAAGAAACACTCTCCATATCTGACAAGATCAGTGATATTCTCAGCGAAGAAGCGGATGCCGGGAGTCAGCATGTGATAGATTCGTGGCTTGCACAAAATGAACAAAACAAGGCTTTGTTCAACAAAATCTGCTCTGACAATACCATACGGAAAAAAATTTACAACTACAAAAACAGTGATGCAGAACAAGCATTCAACAATTTTCTGAAAGCAAGAAAACAACGTTCAAACCGTCGCATATATTACCGGTTCTTATCCGGTGCAGCTGTCATTGCCATTTGCTTTGGATTTTGGGCTCTGCTCCGAATACAGGAACAGGCAACGCAAAATCTGCAAGTTACAGAAACAGAGCAGCAGCTTTCGGACATGCCTGCCAACAAGCCGGTGTTGACATTGGGAGACGGCACACGGATAAACGTCTGGGGAAACAACCTTTATTTCAAAGAGACAGAAAAAGGGCAAAAAATCATGTTGGGTGATTCGTTGCTTTCACAAAAGGAGGATTCCATAACGGCAGACAACTACAACACACTGGAAGTGCCGCTTAAGTGTGACTTCAGATTTACCATGAGCGACGGGACCAAAGTATGGATAAATGCAGGCTCCACACTGAAATACCCGGCAAAATTTGCAGCCGATTCGCGTACAGTATACGCATCCGGAGAGATATATCTGGAAGTGGCCAAGGATGCCGAACGTCCCTTTTATGTAGTTGTTGACGGCATAACCGTCAAAGTATTGGGAACCTCCTTCAATATCAGGGCATATGCCGATGAAAACGAGACGAAGGTGACTCTACTCGAGGGAAAGATTGCCGCACAAATCAACGATAAGGAGTACACGCTTACTCCCGGCAAACAATTAAAATGTGACAAGACTTTTGGAGGGACCAGTGTCCGAACGGTAGATCCTGCAGAGATTGTTTCCTGGACCAGGGGGTATTACATATTCAAAAAAGCAAGGCTACAAGAGGTGGCAAATACGCTGAAAAACTGGTATGGAGTCAACATTATGCTGAGCAGTGGTGCCAGCGACATCATCTATACGGGAGTAGTCAACAAAGAAGAGAAACTGGAGGTTTTCCTCCGGCGTCTGGAAGAGGTATCCAACGTAAAATGCAACTGCAACGGTAAGTTCGTAACAATATATTAAACAATAAATTCATCATCATTAATCTAAATCATCAAGTATGAAAAAATGGATCACCCTAAACTTGTGCCTGTTACTATCCGGATTCCTGGCCGGACAGTCTGAAAACAAAGAAACGCAGCCCGTCAAAGGCTATGAAATCAACGGCTTCATCACCGGCAAATACACCGGCAAGGTATATCTTGTAAAAGAAGACGGCATGCACGGACCACAAACCAAAGTGGACAGCTGCGAAGTGAAAGAGGGACGGTTCCGGTTCAAAGGAGATACTGTACCCGAATACTCCGTGATTTATTTCATCCAAAGCCACGACGGTCAATTGGCACCCGTCTTTTTGGAGGCAGGTCAGATGAACATGACCATGCGTGCCGACTATTTCCTGGGTTCAGTAACCAAAGGTACCATCAACAACAACCTGTGGTCGCTCCACCAGTTGCAGACAAGATACTGGATCGACAGCATGCTGCTGGCTTCCAACACCCACTACATGCGCTACGGACGCGGAAGTTTTGCAGTGGAGGACAGCCTGTTCAAATACCGCACCTGGGAACAGAACACCAAGAAACTGAACATGGAGAAATACATGGCACGCTTCTATAACGACCAGGCTTTCGCACCGTTCATCATGCTGTTCGAGATGACCAACGAACTGTCATTGGACGAACTGAAAGAATTGCGCGGACAGTTGAACGAAAAGCTCAACAACCACCCGTACACCAAGGAGCTGGATGAAATCATCGCCAACAAGGAGTTCAAGGTGGGCGTAGAGGCTCCGGAATTCTCCATCAAGGGAATGGACGGCGAGGACATCGAACTGAAGAACTTTGCAGGCAAATACATCCTGCTCGACTTCTGGGCATCCTGGTGCGGACCATGCCGCAATGAAATGCCGAATGTAGTGAAGCTCTACAAGGAATGCAAGGGCAAGAACTTTGAAATCATCGGTATCTCTCTGGACCAGAAACCGGAACCCTGGAAAAAGGCTGTGAAAGACCTGAAGATGACCTGGCCGCAGGCTTGCGACTTCCAGGTATGGTACGGACCGGTGGCACGCAAATACAACCTTTCGGCTATCCCCTACACCGTACTGATCAACCCGGAAGGAAGAATCGAAGCCCTGAACCTGCGCGGAGAAGAGCTGATCAATACCATCAAGACCCTATTGAAAAACGACAAAAAGAAATAATCCGAAGATGAAGAAAATATTGGTTTGTATGCTTGTATGCCTGTTCTGTGCAGGCGTACAAGCCCAGAAAACAGCGAAAATCAAGGCAACCGCTGTCGGATATACCGGCAAGGTGATCGATTTTGAGTTTATAGACAACACAGCGAACAACCAGCAGTTCCCGTTCAAGGACAACCAACTGATGGAGTTCGAGGTGGAACTGAAAGAGCCGGGCCTGATGAAGGTAAACGCCTGGCTCTGGATGATTGTATGTCCCGGAGACGAGATTGAAATGGCCATCCAATTCCAGGGAAAAAACTACAAGCACGTTGAGTTCAAGGGTACCCCGGCTGCCGTCACCCTGAACAGCGCCATCCGTGACGGACGCATGGTGCGCATCAACGACCACTACAAGACCAACCCGTTGGCAGCCGTGGTGACACAGGTGCCGGTACAGACCTATTATGATGCCTGCCTGCGGAACTGGAAGAAGGAACAGGAGATTCTGGAAGGCATCCGCGACAAGGTGGACCCGTTCGCATTCAACTATATCCATGCGGAACTGGAGGGCATGTACCTGGACAACCTGGTGAAATATCCGTTCATCGTATCCGATGTAAACAAAAAACCGCTTCAGGAATGCACTCCGAAAGGCTATTGGGAGGCTCTGGACGGCTATCAGGTGAAAAGCGACAAGGCTTCATTGAAAAGCTACGCCTACATCGGTTGGTTGATCGATTATCTGGAATACCGTGAAAAATGCGAGGCCCGGAAAGCCGGCAAAGAGTACAAGCCTGCCGGAAACATGGAAGAGATGTATGAGAAACTGTCAAAAGTGTACGAAGGCGATGTGAGAGACGCTGTGCTTTATCTGTTTTTGTACAACGCCATATCAAAACAGCAAGACTTCGACGTAATCAAAACACTTAGTAAAGATTACTTCAAAAAATACAATAAGAACAAGAAATTTAAGAAGGAGTTGACTGAAATGCAAAAGTAATATGTAACAGTATCTGCGAAATATCCTAGACAAGGAATTTACTACAGCTGACGACAATATATTTACTAACTAAAATTACAAATTTATGCAAAAGAAGAAAATGTTACAGGAATTTCTAGGCCATCGGTTCCTGGTGTTTGCTTTATTTATGCTGATTTTTTCCGGTGGACTAAAAGCTGCAGAGGAAGAATATCAAAAAAAGAAAATTTCAGTACAGATAGTTAATGAAACAATAGAACAAGCCCTAAATAAAATCGGCAACATTGCTGATATCCGCTTTTTCTATAATCATGCGTCATTTGATTTTTCTAAAAAAATCAATATAAATATCACCGACAAGGAGTTGCGGGATGCTATCGGACAGGTGTTGGCAGGATATGCCGTAGATGTGGAATACCAGCCTAACCGTACCGTTGTATTACGCCCCCGGAAAGAGCTACCTGCCCATGACGTACAAAAAATCAGCGGTGTGGTAAAAGATGCCAAAACAGGCGAGCCGCTGCTTGGAGCCAGTATTGTACTGAAGGAACAGAGAGGTGTGGGGGCTGTGACCAACATGGACGGCCGTTTCCACCTGGAAATTATGGAAGGTAGCGCTACAGCACTGGTTATTAGTTTTGTCGGGTATCAAGAAGAAGAAGTCAACATTGCCGGTAAAGGAGATATGGCAGATGTCGTGGTAAAACTGACAGCCATGTCTATTGAAATGGAAGATGTTGTGGTAACAGGTATGGCGCCCCGTAAAGTGTCCGGTTTTACCGGCCGTTATGTCACTGTCAAAGGCGATCAGTTGAAGAAATTGAATCCGAACAACCTGTTGCAGGCGCTCCAGCTTTTCGACCCGAGTTTCCGCATCGTGGAAAACAATACGGCAGGTTCCGACCCTAACGCATTGCCTGAATTCCGTCTGCGCGGAGACGTCCAGTTGGGCCAGGGAGCTACCGGTTCCAGTGCAGATTTCCAGATGTTGATGGGAGACTATTCCAACCGTCCTAACATGCCGTTGTTCATTCTGGACGGTTTTGAGACGACCTTGCAGCGCATTATCGACCTGGACCCGGAGCGCGTAGAATCTATTACCATTCTGAAAGATGCTGCCGGTACTGCCCTTTACGGTTCGAGAGCCTCTAACGGAGTGTTGGTTTTTGAAACCAAGAAACCGAAACCGGGTGCATTGACGTTGAGTTACAGCGGCAATGTGGGAATTTCTGTTCCGGACCTGTCCGACTACAACCTGATGAATGCGTCCGAAAAATTGGAATACGAGAGATCTGCCGGATTGTTTGAGAGCGTAGACATGTTGAACTATTACAACAAATACAAACAGGAAATATTGCGCGGAGTAAACACCTATTGGCTGTCGCAACCGTTGCGTACGGCACTCACCCATCGCCACACCCTGAACATGGAGGGCGGAGACGAGGCAATCCGTTATAGCCTGAGCCTGAATTACGGGGATGAATTCGGAGTCATGAAAGGCTCGGACCGTAACAACGTAGGTCTGACCCTTTCCTTGCAATACCGCCGCAAGAAATGGAATATCAGCAACTCATTGAGCATGACAAATACCAAATCGCATAATTCGCCTTACGGTTCATTCTCGGAATATACGAAACTGAATCCCTATTACCGTCTGACAGATGAAAACGGCCGTTACCAGCAGGTAATAGAAATCAAGCCCATGTCATCGGCAAACAACCCGAAGACGGTTACCAATCCATTATATAATGTACAGTTTCCCAATAAAGACCTGTCAAACAATTTCAGTATTGTAGACAACTTCTCTATCGAATATGCCATTATGGACAATCTCCGTGTCAACGGACAGGTGTCTTTGACAAAGAGCACGGCCCGTTCGGAGCAGTTCAAATCGTCGCACCACACTGATTTTGCTCCTGAAGAAGACCTGACCCAGCGCGGTTCCTATACAAAAAGTACCGGAGAGTCTGTAAGCTGGAATGCCAACGCTGCCTTGAACTACAACCTGGTAAAAGGCAAACACGGAATGTTCGCCTTGCTCCGCTGGGATGTCTCTTCATCGAAAAGCGACGGTATCAACCTTTCTGCAAAGGGATTCCCGGATGACAACATGGACGATTTCCTGTTTGCCTTCGAAATGGACCAGCGGGTGAACGGAGAGGAATCCACCCAACGCAGCGTGGGTATGACCGGTTCGTTGAACTATATGTATGACCAGCGTTTTTCCGTAGACTTCAATATCCGCGGCGACCTTTCTTCACAATTCGGTGCCGATACCAAAATGGCACCCTTCTGGTCGGTGGGGCTGCGTTGGAACATGGAGCGCGAGAAGTGGCTGGAGGGAAGCATCATTTCCAATCTGACGCTTTTTGGAAGTGTCGGAACAACCGGTTCTCAAAGTTATTCGCCTTATCAAGCCAAGGAGACCTATTCGTTTGGAGATTTGATGTTCCCCTATCCTTCGGGAGATGTCCTGGGAGCACAGTTGATGGCAATCGGAAATCCGGATTTGGGATGGTCGAAAACCATGCAGAAAAGTGTCTCTTTGGAATTCGGTTTGTGGAACAGCCGCTTGAATGCAACTGTTTCATATTACCACAATTACACCGATGAGATGTTGCTGGGAACAAACATCCAGCCTTCTACCGGTTTCAGCACGCTGACCCGTAATGTGGGAGCTGTATTGAATGAGGGTGTAGACGTTTCATTGAATGGTTTGCTCATCAACAACTACGAAAACCAGTTCCAGTGGAGTCTCAGCGTAAATGCCACCCACAACCGGAATGTCATTAAAAAGCTGTCCAATGAGCTGAAAGAAATGAACCGTAAGAACCAGGAAAATAGAAACGAGATATTGCCTATATACGAAGAGGGTGAATCTACGACTGTCATCAAATCCGTACGTTCTTTGGGTATCGACCCGGCAACCGGTCAGGAACTGTTCCAGAAATTGAACGGCGAAAAGACCTTTGTCTGGGATGCTGCCGACAAAGTGCCGGTAGGCGACACGGAACCCAAAGTGCGCGGAGCAGTCAACTCTTCGCTTATATGGAAGAACCTTTCTGTCAATTTGGGTTTCTCCTATCAGTTCGGGGCAGACCGCTACAACCAGACCCTGGTAGATAAAATCGAGAACATAGACATCTCGCAAAACGTAGACCGCCGTGCTGCGGGTTCCGACCGCTGGAGTCCGACAAACCGCTATGCAAAATACAAAGGAATCTCTTTCTTTAATCAGCAGACACCGGTAAGTACCCGTTTCTTGCAGAAATTAAATGAATTTGTATTCAATTCCGTATCCATCGGCTACCGTTTTGAGCCCAAGCAGTTCAAATTCCTGGAAGCATGCAAGATTGCAAGTTTGTCGCTGAATGCTTCCATGCAGGATATCGGGCGAATCTCTTCCGTAAAACAGGAAAGAGGTCTGGATTATCCTTTTGCGCGGAGCTTTAACCTGTCTTTATCTGTATTATTCAATTAAAAAGAAATGTCATGTTTAGAATACGAATTTTAAGTGCTTGGGTTATAATGACAATGCTCTTTTCCGCCTGTGCAGATTGGGTGAATGTCAGCCCGAAAGATGAAATAGAAGCCGACAAGCTGTTCAAATCGGAAAACGGTTTCAAGGTTGCCCTGATAGGTGTATATTCCCGCATGACCTTGCTCGACAATTACGGGAAGAGACTGTCGTATGATTATATAGAACGACTTGCCCAGCGTTACGACAACTACGACATATCGGTTGCTCCGTCTGACAAAACGCGTGCGGAAATCTATGATTACAAGAATAATGCGAATGCCAAAGAGGATGTCAACTCCGTTTGGGTAAACCAGTTTGGAACCATTGCCAACCTCAATAATCTGCTTTACCGCCTGGAGCACGAAGGAAAAGATGTTGTGCTTACGGACGGCTATTGGAATCTGATGAAAGGTGAAGCATTGGGTTTGCGTGCATTCCATTATTTTGACCTGCTTCGCCTGTACGGTCCTGTATATAGTGAAGACCCGGAGATGAAATGCCTGCCCTGGCGTACGGAATTCAATGCCGACCAGAAATCCCTGGAGTCTGCCGGTGTCATTGCACAGCACATTCTGGAAGACCTGACGCAAGCCGAGGAGTTGTTGAAAGACGACCCGTTGAATTATAAAAATGATTTGAATAACCCGTTCCTGGGATTGCGCAAGCACAGAATGAACAAAATGGCAGTCAAGGCGTTGATGGCAAGAGTGTATCTCTGGATTGGCGACAAGGAAAACGCTGCGCTGAAAGCCAAGGAGGTGATAGAGCAGTGTGGACTGGAGCTCGTGATAAGCAATATCCAGGATGCCTCCCTGTATGATGAGACTATTTTCTGCCTGGGCATGGATGATATGGCGAACAAATTGAAAGATGACTGGAAAAGCATCAACACTTACAGTAATGAACTGTATATCTCGTACGATAATGCAAACACTGTATTTGAGCGCACCACCATCGGCTTGAACGATATACGCTACCGGAACAGCTACGGGTTTATCCACGGCAACAACGGGTTGATGTGCCGCAAATATCTGAGCAAAGACAAGAACTACAGCGAGAAAATACCGTTGATCCGCCTCTCTGAAATGTATTACATCCTGGCGGAATCCGTTTCTCTGAAAGAGAGCGTCACCTATATCAATAAGGTGAGGAATGCAAGGGGAATCTCCCGCAACAATAACATCGAAGCAAACGATTCATACGATGAGGCTGCACGCAAGGAGGCTCTGAACAAAGAGTACCAAAAGGATTTTTTTGCAGAAGGACAGTATTTCTATTTCCTGAAACGGCACAACTATAAAACCTTCTGGCGTTGTCCGGTTGAGAAGATGGACTATTACGTACTGCCGACTCCGGATGATGAAATTGCCTATGGAAACGGGAAATAACGGTTAACCATTAAAATGCAAGTACTATGAGAAAATATATTTATTCGATTTTTCTGCTGGGTCTGTTTTCCTGTCAGGAAGAAGGCGTGGTCCAATATACGCAGGAAAAAGACGGTTTGCAGTTTTCTGCCAACAGCAGTGAAGATATGACCAAAGTGTTCAATTTTGCCACTGCCACCTATGAAGAGGAAATAAACGGCGAGCCGAAAACATTCTATTACGGGGATTCGCTGGCAGCATATACCTTTGAACGGGTTGTGCTGGATTTGCAGGGGTTCCCGACTCCCGATGAAAGAGAGTATAAATTGAAAACCGTTTTGGTGGAAGACCAGGATTCCAGCAAGGTTGCCGAGGTTGTGTTTGAGCCGTATTATAGCCTGGCTCCCAATCAATTGAAAGATACCATCAAGATAACCGTGTTGCGTCCCAAGACAAGAGGGACCTATACGGTCGGAATTACGGTCGATACGGAAGGGAAGGGGGCGTTCTTTGACAAGGGTGTTGTGGAAAAATCCATATTGCGCCTGGATATCAAGGATGTGTATGAACAACCGGAAGGTTGGGACGAACGTCAGGAGTGGCTCGGAGAATTTGACGAAGAAAAGTATGCTTTTATGGTAACGGTTTCCAAACAGGCATTCAGCAAGGAAAACAACCACATGTGGAACGAGACGGACAAATACAATCTGGAGTTGCGCGAAGCTCTGGATGAATTCAATGCCAATGCAGCACCGGAAGACCGGAAGAAATTCAAATTTCCGGTAACGACAAAATTGGTATGGTGGGACAAACAGCTGAAATTCCTGGGTGAATTTTCGGAAGAAAAGCATGAGTTTATCAAGAATCTGCTGAGTGAAGAGGGTGAGACCTTGGCAAACAACAGTAAATTGGAATACTGGAATCTGGTGTTCAGGGATGCAGTTGCGGAACAGGGTATCTCCGAATTCTCTTTCCCGGTTGTTACCGTGCAGTCGTCCTGGTGGCGTGAGTCCCTGTTGGGAGCTTTCTCGCCCGAGAAACAGGAATTCATTGTCCGCGAACTTTTCCCGCGCAGTGATTATCAAATCAAAGACGGCACCTGGGATTATGCCAATCCGGTGCTGCGGGTGTTGTTGGAACAATACAATGCAGAACATCCGGAAGCTCCGCTTGCCTTTGATTTTCCGATAGAAGGACGTCCGGAATGGTGGGATTTCCGAGAATCTTATCTGGGAGAATATTCGGATATCAAACGGGACATTGCGGTTGTTGCCGTATTGACAGAGCAGATGTATTACGGCGAATGCAACATCAATCCTTTGGTGAACCAGAATATGAGCATGGATAATGTCATGGGTGCCATCCGCGATGCTATTAACGCATACAACGAAGAACATCCGGACAGCCAGCTTGAATTGCCGGTTTCCGCTCCGGGATGGTGGGCTGAAAAGAGCTATTATTTAGGCGACTATTCTCCGGAAAAAGAGGCATTCATGCAGCAGATAATGCCGATGTATGGTGCAACATATTGGGCATGGGCAAACTGGACAGATTGGAACCCCATTTTCCGCTATGAACTGGCAGCCTACAACAGTGCTCATCCGGACGCTCCTTATGGATTCACTTTCCCGGAGGTTGATACCAAACCATCCTATTGGGATGAGTTGCCTTATTTGGGAGAATACTCGGAAGCGAAACGGGTGTTTATATGGATTACTTTGATGCCTATGAATTATGGTAATGTTAACGGTTGGTTCTTGGGAGCTCCTTCTGAAGGGGGAAATCCAAGCGACTGGCCTGCAAGACATGCAACCTTGACCGAGGCATACGCCAATACATACGAAGACTTTATGAAGAAATATGCCGGTGCAAATCCGACACCGTTTGATTTTCCGGCTTCTTGGTAAATTTAATATAATAGGATTATGAAAAAGACAATATCAATATTCATGCTGGCAGCCCTCTTAATCGGAGGGTTGACCGGATGCTATGAGGACAAAGGCAATTATAAATATAGGGACATTAACGAGGTCACTTATAAGATATTGCCTGAAAGTGAGGACGGCTATTACCGGTTCAAGCAGCCACCTGTGGATACGATGTATGTAGATTACACCGTTGATTTGTCACAGAGCCAGGCAACCAACGAAGAAAACCTGGAGTTCTTGTGGCTGGTCAGCTACAGCAAAGACAAAAAAACAGTGACCGATACCATCACGACCAGGGATTTAAGGCTGACATTCCCACCTAAGAAATCCTCTGCTTTCGATATCGTGTTCTCCCTGACGGACAAGCAGACGAATGTCAGTTCGTACAAAGAGTTGCATATTAAGATCGTTTATCCGTATATCAACAGTTGGTTGGTATTGAACGGGGATAAAGAAGACTCCCGCATTTCTGCCGTGGAAGACCCTGATTCGTTGAATTATTTCTTCACGGAGGACGCTTATACGGCATTGGGGTATAAAAAACGTTTTAAAGATATTACCGAGTTGGTATATGCACCGGTAATCACCGGAAACGGAAATGCTCCGGAGTGGCTTTATATTGCTTCTCCTGACAGTGTCTGGGCATTGTTTCCTTTTGAAATGAAGGTGGAAAAGAAGCAGAATGATATTTTGCCGGAAGTTATCACTGAGAATAATACCAAAGTGGCATACGGATTGGATGGGTCTCCCAGCAGTGGCGGTGCCGTGATATTGGTAGATGAAAACAAACGTTTTTATTACTCAACTTTTAATAGCGGAAGAGGTAAATTTCAGGTTCCCGAAATAGCACAAGAACTGAATGAAACCTACCAAGTTGATTTGATTGCAAAATCTCAAAAGAGTAGCTACCTGTGTTTCTGGGATGATGAAAGAGACAAGTTTCTTTATTTCAATTTGGGCGGAGGAGGTGAAATTACGCTTTTCCCCGAAGAATATAACGACTGGACCGGCAAAGAAGTGATATGGATGGGAACGGACAACAAGGACAAAGAGCATAAGGATGGAATTGCAATGGCTATTGTCAAGGATACCAAGGACCAAAGCTATTGGACTTACCGTCTTAGCACTGAACAGACCATTACAGGCGACTCTATCGGGGAATTGCCGATTAACAAGGATTCGCAGTTTGCCACGACAAGCGCATTCCCTGACCAGTTTTTCTATACCGTAGACTCCAAGGTGTATCTGTTCAATGTGGCAAGTCTGGAAACATACGAACTGTATGATGCAGGAAGTCCCATTACAAAAATGCAATTCCGCATCACGGAAGATCACCAACTTACCGAAGAATGGAATTATATGCAACGCTGTCTGGCACTTGCTGTAGACAAGGGAGACAAAGGAGAACTGCACGAGCTGACTTTGACAACGGCAGGAGATATCGAGACCTCCCGTATTTTCGAGGGATTCGGTCCCATCAAGGATATGTGTTTCACCTTTATTAATCGCATTCAAAAATGAAAAAGATAGTATACTTGCTTTTATTGGGGTTGGCAGGATGCCAGCAAGAGGGCGTAATCACAGAAGTTCCCAAAGACGACTGGTCGGTTGTAGCGAATACCGCCGGACAGGTAAAGGGGCAAGTGAACATCAAATTCAAAGAGCTGCCGGAGGATTTGCAGATTGTGACCACCCGCAGCGGAGTGGATACGGACAACGGACAGTTGAACTTCGTTATCCGGCAATTGGGAGGTACCCGCCTGGAGCGGGTATTCCCCCATGCCGGGAAGTTCGAAGCACGTACCCGGAAGGCAGGCCTTCATCTGTGGTATCAGGTGTCTTTCGACGAGAATATCCCTACGGCAGAGGCAATGAAGGCACTGTCAGAACTGCCTAATGTTTCCATTGTAGAACCTATTTACAAAGGGAAGACAGAGTCGGTATCGTTACCTTATAATGACCCGTATCTGCCCCGACAATGGCATCTCTATAATGACGGCAGCAACGGGATGCTGGCAGGTGCAGACATCAGCATTCTGGATGCCTGGGAGATTGAAAAAGGAAAGCCGGAAGTGATTGTAAATGTGGTGGACTCCAAGGTTGACCTTAACCATGAAGATTTGCGGGACAATCTTTGGAAGAATCCCGGAGAATTTAACCAGAATCCTTGGGGAGACAACGACGGGAACGGTTATCAAGGTGACTGGCATGGAATCGGAGCGAATCCTGTTACCGGAGTTGTGGAGGATGATCACGGTACCCATGTTGCCGGTATATTGGCAGCCAAGAACAATAACGGCGTGGGTATTTGTGGCGTTGCCGGCGGTGACACCCCTGACAACGGAGTACGTTTTATGTGCTGTCCGTTCAATAACGGCAATCCTGCTGCCAGCATCAAATACGGAGCCGACCACGGAGCCGTAATCTGTACGAACAGTTGGTTTATCGCCGGAGGCTCGGTTGCCGAAGTCATGCAGGATGCTGTCAATTATTTTGTAAAGAATGCCGGTATCGACGAAAACGGAAATCAGACAGGACCGATGCGGGGCGGTATTGTATTCGGTTCTGCCGGTAATGACGGAGTCGAGCCGGAGAGCCACTATCCTGCTTCGCTGGATAATGTTATCGCAGTCGCAGCCCTCGACCCTGCCTTTAAGAAAAGCGATTATTCCAATTATGCAGAGTGGGTCGATATTGCAGCACCCGGAGGCGGAAACGGATATGGCTGGCAGATGTGGAGCTGTGCCAGAAACAATAACTACCTGGAATTGGTGGGAACTTCGCAGGCAACACCTGTGGCTGCGGGAGTGGCAGCCTTGATTGTATCGAAGTTTGCCCGCGAAGGGTTGACTCCATACGAAGTGGAATATCGCCTGAAGCGCGGTGTGAAGCCTATTGATGACTATAATCCGGAATATAAGGGCAAGTTAGGTGTAGGATGTGTGAATGCGTTGCTGGCATTGAGCGATGAGCCTATAAACTTCCTCCCGGTAATTACAGCACAAAAGCCAATAGAAGGAGTGCAAATCATACCGTATGGTTCGACAGCCCAATATGTCTATACAGTTAGCGATACGGAAGACGGAACCGATTTGGACTATGTTTTGGAAGACCCCAGCAAGAGTGTCACTGCCACCAAACAAGACGGAACCATCATGTTGACAGTGAACAACAGGAATTGCATTGCCGGAGACCACATTGTAAAATTGACGGTGACAGACCGGGGAGGGCTTTCAAGCACAACCGAGCTTTCCATTAAATTGCAGCCGGAACTGCTTCAAGAGGTTGAATTGTACCCGAATCCTGTGGTGGATATTCTGACTATCCGTGCCAGCATGACCTTTAGCGGTGAAATGAGAGCCTGTCTGTACGATGCTTCCGGTAATTTGGTTCTGGAACGCAAGGTGACAGCCTCTTTACATAAAGCCGGAGAGTTGGATTTAAGCAAGGTGGACGGAGGAAGCTATACTTTGAAACTCTACTGCAACAATAAAACAATCACCAAAAACATTATAAAATTGTAAGGATATGAACAGATTAAAATATAGCCTGATAGCGATATTTGCATTTGGAAGTCTCGCTGTTTTTGGACAAAAAAGCACAGGGGCGGCACAATTTCCTGAACTTACGCCCGATGTTCGCGGAGTAGGTATGGGAAACTCGGGAGTGGCGGCAACTGCCAATGCTTTCTCAATATACCGTAATGCAGCCAAGAGTATTTTTTCCACCCAAAAAGCCGAGATCGGTTATAGCTTTACTCCCTGGTTGCGCGAATTGTCCAAGGGGAGCAATTTACATGGGGTGGCCGGTTATTGGAATCTGGACGAGAAACAGGGAATTACCGCCGGATTCCGTTGGTTCAACCATTCGGAGACCAATATATGGGACAAGGAAGGCAATGATGCCGGAACTTTTACTCCCAAAGATTGGAGTGTGGACGTAGGTTATGCCCGTAAACTGACAGATGATTTGTCTGTAGGAGCAACAGCCCGTTTTATCCGTTCGGATATGAGTGGTCTTGATAAGGACGATGTTGCCAATGCCGTTGCATTTGATCTGGGGCTTTATTATAGACGCAATTTTGAAAATTGGGAACAGTCGCAGTGGGCTGTCGGTTTGCAGGCATCCAATTTCGGCACCAAGATCGATTACGGCTACGGTAAATATGACCAGGCTTCCAAGGTTGCCGCCGGCGGTATGATCGACCACGTATTTACAGACAAACACCGTCTGCAAGGAACCTTGGATGTGGCTTGCCAGGTGTTACCCAATACCAATTGGGGCGGAAGTGTCGGAGTGGAATACACTCTTTTGCAGATTGTAGCGATTCGTGGCGGTTATCACTACGGCGAACAGGACAACAAACTGCAACGCTACGGCACGTTGGGATGCGGTGTCGGTTGTCACCACATCAAAGCAGACTTTGCCTATTTGATTCCGGAGAAGGACAGTCTTTTAAAGAATACATGGCAGGTGGCATTAAGCATCGATTTGGGATTATTTAAAAGATAATCCCTATTAAAAACAAACCATTTAATTCAATTTGAATCATGAAGTATTTATTGACATGTATTTTCCTGTTAGCGGCAACTTCCTTTCTTGCAGCCCAGACATTCCATATCCAAGGAAATATAGAGCTTGACAAAGGGGAATTGCTTGTGCTGACCCAACAAGTGGAAGGCATGGATACTTTGGCACAGACAAAGTTTGAAAACAACCGGTTTGCCCTGACCGGCAATTTGCAGGAGCCGGTAGTCGCCTTGTTGAAGATTGCCGGTTATGAGGGCGGTTTTGTCATGATACTCGAACCGGGCATGGAATATACCGCGAAACTGACCCGTAACGGAGCCGGCGATATCCGTGGAGGAAAACTCCAGGATATTTACAATGATTATCAGAAAATTGTAGCCGATGCCAATGCTGAAAGCCGGGCTTTGAATAAAAAAGCATCGGAAGCAGCTGCCCAAAAGCATTTCAAGACATCCCACGAGCTGAAGGCCAAAGCAAACAAAGTGCAGCAGGCTGCCTTTGACAAGATGAACAACATCGTCCGCAAGAATGCAGACAATGTGCTGGCAGCCTATCTGCAGACCGCCGGTTCGGAACGTATCATGGAACTGGAACCGCTGAAACAGATTTACAGCCTGCTTTCTGAGAAAGCAAAGGAAACAGCTCCGGGGAAACTATTGGAGGCACGTATCGCTGACTTGGAGAAAGTGGGTATCGCCGCTACCGCTCCCGACTTTACCCTGACCACTCCAGAAGGAAAACAAGTGTCGCTCTACAGCGTGAAGGGGAAACTGAAAATTATCGATTTCTGGGCTTCCTGGTGCGGACCGTGCCGCATGGAAAATCCCAACATGGTGAAACTCTACAATGACTTCAAGGACAAAGGTCTTGCTATTGTCAGCGTGTCGCTGGACGAACGTAAGGTACCCTGGGTACAGGCTATCAAGAAAGACGGTATGCCGTGGACGCATGTCTCTTCGCTGAAAGGATGGAAGTGCGAAGTAGTGAAACAATACAACATCGATGCCGTGCCGTCGATTATCGTACTGGACGAAAACAACCGCATTTTAGCCAAGAACATCAGAGCTGAAAAATTGCGTGCATTCGTTACGGAATACCTGAAATAAAATACCTGTTTCCCTATCGGAAACAAAGTCCCGAAAAAGAAGTAGTCCCCAAAAATGAAGTGCTCCCCAAAAAGTCGGACATAAAACTTTTTGGGAGCACTTCACTTTGCGATGGGGCAGCATTATCAAAAAATCGACCCCGGAACCAATCTACAAAAACAACATTAAGATCAATTGAGCAAAAATCACACGGATAAACATGGAGAGCGGATATACCGTCGCATAAGATACGGCCGGATTATCTCCCTCGACGGTCGCATTGACATAATTCAACGCCATCGGATTGGCCATACTTCCACACAACATCCCTGCCAGGGAACCGAAATCTATTTTCATCAATTTCAAAGCGATAACGGCCACCAGGACAACGGGCACAAAAGTGATCGCAAATCCCAAAGCTACCCACAGCAGCCCTTCGGGACGAAACACCGTCTCAAAGAAATGTACCCCGGCATCTAACCCCAGACAAGCCAGGTAAATGGAAAGTCCCAATCCCCGGAGCATCAGATTGGCGCTCCGGGTCGTATAAGTAATCATATGTAAACGCGGTCCGAACGCCCCCATCAGAATTCCGACGATAATCGGTCCGCCTGCTATTCCCAAACGGACAGGGAAACTGACTCCGGGGATAGAAAAGGGAATAGCCCCGACAGCCAAACCCAACACAATCCCCACAAATACGGCGATCAGATTCGGTTCTTTAAGACTAATAATACGGTTTCCCAACACTTTCTCCACATTGCTGATAGCAGCAGCTTCGCCCACAACGGTCAATTTATCTCCCAATTGCAGTACCAGCCCGGGAGTTGCCAACAACTGTACCCCAGCCCGATATATACGGGTGATATTGATACCATAATGATTACGCAAACGTAAGGATCCCAATTTCTTTCCATTGATCTCCGAACGGCTCACGACAATACGCTGAGAAACCAACTGGCTATCGATGGCATTCCAGTCGATATCCTTTTTATTCCAATCCACCTTTTCCTCTTCACCGAAAAGGATACGCAACGATTCTTCCTCAGCCTCGGTGGTAATCACCAGCAAACGGTCTCCTTCGAGCAATACCGTATCGGAAGTGGGGATCGTCACTTTCCCATCGCGCCATAAGCGTGAAATAACAAATCGATGTGCCGCAAGGTGAGCTACTTCTTTTACATTCTTCCCAAAAATTCCGGGATTGCGGACTTCAAAACCGGCAATAAAAGTGTGCTTGCTTTTATCTTCTGCCACAACGGTTTCTGCCGTCCGGCGAGGAAACATCTTACGCAATACGATAACCGCCAGAATGACACCGACCACTCCTAAAGGATAGGTCACCGCACACCCTAAAGCAGGATCAGCCGCATCGATATGCATCTGCTTCAAAGTTTGCTGTGCAGCCCCCAAAGCAGGGGTATTGGTTACAGCACCACTCAATATACCAACCATATCGGGCAACGACACGCCTGTCACCACATGAAGGCCCAAAGTCATTGCCGTGCCCACCAGGATCACAGCAAATGCAAGCATATTCAATGTCATACCTCCCTTCCGGAACGAACCGAAAAAACCAGGCCCGACCTGTAATCCCAAGGCATAAACAAAAATAATCAATCCGAAACTCTCGGCATAATTCAACATTTGGGAATCTATCGATAAGCCGAAATGTCCGGCCGCAATTCCAACAAAAAAGACAAAAGTAACCCCCAGCGAAACTCCATAGACGCTGATCTTTCCCAAAGCCAATCCTAAAGCCGAGATCATAGCAATCACAACAACAGCTTGTATGACACTGTGCTCTATCAATATACTATTTATCCATTCCATAGTCGATTTATTAAAATCCGAACCCGTTTTTCCTAATTTAAAAGTGGGCACAAAGGTAGTACAAATAACTTCAATTCATTAAAAATAAACAGGTAAAAGCAACGAAAACAATGCTTTAACAGAAAACGTTAACATGTTAAATAAAGTTGTAATCTATAGACAATCAGTAGGTTTTGAAACTTTTTCAATTATCTTTGCGTTTCAGGAATGATCTAATTTGTCTTTTTAATGGTAAAAACAGTCATTTCTAACTTAATATTCACCAAAAAGATACAGTATGAGATTGCACAACAGAGCACTGGTTGCTGTTATTTTGAGTTTGGCAGGATTTTATTCTTGTTCACGTCAAGCCACAATTCCCACTCAGTTAACTTATACCCCTGTTCCTGTATTTACTATCCCAGACAGTCTTTTAGCAACTTCTCCGATCGAATATGCTTTTTATAAAGCGGAGCCCGTCGAATTCTTCGAACCGAAACCAGAAGTCCGGGATTCTTTTAACCGGATCGAAAAAACGATGGTCGGTTATGCAGACGATCAATTTTTCGTCCGCCAGCCCGAATTGGTATTAGACCTGGCCGACCTGGAAGAGGGTGCTTTTGTTTTTCCCCTGCCCGGCGGAAGGGTATTATCTCCTTATGGACGACGGAATGGAAGAAATCATACCGGCATGGACCTGAAAATCAATCGCCGGGACACCGTTCTGTCAGCTTTCGACGGAATCGTCAGAATGACAGGTTGGAGCCGGGGTTATGGCAACGTAGTCGTCGTGCGTCATTACAACGGCCTGGAAACGGTATACGCCCATAATTCCAAACACCTGGTCCGTTCGGGCGATCATGTAAAAGCAGGTACTCCGGTTTCTATTACCGGCGAAACAGGCCGGGCCACCACCGACCACGTACATTTTGAAATCCGGATAAATGGGAAAACCATCGATCCGGCTTTGGTGATCGATTTCAACAACCAAACCCTTCTGCACAAACGCCTGGTATTTACTCCTACCCCGAAAGGAAAAATTCAGGTAGAGGCGGTGTAAAAACTTCGGGCCCCGGTTAGCGGATCAGCCTATATATTCAAAACTAAAAGGCAACAAGGAAGAGGCTTTTATCACTACCGTTTCTTCTTCACCTATCATCAGTACATCAAAATCCCGGCCGTAACGCCGGATTACTTCCGCCATCACCTGCCGGCAAGCCCCGCAAGGAGAAACGACTTCTTTTCTGGGACGCCCTTTAAAACAAGCAGCAATAGCCAATGCTTTGACCGGAACGTCCGGATAAGCAGCACCAGCATAAAATAAAGCCGTCCGTTCTGCACATAGTCCACTGGGATAAGCCACATTTTCCTGATTATTGCCTAAAACGATCGTTCCATTTTCCAGCAAAACAGCCGCTCCGACAGCAAAACCGGAATAGATGCAATAAGCTTTGCCGGCAGCAGCCAGAGCTTTTTCGGACAATTCCTCATAGCCTGCGGGCACTGAATTCCGGCACACAAAATAATCTATTTTCAGTTCTCTTTTATCCATCACTATTTTTTACTATTTTTACCCCCCTAAGATACAGAATAATTATAAACCGGAAATTGAAAAATCAGCATTTATCTTTTGCCAGGTAAATGCCTGACGCCAACGAGTGAGTGTTATGAAAAAGAGTATGAAAATATTGGTATTGTTTAGTCTGTTGCTCATCAGCTTTAATGTTATGGCAGACAAACGTAAAGAGTTTATCCGCAAATACAAACATATAGCTATCCGTGAAATGGAACGGACCGGAATTCCGGCCAGTATCACGCTTGCACAAGGTATTCTCGAATCCGGTTGCGGCGAATCGGAACTGGCCGTCAATGCCAATAACCATTTCGGGATCAAATGCCACGAAACCTGGAACGGCGATACATATACCATGGACGACGATACCCGGGACGAATGTTTCCGGAAATATAAAAATATCGAACAATCGTGGATCGACCACAGCGATTTTCTGACTAGCCGTCCCCGTTATGCCGGTTTATTCAGTATTCCTACTACAGATTATAAAGCCTGGGCGAAGGGGTTGAAAGCCGCCGGATATGCGACCAACCCGCAATATGCCAATATGCTGATTAAAATCATCGAAGAAGAAGAATTGTACAAATTCGACCGCTCGATCAAAAGACGGGGTACACCGCCGACGATCACTGCAGAAGAATTTGCCCAAAGTGTAGCAACCCAGGACCACCCGAGTAATACCAACTACCGTAACCGCGAAGAAATGCGCAATGGCATTATCTGTATAGAAACGATGCCGGGCGATTCTTTTGAAAAAATTGCCGGTTATTACGGAATCAAACTTAAAAAATTATTACAATACAACGACAAATCCAGCAGTACCCTGGACCCCGGTCAATTGGTCTTCCTGAAAAAGAAAAAGAGCAAAGCGGCACGGGGATACGAATTCCACCGTGTAAAAGCCGGAGATACTATGTACAGCATCTCACAGCAATACGGAGTACGGCTCAAAAATCTTTGCAGGTTCAACTACCTGTCGGCCGACAGTCCGCTGACAGAAGGAGAAAAGATCTATCTGCGTAAACAAGCCGATTTATTGTAAGGATAAAGAAAAATACATGGCACCTTCGAAGAAAAAGAATTTTTTTTCACAAAATACCCTGTTCGGTTTATTCGTCGGACTGAGTTTTATTGCTGTAGCTTATGCCTACTACCGTTCAGGACGGGGAGTCAGTCTCAATCCGCAATTGAACAATGTGATCCTGCTGCTCTCCATCGTCGGAGCATTTATCGGAGTTCGTAAATACCGGGACGAATTGCCGGATAATTGTCTGTCTTACGGGAAAGCACTGGGCGCTTGTACCTATCTGATCGCTGTAGCCTCGGTCATCTACGGATGCTTTGTATTCTATCTCTATCGTCACCATCCGGAATTACTGGAGAATTATCTGACTTCGATAGAAACGACGTTCAAAGAGGTATATTCGGATTCGGCTTTCACCGAAAATATGATCTCGATGTTAAAAGCGTTTACAACGCCTGCTACAATTGCCTTTGCAGAAACATTCAATAAAATATTCACCGGATTTATTTTCTCCTTGCTCCTGGCAGGATTACTCAGGCGCACCCGAAAAAATGAATTTATTTAACCGTAATTTTCAGATCATGGACATATCAGTCGTTATACCGTTATATAATGAAGACGAATCTCTGCCGGAACTAACAGCCTGGATCGAACGGGTCATGGCAGCGAATCATTTTACGTATGAAATCATCATGGTAGACGATGGCAGTAGCGATAATTCCTGGGCACTCATCGAAACCCTTTCGACCCAAAACGAACATATCCGTGCCATAAAATTCCGGCGGAATTACGGTAAATCCGCAGCCTTACACTGCGGGTTCCAGAATGCCCAAGGAGATGTTGTCATTACGATGGACGCCGATATGCAGGATAGCCCGGACGAAATACCGGCTCTTTATCAAATGATCATGTCCGAAGATTACGACATGGTTTCCGGTTGGAAGAAAAAAAGATTCGATCCGAAATCAAAGACAATACCCACCAAATTATTCAATGCAACTGCCCGGAAATTTTCAGGGATCCATCTGCACGACTTCAATTGTGGGCTCAAAGCTTACAAGAATAAAGTTGTGAAAAGCATCGAAGTATACGGAGAAATGCATCGCTATATCCCGATCCTGGCCCAACAGGCCGGTTTCACTAAAATCGGAGAAAAGGTCGTACAGCACCGGGCACGGAAATACGGAGTAACCAAATTCGGCGGTTTAAACCGATTTATCAATGGAATGCTGGATTTGTTGTCCATCACCTTTATTACCCGTTTTGCCAAAAAACCGATGCATCTGTTCGGGGCTATAGGGACCTTGCTGTTTATCATCGGATTTTGTGCTGCCGGCTGGATCGGTATAGATAAACTGATCTGTCTTTCACAAGGGATCAGGGCCCGTTTGGTAACCGACAACCCCTATTTTTATATTTCTTTGGTTTGTATGATCCTCGGGACCCAACTGTTTTTAGCCGGTTTTGTAGCCGAGCTGGTATCCCGTTCGGCTACCGACCGCAACGTCTATCTGATAGAGAAAGAAATCTGATACCCTTTCTCTAGAAGAACCCACCGACCTCTCCGAACATACGCTTATAAGCCGCTGCCTTTTCAGGCAAGGGTTTCGGATAGGCACGGGAAGAAGAGGGCATGCGGTATAACCGGATCGTTCTACCCTCGAAATGAAAAGTCGAAAAACCTCCTACCGGTGGCTGAGAGGCTTCGACCAGAGAAAGCAAAGTGTCCGTCGCTTTCTGCCCTGTTGTCGCAATGGCTACACAGTGCGGTAATTGCCGCAATACGTCGGACAAATCGATCTTGCGGACGATTTCCAAAAATTTATCCGAGGCATTATCTTTCTGCCGAACGACTTCCCGGCCGGAATCGGTCAAGGCAATTCCTTGCCGGATAAGAAAATCCCGGATCCGTTGTTCGCAAAATGATTTTTTATCTGCCGTCAGAAAATGCTCCTTGTCGTCGAAAAATACCAATCCAAAGATACGCCACATGTCATTCTGAAAATTAGGATAGTAAAAATCCATTTTCCAACGTTCACGTTTCGGCGGGAAACTTCCCATCATCAATAGCCTTGCCCCTTGCGGGAAGAAAGGCTCCAAGGGATGGATTTCAGTTTTTATTTCATCTGTTTTCATGCATACAAAATTAATCAAAACATACATACTTTGGTTTATTTTACTAGTTTTGCCCCGTGCTAAAAAATCTAAAACAAAAAAAGTATGACAACGACAGCAAAAAACAAAGAAAAAATCAGGTTCAGTAAAGCATTCTGGGTGGCCAACACCGTGGAATTATTCGAACGTGCTGCCTACTACGGTGTATTTATCGTGATCACCCTCTACCTTAGCCGTATATTGGGGTTCAATGACATTCAGGCTGCCACCATCGCAGGTACTTTCTCCGCTTTCCTTTATCTGCTGCCAACTTTTGCCGGAGCTTTGGCCGACAAGATCGGTTTCCGGAACTCTATGCTCCTGGCTTTCACCTTATTGACTACCGGTTACGGTGGTCTGGCTTTATTTCCTACCTGGCTCGAAAGTGCCGGACTGGTAGAATATGGGCATACCACCGTCTTTAAAGGCCTCACCGAGAGTGGCCTGCAATACGGCATTATCCCGATTATGGCTCTGATCGTCATCGGAGGAGCTTTTATCAAAAGTGTAATCTCGGGAACGGTGGCCAAAGAAACGACAGAAGCTACCCGGGCCAAAGGATTCGCCATCTTTTACGGCATGGTCAATATCGGTGCATTCTCGGGTAAAACCATTGTAAAACCCCTTAGAGAGGCTTTAGGGAATGAAGGATTGATCACCTTGAATTATTTTTCGGCCAGTATGACCTTTCTGGCTCTCATAGCGATCTGGTTTTTCTATAAAAGTGCTCAACACAGCGGAGAGGGAAAAACCTTCCGGCAAATCTGGAATGCTCTATTAAAAGTATGTTCTAACGGCCGGCTGATCATCCTGATCCTGATCATTACGGGTTTCTGGATGGTACAACATCAATTGTATGCCACCATGCCCAAATACGTACTCCGTCTGGCCGGGGAAGGCGCATCCCCTTCCTGGTATGCCAATGTCAACCCTTTGGTCGTAGTGCTGTGTGTCAACCTGGTCACCCAGCTGATGCGTCACCGGACAGCCCTTACTTCGATGACCGTCGGAATGTTTATCATGCCGTTGTCCGCTTTGTGCATGGCTTCGGGAAATATGCTGAATCCGGAATCGACCATTCTGACCATGCACCCGGTAGCTTTTATGATGGTTGTAGGTATCGTCTTCCAGGGACTGGCGGAAACTTTTATTTCCCCGCGTTTTCTGGAATATTTCTCCCTGCAAGCCCCCAAGGGCGAGGAAGGATTATACCTGGGTTTCAGCCACCTGCATTCGTTTTTGTCTTCCATTTTAGGATTCGGACTTTCCGGCTATTTATTAAGTAAATATTGCCCTGACGAAAGCCTGTTCGCCACTCGTAGCGAATGGCTCGCTGCCAGCAGTAATGCCCATTACATCTGGTATTATTTTGCTGTAATCGCACTGGCTTCCGCCATTGCCCTGATCATCTACGGCCAAGTTGTCAAGCGCCTCGATCAGGCAAAAGCATAAAATAACAGCATCGGTTGTAAAGTCCGTAAAGTTTGTAAAGTCGATGGCCTTCGGGGATACTTTATAAACTTTACGGACTCTCAATTTTATAAACTATCGCCTTCTTTCTTCAGATTCTAAAGTTAAAAATAAACCTTTCCGGCTAAAGCTCGTTTGATATAAAAATTGAAACGTTTAAATTATGGCAAACATAGCAGAGCAAATTGTAGATATGCTGGTAAAAGCCGGTGTAAAAAGAATTTATGCTGTCACAGGTGACAGTTTAAATAAGATTAACGATGCTGTCCGCAAAGACGGCCGGATTCAGTGGATTCACGTACGTCACGAAGAAACCGGAGCTTTTGCTGCCGGAGCAGAAGCCCAGCTTCACGGCAACCTGGCCTGTTGTGCAGGTAGCAGCGGTCCCGGCCATGTGCACCTGATCAACGGGCTCTATGACGCCCACCGTTCAGGGGCTCCTGTCTTAGCCATCGCTTCTACCATTATTTCAGGTGAATTCGGAACGACCTACTTCCAGGAGACCGACACCATCCGCCTGTTCGACGACTGCAGTTATTACAACCAATTAGCGACTACACCGGGTCAACTCCCCCGCATGCTACAGGGGGCTATACAAACCGCTCTCTCCCGCAGAGGAGTCAGTGTCATCGGTATCCCCGGAGATTTGACCGGAGAAAGCCAGGTCAATATTCCTTCTTCAGAGATCAACTATCCGACTCATCCCCGCACCTGTCCATCGGATACCGAATTACAGGCGCTGGCCGATCTGTTGAACAACAATAGCAATATAACCCTGTTTTGTGGCATCGGAGCCAAAGATGCACACGAAGAAATCGTCGAATTGTCCCATCGGTTGAAAGCCCCGGTAGCCTATTCTTTCAAAAGTAAAATGGAAATCCAATATGATAATCCCAATGAAGTAGGGATGACCGGCTTATTAGGCATGGCATCGGGTTACAACAGCATGCATGCGGCCGATGTACTGGTTTTATTAGGTACCGATTTCCCGTACGGCCCGTTTTTACCGACTCACAATAAAATCGTTCAGATCGACATCGATCCCAGTCACCTGGGCCGAAGAGCCAAAGTACAAATGGGGCTATGCGGAGATATCAAGACGACACTCGAAGCTTTATTACCTCTTTTACAAGCCAAAAGCGACAAAAGCTTTCTGAACGATCAGTTGCTCGGTTATTCCAAAGTAATTAAAGACCTGAATGCTTACGTCGAAAACAAAGGCAGTGATAATAAGATTCACCCGGAATATGTCATGGCGATGGTCGACGAAACTGCTCAGGCAAATGCTATTTTTACCGTCGATACGGGTATGACCTGTGTCTGGGGAGCCCGTTACCTGAAAGCTTCCGGCCAGCGAAAGATGTTAGGCTCTTTCAATCACGGCACAATGGCCAACGCTATGCCCCAGGCTATAGGAGCATCGTTCGCCTATCCGGGCAGACAGGTGATCGCTCTCTGCGGCGACGGAGGCATCTCTATGTTACTGGGTGATCTGGCAACCATCGCCCAATATAAGCTACCGGTCAAGATTATTGTATTCAATAACCGTTCTTTGGGTATGGTAAAACTCGAAATGGAAGTCGCCGGCCTGCCGGACAACGAAACCGACATGCAAAATCCGGATTTTGCCCTGGTGGCTCAAGCGATGGGTATAAAGAGCTATACCGTCAGCCGTCCGGACGATGTACTCCCGGTATTGGTCGAAGCCTTGAACTCACCGGAAGCTGCTCTACTGAATGTAATGACCGATCCGAATGCACTGGCTATGCCCCCGCAAATAGAATGGAATCAAATGACCGGATTCGCACAAGCCATGTATAAAATGTTATTGACCGGCCGGACACAGGAGATTATCGATACGATCAATTCCAATTATAAACACCTGAAAGAAATTTTATAAAGACAATTCCAGCCTCAACGACAATGTCACATTTCTGTCATTAAATAGTAACATGGATAAAATACATTCGTAATTAAATCAATACATTGTATTTTATCCATGAAAGTAACAAAGAAAAAAGGTGAGATTCCCTACCTGGAAAGGGATATCAGTTGGATGTATTTTAACCGGAGAATCCTGTCCGAAGCAGAAAAAGCCCCGGTTCCTTTACTCGAACGGTTATCCTTTCTGGGAATCTACTCCAATAATCTGGACGAATTTTACAGGGTACGGGTAGCCACCCTCAACCGAATCATCGAATATGAGGATAAAACCATTAAGGCAGAGAGAGAAACCGCCATTCAAACCTTCAGGGAAATCAGCCGGTTGAATGCCCTGTATACACAAAAATTCGAGGAAACATTTACAGCAATAAATACAGCACTCCGGCAAAACCGGATTTACCTCCTGAACGAACAAGAATTACAGGAGGAGCAAGCCGACTATATCCGTGAATTTTACAAGACACAACTGATCGGCTCTACGACCCCGCTTTTCACTTCTTCTTTCCGTCATTTCAGTGACCAACCCGACGACCATATCTATCTGAGCGTCTGTCTGCAAACCACAGGAAAAACGAAAAAAGATTTTGCCATCATCGCTTTGCCGGTGCAATCATACGGCCGTTTTATCCGGATCCCCGGCGATGACGACCGCATATGCCTGATGTTTCTGGACGACATCGTCCGCTTTTGCCTTCCCCTGATATTCAACGGCCGGCCTTACGACCACTTCGAGGCTTACACGTTCAAGTTCACTAAAGACGCAGAAATGGAACTCGATTCAGATCTTCGGAACAGCATTATGCAAAAAATATCGAAGGGGGTGAAAAGCAGAAAAAACGGGGAACCGATCCGGTTGGTATACGACAGCCGGATGCCTGCAGTTATGCAGCGCCACCTCAGCCGGATGCTTTGTATGGACCGCTGGGATACTCAGGTCGGAGCCGGTAGATACCAAAATCTGAAAGATCTGATGAAATTTCCCGATTGTAAACGTGACGATTTAAAATATCCCCCTCAGCCTCCATTGTTCAAAACGGACTTTTCAGGGGACGGCAGCATTTTGAATACCATCCGTACCCGCGATCTCTTCCTGCACTATCCCTATCACAGTTTTTCTTCTTTCTTGCGTGTACTCCGGGAAGCCACGATCGACCCGAACGTCAAAGCCATAAAAATGACCCTCTACCGGGTAGCGAAAAATTCCAAGGTTATCCAAACTTTAATCGCAGCAGCCAGAAACGGGAAAAAAGTAACTGTAGTTATCGAACTACTCGCCCGTTTCGACGAAGCATCGAATATCAGCTGGTCTAAACAAATGCAAGATGCCGGAATCAAAGTCGTATTCGGAGTCGAAGGTCTGAAAATACACGCAAAACTAGTATATATATCGGGTAGACAGGGAGATATCGCCTGTGTCAGTACCGGAAATTTTCATGAAGGGAATGCCACCCGATATACCGACATCACCCTTTTTACCGCACGCAAAACCCTGGTAAAAGAAGTCCGGCATGTCTTCGACTTTATTGAAAAACCTTATCTACCCGTAAAATTCAAAGAATTACTGGTCTCTCCCAACGATATGCGTTCCAAACTATTGAAATTGATCGAAGAGGAAGTCAAAAATGCCAGAAAACAAAAAACGGCCCGAATATTAGGAAAGGTAAACCATATTACAGACCGGACATTGATCGCTAAGCTTTATGAAGCTTCGGCCGCAGGCGTAAAGATCGACCTGGTGGTACGAGGTAATTGTTCTATCGTCACAGGAATCCCGGGAATAAGCGAAAACATCCGGATCAACGGAATTATCGACCGTTATCTGGAACATTCACGAATTTTCATTTTCGAAAATGCAGGTGATATGATCTGCCTGACAGGTTCTGCCGACTGGATGCCCCGGAATCTGGACAACCGGATCGAAGTACTTACCCCTGTTTATGATAAGAAAATTCAAACCGAATTGAAACGAATCGTCGAATATGGCCTGAAAGACTCTCTGCAGGGACGACAAGTCGACGGCACAGGACAGAATATCCCCTGGAAAAACGAAGACCATTCGCTATTCCGGTCACAATCGGCCTTATATCACTATTATCAGGAAGACATACAAGAAATCACAACTAATAACATACCCCATGAGTAAAGTAAATTATGCAGCGATCGATATCGGCTCCAATGCAGTCAGATTATTGATCAAAAGTATCAATCCCGAAACAGCGGAACAGTTGTTTACAAAAGAGCTCCTTCTAAGGGTTCCCCTGCGCCTGGGAGAAGAAGTATTTACACAAGGTGAAATACCGGCCAGTAAAGCTAAAAAACTACTCCGTCTGATGAAGGCTTATCGGCAACTGATGAAAATATACGAAGTCGATGCCTATCGGGCTTGTGCCACATCGGCAATGCGGGATGCCGCAAACGGGAAAGAAGTAATCGAAACCATCACCCGGAAGTCAGGTATCCGGATAGATATTATCAACGGAGAGGAAGAAGCCCGTTTGGTATACGATAATCACATCGAATACCTGGCGGATAAAAACGCCGATTATATCTATGTCGACGTCGGGGGAGGTAGCACGGAAATCAGCTTGATCCATCAAGGAACACTCCGCAGTTCACATTCTTACAACATCGGAACCGTACGTCTGTTGAAAGGAAAAGTCGTTCCCAGCGTATACAACCGTTTGAAAAGAGACCTGAATAAATTGCGGAAACAATACCCGGTAATCACGATCATCGGGTCCGGTGGAAATATCAACAAATTGTTCCGGTTAGCTAAACTTCCGGCCAAAAATAAAATGACTCTCCCGGTAGAAAAATTAGTACAACTCAACAACACTCTAAAAAACTATTCCTTAGAAGAACGTGCCCGGTTATACAATCTGAAACCCGACCGTGCAGATGTCATTACCAATGCCGCAGATATCTTCCTGCTAGTCGCAGAGCATACCCAAGCGAAGCATATCGTCGTGCCTACCATCGGCCTGGTCGACGGTATCATCGACAGTCTCTATCTGCAACACCACAAAACCCCGGAAGAACAAATCCCCCTCCCCATTTATTAATAAATACAGATAATAGTAAATTTTTCAAATAAATCGTTAAAATTTCGACTTCAACCCTCAATGATATCAATAGATACCGATTAGTATAATAAAGACAGGTATTTTTTAAATCATTTTTTTTACGTAACCTTGCAGTTTAAATGGTGTGTTAATTTCTGAGAAGGAATTACGCAAGTTAATAATAAACTAAATTACTATGTCACTTAAAAGGAATATTCTTGACTTAAGAAAGAGGAAAGAAATTGTACTTCAGGGTGGTGGCGAAGATGCTATCAAAAAGCAGGCCGCCATGGGTAAATTGACAGCCCGTGAGCGTATCGAGGGGATTTTGGACAAAGGTTCTTTCCACGAGTACGACATGTTCGTAGAGCACCAATCTAAGGATTTTGATATGGACAAGAAAGTTCTTCACGGCGACGGTGTCGTTATCGGTACCGGTACTGTCTATGGAGAACCCGTTGCTATTTATGCTCAGGATTTCACTGTTGCAGGAGGTTCGTTAGGACTGATGCACGCCCGTAAAATCACCAAAATTATGGATCATGCCATCAAAATGCGGATGCCGATCATCGGTATCAACGACTCGGGTGGTGCACGTATCCAGGAAGGGGTGGATTCACTGGCCGGTTATGGAGAAATTTTCTTCCGCAATACACAGGCTTCCGGTGTTATCCCTCAATTGTCCGTTATTCTGGGTCCTTGTGCTGGTGGAGCCGTTTATTCTCCGGCATTGACCGATTTCGTATTTGTGGTAGATAATATTTCCAAAATGTTCATCACAGGTCCGGAAGTAGTAAAAACAGTACTGGGAGAAGAAGTTAGTATGGAAGACCTCGGAGGAGCACGCGTTCATGCCTGTATCAGTGGAAATGCCCACTTCTTTGCCTCTACAGAAGCAGAATGTTTCGAACAAATAAAAAAACTGCTCACCTTTATCCCCTGGAACAATCAACGTAAAGCGAAAGCCTTTCCGTCAAAAGCTCCGAAAGCAGAATACAATATCGAAAAAATCCTTCCTGCAGATCCTACCCAGCCTTATGATGTAAGAGATATTATCAAAGCCGTTGCCGACGATTCCGATTTCTTCGAGGTACAACAGGACTTTGCACAGAATATCGTTGTCGGATTCGGTCGGGTAGATGGAGAAACGATCGGTTTCGTAGCCAATCAACCCTTGGTATTAGCCGGTGTATTGGATTGCGACTCTGCCGATAAAGCAGGCCGGTTTATCCGTTTCTGCGACGCATTCAATATTCCGATCGTGACCTTCGAAGACATGCCGGGATATCTACCGGGCGTTGAACAGGAACATATGGGTGTGATCCGCCACGGAGCAAAAGTATTGTATGCTTATAGTGAAGCTACCGTACCTAAAGTGACGGTAATCCTGCGTAAAGCTTACGGTGGTGGATACATCGCCATGAACTCACGCCACCTGAAAGCCGACTTTATGTTTGCCTGGCCGACAGCCGAAATCGCCGTAATGGGACCGGAAGGGGCAGCAAACATTATTTTCCGTAAAGAAATAAAAGAATCTGCTAATCCGGAAGAAACACGGAAGCAGAAAGTTGCCGAATATCGCGAGAAATTTGCTAATCCTTATGTAGCAGCTTCCAAAGGATATATCGACTCGGTGATCGAACCGTCGGAAACACGCCTGTTATTGAAACATTCTATCGAAGTCTCCGGTAATAAAACCGTTATGACACCTGCTAAGAAACACGGAATTCCTCCGTTCTAACAGTGTTCAGAGTTTATAAAGTCCATGAATTCCCGGACTTTTAAACTGAAAGACTTAAAAGTTTCAGAACCACTAAAAAGGAGGTAAAATGACTGTTAAATATGAAAAATTCCTGCTGAATGGCGTAGAATATAAAACTCAGCTTACCCAGAAATGGGTAAACCGAAAAAAATGGGAAGAACCGAATCCCTATCTGCTGACTTCACACATTCCGGGAACCATTATGCAAATCGAAGTGAAAGAGGGCCAGGAAGTCCAGGAAGGAGATGTTCTTCTGATTCTTCAGGCTATGAAGATGAATAACAAACTGGCTGCACCATTTTCGGGTAAAATCAAAAAAATATATGTCAACTCAGGAGATAAAATTCCGAAGGGGACATTGATGATCGAAATGGAAGAAAATGAAGCTGTCTGAATACAGCTGATCTGTTATGCTGATGTGCTAATATGTAAATGTGCCGACCACAGGAGCGTATTAACATATCAGCATTTGTATTTATAATAATGGCAGGTATAATGAATTGGTAAAGTTGATAAAGTCCAAAGACTTTATCAACCAATTTAATTCTGCAATTTATGTCGTTACAAAGATTTCAAAGGTTACAAGGATCTTAGACGTGAATCCTGACCATTATAACCGTTGTAACTTTTGTAACTGTTGTAAGTGAAAAGGTATGAGTTTTTTTGTCGCTAAAAATATTATTAAAAATTATGCCAATCACCGGGCTTTGGACGATGTATCTATCGAAATCCCGGAAGGAGCTATTTATGGATTGTTAGGCCCCAACGGAGCCGGAAAGACTTCTCTGATCCGAATTATAAACCAGATTACAGGACCGGATTCGGGTGAACTTTATTTTAAAGACCATAAACTGGAACCTGCCGACATGAACCGCATCGGTTATCTGCCTGAAGAAAGAGGCCTCTATAAAAAGATGAAAGTCGGTGAACAGGCCGTTTATCTGGCTCGTCTGAAAGGAGTGAGCCGTCATGACGCGATTCAACAATTGAAAGCCTGGTTCGAGAAATTCGGAATCGAGGCCTGGTGGGATCGGAAAGTAGAAGAATTATCCAAAGGAATGGCCCAAAAGGTGCAATTCATCACCACCGTCCTGCACGAACCGGAAATGCTGATTTTTGATGAACCGTTCAGCGGATTCGACCCCATCAATGTCGAACTCCTGAAAAAAGAAATACTGGAACTGCGCAAAAAAGGAACGACCATTATTTTTTCCACCCACAATATGGCTTCCGTCGAGGAAATCTGTAGCCATATTGCCTTGATTAACAAATCAAAAAAAATTATCGAAGGCCCGATCAATCAGATCCGGAATAAGTATGCCAACAATACTTACCGACTCATCTGTAAATATCAACCGGATTTTCATCCGCAAGAAGTGATCGGAGAAGAATATGAACTGCTTTCCGAAAAAATAGAAGACGGACAACACGAACTGGTCCTGCAACGCCTCGTGGCTTGTCCGACCAATACTTTATTACGTCGTCTGCTCGACAAAACCGATATTATCTCTTATCAAAAGGTCATACCGGGAATGAACGATATCTTTATCAAATTAGTGAAAGGAGAAATGGTTAACGACATCAAACAGGAAGAATAATCCACTTCGTAAACCCCAAATCATAAATCTGAAATGAATAAAACGCTTATCATCATAGGACGCGAATTTACAACCAGAGTACGGAAAAGAAGTTTTCTGGTACTGACACTCGTCGTTCCCATTCTTTTAGCCGGTTTTTATGCTTTCCTGATGTGGATGCTTCTGAAAGACGACACACAGGACCGTAAAATTGCAGTGATCAATCAGTCAGTACTCGAGACTCCATTCGAGCAAATCAACAACAATACATTCGAATATCTGAATACCCCGGTCGATGAATCGGGAGCTTCGGAATTTCTCCGGCAACATGACTATTACGCCCTGATTTCAATCCCGGAAAATATTATGGATCACCCGGAAATTCCGGTCTATTCTTTCTCTCAGGTTCCTATGGAATTGAAAAATGAAATCGCGTCCCAATTGCGCAAAAAAATTGAAGACATAAAAAGAGCAAAAGTCATTGCCGAATCACAAGTCCCCGATTTGGAAGAACAATTATCGGCCACACAAACACCTGTACTGGTGCGTACGTTAAAGATCACCGACTCGGGCGAAGCCAAAGAAAGCTCGTCGGAAGTCGCTTCGGCTATCGGATTGATCGGCGGCATGATTATCTACTTCTTTATATTCATGTATGCCTCTCAAGTCATGAAAGGAGTGATCGAAGAAAAAACAAACCGGATTATCGAGGTATTGGTCTCTTCTGTCAAACCGTTTCAATTTCTGTTAGGTAAAATCATCGGAGTAGCAGCTGTCGGCCTCGTACAATTCCTGATTTGGGTAGTATTCGGCCTTGTGCTGATCCTGGTCATGCAAACATTCTTCCTGCCGGGCATCGATCTGGAAGCACTGAGAAATGCCGGCAACCTGGCCGGCGGCCTGCCGGATATAGCCGGTACAGGGAATCTGAGCGCTGAAAAAATGCAAATCATCCAAAAGGTTGCGATGACCATCGACCCGATCTTTATCATTAAATTCCTGGCCTCTTTCTTATTCTATTTTATCGGAGGCTACCTGTTATATGCTTCTTTATTCGCCGCTATCGGTGCTGCCGTCGATAACGAAACCGATTCGCAACAATTCCTGACCCCTTTGTCGATTATCCTCGTCATCGGGTTATACATCGGTTTCGCCGCCATGAAAAGTCCCGAATCCCCGATGGTATTCTGGAGTTCGTTGATCCCGTTCACCTCACCGATCGTTATGCTGGTCCGTATCCCCTTCGGAGTACCGACCTGGGAAATCCTGACCTCTATGGCATTATTAATCGTCAGTTTTATCTTTTTTACCTGGCTATCCGGAAAAATTTACCGCATCGGTATTTTAATGTATGGCAAAAAAGTCACTTGGAAAGAACTTTACAAATGGCTGAAATATTAACCTCTCCCGGGATTCCGGGACGGACTTTTCGTCCCATTTTAAGCAAGCTCTCTTTTCACCTACTTCTAAAATAAAAGATAAGCAATGTTACAGCGGTTTCTATGGTTACTCCTTAACCACTGTAACCATTACAACTAACAAAATACCGGGCGGTAAGTCTGATATAAAACCGGACAAAAGGTCCGTCCCGGAATCCCAAATTTTTCGACCGATAAGGATTTTCTGCGTTATATCAGTGAATCCACAAAATAAATTATGGAAACACTAGAAATACAAAAATTAATTCAACAAAGCAGACGGCAAGACAGCTATGCTTTCAGTCTCCTCGTAAGACAATATCAGGATTTTGTATTTCGCCTTGCTTTTAGACTCCTTTGTAATTATGAAGAAGCCCAGGACATCACACAAGAAACATTTATCCGGGTCTGGACTCATCTTCCCCAATTCAATTTGCAAGCAAAATTTACAACCTGGTTATATAAAATCACCGTCAATCTCTGTTACGATTCATTGCGTTCGTATAAAAAGCGCCCGATCGTACATGATTCGGAAATTGATTTTCTAAAAGCTTATCAACAACTTTCCGATGAAAATTTGGAGAACAAAGTGATGAATGAGGAGTTGATCCAGATCATCCTTTACCTCACTCAAGAATTGACGCCCAAGCAAAAATTGATCTTTACATTATGGGACCTGGAAGGGCTGGAGGCTGAGGAAGTGAAAGATATCAGCGGGCTCAGCAGTGCTAAAATAAAAAGTAATTTATATCTGGCACGGAAATACATACGGGAAAGAATCGAAAAATTAAACCTATAAATCCTATGGACAAGTACAATGCTATTCTGAATAAATTACAACACACTGCTCCGATAGTCACTGATCCCGAAGGATTGACCCAACGGATTATGAAGGAAATCGAGCAGCCTGTAATCCGTAGAAGATCTAAAATACGAATTATAATGACGGGTATAGCTGCTTCGGTATTATCGGTATGGATGATCGATGAAATAAATTACCGACCGGTCGTCTCACCGACAACAAAAACAGAGGAAATAAATCGTCCGCCCGATAATGCCGACCGTTCGTATATTCCGGCCGAACTTTCCAGCCAGGAAAAAAGGACGATATTCTATTCTGAACTAAAAAGCAGAATGAATAAACAACAAAAGATCAAACAACTCATCCAAAAAATTCAAGATTATGAAACGAAATAATTTATATCTCAGCCTGATATTGGTGGTATTTACCCTTTTTTCCTGCACCCATCGATCTTACCGAATGCAAACCCAAGTCAACCGGGACGGTTCTTGTGTCCGTTCCATTTCGGTGGAGACCCGGGATTCTGCTTTTATTGCCGGAGATACGACTGCGAATCCGCTTCCTATCCAACTCGACACGACCTGGACCGTCGAATGCTATAACGGACAACAAAAAGTAACATGGCCTGTTGTAAATTTCGCTTTATTCCAAACAGATACATTACCCCGCCTGACAATTGTCGCTTCCCGTCGCTTCCCGTCAGTCGAGGCCATGGCTGAAAATTTTCATTTTAATCACGGATTATGGAGTGTTTGTAAACCTTCTATCATTTTCAAGAAGGAATTCAGATGGTTTTACACCTATTATTCTTATACCGAAACCTATCCCCCATTTTCAGTCCTCACCAAGATTCCGTTGGATCATTATCTTACCTCCGAGGAACAGACACTATGGTTTCAGGGAAATGATCCGGCTTTTCAAGGGAAAAACGGCACTGAACTATGCGATTTATTGTCAAAAATCGAACCTAAAGCCTATCTTTGGCTAAATCACAATCTTTTTGCCGAAAGTTATGCAGCTATCGACCGGCTTCTTCCCGACCATCCGTTCAAAAACCGTTTCGAAGCTGCCAGAGACTCTATTTTCCGGCTGAACCAGGACAAATACGATGCCCTCGATGCAAAACTTCCCGAGATGTTGGACAACTATTTTAAAACCGATTATTTTAGCCGGCACGGACAACGGATAGACTCACTCGACGACCCGGAATTAAACCATAAACTCGATTCTCTGGATCTCTATGAAATTACTTTTCAATATGAATTGCTCTTACCGGGAAAAATTCTCTCGAGCAACACCCGGCAAACCACCGCAGGTAAACTGTCCTGGCAACTCGATGCCTATCGTTTCCTGCCGCAAGATTACGTCATGACAGCGCAATCCCGTGCAATAAATGTATGGGCTTTCGCCCTTACTGCCCTTTTGCTGCTCACCGCCCTATATTTTATATGGAAAAGAAAGTGAAATACTATTTTTTGTATAAATTTGTTACAATACCATATCCTTTATTGCTATGCTTAGATCCGCCCATCAACAATCTATTACAAATAGAGGAGATGAATTTGAACGTTTAGATGAAATTATTAAGCAAAATAAGGATTTTCAATTCTACTTTGATTATACTCATAATTTTTTTAAACTAAATCCTCTTATTCCTCGTAGTCAAACATTTCTAATTGAAGATAATAAAATTTTATGTGGTTCTCCTCTCGATAATAAAATGATAATGAATATATTTATCGATTATATAAAGAATTAAATATGAAAAAAACAGTTTATATATGTTTATTACTATTGGTATTATCTTGTACCTCCAGAGAAAAACCATATTCATGTAAACTAGTTGAGTTACAAGATTTAAATACTTTTCCTGTCATCGATTTAACACCGACTTCTATCGCGTTAACGGATACGACATTATTGAATCCTGAAAAAATCTGGATTTCAGATACCTTATTGATTATCAAAGATGCAGAAACGGACGAGAATAAATTCTTAAAATATTATTCCCTAAATTCTTTCCATTTATTAAAAACCTACGGAAGTATAGGACGGGGCCCCAATGAATATCTAACTCCAAGGGTTTACCGGCATTCCCCGAATAAATTTCTTATTATTGAAAAACTAAGATATACTTTATTTTGTACCGATAGCTTATTCTCCAATCCTCTATACACCCCAGAGAAAATCAATGTCAGAGTGGGATTGACAGCTGCGGATTGTGTATATTTAATCAACGATTCGACCATTTTTGCAAATTCAGGTATGTCCGATTATCAATTTTCCATTGCCAATATTTCCAGTAATCGATATTTATTAAATTACAAGAATTATCCTTCCATAATAAAAGAAAAAAAGATTACCGATTTTATAGCCAATTCGAATATCTATCATGCATTTTACATATTGAAACCGAATACGATGGATTCTGTTGCCATTATTTACAGGCATTTCCCCATCATCGATATTATTTCATTAAATAATTTAGAATCGACCCGTTACCAATTTCCCATCGATAAATCTGTAAATAAAGTTACCGTCCTGGACAAATTAAATGCCCGGGTTGAAGAGGAAGTCAACTACTATAAAAACTATTTCAGCACGGACAACTATATCTATTTATTATACTGCGATTCTAAAAATAAAGATTTATCGATCTCCAATAATAATTTTGAAATACACCAATTCGACTGGCAGGGCCGTTTTTTGAAAAGATATCGTTTGAACCGTTATATTTTAAGCTTCTGTGTCGATGAAAAATCCGACCGAATATACGCAATCAGTTTCCAAAACAATAAGAATTTCTCTCCGGAGATACTCTGTTATTCGTTATCTTCAACGAATTAAGGATATTTGCGAAAACGGGGAAATCTGTCATCCGAATTTAATTACGTACCTTTCCCAACACCAATACAGGATTATCATCATCGGCTATTGCATTATACCAATCATGGTAAGGGGAATTTGCTGATTTTATCCTTTCTCGAAATTTCATTGCAGAAAAAGATTGACAAAGATAATGCTCAGAAACTTCGAACAGATAATCCTCCAATTCAAAGTCAAGGTCGTCGAAATAAATACTCTTTACTTTGAATAAACCATCGTTCAGTTTATCGAATACATAAGTTTCAGGATCCCGGTTTTCGTCGTAAGTAATTATATTTTTACCAAATCTGGAATCAGCCATCCGGATGAATAAACGATCGAATAAGATGAACCGAGAAGTTTCAACTATCATTTCAATTTCTTCTCCTTTTTCATCAGGCTTGAATTCTTTCAAATAATATCCTGCATGAAAATAATATTCGGGTTTTCTTGTATCGGCAGTTATCCGATACAAAGTATCCGTTATCCCTGACATATAGTGAACAAATCCTCCCGCTATCCCCAGATAAGAATGATTCTTCTGACGCTCCTCCCGACAAGTCTCTTTTTTAATCCCTCCCAGGAATTGTCCGGAAGAAGTAAGGGCATAAATTTCATAGGCTGCATCTTTCAATAACAAAGGAATACAATAAAGAACCGAATCACCGGCCAGTATCATCTTCTTCGGAAATCCGTAAATTCCGGGCAGGGAATTTTCATATTCTCCATTTTTCAAATTAATTACCTGGATACTATTTTGCCTTCCATAATCCGAAAAATACAATCGTTCGCCCGGTTCATCTACTGTGAGGGCTATAATATTCTGATATTCGCCCGGAGCACGTCCATAAGAAGCCAATTTACGGATATAAGTACCATCGGCGGCGAACTGATACATTTCTTCGTTTCCGTAAGTAATAATATACTTCTCTCCGGCCCATACCCGAAAATAATCGTTTAACAAAGCCTCTTCTTTCGTCTCCAAACGCACTAACCGGCTCTCACCGACCAATTGACTCCATTTCAAAACAGTGTCCTTTTCCACAGCTCTTGTATCCAGTCGTTTCACCCCGGAGCCGTTACCACATCCCACTACCACCCAAATAATCATCGAAATCAGAATATCTTTAAGCATAAATCGTGAACGCTTTATCCTGTACTGAAACTAACACCCAAATTCACATCCGAAAAAAATACCATCCTCTGAGAGAAGATGGTATCTTATTTCAGATTTTCAAAAATCAAATTTTATGGATTACTAAACCGGAACGAAGTTTCGGTTCGAACCAGGTAGTTTTCGGCGGCATGATATTACCGGTATCGGCAATATTCAGCAACTGTTCCATAGAAACCGGATACAGAGCGAAAGCCACTTTCATCTCCCCGCTGTCTACGCGTTTTTTCAGTTCACCTAATCCACGTATCCCCCCCACGAAATCGATTCGTTTAGAGGTACGCAAATCCTGAATATCGAGGATATCGGCCAACACATGTTTGGAAAGAATGGTCACATCCAATACTCCGATCGGATCGTTGTCATCATACGAACCTGCTTTAGCGGTCAGACGATACCACTTACCGCCCAGATACATACTGAACTCGTGCAATTTTGCCGGATGATAAATCTCGGTACCCATTTCCTTTACTTCGAAATGAGCGTTCAATTTCTCGAGCAACTGAGCTTCGGTCAGACCATTCAGATCTTTCACTACCCGGTTGTAATCGATAATCTTCAGCTGATGGTCGGGGAAATGTACGGCCATAAAGAAGTTGTACTCTTCTTTACCGGTATGATTCGGATTCTTAGCTGTATATTCGGCACCGATACGGGCAGCTGCAGCTGTACGGTGGTGTCCGTCGGCCACATAGGTGTTCGGCACTTTCGTTGCGAACAACTCTTCCAACCGTTTATTGGTTTCCGGACAGTTGATCGCCCAAAAATGGTGTCCGAACCCGTCTTCTGCCACAAAATCGTAGTCTGCTTTCTGATTCTTCACAATATCTTCAACGATAGCGTCAATTTCAGGCACGGCACGATAGGCAAAAAATACCGGTTCCAGGTTAGCATTCACATAACGGGTCAGCACCATCCGGTCCTCTTCTTTATCGGGACGGGTGAGTTCATGTTTTTTAATCACCCCGTTCATATAATCCTCACAGGCAGCACAACCGACAATACCGTATTGGGTACGGCCTTCCATGGTCTGAGCATAAATATAAAATTTCGCTTCCGGATCCTGTACCAACCATCCCTTGTCCTGAAACATTTTGAAATTTTCGACACTCTTATTGTAAACTTCTTCCGAGTGGATATCCGTTCCGGCAGGGCAATCGATTTCGGCCCGGGTAACATGCAGCAATGATTTCGGTTTTCCTGCAGCCATCTGTGCAGCTTCTTCCGAATTCATCACGTCATACGGGAGGCAAGCCAATTCCTCGCATACTTTCTGGTTAGGAGTACGTAAGCCTTTGAATGGTTTTACTATAGCCATAAAAATATTATTTATTTACTTTAAATTTAGCATCTCCATGTTCCAGGAAAGCCACAATTTGACGGGCAGCAGCCAAGCCTGCATTTACATTCGCTTCTTCAGTCTGAGCACCCATTTTCTTCGGAGTAAAGAAATAACGGCCTTCGAACTGGGCATATTCAGCGGCATTGTCCGGAGCGATATCGGAAATATATTTGAAATCGGGACGATCGGCCATCAATTTCACCAATTCTTCTTCATTGATCACTTCCTTACGGGCAGTGTTGATCAATACAGCTCCTTTCGGCATGCGATTCAACAATTCATAATTGATCGATTTCTTTGTCTTCTCGGTAGCCGGGATATGCAGAGATACATAATCACACATCGCATACATTTCTTCGGCAGAATGCAACGGAGTAGCCCCCGCAGCCTTGATTTGTTCATCGGTCATGAACGGGTCGAAAGCATACACTTCCATTCCGAAGCCTTTGGCAATACGTCCCACGTTTTGTCCCACGTTTCCGTAAGCATGTACACCGATTTTCTTTCCTTTCAGTTCATGCCCGGATTTACCGTTATAGAAATTACGAGCCAGATAAACAGCCATACCGAATACCAATTCAGCCACAGCATTCGAGTTCTGTCCCGGAGTATTCATAGCCACTACGCCATGATCGGTACAAGCCTGCAGGTCGATATTATCATAACCGGCTCCGGCACGTACAATTACTTTCAGTTTTTTAGCAGCATCGATCACTTCTTTTGTCGCTTTATCCGAACGGATGATCATAGCATCTACGTCGGCAACAGCAGCGATCAATTCTTCCGGAGAAGTATATTTTTCCAATAAAGCCAATTCATAACCCTGAGCTTCCACGATTTCGCGGATACCTTTTACTGCCACCGGAGCAAAAGGTTTATCGGTTGCAATCAGAACCTTTGTCATAACTACCAAAATTTACGATTAAGATTTACAATTTACGAGAGGCCTCAGCACGGTCGTAAATCGTAAATCTTTCATCTGAATTAATATTATTTATTTTTTATGTGCTTTTTCAAATTCCTGCATGGCAGCAATCAAAGCATTTACATCTTCCATCGTACAAGCATTGTAGGTAGAAGCACGGAAACCACCCACCAAACGGTGACCTTTCACGCCTACGATGTTTTTAGATTTACAGAAATCCAAAAATTCTTTCTCCAGTTCTTCATATCCTTCGGCTAACAAGAACGGAATATTCATACGAGAACGTGAACCTTCTTCAACAACAGCACGGAATACCGTATTGCGGTCGAATTCGCTGTACAATGCATTGCATCTTTCGATAGCACGTCTTTCCATAGCTTCAACACCGCCCATTTGTTTGATCCATTTCAGGGTCTGACCAACGGCAAAGATATTGATACAAGGAGGGGTATTGAACATAGATCCGTTATCGACATGAGTCTGATATTTCAGCATGGTCGGGATCTTGCGGTCAGCCACTACTTTATCCAGATAGTCGTTACGGATAATCACGAAAGTAGCACCGGCAGGTCCTAAGTTCTTCTGGCATCCGCCATAGATCATCATATATTTTTTTACGTCGATCGGACGACTACAAATATCGGACGACATATCGGCAATCAAGGGCACAGGGCTATCCAGATCTTCGAAAATCTCGGTACCACGGATCGTATTATTCGATGTAATATGCAGATAATCGACATCGGCAGGAATCTGGAATCCTTTCGGATAATAAGTAAAATTCCGGTCCTCAGAAGAAGCGATCACTTCAACTTCACCCCAAAGTTTAGCCTCAGCGATTGCTTTTTTAGACCAAACGCCGGTATTCACATAAGCCGCTTTTTTACCCAGGAAATTGTAAGGAATCATGCAGAACTGCATACTGGCACCACCACCCAAGAAAATAACAGAATAATTATCGGGGATATTCAACACTTCTTTGAACAGGGCGACAGTCTCATCATAAACAGCCTGAAAATCAGCTGAACGGTGAGATACTTCCAGAATAGACTGGCCACAATTCCCTAATTCCATCACAGCTTTTGCCGTATTTTCCAATGTCATATCCGGCAACTTACAAGGACCTGCGTTAAAAATATGTTTTCTCATTTTGTATAATAATTAAAGGTTTTAAATTTTAATTCAATTTTTCTTCAAACGTTACAAATATGCAAAATATACTGCGCAAAATATCATTTTATAAGAGAAATATTCGGATTTACTTATAATTTAAAATCACCTTAACAAATCGGTGCCGAATATACCTCAAAAAAGAAATCATTTAATCACTCTCTCTAAGAGAGACACTAATCCCAAAGTCAAAATAATGACTTTGGGATAGTTTTTCGGTATTTGAATTTCCGGTATCAGAAAAAAGGAGTTTTTACAATTTTTGCTTTCAACGCCTTATTTCTCACCCGGATAAATATTTCACTATCTAATTTATGAAAACCGCTTTTAACATATCCAGTACCGATAGATTTTCCGGTTAAAGGAGATACCGTTCCCGAACATACTACACCGATTTCATTTCCTTCGGCATCTTCGATAGGATATCCTTGCCGTGCAATTCCCCGGTCGATGATTTCAAAAGGTTTCATATAACGGGTCGGTTTATCTGCTTTCAATTTTTCATGGTATTCCCGCATGATAAAATCATTTCCGGGCACGAATTTAGTAATCCATCCCAAACCGGCTTCGATAGGCGAATGATCATCGTCGATTTCATGCCCATAGAGACAGAAACCGGCTTCCAGTCTCAAGGTATCGCGGGCACCCAATCCGATCGGTTGTATCCCGAATTCCGCTCCGGCTTCGAAAACGGCATTCCACAATTTCTCAGCATCTTTATTATAAGCATAAACTTCACAACCACCAGAACCGGTATAACCTGTCGTGGAGAAAATAACTTTATCGATCCCCGCAAACGGTATTTCTTTAAAAGTATAATACTCCATATCGACAACATTTTCCGAGGTCAGCTTCTGCATGGCTTTCAATGCCAAAGGCCCCTGGATAGCCAGCTGGCAAATATTGTCGGAAGCATTTTCCAGTTCGACGCCCGGTTTCATACCCAGTTCTGCGCCGTATTTTACCACCCAGTTCCAGTCTTTTTCGATATTAGCAGCATTAACTACCAGCAGGTATTTTTCAGCACTGAAACGATACACCAGCAAGTCGTCTACAATACCACCCTTATCATTGGGGAAACAACTATATTGTACTTTTCCGTCTATCAAAGCGGCCACATCATTTGTGGTTAATTTCTGAACCAATTCAAAAGCTTTCGGTCCTTTAATCCAAAATTCTCCCATATGGGAAACATCAAAAACTCCAAGTTTATTACGGACATTCAGATGCTCTTCTTTAATTCCTGTCGGATATTCGATGGGCATATTATATCCTGCAAACGGAGCCATACGTGCTCCCAAAGCTTCATGAAAATGGGTAAAAGGTGTTGTTTTCATTTTATTTTATTTATATCGTAAATTTAGTCGATTCACATTCATCCCGATCCGTCACCGCTTCCACACAAATCCACCTGTCATCTTCCCCGTCATAATTGCAAACGTTAGCATTTAAAAACATCACAAAGATATAATTTATATCTGTTCAGACTTCCTCTTTCGTCAAATTTTTATCCGGCCGGAATATGATTTTCTTATAAAAAAGATTTGGTTATTTATACTTTTTGTCCTATTTTCGACATTCTATAGGCAACCTAAGGAAACATAATTTATTTACATTCAAGAAAAACAACTAATCTAAACCAAAACGCATTATTAAAAATCAAAAAAATGATTACAAAATTAACTGAGCAGAAAGGATGCATCATTGCAGAATTTATCGATTTAAAGAGATTTACATTAGCAGTGACAGAAGAAGTTAAATCAGAATTAAAACCTATACTTTCGCAAGAAGGTAATAAAATGATTTTCGATTTTAAAAACATTGAATTTATAGACAGCAGTGGTATCGGCTGTATTATCTCATTAGTAAAAACAGCCAAAAGCAATCATTCTGAAATCAAATTGTGCAATATATCGTCAGAAGTCATGGACGTTCTGGAATTATTACACTTACCCATGATTCTCGATATCGAACCCGACTTGGCCAGTGCACTGACCAGTTTCTAAAAAAGCTCCCTACCCGGGGGCTTTTTTATCAGATTGAACTTTTTAACCCGAGAATTGCCTGTCAGGCAAATTTTCGATTGGCGAATCCAGAGTCCGACACCATAATAAACAGGGACTCCCGGTTCGCCAATTTATTTCTCCCCTCCAAAACGGAGCAGATTTCCAACCAGGCGATTTCAGTTGTATTTCAGAATTACTATATTTGTTTGTAGAAAAAATGAGTTTATGAAAGTTCTTGTTATAGAAGACGATCCGTCATTACGCGAAATTATTTGCCGTAGCCTCGAGAAAGAAAGGTATGTTACGGAGGAAGCTCCTGATTTTCAAACAGCGTTGGAAAAAACGGCCGATTATACTTACGATTGTATTCTGCTCGACATCATGTTACCGGACGGAAACGGGCTGGATCTGCTGGAAGAATTAAAAAAGGAAAATAAGAAAGAAAATATCATCATCATTTCGGCCAAAGATTCACTGGAGGACAAGGTCACCGGCCTGGATCTGGGTGCCGACGACTATTTACCCAAACCTTTCCATCTGGCCGAACTCATTGCCCGGGTCAAAAGTGTTATCCGTAGAAATCATCACGCCGGTGCCACTTATATCGAATACGGTAATATCCGGATCGACCCGGACCATTTCCAGGTATTTGTTGCAGGTACCCCCATCGAACTGAACCGAAAAGAATACGATATACTACTTTATTTTATCCAGCGTCCCGAAAGAGTAATCAATAAAATGACTCTGGCAGAATCGGTATGGGGAGATCACATCGATCAGGTGGATAATTTCGATTTTATTTATGCCCAGGTGAAAAACCTCCGCAAAAAACTGACCGAAGCGGGTGCAAACGCGGAGGTCAAAGCAGTCTATGGTTTTGGATATAAAATGTCACTTCAAGCCCTATGAAATTAATCTACCGCATCCTGATTCATCTGTCCCTGGCCCTACCGATCATTTTAGCGGCTTGGGGCATACTATTTTATATGGCTATTATAGATGAAGTCAACGATGAAGTAGACGATTCTCTGGAAGATTATTCAGAGGTACTGATCACCCGGGCCTTGGCAGGAGAACAATTACCTTCCCAATCTGACGGTAGTAATAATAGTTATTATCTGATTACAGTAACTGCAGATTATGCCGAGAAACAGAAACGGATCCGGTATTCCGACGAAATGGTCCACATCGAAGCCAAGGGAGAAACCGAGCCGGCACGGGTCCTAAGAACCATTTTCAAAGACAAAGACCGACAATATTACGAACTCACGGTCAGTACTCCGACGATCGAAAAGCAAGACTTACAGGAAGCTATTCTGAATTGGATGCTTCTCCTCTATTTTTCGCTTCTCCTGCTTATTCTTTTGGTGAATACCTGGGTTTACTACCGGAGTATGCGTCCCCTTTATGTGCTACTCAAATGGATGGACCAATATACGATCGGTAAAAGCCAGAGTCCTCCGGATTTGCAAACCAACATCACAGAGTTCCGGAAATTAAATGAAGCAGCCATTCAAACTCACCGACGTAACCAGGCGATCTATGAACAACAAAAACAATTCATCGGTAATGCTTCGCATGAATTGCAGACTCCTCTGGCAATCTGCCAAAACCGTCTGGAAATGATGGCAGAAAGCGAGTCACTTACAGAAGACCAACTGACCGAAATAGCCAAGATCCAACAGACCCTTACCTATATTATCCGACTGAATAAGTCTTTGCTTTTCCTCTCCAAAATAGAAAACGGCCAATTCCAGGAGAGTCAGGAAATTTGTCTGAACGATCTGATCAGCTCACAGCTCGAAGATTACCAGGAGATCTACGACTATAAAAACATCCAAGTCGAAGTGCATCAATCAGCCACTTTAACGGTGAATATGAACGAAACACTGGCAACCGCCCTAATCACAAACCTGCTCAAAAATGCTTTTATCCACAATAAATCACAAGGAAAAATCGACATCGAAATTCAGTCCGATCACCTTACCATTTGCAATACCGGTCACCCGGAAGCACTGGATGCCTCCCGTATATTCCATCGTTTCTATCAAGGCAAACATACCGGTGAAGGCTCCAGCGGCCTGGGCCTGTCTATTGCCGAATCGATCTGCAAATTATATCAGCTTCACATCCGATATTATTATACAGGAAAGCATTGTTTCCAGATCGATTTTCTCAATAAGTCGAAATAAAATTCATTTTTTTCCCGATTTCAAAATCTTTTCAGTTTTGGGTTCTACTTTTGAATTGTAAAACTTAAAATTTGAAAGCTATGAAACAAATCATTTTATTATTTGCCTGCCTGTTCGCTTTGCAGGGCTTAGCGAAAGCCGACGACGATAGAGCAATTACAGTCGATCAACTACCTCAAAAAGCTCAGGAATTTATCCAAAAGTATTTCCCTAAGAATGAAATTTCCCTGGCCAAAATGGAAAAAGACTTTTGGGAAAAGAAATATGAAGTTGTATTTGTCAACGGAGAAAAAGCTGAATTTCTGAAAGACGGCTCATGGGAAAAAGTCGACTGTAAATATTCTACAGTACCGACAGGAATCGTACCTCAAGCCATTAAAGACTACGTAAGCAAACACTACCCGGAAGCTAAAATTTTGAAAATTGAACGGGACAGTAAAACTTATGAAGTAAAATTGAACAATCAGCTTGAACTCGAATTCAACAAAGCATTTCAACTCATCGATATCGATAATTAATTAAAAATAAATAACTATGAACTTATACGCATTATTTTTCGGATTAGCCCTATTCGGCTTTTGCAGTTGCGACAACGACGATTCGGTAACCCCTGATCCTCAAGCCCGCCAAGCTTTTGAAAGTAAATATCCCAACGCCACACAAGTGGAATGGGAAAAGAAAAACAATTACCTGATAGCAGAATTCATCGACAATCAACTCGACGGGAAAGCCTGGTTCGATGCTACAGGCCGATGGTATATGACCGAAACCGAGTTGACCCACACCAGCCAACTGCCTGAGGACGTACAAAAAGCTTTGGCAAACAGTGAATATGCACAATGGTATATCGACGATATCGATCGTTTGGAGCGTAACGAAACCGAAACGATTTATGTCATCGAAGTGAAAAAAGACAAACAAGAATACGATCTCTATTATTCAGCCGACGGAATTTTGGTCAAAGTTCAGGCCGACCTAACCGATGACGATTACGAAAACTATCTTCCCGACGCCTCGGAATTACCGGCTTCGCTCCAGCAATTCATCAATGACAAATATCCGGCTTGCCGTATCATCGAAACTGAAACCGAACATAACCGTACAGAGGTAGATATCATACACGAAAACCGCAGCAAAGAAGTGATATTCGATGCCTCCGGCAATTGGCTGAATACCCATTACGATGTCCGCCAAAACGAAGTTGAAACCGCCGTAATGAATGCCTTGAAAACTTCGGCTTATGCCGATTATATCATCGACGATATTGAACGTTACGAAACGCCGGATCAAACCTATTACCTGTTCGAACTCGAAAAAGGAGCCAAAGAAATCGAAATAAAAATAGATCTGTCAGGGAAACTGCTTTAAACAGTGACAACGGGCAAAACGGACAAGGGTTTGAGATAGTTTCTGAAACCCTTGTAATCGTTTAAACCTATACCGCCGCAGCATAACAGATAAACTCCGGGAACGTATCGATGTGAAATCGGAATTCACCCACACTTTTAAAGTCCGCCGATATGAAAATGTTTCAAGGCATGTACAATACCTTCGTCGTCGACACCGGATGTAACGAAATCGGCGTGCCGCTGCACTTCTTCGGAAGCATTTCCCATAGCCACCCCTATTCCGGCATATTCCAACATAGGAATGTCATTTCCTCCATCCCCGAAAGCCATCGTCTCTTCGCGGGAAATTCCGAAATAAGCCAATATTTTTTCCATTCCGATACTCTTGTTTCCCCCAACCGGCACGACATCGGTAAACAACGGATTCCAGCGGGTAGCCTCACATTCCGGTAAGGCCTGCATAATCCGGTCTTCCTGTTGCTCTGAGAAAAACGCAATCAACTGAAAAACCCCTTCCCGGGTAGCCTCATGAATATCTTTCACTACCGGTTCCGGAAAATCCAGCATCCGGAATACCTCCCGGGTATGCTGATTATTATAGTTGATAAACATATCCTTCTCCCGGACAAAAATACAGGGGAAGGTCTCCTTCTCTTCCTGATACTTTATCAGATGTTCCAAGGCGATCTCCGGAATCATCCTCCGGTAAATGACCCGATCCCGTCCGATATAACAACAACTGCCATTCAGGGTCACATACCCGTCGAACTCCAGATCACCCAGATTATTAATTACTTGTAAATGCCGCCCGGTAGCTATAAATACTTTTATTCCCTGAGTCCTTAACTGCCGGATAGCTTGCCGGGTAGCTTCGGAAACCCGGTGAGTGTGAAAACTCACCAATGTTCCGTCTATATCAAAAAAAACTGCTTTTATCATCCTACACTCCTCTGCCTGTTCCCTGTTATTTTATATCACTGATTTTACAAACTTCAAGGAAAGATGCCCCGCGGACATGTCCGAAACTTCCTCCGATCACCAGGATCTGATCTTCAGGCTGGTAACCGTTCTGCAATAATACCTGTGGAATGTCCCGCATAAACTCATCCCTTGAATGGGGTTTTACGGAAAAATAAGGTCTCACCCCGAAAGAAAGAGCTAATTCGCGCATCACATGTTCGTCGTAACAACGGGCATATACAGGCAAACCGCCCCGAAAAGCCGACAGATAACGGGCTGTACGTCCGGAATTCGTATCTACCACAATCGCCTTGATGGGCAACATGGTAGTCATCCGGACGGCCACTCTGGCCAAAGCTGCTGTAATCTCATTATTAATACGAACTAAATTCCGGTTGGCATCGGGCGGTAAAATCGACTCATTGGCCTCAGCAACACGGCTCATCACTTTAACGGCTTCCAAAGGATAATCTCCATAAGCCGTCTCCCCACTCAGCATAATGGCATCCGTTCCACTGAAAACAGCATTGGCAATATCGCTCACCTCGGCCCGGGTCGGACGCGGATGGTCGATCATCGTGTGCAACATCTGGGTTGCGATGATCACCGGCTTTTTACTCTCGATACATTTATTGACGATATAGCGCTGAATCAGGGGTATCTTTTCAGCATCGATCTCGATAGCTAAATCCCCTCTGGCCACCATCACGCCATATACATGATCGAGAATCTCATCGATATGATTCACCCCTTCCTGATTTTCTATTTTTGCAATAATTTTGATGTTGCTATGCTGTTCATCCAAAATTTGCTGGATTTCCATCACATCCTGCTTATTTCTGACAAAAGAATGGGCGATGAAATCCAATTTATTATCCATAGCGAACTGAATAAATTTCCGGTCTTTATCACTTAACGACTCGAGATGCATGTTCACTCCCGGCACATTGATACTCTTCTTATCTTTTATCTCTCCCGGATTCGAAGCTTCCAATTCGAGACAGTTTTCTTTTTTATCCCGTACGATCAGCTCGACATCCCCGTCATCTACCAGAATTTTATCGCCGATCTGAACATCACGGACAAAATGTTCATAAGACACATGGATCAACTTTTCAGCCACCAAAGTCCGGTCACCCGTCATAAAAATAATTTCCCCCTTCCCGACACGGACAGGCACGACAATATCACAAGTTCTGACTTCGGGGCCTTTGGTATCGATCAACAAGGCGATCTGATCTGAGACAGCACGTACATTCCGTACCACTTTCATCGCTTCGTCGAGCGTCTGGTGAGCAGTATTCAACCGAACCACATTCATCCCGGCTTCATACAACTCTCTTAAAAAGCCTATTTCGCATCTTTTATCCGAAATGGTTGCGACAATCTTTGTTCTTTTCATTTAGTAATTTATTTATCCCGTTATATTTTTATATACGCAATCCGTCCTTTTCCGTATACATTATTTTTCATTAATCAAAGCCAATAAGGCTAATTCATAAGATTTCAGTCCGAACCCCATGATCACGCCCCGGCAAACAGCTGTCAGATAAGAAACATGCCGGAAAGCCTCCCGCCGGGCTGTATTGGAAATATGTACCTCGACCACCGGAGCTTTAACCGCAGCAATCGCATCGGCTAAAGCGATCGAAGTATGGGTATAGGCACCTGCATTCAAAATAATCCCGTCGTAACTGAAACCTACCTCGTGGATCTTATCGATCAGTGCCCCCTCTACATTGGATTGAAAACAGGAAATATCCACCGACGGATATTTATTTTTTAACTGACGAAAATAATCTGTAAATGTTTCTTTTCCATACACCTCCGGTTCCCGCACTCCCAGTAAATTCAAATTGGGGCCATTAAGTAATAATATCTGCATTTTCTCCGTATTTGTGATCTAAACTTATTCTACAAAATTACTCATTTTTCTAACTTTTACGTCGGTATTTCAAAATTTCTAATATCAAATTCCTACTTTTTTACTATATTTGTTCAAAATCTCAAATCCATAATAATCAACTTTTTACACAAATGTATTTGTTAATTATTTTACTTTACATAGTTAAATTCAGAAAAATATAAATCGAATAAAAAAAAAAGATATACCTTTAGGCATTAATTAAAAATATACTGTGTGATAAGGTGGACTTTTGTTTAATTATTAATACATATAAATTTGACAACAATGACTTGGGAAGATGCTATTGAAAGTTACAAAACTTATCTGATTTTAGAAAAATCACTTTCATCGAATTCAGTAGAAGCTTACTTAAACGACATTAAGAAGCTGGCAAAGTATTGCGCTGACAAACATCACGTTACAACGCCTGATGCGATATCCTACGACCATCTGAAAGATTATTTGATGTTTATAAACGAAGTTGGAGTTACCAATCGTACACAAGCGAGATGTATTTCCAGTATTCGTTCATTTTATAAATTTTTAGTATTCGACGGACAGTTGGAAAACAATCCGACCAAATTACTCGAAGCTCCGAAAATCGGACGGAAATTACCGAACATCCTGACAACCGAAGAAATCGACGCCATGTTGAATTCTGTAGAGATGTACAAACCGGAAGCCCAGCGTAATAAAGCCATTATCGAAATGCTTTATTCCTGCGGATTACGCGTTTCAGAGCTGATCAGTATAAAATTATCCAACATCAATTTCCGTCAGGGAGTTGTGAAAATCGAAGGGAAAGGGAACAAAGAACGGATGATTCCACTGAGCAAAAATGCAAAACAGGAAATCAAACAATATATGAAAGTATACCGCGATTACCTGGAAATTGAAAAAGGATACGAAGATGTTTTATTCCTGAACAAACGGGGAACTGCTCTTTCGAGAGTAATGGTGTTCAATATTATCAAACACCTGGCTACCCGTGCCGGAATCAAGAAAAATGTGTCTCCTCATACTTTCCGTCATTCTTTTGCTTCTCATTTGGTGAGTGGAGGAGCAGACCTGAGAGCGGTACAAGATATGTTGGGACATGAATCCATCCTGACAACAGAAATTTATACCCATCTCGACGATCATTATCTGAAAGATACAATTAATAAATTTCACCCGCGTTCCAAAGGGAATGAGGAAGAAACGAAATAATAAATAAAAAAAGAGCGTGAACAACGCTCTTTTTTTTATCTTCGCGGCAAAATAAAATACGATGGAAAATAACGAGGAAATACTAAAGAAAATCAGCAGCGGAGATCCCGAAGCAATCGCAGAAGCTGTCGATACCGTAAAGGAAAACGGCGACCTGGTTATTGCCGGTAAATTACTGGACATCCTGTCCCAGCCTCTCGCACCGTCGACAATCACTATCATCGCCAATTTGCTGGCCGATATTAAAGATAATCAGTTCAAAGACCTGTTAATCCAAAAACTGGAACAGACTTCCGAAGGAACGCTCAAGAAGGAATTACTTCGGATTGTCTGGGAATCTTCATTGGACTACTCCTCCTATTTAGATCATTTTTTACAAATCTTGCAGGAGGACGATTTTACTGTAGCTTTCGAAGCTTCCACAGTGATTGAAAACCTGGTCCCTCACCTGATGCCAGAACAACGGACAAAATTAACCGACATACTGCAAGTATTTCCCGAGGACAAAAAGTTTTTAGCTGAAAATATACTGGAAGAACTCAGTTATCAGGAGTGAGCCACCACCTTTTTACGACCTCTACTTTTTCTTCCATAGGTATCCCGGATTCCAACCAATGGATATCGAATCCATCGCGTTCCATTTTCCGGAACCAGGTCATTTGCCGTTTAGCAAACTGATGAATGGCCACGTTCAATTGTTGCACCATTTCCTCATAGCCCAACTGTCCGGTCAGGTACAGCGTCAGGTATTTATATTCCAAACCGTAATAAATCAAATCTTCGGGCTTCACACCACTTTGCAAAATCCGTTCCACCTCCTCCACCATGCCCTGCTGCAAACGGGCATGTAATCGCTGCGTGATACGCTCACGCCTCACCTCCCGGCTCACACCTACCCCGACAACCAAAGGATGGATCTGAGGAAAGTCTTTTTCCTCATAAGGATGTGTCTTATAATATTCTTCAATTTCTATCGCCCGGATGGCCCGTTTAGGTGTATCTATCTCTGTCGTATTATGCAATTTCTTATATGTCGCCAAACGAGCGGCCAATTCCGGCAAAGACAGTCCGGCCAATGAAGCCCGTAAATCCTCGTTGACCGGTACAGCCAATAACTTATACCCTTTCAACACAGCCTCCACATACAAGCCACTTCCACCGCATAACACAGGCAAAACACCCCGCTGCCTGCAATCTTCCCAAACCTTCACAAAGTCCGCCTGATATTCAAAGACATTATATTTATACCCAGCCTCCACAACATCGATCAAATGGTAAGGAATTTTTTTCCCCTCCCATACATACTCATCCAGATCCTTACCGGTCCCGATATCCATCCCCCGATATACTTGCCGGGAATCGGCACTGATGATCTCTCCGCCGAATGCAGCAGCCAAACGAACAGCCAAATTCGTCTTTCCACTCGCAGTCGGTCCGACGATACACAACAAATCAAACATTTTATCTTCGATTACGTATTACCCAGGCAAAGGTAGTGAAAATATAAATGATAAATTAATTACAAGCCAAAAGGAGTTAAATACGGAGTAAAAAAACTATATTTGTAAAAGATGGAAATTTCCATTCGGATAAGGGAAAAGTTAAGAAAAGGATTGATTACAGTATGTCTGTTTTACTGCGGTTTTCATTCCGCTCTCTTAGGTCAATCTTTATCCAGAAGCAAACAAAACAATAATATGGTAACGAGTCGGCACTATTCTTCGGCCTTTGCAGGTCCGCAAAATAAAGTCGTATCCTCCTTTTCTTTCGGAGAATACGACTTCCGGGATACTCTCCCGGGTAAAAACTATACCATACAATTATTCACGTCGTTCGATACACCGGCAGATCCGATTCTAACAGAAAGCAACAAAATAAAGATCATCCGGATGGGTGAATTATACCGGTATATTTTCTCTCAATACCATGCACTGGACACTGCCCGTCAAGCGTTAATCCCTATTCGCCGATTATACCCACAAGCCTGCATCCGGGAATACCAGGAAGGAAAATTAGGCCCTATTATAGATATGAATATTGACCATAGAATAAATGACAAAACTTATGATGCAAGATGAAAACATTCTGATCCGGGCACTCGAACCCGAAGATTTGGAGTACCTCTACAAGTGGGAAAACGATATGGACCTTTGGGATGTCAGTGACACCCTGACCCCATTCTCTCATTTCACACTGAAAAAATACATTGAAAATGCCCATGTAGACATTTATACCAGCAAGCAATTGCGGCTGATGATTACACGTGTCGATACCCAAGAGCCCATCGGACTGATCGACCTGTACGATTTCGACCCTTATCACCAGCGGGCCGGCCTGGGAATCATGATTCACAATATGGAAAACCGCAAACAAGGCTATGCCAGCTCGGCGATTAAGCTCATGCTGGATTATTGTTTCGAAACCCTGGGCTTGAATCAGGTATACAGTAGTGTGCCCAGTTGTAACGTGGCCAGTCTGAAACTCTTCGAAGCCACGGGCTTTACCCAAACCGGTTACCGGAAACAATGGTTAAAAAGGGGTAATGAATGGGAAGATGTCATTTACTTCCAGCAACTTGCCTCTACCTGGAATAACAACTAAATAATCTCTCATATGCTATAAACCTTTGTTCGGATAGATTGTCTTATATAATATAAAACCAATTTTTATAGAAAACATTTATTGAACTAAAAAAGCGATTATGAAAAAGTTAGTATTCTTAGCCACCACATTATTGATGTTCCTGGCCATAACAGTAAATGCCCAACAAAGGGGCCCGCGTGAACGAATGACTCCGGAACAGCAAGCGACCCGGACGGTCGAACGCCTGACCACCGAATTAAAGTTGACAGACAAACAACAGGCAGACCTGAAAAAATGGTATACCGAATCGTTCAAAAAGCGTGAAGAAGCCATGCAGAAAAACCGGGATAACCGTGAAGCCATGCGTGATCAAATGAAAAAAGACCGTGAAGCTGCAGACGCCGAACTAAAAAAAGTATTGACCGAAGAGCAATATAAAACCTACAAGGCCAACGAAGAAAAACGCATGAAAGAGTGGCAACAAAGAGGTCGTCAAGGTGGCGGACACCCTCAACGATAAAATAATTGATAACCTGAAAGCAACAACTTTCAGGTTATTTTTTATCTGTAATAGTCAAGACTTGTTCTGACAGCTTGTTTAGTATCGGACAAAAAAACTGTCAGCTGTTTGTTGCGAAGTTACGCAACTTTCTTGACTCTCACAACCGGATGGTGTTATATTAACGCCATTCGGTTTTATTGTTTCCTGATTTTGGAGTTTGTATTTCCTTGCGACGGCAATCCCTTCGATAAAAGTCTGCATGGGTGTTTTTCCGAAACAGTACTTTCCGGAGTGGGTTCTTTGGGTGTTGTAGGAGTTCATCCACGCATCGAGGTCTGTTTGCAGTTGCTCAATAGAGGTATAGATTTTCTTTCTAAATGCGATTGCATAGAACTCGTTCTGCACGGTTCTGTTGAATCTCTCGCAGATGCCGTTTGTCTGCGGGCTTTTCGCCTTGATTTTAGAGTGGTCTATATCCTCCACAGCCAGATACAGTTCATATTCGTGGTTTTCTCTGTTTCCGCAGTATTCCGTTCCTCTGTCTGTGAGCATACGCATCAGCTTCAGGTCATGCTGCTCGAAGAAAGGCACTATCCTGTCATTGAGCATATCGGCAGCGACAAGGGCGTTCTTCCTGTCGTATAGCTTAGCAAATCCGATTTTGGAGTAAGTGTCAATGACGGTCTGCTGATAAATGTGTCCGACACCTTTGATGTGTCCAACATAATAAGTATCCTGGGCGACAAGGAAACCGGGATAATAGGTTTCTATCTCTCCATGAGCCTGTTTCTCTTCCTTTGCTTTCTCCAATGCAGCCACTTGGTTCTCATCAAGGATAATGCCCTCTTGTTCCACTTTGGCAGACAATGCTTTCAGGCGTTTCTGGAAGGTCTCCATATCGTGCCGCAGCCAAATGGAGCGTACTCCGCCCGGCGAAACAAGAATGCCTTTCTTCCGCAATTCATTGGATACACGCACCTGCCCCAATGCCGGATTGTCTATCGCCATCCCTACCACAGCCTGCTCGATGTGTTCTTCCACACGGTTCTTTATGACAGGCTTACGGCGTGAGATCTCCTGCAAGGCGATTTCACCTCCTTGTTCATACAGCTCCTTAAAACGATAAAAACTGTCACGGCTATAACCCATAATCTTGCAAGCACGTGATACGTTTCCTAACTGTTGGGAGAGTTCAAGCAATCCCAGTTTGTTCTTGATGACCTTTTCTGATGTTGTCATAACTTAATCTGTTTTCTGTTACAAATTTATTCTTTTTATACGTAACTGTCAGATTAAGTCTTGACTATTACACAAAATTTAGACAACAATAACACTAACAAAAGAAAATATAATTCTGATTTTGAGTTCTGTGATTGTCAAATAGCTTGCTGGCCAAAAGAAAAAAAGAAGCATTTTCTCTACGTTCTCTAGCCTTGATAACTTAATATTTAGATATAGCACTCAATTCTGATATCAAGTATAATATATGATATCTACTTTGAAACAAGAATTTTAAGGTTTAGTTTGGTATCTTGTATATTTAACAAGGTTCTAAACCAAACTTCGTTCAGCTTCATAATGACGAATATTGGTGAATAGGGTATTTCCTTTTCTCTTTTCGCCAGCAGCAGTATTGATTGTTATTGTTATACAAATGGAAAAATATTATAAAGCTATTTATGAATAGAGATATATCACGAGAAGGTAATTCTTTCAATAAGTATGGCAGTTCTTGGTCTCAATGATTTGATTTTTCACTCAATTATGATTCTGTACTGCATAAAATAGTGTATATTTTATGCAACATGCATTGTTGTTTGAATAAAAAATAGTAATATTGCACTTGAATAACAATATAGGAGATGAAAACAATCATTCTAAATCAGCGCAAAGAACGTGATGAACTGATGTCTCGTCCATATTTGATACGTAAGAGCATCCAAGATACAGATTTGTTATTGAGCAGCCATCTGATCAAGTTGATAACAGGTCCTCGACGGGTGGGCAAATCCACTCAAGCATTATTGATGTTGCGAGACAAGAATTTCGCATATCTGAACTTCGACAATTATCAATTACTGGAAACTTGGGATGCGAATCTGGTCATGCGGATGCTGGATGATGTCTATCCTGGGTATGAATATATCCTGTTGGACGAGGTCCAGAACCTTGAAGCGTGGGATTTGTGGGTCAGTGAATTATATAGGATGGGAAAGAATCTTGTAATAACAGGCAGTAATGCCAGAATGCTCAGCAGTGAAATGGCTACAGTATTGACAGGCAAGTATCTTCAGGTAGAGATGCTGCCTTTCAGTCTTGAAGAGTTTTTCGATTGGAACAAGCTTGATCTGCATATACTGAAACCGGAACACAAAACAGAATCTCTTGTGCTGACAGATGACTATTTGAGGAATGGCGGTTATCCGGAAGTAGTCGCTTCACGCCAATTGACACGCAATTATCTTGACACGTTGTTTGATTCCATTATATGGAAAGATGTGGCTAAGCGTCATAAAGTTCGGAATGTGACAGATCTGAATAACCTGGCCATGTATCTTGTCTCGAACTTCTGTAATCCTGTTAGTGCTAATGAATTGACATCGGAACTTGACTTCTCCAGTGTCAATACGACTAAAAAATATATGGATTATCTCCATGAACCATACCTTTTCTATTATTTGTCACGCTACAACAATAAGCTTAAGCTGATGAAAAAAGCTCCAAGGAAAGTATATGTCGTTGACAACGGTTTTGTGGCATCAAAGGCATTTTCCTTGAGTGATAATTTAGGGCGACTGCTTGAAAATCAAGTTTTCATAGAACTTATACGCCGGGGCTATGATGTTGAAAAGACCATGTTTTATTATCGTTCACGGAATGATAAAGAAGTTGATTTTGTCCTTCGTGAAGGACCACGCATATTACGCCTTGTCCAGGTATGTTATGATATGAGCAGTCCTAAAACGGAGAAGCGGGAAATGGACAGCATTGTTGAATGTGCCGGAGAATTAAAGTGTGATAATCTTGTTATTGTGACTTATAATGATAAGCGCACAATTGAGAAAGATGGTTATAGGATAGATGTAGTGCCAATCACAGAGTTTTGAATATATGGATATCCTGACGCATTTTAGAAGTATAGAAGAACTGACGAAAATGCTCTCACGTGAGCAAAGATTGCTAAGCGAGATGTTTGAGAAGCGGAAGCTTATGAAGTTTCCGTTGGGGCTTGCCATTGACCTTGTCGGAGGAAATGAACAAAGATTGAGAAAGCTGGTTGATTATGGTGTGCTGGTGGAATCCGGAAATGCGGTTGAGATTGAGAGCGACTATCTGAACTTTTTTGAGGAAGTGCTGAATGTCAATGAGGAAATTAGTGTATTAAGCGTACAGGAATGCATCAACACCCTGAAAGAGAATATCGGTTATTTCCTGCAGGAGACGAATCCCAACCGCAAAGCCGGATATCAGGATAGTGTGCGGCAACTTTTAAAGAAGACCGGATTCAGGACCCTGAAGAATGTGGTGGATTTGAAGCGTAATATGGACAATGCCTATAAGCAGGAACCCAATTATGTCATCAAAAAGAAGAAACTGGAGAATCTGGATGAGAAGAGCCATAGCATTCGTGTCATGATACGTGAATGTGAAAAACTGATGGATAATGAACACGCCTTTTTCATCATGGCCAATGATCCGCACATGGCAAAGACCTGTAGCGATGTGAAACATGATTTTGTAGAAGCCTATCATGCGCTAATGGAAATTGACAGACAGATTATTTCCTATATCAATCAGATAGACCTGCAAAATCAACTTTACAAAAAGATACGGAAGTTGAAGTACCTGCAAGATCAGTTGCTTATCAAGACTGACACGAACCTTGTAAAAGTTCTAGAAGAAAGGAATCCTCTTTGGATGGAATCCCGCCAATATAATAAGATTCGCCTGTCTTTAGAAATGTTAAGGGAAAACGATCAGGTAGTAAAGTTGCTGAGACGAATTGCCGAACGGAATGGAATACAGAAAACAGCCAGAACGGAAGCCGGCCCTCTGGCAGAAGAAGACTTGCAAGAACATATCCGGCAATTGAAGGAGGTGGATTCTGCCGAAGTCTGGAATGCATTTTTAGCATCAAGTTATAATCTGTTTGAATTCATTCTGAAGTATGACTATAAAGTAAAACGTAGCATAGAAGAACATGCTACCCTCTTCTGTCAGCTGGTTATCTTGCATCCTGATGAATGCCGGATAACAGGCGAATATGCAATTTATCAAGACATTGAATATCCTATAATTTATGCGAAATAATACTCAAAGAATATACGAGCGGTTAAGCCGGGGAGAGTTTCTTTCGGTAGACAGTGCAGATGCCTCTGTCCGTCATCTGTATGAGGATATCGAGGAGAATTTGGAAGATTATACAGAATACTTCAAGGAAATCGGTCTGCAACTGGAATCTGATAATGGTTACTTCTATTTTTCAAGAATAGGAGAGGGTAAACAGACGATAGAGCAGAAATTGGACAGCTTTTCAAAATGGCTTGACTATCTGGATTTTCTGAAATGCTATAATCAGTCATTTGCTGCAGGATATCAGTTCCGCAAAAGTCATTTGACAGAACAGATCAGTCTGGATATCGAACTGAAGGAAAAGGCAAACCGTTTGTTCAAGAAATACGGTGTGGGGTCTAATGTTGAAATAGTAAACAAACTGCTTCAGGAAATGCAGAACATGGGCTTTGCAGAGTGTATCAGCGAACTTGATGAGACCTTTAAGGTTACTTCGGCATTCCGCTATGTCGAAGAATTGGTTGAAATAATTCAAATTGCAAATGAAGATGAAATACCTGAATAAGATTATTTTTATCAATAGTGCCAATATTCCGTATGCAGAGATATCTGTAGACGGGAATGTGCATTTCACAGGGACTCAGGGTGTCGGTAAAAGTACGGTATTGAGGGCACTGCTGTTTTTCTACAATGCGGATAAACAGCATTTGGGTATTCAACAGGGGCAGAAATCGTTTGATGAATTTTATTTTCGCCAGTCAAACTCTTATATACTTTATGAAGTGATTCGAGACAATGGCGCATATACGATACTTGTCGGCAGATATCAGGGACGCGCTTCATGGCGGTTTATTGATGCACCTTATCAGCGTGAATGGCTAATAGACGATGACAAGCAGGTATTGAGTGACTGGGTGAAGATTCGCGAACGTATAGACAAAGACGTAGCTGTTTCTGCAAGAATAGAGTCCGGTGTGATGTTTAAGGATATAATCTTTGGCAACACTCATGACCATAAATATGCGCGTTATGCACTGGTGCAGAGCTCGCATTATCAGAATATCCCACGAAGCATTCAGAATGTCTTTCTGAATACCAAACTTGATGCGGACTTTGTAAAGAATACGATTATACAATCCATGACTGATGAGGATTTGCCGATTGATTTGCAGACCTACAGACGACTTGTTACAGATTTTGAGCGGGAGTATGACGAGATAGACTGTTGGTTCCGCCAAACACGTGATGGCAGTTACCCTGTGCGTCAGCAAGCATTGAAAATAGCCGAACAGGGCCGTACAATTGTAGCACTCGACCAGCAGTTGTCTGACGTATGGCACATGCTTAATCATGCTGTAGCTTATAGTGAAAAGCATATACCTCTTTTGGAGATAGAAGCCGCAGAAGTTGAAGCGGACATAGAGAAAGAGCATAACCGTGAAAAGGAACTTACGGCAGAATATGATAAAGAAAAAGACGCACTCAATCAGGACCTTGGTGCCCAAAAGGGTAAATTGAAGGAAATAGCACAGGCAAGAAAGTATTTCGCTGACGAGGGTATTGATGACAAACTCGCTCTTGCCGGTCGTGAGTCTGCTATCAGACAGGAGGCTGCTGATAAACAAACGCTATTGGATGATTTGTTGAAAGCTTATGCATCGATAGAAGAAAAGTACAACATTGCAAGAGGTAAACTGGAAAATGCACGTCAGGCGTTTGGGAACATGCAGAAAGAAGCATATTATCAGAAACAGACCGAACTTCAGATAAAGCGTAAGAGCTTGGAAGAAGAACGTACCAGAAACAGGAATCAGGTTATGGAGACTTTCAACAGCTGGCGACACGACTCTGACGAACGTCTGCAAATGTTGTTGATTGAACAGAACAGGACTGAAAATGCGCTGAAGGAACTCCGGCATTGGCATCCCAAAGCTACTGAAATAAAGCAAGTAGATGAGGAACTGCAACAATTGAATTTTTCGGAAAAAGAGAATGCGGTCCAACAGACAGCGGTAAAAAATCAGATTGCCCGGATTACTGCCGAGTATGAGATGAAAGAAACGGAGATAAAACAAGCCTCTCAGCGTGAGCAGGAACGTCTTGACGCTGACCGTACACAAATGCGTGAACAAATTGCGAAGATTCATGATTTATTGGCTCGTTTAGACGGTTCTCTTTACAAGTGGCTTTGTGAAAACGCTGAAGGTTGGGAGAACACGATAGGCAAAGTCGTTGACGAAGAGAGGATTCTATATGCTCAAGGGCTTGACCCTCAGTTGGACACTGTGGCTAATGGTATGTTTGGCGTAAAGTTAAACCTGGATAATATTGCCTCTGTGCATCGTACGCCTGATGAATATAGATTGGAGAAGAATAACCTGGAAGAGCAGGTACGGCAGATTAACCATCAGCTTACGCAATTGCCTGTTACTCTTCAGGAAGAGATAGCTAAACTTGGCAAGAAATATGCTGTACAGGTTAATCCGCTTCGTCAGAAAATGACATCGTTGAAGGTGGAAGAAGAACAGGTGCCAGCCAAGCGGCAGAACCTGCAAAACCGCAGGCATAAGCTGGAGATGGAAGAACAGGAACAGATTGCCCGAGAAAAAGATGTTCGTGAACATTCCTTTAATGAGGCAGTACTGCATGTGAATTCGGAGAAAGAGGCGCGCAATAAGTATGAATTGAAAAATAAAAAGGACCTTAAGGAGCTCGATTCATCGTTTAATAAAGCAGCCAAAGCACTTGATGAGGAATTGCGTATTTTCAAGGAGTCGCAAGATGCTGTAGCGGCCGAACGTAATCAGGAATTCGTTGCACAGAAGCAACAACTCAACGAACAGCAGAAAGCCGAACTTGCAGGCAAGGGCGTTGATACGAACCTGCTCGAGCAATACCGCAGGGCTTTAGAGAATTTAAAGGCTCTGTTGATGAGGATTGATGAAGAACGTTCAATTGTTATCAGATATCGCGACACAGAGCAAAATCTTTTTGCCAAGGAGCCGGAAATCAAAAAGGCAATTAAGACTATAGAGCAGCGGCTCGCCATGATACGTCAGCGTTATGAAGACAGGCAGACACGTATCGGGAAAAAATGTAAAGAAATGGAAGAGCGTCGGAAAAAGGTTCGTGGTGAACTGACGCATAGGAGAGAAGGCTTGACGCTTTATCATCAGATGGTAGAAAATGAGCATCTGGTGCCTGATGCTTTCCTCTCTGATGACAAGATGAAGAAGACCGAGTTGGATTGTCAGCAACTTTTAAGTCAACTTCGAGGTACGGTCAATCAGAAGCGTGAATCGATAGACAAGCTTAAATCCATAGTTGTCAGTTTCAATCGTAACTTTAAGCCCCAAAATGCTTTCCATTTCAATACAATGCCTGTAACAGACAATGACTATTTGGAGATTGCAGCGGATTTGCAGGACTTTATGGATAATAATAAAATCGAGGAGTTCCGCAGACGTACCAGCGAGCATTATAAAGATATTTTGGGACGTATCTCGGCGGAAATCGGTTCACTGATGAAACGCAGGTCGGATGTGGATGGGGTGATACAGGATATAAACCGTGATTTTATAGAAAAGAATTTTGCAGGAGTAATCAAGAGTATTGAACTCAGGGCAGATGAATCATCTGACAAACTCATGAAACTGCTTATATCCATTCATGATTATGCGATAGAGAATGCTTTTTCTATCGGCGAACTGAACCTTTTCTCAAATAATAATCGGGATGAAGTGAACCGTAAGGTCGTAGATTATCTGAAGAGCCTGTCTCATCAGTTGCAGAACGAACCGAATCGTCCGACTGTATCTTTGGGGGACGCTTTCCGTTTACAGTTCCGTGTGAAAGAGAACGACAATGACACCGGCTGGGTTGAACGTATTAATAATGTAGGATCGGATGGTACGGATATTCTTGTGAAAGCAATGGTTAATATCATGCTCATCAATGTGTTTAAGAAAAAGGCTGCCAAAAAAAGTGGTGATTTTATCGTACACTGCATGATGGATGAGATAGGTCGCTTGCATCCTAACAATATAAAAGGCATTCTGCAGTTTGCCAATTCACGCAATATCTATCTTATTAACAGTTCACCTACATCGTATAATCCATACGACTACCGCTATACATACCTGTTAAGTAAGCATGGAGTAAGGACAAGAGTAGAGAAATTGTTGAAACGAATAAATTAATCGTATAATATGGCAATAAGTGCGTCTATACAGGCATTGCTAGCCGGTGAACTGGTTGCCGGGTCGAGGCTGAACAGTAAGTTGCTTGATGAGCTGTTGGCAGAAGGTCTGCTGTTGGTTGTATCACGTGGCTCAAGAAAATCATATCGTGCCCGTGATGCTGAGGCGCTGAAAAGATTTCTTGTAGATAAGGATGAGCGTTATCGCCTTCTCGAAGTAAATGCTTCAGATTCCCGTGCCACAATGGCTGCGGAGACAGGAAACTCCAAACTTGTTATGGTCCGTTCCTGTCCGGGATTTCCTGTAAACAGTTATGAACCTATTGAGTGTTTTCTTGACGAAAATCCATTTGTGGTAAATCCGCAGGAAGGAAGCTTCCTTTTTGTCTCAGACTGGGAGAAATTTACAATTCCGGAAGATACAGTGGTGATTGGTGTGGAGAATATGGACAATTTCAGGATGATTCGTAAGCAACGGACATTCTTTGAAAAATACCTTCATAATCATGACCTTTCTGATAAAGTACTTTTCGTATCCAGATATCCACAATCGACCGATCTTAGAAAATGGCTGTGTTCCATTCCCAATCATTATCTTCACTTCGGAGACTTTGATTTGGCAGGAATAAATATATTTCTCTTTGAGTTTCAGCAATATTTAGGCAAAGAGCGTTCTTCCTATTTAATCCCAGCTGATATTGAATCCCGCTTGAAGTTTGGTTCCCGGAAAAGGTATGATGAACAGTGTAACCGTTTTAAGGATATCAAGTCAGATATACTTGAATTACAACAGTTGATAGATTTAATTCATCATGAACGAAAAGCTTATGATCAAGAGGGTTACATATGTTGTGAGCCGTAGAAACGGATAAGAATTGAAAGTTATAAAAATACAGTTCAGTAAGGATAGTCTTGCTGAACTGTATTTTGTCTAAAACTTGCAGCAGTTATTTAGGACTAGTCATTCTTTTATATCTCTTTTGAATTACAAATAAAAGACTCACCCAGAGCGCGCTGTTCTTATGGGAAGCGGGGTGAGTATGTAGTTGCAAATTTAGTTGATAGATTCCATATTCCAATGTTTTTCCTTGAATTTTTCTGCGCAAATGAATGGTATTGTGGATGTTCAATATAGGTAGAGAATCGGTACATCTCAAATCAGTAGGTTATGTTTCTCCATAGCGAACATATGACATTTGCCCAAAAAGTAATTGAAGGTGATAACAATTTTGACAAAAAGACACAGATTTGTCGAAATTGTCATAAAAGGCATACCGAATTTTTGCAAAAAATTCGGTATAGAATCAGGTGAGAATATTTCTTATAGGCTTTGTGCATGCCAGAAAGAGGTCATAGAAAACAGGAACAAACAGATTTTGCCATATATCCCAAAATAAACCGACATCAGGCCATTACGGAGGGAAATCTTACCAAGGTTCGGAGGAAAATCAATATTGGACCTAAGGAAAAGATCAATTTCCTGACTTTAGTTAGGTGCATTTCCTGAAATATTCCTTAATTTTGCCACGTAATTGGAAATTTATAAAGACACGATGCAACAAAATAGAATGAACATATTATCAAATATATCATATCGAAGCATATCATGCTTTGAGCGTATGCCATATGTTCAAACTTCAAGCATTGAATCCTTCGATAAATTCAAAAGCACTTTCCGACGAACATATTATAAACAGGCTGGGATATATTAGATGCAGATATCCCTCCAGAATTAATTGAAGCCGTTGGAAAGTCCTTACCAAACTTTTCAACGGTTTTATTTTGCCCACTGGTGACGTTCGCATCATGCGACCTTCTCCGTCATTTCCGTCCATGGGCATTAGATTTTATATGAACCGCGCAGTGATGCGCACAAAACTAAAGGAGATTATGAATTATAAATTTGACGGAAGCAGGGTGTTTTTCACATCCGACACCCACTTCAACCATACCAATATCATCAGGTTTTGTAACAGGCCTTTCAAGGATGTGTCACACATGAATGAAACGATTATTTCCAACTGGAACAGAGTGGTTGGTCATGATGATATCGTGTTTCACCTGGGCGATTTTTGTTTGGGAGGTTCAGCCGAATGGATAAATGTACTGAGCAGGCTGAACGGAAAAATCTATCTTATTACTGGCAACCATGACGTAAAGAATCTGAGACAGGACTACAGGAAATACTTTGAACAGGTTGTGATGCAGATGTATATTGAGGCAGATAAGCAGAAGATCTATCTGAATCACTGTCCGTTCCTTTGCTATGGCGGTTCATACAATGGCACCTGGCAGCTTTTCGGACATGTACATACCAGCAGGCACAACACCGGAAAGGACGCTCCGAGGCTGAAGATGCTTTTTCCCACGCAGTATGATGTTGGAGTAGATAACAATGATTTCACCCCTGTCTCATTTGCACGGGTAAAGGCAATCATAGAGAAACAGATAGAACAATCAAAGAAAGGAGAGCAATAAGATGAGGATACAATACATGAGCGATTTGCACCTGGAGTTCCAGGAAAACAGCAGATATTTGAAACATAATGAACTGCCGGTTACCGGCGATGTGCTGGTGTTGGCCGGAGACATATTCTACCTGAAAGACAAGATAGCTCCACTGACAAAGTTCTGGAAATGGGCTTCAGAGAACTACCGACAGGTGCTGATTGTCCCCGGAAACCACGAATATTATAACTATTCTGACGTGATGGAACGGGGTCTGCAATGGCGGTGGATGTTCCGGGAGAATGTCGGCTACTATCAGAATCAGGTTGTTCGCATTGATGATACCGACTTCGTGCTGAGTACGCTGTGGTCACGGGTCAATCCGAACAATGAGTATTTCGTGTGGAAAGGCATGAATGATTTCCGACAGATTAAGTTCGATGGGAAGTTGCTGCAGGTGGAGGAATTCAACTGGATGCACGAGACCTGTATTGACTTTATTCAGAAAAGTATCAAGGAAAGTACGGCACCCCATATCGTGGTGGTTACGCATCACCTGCCGACACTTCAGGTAGCGGCTCAGCATCATAGGGGTTCCGTGCTGAACAGCGCATTTGCCAGTGAATATGGAGAACTGATAGCTGACAGCCGGATTGATGCCTGGATTTACGGGCATTCGCATACCAACATCGGCACTGTGATTGGTGGAACCCGTATAATCTGTAACCAGATGGGATATGTTTTTGAAAATGAACACCTAATGAACGGATTTGATCCGAGCAAGTTTATTGAAATTTAATGGACATACAGAAATGGACGAAAGAAAGATCATAGATAGAAGGCTCCTTGCCGATTTGGCGAAGGAAGTTGGCCTAAACGCCTCGCATTTGGAGGCGTTGGGCGAAAGTCGCCATTGGGAGATTGTTATTGATGGCGATATGTTGGAACGGCTGGTTGAGATTCAACATCGGTTCGAGCGGTTGGCCGCAATGGGCGATGATGAATACCGGGGATTCTATATCGAGGTGCCGCGACCTACTCCGGAAGAATGGGGAGATGTTGAGGAGTTGATTGCTTTCGGGGAATATGACAGCCGGGAGGCGTTCTTAGCTGACTGGTTGGCATTCAACCCGATGGAGGCCAGCTGGTTCCATGTCGCTTCGAGCCGATACGGGGACTCCCGGTCAATCCGTGTTACGGACCGGAAACGGACTCGCTTTATCATTACGAATCGCTCCAAGTGTGCGGATGCAGAGCCAGATGATACGTGGTGCAGAGAGAACCTAACCCGTCTCTTCGACTATCTGCAACGGATGATTGATGTCGTTGTCGCGAATCCAGACGGGTTCAACGATTACGTGGCGTATAACCTGCCGTACCAGCAGCGTACAGGACGGATTGCAAGAAAGGACCTTGATCGCATAGTGCCGGAACTCAGAGTTGAGGTGGAAGATCGGGAAATGGCTATCAAGGCATTGGAAGACTCGGTGTACGGGCATTCTGCCCCTCTTTTGGAAACCATGACCATCCGAAAGTATTGCACCTATTACCGCATTGCCAACGAGGTGTATGAAGCTTATCACAGAAAATCGGGATTAAGCGAGCGTATCTATATAGATCCGCAGGATGTTCCGGAAGAATTGCGTGATGTAGCCTACTATAAGCGGAAAAAGTTCGTTGATGTAACGGAAATGTATGACATTGACAGCCCGGAGGATTTCATGCGGTTCGCAACTGACCATTACGGTGAACTGGGACTTTCGCGTCTGAATGTCTTTGCCTCAAACGACCGACAACATGGGTGGATGATCGTTGTTTCCAACAGTTACTCTTCCAATGTCGGGCTGGCCATTGAGGTGGCTACGGCTTTGTATAAGGCCGGGGCACCGCTACTGATATACGATGCGGAAAAGCTCCTGAGAATCCTGCTCGAAGAGGATTATGTACGGCTGGTTCCTGACTCATATCACAACTATCTGGGCTATCAGGAAGAAGGCTCCGTCTACGAACTGCCGTGGGAATACGAATGCTCGGACGATACTAATTCGGTTTTGACTAAGGAGCAATACCAAGCGATTGTCTCTCTTGCAGAATGGCAGGAAGTGGAGAAGATTAAGGTTCCTTAATTCTTATTTTTCATCGGCTGACGTACTTCGGCAATCTATTTGAAAATCGGTAGTATGCAAATTATCGGCACTGATTCAAAATAGTGCTGATAATTTGCTTGATTCATAATTGTCCATTACCCGAGTAGATAGTGATGATAATATTTCTTGGACATTCCCAACTGAATACCATTTGCTGTAACTTCTGCTACAATATATTTGAATTGTAGTATATTGTATATCAATGCTGTAATTTGTTTATGTATATTGCCAATATGAAATCTCAATAGTTTCGAATAATTAACTTTTTACCAGTTTTTTAAGTTGTATGTGTCCAAAATATGTTTGGGACATAATTTTGTCCCCCGAAGCCTCACTGGGGGACAACTGGGGGACAAAAATACGGTAATAATAAGCAAACAAGAGAAAATATGACTTCTAAAACAGCCCATTTTACCCCTATTTAAGTGGTTTTCCACCAGTATTATAGCTTTACTGTCGATATAACTAATTGACAACCAAGTAGTTATATTATTTCCCGATGCAAAAATTCTTAAAAATATTACCCAGAACCTCATCCGTAGTAATCTCGCCGGTAATTTCACCAAGATAATGAAGACACTCACGGATATCCTGAGAGATGAATTCGCCACTGAGTCCGGATTCAAGACCTTCGTTCACACGCTCGATGGCTGTGCGGGCATTACGAAGGGCTTCGTAGTGACGGACGTTACTGACAATGACATCGGAAGTATTGAGGGTATTTAGATTTACAGTCCGGGTCAATTCCTGAATCAAGCGATCCAGATTTGCTCCGGTACGGGCTGAAATCGGAATAATCTCTTCACCGGAGGTAAAAAGCCGGATGGTTTCCTGAGGCGTCAATAAATCTTCCACCTGATCGGTTTTATTAAGGACGATGATTAACTTTGCATCCGAAGTGAGGCGGGATTTCACCTGATGATAATATTCTTCGAAAGACTCTACTCCCCGATTCAGATCGGTCAATAACAGGACGACACTAGCCTGACCGATTTTAGCAAAAGTCCTTTCGATCCCGATATTTTCGACCTCATCCGAGGTGGCCCGTATACCGGCCGTATCGATAAAACGGAAAGTGATTCCATTCAAATTGATCGTATCTTCGATCACATCCCGGGTTGTACCGGCAATATCCGACACAATAGCCCGGTCCTCACGCAACAAAGCATTCAACAAGGTACTCTTTCCTACATTCGTATTGCCGACAATAGCTACAGGTACCCCATTTTTAATCACATTTCCCAAAGAAAAAGATCTACACAAGCGGGTCAGTAATTCATCGATATTTCCGGCAATACGTCTCAATTCCGAACGATCGGCAAATTCAACATCTTCCTCTGAAAAATCCAGCTCCAACTCAAGCAAGGAAGTAATATGTAACAATTCGGCCCGCAATTTCATCAATTCAGCTGAAAAGCCACCTTTCATTTGCTTCAGAGCCATCCGATGCGATGCAGCCGAAGAAGAGGCGATCAAGTCTGCAACCGCTTCTGCCTGCGACAAATCCATTTTTCCGTTCAGGAAAGCCCGTTGCGTAAATTCGCCGGGAGTAGCCAGCCGGGCCCCCTGATTCACCAACAGCTGCAATAAACGCTGTTGGATATACAAGGAGCCATGACAAGCGATTTCTACAGACTCCTCCCCTGTGAATGAATGAGGTGCATGAAAAATAGTCACCAGGACTTCATCCAACAAACAACCTTCTTCAAGGATCCTGCCGAAATGCACTGTATTCGCTTTCGCGCCGGTCAGTTTTTTCCCGGATGGAGACTCGAAAATCCGGTCGGTAAGAGCGATACAACCCGTCCCGGACATTCTCAAAACTGCGATAGCTCCGATTCCGGGAGCCGTCGATACAGCGCAAATTACCTCAGAAGTTTCCATGATAGCCAGAATTTATCGTTTTATAAAATCAATTTTATCATTTTTTTAGAAGCGTCATTCCCAATATGGCATAAAATATGCAAAACCTTTCCTAACAGCTATTTCTGACAAAAGTACTCTTTTTTACTGACATGACAGAAACGAAGTTTTATACTTTTTTAAATACAGGTTGAAAACTATTGGAGAAATTAACACGTATATGAGGGAAATTAATAAACGGTGATATATGATAACAATCTGAATAACCGGATATAATATAAAACAACTAAATAAAAACGACCTATTATGAAACGAGTATTATTTTTATTGCTGGTATCTGTATTTATGCTGCCCGCTTTCCATAGCGAAGCACAGGTACAAGGAACACAAACTCCGACTCATTATCAGGAGCTAACCAAACAACAACAACGACAAGTGAAGCGGGATCTTCGCAAGAAAGCCCGTGAGGTTGCTAACCAACAAGCTTTCAACGCTGCTGTAGATGCTTTGAAAGACCGGAATTGGGTATTGATGGCCAGTACACTTTATGGCCCCAGAGGTTCAGCTATACCTGTATCCGACAATACCAACTTCATCCAATTTAAAGGCAATACCGTGTATGTACAGTTAGCTTTCAACGGCATTGCCGGTCCGAACGGTCTTGGTGGAATCACCGTACAGGGTACTCCTTCACAAATCACCACCAATACGGATAAACATGGAAATATCACTTATTCCTTCTATGTGAACGGAATCGCTTTAACCGCCCAGGTTGTGGTCAATCTGAGTGCAGGCAGTAACTATGCCAATGCAACGGTTTACCCGATGATGAACGGTAATAACCTGACTTTCTCCGGAACTCTTGTTCCCACCTCACAATCCGGAATCTTCAGAAGTGGATTCATCAGTTATTGACCGGAAGTTTATAAATTACGGCTTTACACTTAAAGCCGGTAAAATAAAAGGCGCCTTGCGGGGCGCCTTTTTACGATCGTTGTTAATCTAATTATTTTGCCTTTTCCAATTCGACAGTAAAGTGGCGCATGATCGGAAATTCTTTCGTAATTACATAACCACGGGTAATGGATTCGCGGCGATCATATACATTTTTCAGTGCAGCAGCTATTACATCCATATGATTATTGGTATAAGTACGGCGCGGAATAGCCAGCCTTAATAATTCCAGGCGGGGATAACGGTTTTCGCGGGTTACCGGATCCCGGTCGGCCAATATCGAACCGATCTCCACACCACGGATTCCGGCTTCAAGATACAACTCTACTCCCAACGTCTGAGCGATAAATTCTTCTTTAGGTACATGAGTAAGTACTTTCTTGGCATCCACAAAAATCGCATGTCCACCGGCAGGACGCTGATAAGGTATTCCGTATTCATCCAATTTCGCCCCCAAATATTCCACCTGTTTAATCCGGGTTTCGAGGTATTCGAATTCAGTACCTTCATCCAATCCCTGTGCCAAAGCATTCATATCCCGGCCCGACATTCCGCCATAGGTAATAAACCCCTCGTTCATGATACAGAACATCTGGCATTTTTTCCACAACTCTTCGCTTTTGAATGCTACAAATCCACCCATATTCACAATCGCATCTTTTTTCGAAGACATGGTCATGATATCGGCATAAGAGAACATTTCTTTTACAATCTCTTTGATGGATTTGTTTTCATACCCTTTTTCCCTTGTTTTAATGAAATAAGCATTCTCTGCAAAACGGGCAGAATCGATCTGCAGGTTCACTCCGTACTTTTTACAAAGGGCAGATACTTCCCGAATATTCTGCATAGATACGGGCTGACCTCCGGCGGTATTATTCGTAACGGTCAATACGACTGCAGGGATCTTTTCTTTGGGATATTTTTTCAATACTTCCTCCAGCTTGGTAGGATCCATGTTGCCTTTAAACGGAATTTCCAACTGCGTATCAGCTGCTTCGTCGATAGTACAATCGATAGCCAAAGCTTTCCGGAATTCAATATGTCCTTTCGTAGTATCGAAATGGGAATTGCCCGGCAACACATCTCCTTCTTTGATAATGGTAGAATATAAAACATTCTCCGCAGCACGTCCCTGGTGAGTCGGTAAGAAATAATCGAATCCCAGAATTTCCTTGATAGCATTCTTCATCTTATAATAAGAACGGGCTCCGGCATAGCTTTCATCTCCCAACATCAGCTCAGCCCATTGTTTATCGCTCATAGCCCCGGTACCCGAATCGGTCAGCAGATCGATGAATACCTGGTCGCTTTTCAGGTTAAAAAGATTGTATTTAGCCTCTTTAATCCATTGTTCACGTTCTTCACGTGTACTTTTACGGATGGTTTCCACCATCTTAATCCGAAATGATTCTGAAAATGGTAATTCCATAACAATATAAATTAAGTTTTAAACAAAAAATAACAAAACAAAACCGGAAAGTTATCTATAACTCTTTACAGACATCCTCACCTCAGGACCTTTTAAACAGAAAATATAGAACAACAAGAATAAATGAGTTTCAGAAATTAAACTCATCGCGCTTTTTAATATTCAGAAAAAGCCGGTTTAAAGGCAATATGTTTCCACTGCGTTGCATACGATTGCAAAAATATAAAATAATTTAGAAATGACAAGTTTTGAACAAAAAAGATACTACAACTTTCACCGAACCACTAAAAAAATTATTGACCACACTATTCATATACCGTTCCATATAATCCTCCCGATTGACCAAAGGATAATATTAATAAGTCTTACCGATATTCCAAAGGATTTGTATGATTTGCAATTCTGCCTTCGTTAATTCCTCCATTTTATTCATTATTCACTCATTTTTAGTTATCCCATCCAAGTATCGTTACACAAACGCACAACTATAAAAATAATTATACAACTACTTCAATAGTTATTTTCAAAACAGCCGATAAGAAATTTTTAAAAACAAGCTATATCTTTTATATTTGCAAAAAATAAAGACGATGAACATCACCACTTACTTTTTGATTCCCCTTGTCTTATTTGTTATTTTACTGTATCCCTTGGTCAGGAAGGCTGTTGCTTTACTAGAAATTCTGGTAAATAAACAGGTACAGCAAACTACTCAGGAAAAGCAAGCGAATACGTCGTCTACTTCACAAACGCTATTTAATCTGAAATTATTAGCTTATGAAAGGATTATTCTATTTATTGAAAGAATAAAGCCGGATTCGTTTATCCCCCGTACCCTTTCTCCCTCTCTTCCTTATCAGGAATATCAATTATTACTGATCAACGAAATTCGGAAAGAATTTGAATATAATCTTTCCCAGCAGCTTTATTTAAGCGAAAATGCCTGGGAGGTCACGGTCAATTTCAAGGATAATATCATTACGCTGATCAATAGTGCAGCCACCTCCTGTCCTCCCCAAGCAACAGCCAGCGATCTGGCCCGAAAAATTTTAGAGCATTATATTTCGTCGGACCTGAAAGGAGATCAGATTTTAAAAATCGTCAAGGCAGAAATACAATAAAAGTGATAAAACTAGAGGCTAGAGGCTAGAGGCTAGAAGCTAAAGACTAGAGGCTATGACGCAAAGTTAAAATTATTTTTTCAGCTTTTAGCCTATAGCATTTAGCTTTATTGCTTTCAGCCTTTCCTACTTTTTCCGTCTTCCCTCTTTGGTTCGGTCTTTACGTACTTTTTGGGGCGTTTTACTATTTTTGGCTGATTTGGCATGGAAAGCTCCACCACCTTTCGGTTTACCTTTTTGATAGACAATATTCGAAGTCTGTACTTTTTCGTCGTCAAGTAAGACATCTGAGATCACCAGATTTTCCGGTAAGGCAGCCCATTCGACCTGCTGCCCGATCAGCTTTTCGATTTCTTCGAATTTCGGCTCTTCTTTTTCCGTCACGAAGCTGATAGCCGTTCCTTCCTTTCCGGCACGGGCAGTACGTCCGATGCGGTGGATATACTCCTCAGGAATAGAAGGTATATCGAAATTGATGACATGGCTGACATCCTGCACATCGATTCCACGTGCCGCAACATCTGAAGAAACCATGATCCGAGTCTTTCCTTCTTTAAATGCTTTCAAAGCATTCAATCGGGAATTCTGGGCCTTATTCGAATGCAGTACACTCAGTTCCCCCTTCCAGTGGTCGCCCAGTCTCTCCACAATCCGATCGGCATTTTTCTTTGTTTCGGTAAATATCATGACCCTGCGAAATTCTTCTTTATCCGTGAGAAGTAACTTCAATAAGTTGATTTTAGTCTGAATATTAGGAAGATCATAGCGCAGCTGGGTAACCAATTCTACCGGAGTCGTCGGGTTACCTGTCTCTATCCGGACCGGTTCCGGAGCCAAAAATTCTGCTGCCAATTCAGCAATTGTAGTTGAAAAGGTCGCGGAAAACAGTAAAGTCTGATGCTTCTCGGGTACTACCTCAAGAATACTTCTGAGCTGAGGCATAAACCCCATATCCATCAATCGGTCAGCCTCATCGACAACCACAGTCTTAATCTGAGGGGTACGGATAATGCCATTCATATAAATATCCATAAAACGTCCCGGAGTCGTTACCAACAAATCGACTCCCTCGTATACCGCAGCTTGCTGTGTCCGGATATTCGTTCCTCCGTAAATGCCGACACAACGGATATCCATATACTCCGTCAGCAACTCTACACTCTCACATACCTGCACCACTAACTCACGGGTAGGTACAATCACTAATGCACGTGGGTAATTTCCCTGCGCATAATGAAGTTTCATCAGCAAAGGAATCAGATAAGCCAAAGTTTTACCGGTCCCCGTCTGGGCTATTCCAATCACATCCTTTCCGGAACGAATGACAGGGAAAGCCCGTTCCTGAATCGGTGTCGGTTGTTCAAATCCGGCATCTTCCAAAGCCATCAAGATCTGTTTGCTAATATTCAATTCATTAAAAGTCATGTATACAATGCATTAGAAATTCAATTCATCGGCCGGATAAGATCCGACCGATCCTGTTTTTTCTCTACAAAAGTACAAAAAGTTATCCGGTAAGGAAACAATTTTCACAGACATTCTGAGTATTACAGAAATACACTTAATATCAATAGATTACACAAATAATTGATTTTATTAATTTTTTTATGTGAAATTCGCAAACGTTTTACTTGTTTATTCAGAGATTTAGTCCTATATTTATTCCACTGATAAACCATAAAACTTTTGAGATATGACTACAATGATTACCTTCAATGAGTTGAGACAAATCAAAGACATGTTGCCCTCAGGGAGTATGCAAAAAATTGCGGACGAACTGGGACTCGACGTAGAAACAGTACGTAATTATTTCGGTGGAGACCATTATGATGAGGGCAAGGCTGTCGGTTTACATATCGAGCAAGGTCCGAATGGGGGCATAGTAAAATTAGACGATACTACGATCCTGGAAAAAGCCAAAGAAATGCTTGAATGTTAAATAAAAGAGCATTTTGTATTCTTTTAAAAGTCAGCACATATACCTCCGGCAGATAAATACATACGATAGTCTATCGTTTTGAAGATATCAATATCTCCACCCCATCGGTATCCTGACCCGAGGTATATGACTTTCAGAATACAAAATGCTTTTTTTACTCCAGACTTACTTGCAAATCTGTAAAGATCATCGCTTCCGGCGCATGATTGATAATATAAGCCGCAGGGAGGACCGAGTTTTCTTCTGCATTGATCACTCTTTGTAAAATGCTTGTCTTTGCATTTCCCAATACAGGGATAAGAAGTAGTTTCGCATTCAATATCAAACTACCTGTCATTGTAATTCTTTTCTGTCCACTTTCCGGATGTTGGGATACTTTATAGCAACATTTTGCCGTTAGTAATTCCGGCGTTGAAGGAAAAATAGAAGCAGTATGTCCATCCTCTCCAATTCCCAGAATGATTGCGTCAAAACGAGGACAAGAGGCATATCCGGGTAGTTCCCATTTCACCAATTCCGAATAATGTTCGGCCTCTACTTCAGGCTCCCGTTCGCCATGAATACGATGGACATGGGCATGTGGAATATCCAAAGGCCGGAATAATAATTCATCCGCATGTTTGAAATTACTCTCCTCATCATCAGGAGAAACACATCGCTCATCCACCCAATAAAACCTCAATTGCTCCCATTTTATCTTCTCCCGGTATTCCCGAATCCAAAGCCCGAACATTTGTTGGGCCGTACCGGCACCCGACAATGCTAAATGGAACGGAGAGATTCCCCGCATATTCATTTTTTCTATCAATTGTTCTGTCATTGCACGCAAAGCATCTTCAGCAGAACCCAATACTTTAAGTCTCATCTATTTGTATTTATCGTATTAAACTTCTTAGGGGGCACTTCAGCTCAAAATTACATACCCCGACAATATTCGCAATTTATGAATTTTTAAGAACTTTTCCAACAAAAACAAGAAACTATCTCTCAAATATTCTTTGTGTATTACGCAATCGTTCGGTTTAGGGTTATAATATCGACTTTTAAAGAAACAGATCAAAGTTTTTTATCTATTTTTGCAGTCCAGTAATCAGTTATGCTTCATCTTATGAATAAAATCATACTAAAACCAGGAAAAGACCGTTCGGTATTTCGTTATCATCCTTGGATATTCTCAGGGGCAATCGCCAAAACAGAGGGGAAATTACAGGAAGGAGACCTGGTCAGAGTCTATAGTTCGGACAATCAATATCTGGCGACAGGGCATTACCAGATCGGTTCTATCGCAGTCCGAATTCTCACTTTTGAAGATGAAGAAATCGGTTATTCTTTTTGGCTACAACGAATTACAGCAGCCTATCACATGCGCCGAGCTATCGGTTTGACCGACAGAGCAGACAACGATACTTTCCGGTTGATCCATGGAGAAGGCGACAATCTTCCCGGATTAGTCGTCGATTATTATGCCGGTGTTGCTGTCGTTCAATTCCACTCCGTAGGTATGTACCTGGAACGGGAAAATATCACCCGGGCCCTACTTGAAACTTTAGGAGACAGATTAACCGCCATTTACGATAAATCGGAATCTACCCTTCCCTACAAAGCGGCGATCGATCCACATAACGGTTACTTATACGGGAAAGCGGATCATTTTATAGCACAGGAAAATGGGTTAAAATTCAATGTCGACTGGTTAGAAGGCCAGAAAACCGGTTTTTTTATCGACCAACGGGAAAACCGACATCTGCTCGAAAAATATGCCGGTAATAAACAGGTCTTAAACATGTTTTGTTACACCGGAGGTTTCTCTTTTTATGCCATGCGGGGAGGTGCCCGATCAGTACATTCCGTAGATGTCTCCACCCGGGCGATCGAATTGGCCAAACAAAACGTAGCACTCAATTTTCCCGGAGACAGGCGGCATGAAGCATTTGCAGAAGAAGCTTTCAGATTTCTGGAACAATCTCACAATAAATACGACTTGATCATTCTAGACCCTCCGGCATTCGCGAAACATCAGAATGTACTCAACAATGCCATCCAGGGATATAAAAAACTGAACCGGAAAGGCATTGAAGTCGTCAAACCCGGTGGGATCATTTTCACCTTCTCCTGCTCACAAGTCATGACTAAGGAACTGTTCCGTCAGACCGTATTCACAGCAGCAGCCAACACAGGAAGGAAAGTACGTATCCTCCACCAGTTAACCCAACCGGCAGATCATCCGGTAAGCATATACCACCCGGAAGGCGAATACCTGAAAGGCTTGGTATTATATGTCGAATAATATACAGCCTATCGTTTCCCGGATAAAACCGGGAAACGATAAATAAGCCTTACGGTCACAGCTTACAGTTCAATTTCTCACGTTCTAAAGCGTACTTTTAGCTGCAGCAATCACTTCCTCAGCCAGTTGATTGGCAGCAGCCTCGTCTTTAGCTTCCGAGTAAATACGGATGATCGGTTCAGTATTCGATTTCCGTAAATGCACCCATCCTTGTGCAAAATCGATTTTTACCCCGTCGATATCTGTCACTTTTTCTGTGGCATATCTCTCTTTCAGTCCTTCCAGAATTTTATCTACATCCATATCGGGGGAAAGGGTCATCTTATTCTTCGAGATAAAATATGGCGGATAGGTACTTTTCAATTCGGTCATCTTCTTGCTCTGGGCAACGTAATGGGACAAGAATAATCCAACTCCGACCAAAGCATCCCGCCCGTAATGACTTTCCGGGTAGATCACACCACCATTCCCTTCTCCACCGATCACCGAATGCGTTCGTTTCATCTCGGCAACCACATTCACTTCTCCCACTGCAGCAGCATGATATTGTTGTCCATAAGCTTCTGTCACATCTTTCAAAGCCCTGGAAGAAGATAAATTAGACACGGTATTGCCTGGGGTGTGTTTCAATACGTAATCAGCTACTGCCACTAAGGTATACTCTTCTCCGAACATTTCACCGTTCTCGGAGATCAAAGCCAGCCGATCGACATCCGGATCGACCACGATTCCCAGGTCTGCACGGGATTCTTTCATTTTAGCAGCAATCTGAGTCAGGTTTTCAGGTATCGGTTCCGGATTATGAGCGAAATGTCCGGTAGGTTCACAGTTCAATTCAATGATCTCTTTTACCCCCAAGGCCCGCAATAAAGCCGGAATGACAACACCTCCTACCGAATTTACCGCATCCACGACAACTTTAAGATCAGCCTGAGCTATCGCATCCCGATTCACTAATTTTAACGCCAGCACCTGATCGATATGATATGGGGTATAATCCTTTTCTACAACAGTACCCAATTCATCCACCTCAGCATACTCGAACTCTTCTTTTGCCGCCAATTTCAAGACTTGTTCCCCATCGGCTGCCGATAAAAATTCTCCCCGGCTATTCAATAATTTCAGCGCATTCCATTGCTTTGGGTTATGACTGGCTGTCAGAATGATACCTCCATCCGCTTTCTCGGCAGTCACAGCAATCTCTGTTGTCGGCGTCGTGGCTAAACCGATATTGACCACATCGTGTCCCAAACCCGTCAATGTTGCAGCCACCAATTTGGCATACATATCGCCCGACACCCGGGCATCCCTACCCAGAACTATTTTAGCCCTTTTTTTCCCGGCACCTGTCTTCAGCCAGGTTGCATAGGCAGAAACAAACTTCACGATATCCAGCGGGGTAAGATTATCTCCGGGATACCCGCCGACAGTTCCCCGGATACCCGAAATTGATTTTATCAAAGTCATATCTTTAAATTTTAAATTTCATTTCAATAGAAATTCAAAATTATAAAAAATCAGTTAGTCTGCCTAATATACATAAAAAAAGCTGTATTACTTACGGGTAATACAGCCTTAATTATCTCATTCCAAGGACTTAAATTATCGCTTTGTATGCATCAGCATTCAACAGTCCATCCAATTCAGTCTCATCACTGATTTTAATTTTTACAATCCATCCTTTTCCATACGGATCCTTATTCACTAATTCAGGTTCTCCTTCGAGCTCTTCATTAAATTCGAGCACTTCACCTGCCACCGGTAAATAAAGATCAGAAACAGTTTTCACAGCCTCAACGGTACCGAAAGTTTCACCTGCTTCCAATGCATCTCCGACTGTTTCACATTCAACGAAAACGATATCGCCCAATTGACTTTGAGCATAGTCTGTGATTCCTACAACTGCTTCCTCACCTTCTACACGAATCCATTCGTGTTCTTTGGTGTACTTTAATTCTGCTGGTACGTTCATTATTAATGATTTAGATTTAATAATTTTAAATATTTACACATTAGTCTGTCACCGGACTAACCTGAAAACAAATCCAGTTTATTATTTGTTTTAACTAAGGCCAAAGTTAATGAAAAAGTCAAAAAAGCACATTTTTTCCCAAGATTTATTTTCCATTTCTCATTGTTCTATTCAACCTTCTCATTCTGAATTTCTTATTACAGCGACAAAATAATTTCCACAAAATTTCTTCTCTTTTTTTGATAAAATATTTGCAGATTCAAAAAAACGTCCTACATTTGCACTCGCAATTGAGAACAACAGCGGTTGTTTGATGCATAAATAAAAAAGGTGCGGTAGTTCAGCTGGTTAGAATACAGGCCTGTCACGCCTGGGGTCGCGGGTTCGAGTCCCGTCCGCACCGCCTGATAAAGACGGAAAAAATAAGAAAAGTCCTGAGGTTTAATACTTTGGGACTTTTTCTTTTTCCACTCACCCAAGCTAAAGTATCCGAAAATAGTGTCCCTAAAAGTGTGTATGTATCTTCTTTTCTCATTTTTGCAAAGTTATTTTTGTTTTTAATAAAATAAACTCGATTCTAAAAAAGTTGGAAACACGATCATCGAAACAGAATTATTTTCTATACTTTTGTCCTGCAATCGATTAACAAAAAGTATTCACTTCCAATGAAACTCTGTATATAGCTACGCTCGACGAATAGCTCCACATAATAAAGCTATTCAGCTATCAGACAAATACTTCCAGAAATTTGTCCTGAGTTTTATATCTTTTTATTTATGAATTTACGAACTGAAGCAACTGCTTGTGTACAGCAAGTCAGATCGTACTATTTACAGTTGAGCGATGAATTATACCTATAAACAAATCTGGCTCATCAACTTTCCGGTGATGATGAGCATTTTAATGGAACAACTGATCAATATTACAGATGCAACCTTTTTAGGCCATGTCGGAGAAATAGAATTAGGAGCTTCTGCCATTGCCGGAATTTATTATCTGGCCATTTATATGCTTGGGTTCGGATTCAGTATCGGATTGCAAGTGATGATTGCCCGAAAAAACGGAGAACAAGATTACCAAGAAACAGGCAAAATATTTTTTCAAGGGTTATTTTTTCTAATGGGGCTAGCCCTCTTTCTTTACCTAACGGTACATATCGTTTCGCCAGTCATTTTCAAAAGATCGATCAATTCTCCCGAAATTTACCAGGCAATTATCCGATATCTGGATTGGCGTAGCCTGGGATTATTGTTTTCATTTCCTTTTCTAGCTATACGTTCCTTCCTTGTCGGCATAACGTATACCCGGGCTCTATCAGGAGCAGCTATCGTTGCAATAGGGATCAATATTCCTCTCAACTACTTCCTGATATTCATGCAACATTTAGGCATATCCGGAGCGGCTATCGCTTCTTCACTGGCAGAAGGAGGTTCTTTCATTATCTTATGCATCTATATGTGGATGAAAATAGACAAAATAAAATATGGTTTACGGACAGTCTATGATGGACAATTACTCATCGCAGTACTCAAGTTATCGGTATGGAGCATGTTTCATGCTTTTATCAGTGTAGCTCCCTGGTTCCTGTTTTTTGTAGGTATCGAACATTTAGGCAAAACCGAATTAGCCGTTTCCAATATCACCAGAAGTGTCTCCGCTCTATTTTTTGTCATCGTTAATTCCTTCGCTGTCACCACCGGAGCATTAATCAGTAATTCCATAGGAGCAGGAGAAAAAGCAAATCTCTTCCCTATCTGCCGAAAAATTCTAAAATTGGGGTATTCCATCGGTCTCCCCTTGATTGGAATTGTCCTGATCTGCCACCGATCGATTATCGGAATCTATACAACCGATGAATCATTGATACAATCGGCTGTTGCACCTTTGGTTGTCACTTTGCTGAATTATACATTTGCTTTACCCGGTTATGTTTACCTCAATGCAGTCGGTGGTACCGGAAAAACAAAGACCACTTTTATATTTCAGGCCACCGCAACAGGCATATACCTAATTTATCTGTATGGATTAAATAACAGTACAAATACCACACTAACGCTATACTTAACGGCTGAATATCTTTTTGTAATTTTATTGGCCTTACAATCCATCGTCTATCTGAAAAGAAACACTATTAAAAAACAAATAAAATGATGTCGAAAATATATCCTCGTACCGGAGACAAACAAACGGTATACCTACCCGCAAAATCTGTAAACGCATGGACACTATGGCTATAAAGGATTACCCAAAAGTCTCGATGACAGTTTAATATTTTTAAGCTTAGCCGCGGAGTATTTCCAGTACCCAAGTTACTTTTTCATTTTATAAATTAACAAAGCCATCCCATCCTCCAAATGTTTTTCGAACTCTGCATCAGCCCGGGGAAAACCGGATTCGACGTGCTCGTCGTAAAACTCTTTATTGACGATCGCTTCGATAAAATATCCCTGAGTATCACAACAATCCGGGAAAGCCATATAAGGAGAGGAAACTTCGGAAGGATTTGCAAGCAACCGTCCGGACGGTACATGAAAAAGATAACATTCGTCCAAATCTTTTTTCCTTATTTCCATTGCTATATAGTCTCCGTTAACAACCGGAGTTTCGTATATATAGTTACAAGAACCTCCGATTATCAAGTCATAATCCTTGCGGATCGATTCCGGAATCTGATTCACACCGAAATCGATCCGGATTCTTCTCAGACTATCCGGATTTGCTTTATCCAGTGTAACGAACGAATCGTTCATACACCAATTAAAAATCACTTCCCGGTCGTTTGAAGTAAAATAGACCTCTTTTCCTATAGGATCGCCTTCTTCCTCAAAAGGCAACAGGCGTTGAATAATATTCAGATCGTTGTCCGTAATCAAAAGACGATAAGAAGGTTGAGAGGGGGGTAAATGCCCATCTTTGAAAAAACAAAAAGTAAAAATCATCCGTCCCCGGCTCAAAGTCTCGAAATCCCAAGCAATAAAAGCCATTCTTTTCTTGGCAACATAGGCCCCCGTCCGGTTGTCAAAAACATGAAGACCGGGCAGAAAAGTATCTAACACATAAAGACAGGAGTCGTCGACGGCAAAACTTTTGATCTGAAGATACTCTCCACTGCCACGCCCCTGCCGGTCGATCACATACTGAAACCTTCCTATTGTATCGTAGACAACTATTTTGTGATTGGAAAAATCCCCCAGATAGATCTTATCTTCCCTGCAAACCATTTTATTTACATAAGCCAGTAAAGCTTCGTCTTTATCTTCCAATTTCAAGTATTTTACAGTATCGATATATTCCAGGATAGGTGTGTTAACAGAAGGGGGAAAAGATATCGTCAAATCTGCATTCACTTCCTTGTTTCCGCATCCCTCTTTGCAAGCGTATAGACTGCATACCATAAGCAAAAAAATACAAACGTTCTTCATCTTTCTAAAAAATTATCCACTCCCTTGCTTTTGCTCAAGTCAATTTCAAAGGTTATTGTCTTACATTTATGTCTGCAATATACCTAAAATTATACGTTTCACCCAATTCATCGATTTAAAATTATGCTGATTATCCCTTCTCCCTCAGCACAACAAACATAAGTGTTGAAATTACGTTTCTATAATGTTTAGCTATACACCGACCTTTTACAAGTATTTTTCTACCTAAAAAATAAATTTTTGAATGTATTATTACATAAAATTCAAAATTTGCCAAACAATGATAAAACTCAACAGATTATTTACAGGCTTATTTTTGTCCGCCCACCTATTGGTACAAAGTCAAATCCACGAAATGAACATTTCGACCAACAAACCGGGAGCTCCCATTCAGCTTACCATGTACGGTCTCTTCTTTGAAGACATCAATTATGGTGCAGACGGAGGATTGTATGCAGAATTAATCAAAAACCGCTCTTTCGAATTCCCTTAATCTTTGATGGGCTGGCAAACATTCGGAAAGCTAGAAGTAAAGAATGACGGTCCGTTCGAATACAACCCTCATTATGTTCGCCTCTCTCCCTCCGGTTATCCCCATAAATGGACAAGCCTGGAAAATGAAGGTTATTTCGGTATCGGTGTAAAAAAAGGAGAACAATACCGCTTCAGCGTCTGGACACGTATACCTGACGGGAAAGAAGCTGTAAATTACCAAAGTTACGGTTTGAGATTTTTTGAGTTTTTCCAATTAGCCGAAAAAATCGGAACGCCACCACTCCCGGTTTTAAGCTATGGCCCGGCTTGCCAGTTCCAGAATAACGATGCTTCTGCTCACATAGCTCCCGACGATCTCGCTCCTTATATTCAGGATGATTTGGAATTGATCGAGTTCGCTAACAATACTCCGAGTACAACCTGGGGCAAAATACAGGCAGAAATGGACCATCCGGAATACCTATCCGGAAATTCAGATTATCGGCAGTTCGGGGCCGAATTCCGAAGGAGATCAATTCGACTATCTATGGCCGGAAATAAAACGCCTACAAGTAGACCTGGCCAACGAACATTTTTACAGACCGGAAAACTGGTTTTTATCCCAAAGTAACCGGTATGATCGATATGACCGTAAAGGTCCTAAAGTTTTCGCAGGAGAGTATGCTTGTCATGGTCGGGGGAAAAATGGAATCATTTCAATGCAGCACTTTTGGAAGCAGCCTTCATGACGGGAATGGAATGAAACGCCGACGTAATCCACATGGCCACTTATGCACCTCTCTTTGCCCGCACAGAGGGATGGCAATGGCGACCGGATATGATTTGGTTCGACAATCTACATGCCGTACGCACTAGTAGTTATTATGTACAACAACTATTTTCGAGAAATAAAGGTAATCAGGTACTCCCCCTAACGATGAATCAAAAGCCTGTTGCCGGCAATGACGATCAGTACGGCCTCTTTGCCAGCGCGGTTTGGGATAACGATACCCGGGAAATTATTGTGAAGGTAGTCGATACTTCCGGGCAACCTCAGAAGCTGGCATTCAATTTCGACGGATTGCCCCCCAGGTAAGACTGACAAACGGGACTTGCATCCAACTCCGGTCCAATGAACCGAGACTAGAAAACACCCTGGAGCAGTCCAATTTGATCCAACCGGACGAATTTCCGATTCAATTTTCCGGCAAAACGCTGCAGCAAACCATTCCTGTCAATACTTTTGCTATCTATAAATTCCAAAAAGAAATAGCAGGACAAATAAAATAAGTTAACCTTCGGTTACTGAAAACAAAAAAACGTGCCAGGGAAAACCTGACACGTTTCTTTTGCCGAGAACTCATTTTAGTCACCCAGAGTGGCAACCATCACAGCTTTAATCGTATGCATACGGTTTTCAGCTTCATCGAATACGATAGAATTCGGAGATTCGAATACCTCTTCTGTCACTTCGATACCGTTCAGGCCGAATTGTTTATGTACATCACGACCTACCTGAGTTTCCAGATTATGGTAAGCGGGCAGACAGTGCATAAATTTACAATTCTTATTTCCTGTCATTTCCATCACTTTTGCATTCACCTGATAAGGCATCAACAATTTAATCCGTTCTGCCCATACTTCGGCAGGTTCTCCCATAGATACCCATACGTCGGTATATAAGAAATCACATCCTTTCACTCCGGCTTCTACATTATCGGTTACAGTCACCGTTGCACCCGTTTCCTTTGCAATCTCCTGACAAGTAGCGATCAATTCGGCAGCCGGTTGTAAAGCTTTAGGTGCAACAATCCGAACATCCATACCCATTTTAGCACCACCGACCATCAAAGAATTACCCATATTGAAACGAGCATCTCCCAAATAAGCAAAAGTTACTTTGTTCAGGGGTTTATCGGTATGTTCCGACATAGTCAGGAAGTCAGCCAGGATCTGAGTCGGATGGAATTCATTGGTCAAACCGTTCCAAACAGGTACACCGGCATATTTAGCCAATTCTTCAACAACATCCTGAGCAAATCCACGATATTCGATACCATCGTACATTCTCCCGAGTACACGGGCCGTATCTTTCATCGATTCTTTCACACCTATCTGCGATCCGGTAGGTCCCAGATAGGTGGCATGAGCACCCTGATCATAGGCAGCCACTTCAAAAGCACAACGGGTACGGGTTGAAGTCTTTTCAAATATTAAAGCGATATTTTTACCTTTCAAACGGGGCTGTTCAGTTCCGGCATATTTTGCTCTTTTCAGATCGGCAGCCAGATCCAACATGTATTTAATCTCTGCGGGGGTGAAGTCCAACAACTTCAGAAAATTCCTGTTTCTTAAATTAAAAGCCATAATCTTCTTTATTTTAAATTGTAAATTTCAGATTCCAAAATCCTGGTAATGGACAAAAGTATAAAAAATAAACTAATTCTAACACTAATTTCGTACACCTATTCTTAATCGTAATGCATGGTAATTTTAGAACCGTAACGACGATCTTCCAGCTTGGTAGCTTCGGTGATTACCGCTTTCTGTCCACCTTTCTCGACAAAAGAAAGACAAGCCCGGATCTTCGGTGCCATACTTCCTTCTCCGAAAGTCCCGGCTTCCAGATATTTCATCGCATCGGCATAATCGAGGAACTCCAAAACCTCTTGGGTCGGTTTACGGAAATCTTTATAAATATAAGGGACATCGGTCAGAATATACAACTCATCGGCTTTCACCCTTGCTCCGATCATTGCCGAAGCCAAATCCTTATCGATCACTCCTTCGAGCGGCTGCAACATTCCTTCCCCATCCACATATACAGGGATACCGCCACCTCCACCGGTGATCACAATACTTCCCGAACGAGCCATCCGTTCCACCAAAGCAGCATTTTTAAAATCGATAGGAGCAGGAGACGGTACTACTCTTCTCCACCCTCCTTCTACTTTAATCTCTTCTTTAAAAATCCATCCATGTTCTGCAGCCAATTTATCGGCTTCTTCGCGGGTATAAATTCTACCAACCCGTTTAGTCGGATTTTGTAATGCCGGATCGTGCTCGTCGACAACGATCTGAGAAATCATAGAAACAACATGCCGGGTAAGTCCGTGTTCCCGGAGTATATTCCGCAAATTTCTCTCGATCATATAGCCGATCTCACCTTGTGAATAAGCCACACACATATCTAATGTCATGGGAGGTAACCCATACATTTTTACTCCGGCATCGTCACTCATCAGGATATTTCCTACCTGAGGACCGTTTCCGTGAGTAATAATCAGATTATACCCTTCACGAACCAGATAAATCAGATTCTCCAAAGTCTCCCGGATATTTTGGTTCTGTTCTTCGACAGTACCTTTCTGATTGCCTCTCAGTATGGCATTTCCCCCCAAAGCAATCACAGCTAATTTCTTTTCTTCCATATATTTCCTTTTAAATTGTTTCTAATTTCATCGTTCTCATTTTATTTCTTAACTAAAACCAGACGACAGATTCATATTCTTTACTTTCAGGAGCACATCCTCCTCTACAAATTTAGGAAAATAAGCTGTTCGAAAAATAGCAAAATGACGATTTTCAGCAACTGCAAACGTTTGATAATCAACAACAGGTATAATTATTCCGTGAATTTTTATAATTATGCGGCGCAAAATCGGAACTTTGATCGTTTTTTCTTATCTTTGCAAAACTATGCAAGAAAAGGATAAAAACACGAGTAACAGCGCTTGGGTGAGCAGATTAATGAACAAATATACCATTACCCTGCTTATTTTTTTGGTGTGGCTTGCTTTTTTTGACCGGAACAGCCTGGTAGGTAAAATGCAATTGCGAGGAAAAATCGCTACTTTGAAAAAAGAAAAAGCTTACTACCAGAATAAGATAGAAGAAGATAACCGGAAAATGAAGGAATTATTGAGTAATAAAGATAATCTCGAGAAATTTGCCAGAGAACAATACCTTATGAAAAATAAAAACGAAGATATCTTTGTTATCCTAAATAAATAGGAACGTGGGAAGAATACTGGCCATCGATTACGGGAAAAAAAGAGTCGGTTTAGCAGTGAGCGATCCTTGCGGAATTATAGCAACAGGCTTGCAAACCGTTTTATCTCAAGAGATATTCCGATTTCTGGAAGCATATTTATCCCATGAAAAAGTAGATCTTTTTGTTGTCGGTCACCCCAAACAGATGGATAACAGCGACTCGGAAAGTATGACCTATATCAAGCCTTTCCTGAGTGGTTTGAAACGCAGATTCCCGCATATCCCCATAGTCATGTATGACGAACGCTTTACTTCTGTTCTGGCTCATAAAGCCCTCTTAGAAGGAGGTGCCAAAAAAAAGACACGTCAGGATAAAGCTTTAATCGACACGATGAGTGCAACCATTATCCTGACTTCTTACATGGAACAACAACGGAATTTAAAAATTTAAAAGCTTTACATATATGTTTTTACCTATAGTAGTCTACGGACACCCGATCTTACGTAAAATTTCAGAAGATATCACCCCCGAATACCCCGAACTGGATAAATTCATCCGGGATCTTTTCCAAACGATGGACGAAGCAGACGGAGTCGGCCTGGCAGCTCCGCAAGTCGGACGAAATATCCGTATATTCGTTGTCGATGCAAATGCTTTCGAAGAAATGGATCCTGATTGTAAAGGTTTCAGAAAAGCCTTTATCAATGCGCATATCCTCGAACGTTGGGGAGATGAAATCAGCCGCAACGAAGGATGTATCAGTATCCCCGGCATCCACGAAGACGTCAAACGCCCCGACTGTATACGAATCAGCTATATGGACGAGCAAGGACAAGAACACGAAGAGGAGTTTTGCGGTATTAAAGCCTGGATCATCCAACACGAATACGATCACCTGGAAGGTATTCTGTTTACAGATCATCTGTCTGCTTTAAAAAAGAGAATTCTGAAAAATAAGCTGAATAATATCAGTACCGGAAAATTCAAACCTGCTTATCGGGTAATTCTTCCCAAATAAACCGCTCAAAATATTGGATAATTGAAAATTTTTCCGTAATTTATACAAGAAAAATTTTCAATTATTTTATGCAGGTGTAACTTTCAATTATAAGTATCCTTTTATCTATCTGTTAGCGGCTCTTATCGGAGGTATTCTTATCGATATGCCGTTGATAGCGGCTATTTATTGTTTCTTCATCGGCCTGTTTCTTGTTTTACTAAGTTTCATTTTTCAATTGTCTCCCGGCTGGAAAGAACTATTTTTAATTGTAACGGTCCTAAGTTACGGATTCGTTATTTCTGCTCCGCCTCTTTTTACTCCTTTTCCCGACAAAATCTATCGCATCGATGGCCGGTGTAATGAAATACTCCCACACCATAATCTGATCTTATCCGTGAGCAATCAAAACTACTATCTCAGTCATTTTTATACCGATACCATTTATATGCCTGGCGACTCCCTGCATTTCAATGCCCGTATACTCCCTTTCCGACAGAATGCCAATCCCGGTGAATTCAGTTATGCCCGCTATTTAAAACAAAAAAACGTTTTTTTTCATCTACTACCGGTTAGTCCCATCCGGCAAAACGGTCATTCGGACGATTTATACACCGTTTTCGATCATCTTCGCAAGAAATGGCTAAGTAAGACCCATCGGTTATTTTCAGACTCTACCTGTTGCCAACTCGTAAACGCTCTCTGTCTGGGATATAAAAACGACCTCGACAGCGAGGTACAAAATCTGTTTATCTCGACGGGAACAGTCCATCTTTTATCGGTCTCCGGTCTGCATACCGGTGCTATTTACTTATTTATACTGTTTATTTTCAAAAGTATCGGTTTCCCTTCCCGTAAAATTACTTTTGTGGTACTCCCGATTCTTTGGTGTTACGTTTGTCTCACCGGTTTATCCCCATCCGTTGTCAGGGCTGCAACGATCCTTTCTTTTATTCATATCGGTCAATATTTCAACCGATCCTATACCCCTCTGAACTCTGTTGCAGCAGCAGCTTTTCTAACCTTATCGTTTCATCCCTCGAATTTGTATTCACTCAGTTTCCTGTTATCGTACAGCGCTTATACCGGTATACTGACTATTTATCCTTTTTTATATCGATTTGCCGGAAAGCTCCCCCTTTTTCCGGCTAAAATATATGCCTGTTGCTGTATTACAATTGCAGCTCAATTGCCGACTCTTCCTATCAGCGCCTATTATTTCCATACGATCAATTTGAACGGCTTCTTAGCCAACCTGGTCGCGGTTCCATTAGCTACTTTTCTGCTCTATGCCGCCATGCTTTGTCTGATACTCCCCTTTCTACTCAGTCAGTACCTGGCCTGGATTCCGGAAGTGACAGAAAAAATAATCATGGGATTTCTGCATATCTTCGCTCCTTACAGTTTCAACCTGCATCACTTGTATCCCTCTGTTCCCACCGTTTTATTGTCCTATATCAGTTTGATTTTTCTATATCTCTATTTCACCAAACCCGGGAAAAAATGGAGAAGATATTCCATGCTCACTCTCTTTATTCTCTTATGCTGGCATATATCCTCCCATTTTTATCTTGCCAATCGCCAGGAAATCATCGTATTTCAACTTCCTCAAAAAAGTGCTATTATACTGAATTATAAGGGATATTATACTTATTTACTTCGGACTTCCGACAGTCTCCCGCAAACGCAGCCCTATATCGCTCAGAACAATCTCCGGTCATTACCCGACCATCAAGGCTTTCTGGGTAACGGACTCAGCTATCATTCCGGACAGCTCTGTTCTTTAAAAGACACTCTGACAATCGCCTCCGCCTCAAACCTTCCCCTAACGAAAGGTCAGATACTAATCGTAACCCATAATCTCAGTCCGGAAAAAATATTTTCTCCTGAAGAACACCGATATCCTGCACAAATAGTCCTTGACGGTTCCAATACAGCATTTAACATTCGTTTATGGGACAAATTTTGCCGTCAGCATCATCTCACTCTCATCAACACGGCAGAAACCGGAAGTTTCCGATATTCCCTCCGATAAAGTTTTAGCATAAACACTGGCTTAATCTATTATTTTCAGTAAATTTGCGATCCAATAAATTGAAATCAAAATATTTCACAAACAATGAACATCGTTATCGCCGGAGCTGGAGCTGTCGGTACACATTTGGCTAAGATGCTTAGCCGGCAAGAACACAACATTATGCTGATCGATACAAATCAGGATAAACTGGAAGATCTGGAAAGTCAGATCGATATCCTCTCTATCGTCGGTTCGTGTACTTCAATCGGTGCTCTGAAAGATGCAGAAGTCGGAAAATGTGATTTATATATTGCTGTAAATCCTCAGGAAGATCAGAATATCAATTCTGCTATATTGGCCAAAAAACTAGGAGCTAAACGAACGATCGCCCGGGTCAATAACAGTGAATATCTGGAAATCGAAAATGCAGAATACCTGCGTTCTATCGGTATCGATTCACTGATCTATCCGGAACGGTTGGCAGCCGAAGAAATCGTTGCTTCGCTAAAACAAATCGGTTCCAGGCAGATGCATGAGTTTTCGGACGGACGTCTGCAATTGCTAGGGATAAAACTTTGGGATAATGCGCTTATCCTCAATCATACCTTGATCAAAATGGCAGAAATCTATGGAGCCGATCAGTTCCGGATCGTTGCCATCAAACGCCACAACCATACCATCATCCCCCGGGGAAACGACGAATTGAAATATGGAGATCTGGTTTTTATCGTCACCCGACCTTCTTTTATTCCGAATGTTTTCGCCTTATGTGGTAAAGAACAATTTGAAATCAAAAATATAGTAATTGTCGGAGCTTCCAGAATAGGTATAAAAACAGCCTCTCTGCTGGAAAAAAATTACCATGTCAAGATTATCGAGAAAGACCGTGAAAAATGCATCCAACTGGCCGACAAACTAAAATCTACGCTGGTGATTAACGGGGACGGACGAGATCTTACTTTACTGAGGGAAGAAGGTATTAAAAATGTAGACGCTTTTATCAGTCTGACAGGTTCTTCAGAAACCAATATATTGTCTTGCCTCTTAGCTAAAAAAATGGGGGTCAAGAAAAGTGTAGCCGAAGTGGAAAATATCGATTACATCGACCTGGCAGAAAATATCGGAATCGGTACGTTAATCAATACCAAACTGATTGCAGCCTCCCATATTTACCGTTACACCATGAATGTCGATGTCCGCCATCTGAAATTTTTAACTTTTTCAGAAGCAGAAGTATTCGAACTGGAAGCTCAGCCTGGGTCTAAAATCACAAAGTATTCTTTACAAGACGTTCACTTCCCGGACGATGCTACTGTCGGGGGAGTATTCCGGGGCGACGAAACCATTATAGCTAAAGGTGATGTGCAGATACAGGCCGGGGATACGGTAGTGATCTTTGCTCTGCAAAATGCTGTCAAAAAAGTAATTAAATATTTCCAATAAATTTTTTCAGAAGATGATAAACTTTCGTTTTATCGCCAATCTGATGGGAAGGCTGTTACTGATCGAGAGTGCCTTCTTATTGTTATGTGTCCTGATTGCTTTAATTTATGGTGAACACGATGCATCGGCTTTCTTTTATACCTCCCTGATCACCATGAGTGCCGGTTTCCTGTTGTCTAAACTGATAAAAATCAAAGACCGGGTATTGGCCAAAAAAGATGGTTATTTCATGGTAACGATGGTATGGATCATCTTCTCCCTTTTCGGTAGCCTACCTTATATGATCGGGAATACAATCCCTTCCTTTGCAGATGCCTTTTTTGAAACCATGTCGGGGTTCACCACGACTGGCTCTTCTATTCTGAATCATGTCGAAGCACTTCCTCATGCCACCTTATTTTGGCGTTCTCTGACCCAATGGCTGGGAGGCTTAGGGATTATTATGCTATTTATCGCCATATTACCGAGTCTCGGAATAGAGGGACGGGATCTTTACGTGGCAGAAGTCACAGGGCCTACACACAATAAAACTTCGTTTACCTTTACTTCTTCTGCCCGGCAAATGTGGATTCTCTATACCATCCTGACACTTTTGCAAACCCTTTTGCTCCTATTCGGAGGAATGAATCTCTTCGATGGTATCTGTCATGCATTCACCACGATGGCCACCGGAGGATTCTCGACCAAACAAAATAGTATCGCTTATTGGGATTCCGCTTATATCCAATATGTCATCATCATTTTTACTTTTATGGCAGGTACCAATTTCGGACTTTTACATACAGCTATCCGTGGTAATTGGAAGAAACTGATCCAGGATAATGAATTTCAACTCTATTTCACGATTGTCTTGCTAGCCAGCGTTGTGATCGGTGTAGGACTTTACGTCATCGGCTGGGCAGACTTCGAGAAGAGTATGCGTGATGCCACCTTTCAGGTAGTTACTTTAATCACGACAACGGGATTTGCAACCGCCGATTATCTGCTTTGGCCTCCCTTGTTAGGTTTGATTCTGTTCTTACTTCTTTTCGTCGGAGCCTCAGCCGGTTCTACAGCCGGAGGAATGAAAGTCGTACGGGTTTATCTGCTATTTAAAAATTCTTTTGTAGAGTTAAAGCGTATTATTCACCCCAATGGTATTATCAATGTCAAATACAACAATAAAAGCGTTCATCCCAATATAATGACGGGGATTATGGCTTTTGCCATTTTATTCATGATTGTATTTACCATCGGGAGTCTGATCATGACCATCTTTACGGAAGATATCATTACCGCCTGCAGTGCCGTCGTCAGCTCGATGAGTAATGTAGGTCCCGGATTCGGCAGTGTCGGTCCGATGTTTTCCTATGCGCACCTGAATGATTTTGCCAAATTATTCCTGGCTTTTTTAATGCTGGTAGGACGTCTGGAGATCTTTACCGTCATGGTGCTGTTTACAAAAGCTTTCTGGAGAAAATAATCAGGCTATCCGTTCTAAAGTCAGATCGGGCAAACTTTGCATAAACTGAAATAATTCACTCTCATCCAGATAGCGTTTGGTCTTGATCACCATCGTTACATGGTATAAATCGGCATGTTCGAGAGGCTCGTGTTGCATATCATAACTGGCAATCCGATAATTTCTCAAATGTAGTTCATTGGTCACCCGCTTCAAATTTTCTTTATCGGTAGTGGCAAATACCAGCAATGAACTATGTTCTCCCACATTTTTAAAAATAATAGTCAGAAATTCAAGTCCTATTAAAGTCAGAATCATGGCGAATACTCCGATCCAATACATACCTCCTCCGACAGCCAGTCCGATACCCGAAGTCGCCCATAAACCGGCAGCCGTCGTTAAGCCTCGTACAAACTGTTTTTGAATCAGAATAGTCCCTGCTCCGATAAAACCGATACCACTGACCACCTGAGCAGCCACTCGACTCGGATCCAAACCATAACCCGGCTTAGCCAAGACATCGGCAAATCCATATTGTGATACAATCATAATCAAAGCACTTCCCAAAGCAACCAAAAAGTGCGTCCTCAATCCCGCCTCCTTAGCCCGATACTCCCGATCCCAGCCGATCACCCCTCCCAAAACTCCAGCTAACAATAACCGAAAAATACAGTCCCAAAGCATAAAAACCTCCTTTCAATAACCTTTACTATCCCATTACGTTCTATCTGATCAAACGTTTCTTTTCTACGACAAAAAGAATGCCAAAAAAAGCTGTCCCATATACCCGGAACAGCCTTCATTTCTTTTCTCCTCTGCTTCCTGCTTTCACTTCAATTCTCCGATTCCTTGCCGGATGACTTCTATCCGATCATCGGTACAATCGACAACTGTCGAGGCAACATTCTGTCCAAAACCACCGTCGATCACCAAATCCACCAATTTCTCATATTTTTCATGAATCAATTCAGGATCGGTCATATATTCAACCACCTCGTCTTCAGCTTTAACCGAAGTAGTCAGTAAAGGATTACCCAGTTCTTCAACAATAGACATCACGATATAATTATCCGGAATCCGGATACCGATAGTCTTCCGCCTATTGATCATCACATTAGGCAATTTATTAGTTGCCGGCAATACAAAAGTAAAAGGCCCGGGTAGATTACGTTTCATCACCTTAAAAACCTCGTTATTTACTTTCGCATAAGCAGCGATATTCGACAGATCCCGGCAAATCATCGAAAAATTGGCTTTCTCAGGTTTGATATTTTTCAACTGGCAAACACGCTGCACAGCTTTGACATTATTAATGTCACAACCGATCGCATAAATTGTATCCGTCGGATAGATAATAATGCCACCGGCTTTCAACACCTCTACAACTTTAAGGATATCCCGGGTATTAGGATTATCCTCAAATAATTTGATATACATGAAGCGTCAACCGTTTACCTTTTTGTAATCTTCCAGGAATTTAGCCAGTCCACTATCTGTCAACGGATGATTCAGTAATCCTTTGATAGCAGCCAACGGACAGGTTGCGACATCGGCACCAGCCTCTATACACTGAATGATGTGTTGCGTATTCCGGATCGAAGCAGCCAGAACCTGAGTATGGAAACCATAATAACTGTACATATCCACGATCTTACTAACCAACTCGATACCATCACTACAAATATCGTCCAGACGGCCCACAAAAGGAGATACATAGGTAGCTCCGGCTTTTGCAGCCAATAAAGCCTGTCCCGGAGAAAACACTAAAGTACAATTGGTACGGATACCTTTTCCGGTAAAATATTTTATAGCTTTAATCCCTTCGGCAATACAAGGAACTTTGACTACAATATTCGGATGCAAAGCGGCCAATTCTTCTCCTTCTTTTATCATTCCCTCATAATCGGTAGCAATCACTTCAGCACTCACATCTCCCTGGACGATATTACAAATATCGACATAGTGTTTTTTACAATTCTCCACTCCCTTAATCCCCTCTTTAGCCATCAACGATGGATTGGTCGTCACTCCGTCCAACACTCCCAAGTCATTTGCTTCTCTGATTTGATCCAAATTAGCCGTGTCAAGAAAAAATTTCATAGGTTTTATTTTTAAAAAGTTTGCAGTTTTTATAAATCACGTAACAAAATTAGAATATTCCGCTCAATAAAGCTATTATATTCTGATATTTTTCAATTTATAAAAACGGGGATTCGGCAAAACAAACCTATTTTTTACTTCAGGTGTTATAAAATACTTCAGAAAAAACTCTAATCCGACAAACAAATATTTTATCTATACACAAACCATTCGGTAAAGTATTACCGTATATACTCTTAACATGATGTCGAAAAAAATATCATATCAAAGCCAACGGGATTGTCTCCATGTATGCCTGATCCTGATCATCCTGTTCAGTTTCGCTTATTATGAAGCTGAACGAAAAAATTCAGTGTCTCCTCCGGAAGAAAATCAGATAACTACGACTGATTCGATCACTCCTTCCAGATTTGTCAACAGTTATTGAATATTATTCCCTAACTTTTAAAGCTTCGAAAGGATTACGTATGATAGTTTTCCAGCTACTTATACAAACAAGCAAAGCAATCCAGACCAATACCCCCGACACGGTATATATATTTTATCTCATACCCAAAAGGGATTTCTTTAGAACGTCTTTCCCCTTGTACCATAAAAAGGACGACAAAATTACTGACGGAAATAAATAAAATCAATAATCCGATACAACTCATAAATAGAATCCCAACCATCCCGGCTCCGGTTTTAAAATCAAAATCGGCTAAAGTCGACAAATGAATAGAAGTTAAAGGTTCCAGCTCACTCCCTGTTTGTATATTTCAAGGTATTATACCCCTTTTCGATTGACCCGGTTAGATTTTTCTACTACCTTCTCTAATGGACACCTTTCCTAAATTTCAGATAAATAAAGAACTCCAAGCCATCATAATCAGCTACATCCGGAGTCATGGATTCCAGATATTCAAAATTAAAATGACTGTTCTGTGGAAGATCCTCAATCACAGCAATCACCTGACAAGGGACTCGTTCACTATCATTCAAAAATTGTCCGGTAGGATCGACATTTTTGACAAATGGAATTCCATACGATAGTGTTTCTAAAAGGGAGCTTAACATGAAGGGGCATACCCGATGCATTTACCTTTCCTCCTTCTTCTTTGCCAGTATCCGTTTGGTATAGCCAGTATAATCAGATAAAAAAAAGCAGTCACAATTCACATCATGACTGCTTTCATAATTCGGCGCCAACCTACTCTCCCACCATAAGGCAGTACCATCGGCACTCAGGGGCTTAACTTCTCTGTTCGGAATGGAAAGAGGTG
>ERZ832522.19-NODE-19-length-173079-cov-16.815956_pt1 | contig 173079 bp, 157 predicted proteins | sample MGYA00519951_ERZ832522 | MGnify/ENA primary metagenome ERZ832522 (study PRJEB31850, sample SAMEA3708728) | human gut metagenome | biome: human gut; feature: human-associated habitat; material: faeces | place: China | collected 2014 ... | reverse complement strand
TATGGTGGAGAAATATCCTGACTTGGAGCGTGGGGAAAGTGCCAGCAAGACAGGCAGGAAGCATATCCCCACCCGTCTGTTCAAGCAGGCGGTCAATCTCTCCAAACAGGCAAGAGCCATTGAAGCCACGCTGGACGGTATTACCCCGTTCAACGCCGGAAAGAAGAAAGAGGAAGCCCTCTCCCTGCTGAAAAAGTGGTTTCCGCAGATGGAGAACTTCTCCGGGCAGCTCAAAAAATACAAGGTCACGATAAACGACCTTTTGGCAGAAAATGAACAGTTGGAAGCCAGAGCCAAAGCCAGCGAAAAAGGCAAGATGAAAGATACGATGGAACGGGCAAAGCTGAAAAGCGAACTGGACAATATGCAAAGGCTGGTTGACCGTATCCCGCCGGAAGTGCTGGCGGAACTGAAACGGCAGCAGCGACACACAAGGGAACGGTGATTGATGACAGAAAACATTTCACGCCGCAGCATGACGGCACTGCACTTTGAAAATTAAATACGGAGGTACTATGGAGCATATCAGATACAAGAAAGAAACCGAAGTCGTGACTTTTCAGGGAAAGGAAATCACGCTGGAAAATCTCTCCCCGGTGTTCACGCCGGAGCAGGAAGCGGCAAAACGCCGGGAGCTGGAACAGCAGCTTTATGAGGTGTTCCGCAAGTATGCCGACAAACGGCAGAGTGAGGAAGCCGGGGCATAAGGTTTTCCAAAGCCATCGTTGATTTGCGGAGCTGCTGGCGGTATAATGAAACTGTCAGCAGCTCCGTTTCTTTTTTAAGAAAAGGAGCGACAATATGAACAATCGAATAGACGCAATCTATGCAAGACAATCGGTAGACAAAAAGGACAGCATTTCCATTGAAAGCCAGATTGAATTTTGCAAATACGAGTTGAAAGGCGGTAACTGCAAGGAATACACAGACAAAGGGTACAGCGGCAAGAACACAGACCGTCCGAAGTTTCAAGAACTGGTGCGGGACATCAAGCGGGGCTTGATTGCAAAGGTCGTGGTTTACAAGCTCGACCGTATCAGCCGTTCCATTCTGGACTTTGCCAACATGATGGAGCTGTTCCAGCAGTACAATGTGGAGTTTGTGTCCTCTACGGAAAAGTTTGATACCTCCACTCCGATGGGGCGGGCGATGCTGAATATCTGTATCGTGTTCGCCCAGCTTGAACGGGAAACGATACAGAAGCGGGTGCAGGACGCATGGTACTCTCGCTGTCAGCGGGGCTTCAAAATGGGCGGCAAAACGCCCTACGGGTTTCGGACAGAGCCTTATGTGATGGACGGGGTGCGCACAAAGAAGCTGGTAATAGAGCCAACCGAAGCGGCCTTTGTCCGGCAGATGTATGAGATGTACGCTGACCCGCAGGTATCGCTGCATGACATTACAAAGAAGCTGACGGCGGACGGTATGCGTACTTATCATGGCAGGCCGCTGTCAAGGGCTACTTTGAGCGTTATTCTCCGCAACCCGATTTATGTCATGGCTGACCTCGACATATACGAGTTTTACAAAAGCCAGGGGACGGATATTTACAATGACGCCACCGACTTTGCCGGGACAAACGGCTGCTATTACTATCAGGGCAAGGGGAATACAGAGGACAAGCACAAGCACCTGCAAGGACAGACGCTGGTACTGGCTCCACATGAGGGGTTTATCCCATCGGAGCTGTGGCTGAAATGCCGGAAGAAGCTGCTTGCCAGCCACACTTACCAGCCCGCAAGGAAAGCCCGGAACACATGGATGGCGGGAAAAATCAAATGCGGGAAATGCGGCTATGCGCTCATGTCGGCGCACTCCAACGGTATTCTTTACCTGCGCTGCACCGTCCATGCGGACAGCAAGGCGTGTCCCGGCTGCGGGTGCGTGAAGCTGCACGAACTGGAAGCGGTGGTCTATAGGGCTATGGTGAAGAAGCTGAAAGATTTTAAGACGCTGACAGGCCGGAAAAAAGCGGCGAAAATCTCCCCGAAGCTGGCGGCAAAGCGGCTGGAACTGGCGCAGGTGGAAAGCGAGATTGAAAAGCTGCTTGACACGCTGACGGGCGCAAGCCCTGTTTTGCTCTCCTATGCCAACAGCAAAATTGAGGAGCTGGACGCAAGGCGGCAGTCCATTGCCAATGAGATTGCAAAACTCTCTGCGGACGCTGTGCCGATGGAGAAGATGGAAAGCATTTCCGGGTATCTGGATGACTGGGAGAATGTCAGCTTTGAGGACAAGAGGCAGGTGGTGGACGCACTGATAACGGTCATCCGGGCAACAAATGAAAAGGTAGAAATTGAATGGAAAATCTGACGGGTTAATCCCCACCGTACCTATCCTTTTTGTGCTCTTGTTTATAATAGTGAGACTTTGCTACCCACCTTACTCAAAATGGCTGAGATTTTCCAAGAAGCCGGCCATTTAGACGGAGTATAGGCTACTCCTGTTACAATACTTCCGTCACCTGCTTGTCCGAATGACAAATCAAGACCGTGCCCAAGGACACTTCCACCAAGCCCCGCTCCGACACCGCCAAGATCCAAAATCGTATTAGCATTTGTATAAGCAATCTGCACTCCAACACCTACTCCAGGAGTACCGGCACCACCACTGCCAGTAATTGCGACTCCAATATTTCCGTGCCCATCGATTACCAACGAAATGCTTGCGCCAACACTCCAGCCCCCGGCTATATATCCATTCAAACTTATCGCAGCGGTCCACAATCCTAATAGATCAATTCTGTTCACAGCGTTATCCCTAACATACAGATACTGCACCAGCATCATAGGATCGCTGACATAATTGCTAATGCTATACTCAGCCGGATTAAGGATGGGGTCAACCGCATCAAACCGCTTGTTCTCCGCGTCGTACATTCTGGCCTTTGCGTAGAACTGGTTCAGAACATCGTCATACTCATGTGTGGCGTAGGTGATCTCTGGCAGCAGTCGGCGGAAGCCTTGGTCCACGGTAATATCCGTGTACCGGCGCACCTCGCCCCAATCGGTATAATCCGCACGGGCAGTCACACGACCATGCTCATCGGAGAGGTTCACCACGCTGCCGAGACGGTCGGTGTGGACATAAGCGGCATTCACGCACTTGTGGATGCTCTGCCCCCACCAATCGCTGCCTTCGCTGGTGGTATAGACCTTCACCTTATCAAGACCGTAGGTGTAGCGGAAGTCATAGCCGTCCTGCTCAGACTTCACCAGCACACGCTGGTCAATGCCAAGGCGGGTATAGTCAATAACATAACCCGTCTTGACGACTTCCGGCTTTTCAATGCCGGTCTCCACGCTGGGCATCTGGCAGTGGAAGTCCGTGTAGCCGTGGCTGTTGTCCTCCAAAATCAGCTCTGTGCCGACCCGCACGCCGAGACCGTTGAAGGTATATGCGCTGACCTCACCGGTCTTGTTGGTACCCTGCACCATGCGGTTCGTCTCGTCATAGAGGTAGGTCGCAATGGTGATGTTTTTGGGGCCGATGGTTGTGGGAGAGCAAATCTCTTCTTCCTTTACCAGATTGCCGCGCTTATCGTAAGTATAGCCGTAGTCATAGATACGAATAATCTTCTGCTCATAGCCGCAGGAATGCTTGCTGACCATCTGGTTGAGGTCATTATACTGCCAGCTATCCTCTTCGCCCTTGGTCGGACCGCTCTGCTTCAGCAGGTTGCCCAGCGTGTCATAGCTGTAGGTATAGGAAAGCGTATCGTAGGGGTAGATTTCCAATTTGCGGGTGCTGCCGGTGAGCCGGTTCAGGGCATCGTAGGTATATGTTGTGCGGCTCTTGAGATTTTCCGTGGCATCGCTGTCCCGCTGGAACTCCGTCAGTTGGTTTTTTCCTCCTTTATTTGCATTTGAGAATCAAAAATTGATATGCGACAAAATAAGGGGCAGGATGAGTGATTTTGCCCCTTATTTTGTCAATGTCACATTAGCAAAAAGCGTAAAGAACCAAAAACATTCCTAATGCTATCACGCTGGCAAGTATAGTTACAATCCAAACTCGCCAGATTCTTTTTTCTCGCACGCCACGAACTCCCCATAAACTCAATTCTGCTATGCCACACAAGAGAAGATACTCTGCAAACAGTAATACATTTAGTTCCTGAATATTTGCTGTTTTCAGGAAGTATAGCGCAGAAAAAAGCACGGATGAGAATGCCGAATATATTCGCAGGAGCAAGCTGCCTAATCTGACGGTTAAGGGACGAACCATTGGATATAACAAAGTACTTGCTGCTTTGGGAATTACCACTTGTAGTTCACCCATGGTATCCCTGTTTATTTCAGATATTATCCACGCACACGCACTTCCGCTATATATGGAAAGCAAAGACATGTAACATTTCTCCTTTTAATGCGTGCAAGCAACCTTCATGAAATAGTTATTGTTTGTGGCATTGGAATTAGTAACGCTTGCTTTCTTTGCATCTGTGAGATTAACCGCAGATACTTCAGAGAACTTTTTAATAACATTAGATGAAATTGCAGCATTGATAGGTGCAATAATTGCCGTCTTCACCACTCCCATAGCAAAGTTCTTCGAGATAACACGCTGTGTTGGCTGGGTAATAAACGATTTTACAGTACCCATACCAAATTGTTGGTTAACCATTTTGATTCCCGTTCTTGTTATAGGGGCTTTTGCTCCCGGTCCCCCAATTAAACCTGCAGTCACCCCGCTTACAACTCCCGAAACAATTGCATTCGTTGCCATCTGCCATTTAGAAATTTTCCCGCCATTCGAGTTATCAATTTTGTCTCTTGCGACCGAAGCAGCAGCGGCAGTCACACCGCTAATTACGCCAACGGCAACTGCCCCAAGATTACTTCCCAATGTTGCACCAGTAATTGCCCCTTCCACAAAACTAACCGCAGTTTTTGAGATACTGATATGTCCAGTTTCTTTCTTCGATTGATATGCAGTTACCGCCGCGTTAATGATGCCTCCAGCAAGTGCGCCGACTGCCATAAGCGGAATACGCCCTGTTGGATCAACCTGATTTACCGCGTTATCCTCGACATACAAGTACTGCACTAACGTCGTTGGATCAGCGATGAAGCCCTTTACTGGATCAACCGCATCAAACCGCTTGTTCTCCGCATCATACATTCTGGCCTTTGCGTAGAACTGGTTCAGAACATCGTCATACTCATGGGTGGCGTAGGTGATCTCCGGCAGCAGCCGGCGGAAGCCCTGATCCACGGTGATATCCGTGTACTTACGAACCTCGCCCCAATCGGTGTAGTCTGCCCGGGCAGTCACACGGCCATACTGGTCGGAAAGGTTGACCACGCTGCCAAGTCGATCTACATGGACATAATCGGCATTCACGCATTTGTGAATGTTCTGTCCCCACCAATCACTACCCTCGCTGGTGGTGTAAACCTTCACCTTATCCAAACCATAGGTATAGCGGAAGTCATAGCCATCTTCCTCGGATTTCATCAAAACCCGCTGATCGACATCCAGCCGGGTGTAGTCGATCACATAGTCTGCCTTCACGACCTCGGGGCCATGGGGGCCTCCCACCGTGGTCTCGATGCTGGGACTCTGGCAGTGGAAGTCTGTGTAGCCGTGGGTGTTGTCCTCCAAGATCAGCTCCGACCCGACGCGCACACCCAGGCCATTGAAAGTGTAGAGACTTGCCTCACCAGCCTTGTTAGTGCCCTGGACCATACGGTTGGTCTCATCATACTTGTAGGTAGCGATGGTGATGGTCTCTGGCCCGGTGGTAGTGGGGGAGCAGATTTCCTCTTCCTTCACCAAATTACCGCGCTTGTCGTAGGTATAGCCGTAATTATGGATACGGGTGATCGTCTGCTCATAGCCGCATACTCTCTTGGCCGTCATTTGATTCAGGTCGTTATACTGGTAGGTGTCCAGATCCTTTGTTGTTGGACCGGCCTCCTGCAATAGGTTGCCCAGGGTGTCATAGGTGTAAGTATAGGAGAGAGTGTTGTAAGGATAGATCTCCAGCTTGCGGGTGCTGCCGGTCAAACGGTTCAAAGCGTCATAGGTATAGTCTGTATGGCTTTTCTTGTTTTCCACCGCATCGCTGTCCCGCTGGAACTCATGGGTCACGTTACCCTCAGCATCGTAGGTATACTCAAACTTGATAGATGGCGTCTTGTTGTAGAGTTGGAAGGGGTCGATATCTACCGTCTTAATCAGATTCCCCTCGGCATCGTAGGTGTACTCCTCCACCCAGCCATTGGGGTAGTGCAGCTTCACCGGCCGGTTGGCATCGTCATAGGTATAGGCATAAGTGCCCTTGTCCGGGTCGATCACACTGGTCAGATTGTTGACCGCATCGTAGAAATTTGAAACGATGCCTCCGTCCGGATACTTTACCGTAACCTGATTGCCCACCTCGTCGTAGGTGTATTCGGTCACATTTCCCTTGTGGTCAGTGGCCTTTTTGAGTTGTCTCAGCAGGTCCAATTCAAAGGTGTTGGTGCCGGTCCAGTCATCCATTTGGATCAGTTCGCCTACCTTGTTGTACTGGTAGGAGACCGCTTTACCCCCATTGTAATTGATGCTCTGCACCAAATCAAGGGCTGTGTAGGAATATTCTGTGACATAGCCGTCGGCATCAGTCTTAGACACCAAGTTTCCATTGCCGTCGTAGACGTACAGGGTGCTGTCGCCCAAGGCGTTGATCTCCTTGGTCACCAGGTTTCTGCCGTCATACTCGTACAGGGTGATCTCATGGCTGTCCACGTTATTGACTGTATCCATACGATGGAGATCCATGGAGATAAGCTGGTCATTCTTGTTATAGGTAAAGACCGCTTCAGTTCCAAGAGCGTCTATGGTCTTCACAATATTGCCGTTGCCGTCGTAGATGTACTCGGTCAGGTTGCCGTTCTTGTCCCGCACTGCAGTGATCCGGCCAATGGCGTCGTAGCGGAACCACTGTGTATTGCCCCGGCGGTCTGTCTGGCCCACCACCCGGTCCATTGCATCATACAGGTAGGTGGAAGTTCCTGCCGCGTCAGTCAAGGAGGTCAGGTTGTAATTGGCGTCATAGACATAGCTGGTGGTCACGCCCTTGGCGTTGGTCTCTGTACTCACGTTACCCACCGCATCGTAGGTATAGGTGGTGGCATTCCCCTTTGCATCGGTGACCTTGACCACCCGGTCCATCGCGTCGTACTCAAAGGAAGTAGAGAAGCCCAGGGCATTGGTCATCTGGGTAAGGCGGCCATTTTCATCATAGGTGTATGCTGTCACTGCACCCTCTTCGTCAATTGCCTTGATCATCCGGCCGTCTGCATCGTACTCGTTTGTGGAGGGATTGCCCTCAGCATTAATTTGCTCTACCACCCGGTTCAGTCCATCGTAGACATATCGGGTAGTATTGCCGTTGCCATCGGTCTCCGAGACGACATTTCCATTTCCGTCATAAGTGTAGAAGAAGGTATACCCCTCGGCATCGGTATAGCTTGTAAGTTGATTTCTGGCGTCATAGGTGTAGCTGGTCACATTGCCTTCTGGGTCAGTGGTCTTCACGATATTCCCATTGGCATCATACTGGGCATAGGTGACACCGCCATTGGCATCGGTAATGGAGAGTGCCCGGCCCAGTTTATCGTAGGTGTAGGAGGTGGTATTGCCCACAGCATCGGTGGTGGAGGTCAGATTTCCGTTGACATCGTAGACGTTGCTGGTAACGCCTCCCATGGTGTCGGTCGTAGAGAGCAGGTTGCCCGCCGCATCGTAGGTAAAGCTGGTAACCCCACCCATGGCGTTAGTGATAGAGCTCATGCGGCCATCGGCATCATAGGCGTAGGAGACCACGTTGCCCAACGCATCGGTTGTGGAGAGCAAATTTCCATTGGCGTCATAGACGTTGCTGGTTTCAGTGCCATCCTTATTGGTGGTACCCACTACTCGTCCTAATCTGTCATAGAGGAATGTCGTGGTGTGTCCTAGAGCGTCGGTCTGAGAGGTCTTCCGGTCACGTTCATCATAGGTATAGCGGGTGGTGTGTCCCATGGCGCTGGTAATCTTCAGCAGATTGCCGACCGCATCATACTCGTAGGTTGTTGTATTGCCCAGTGGGTCAGTCTGAGAAGTCCGTCGTCCATCTTTATCATAAGTGTAATGCCAGGTGTTACCGTTCTTATCAGCTTCCTGAATAAGCTGGCCAATGGCGTCATAAGTCTTACTGGCACTGTAGTTGAGGGCGTCGGTCTCATTGGTCTGGCGGCCTTCATTGTCATAGGCATAAGTAGTCCGTGCTCCTCTGGCATCGGTAATCGCTGTAATACGTCCAAGCAGGTCATACTCATAACGGGTCACGCCTCCTTCCGAATCGGTGACCGTACTTTGATTGCCGACGGCATCATAGGTATAGCTGGTAGTACCGCCCAACGCATCGGTGACCGTGCTTACCCGGTCCGCAGCATCATAGGTATAAGTAGTCGTAGCCCCGTTAGCATCGGTGACGGAGGCGATATTGTTATCCCCATCGTAGGTATATGTGGTCGTGAACCCCATGGGGGTTGTCTTGCTGAGCACGTTACCTACTGCATCATAGGTGGAACGTGTTACGCCGCCCATAGGATCAGTCATAGTGAGCATATGGCCATCGGCATCATAGGTATAGGATATCACACCGCCCATCTCGTTCGTGGTGGTAAGCACCTGCCCGTTGGCATCGTAGGTGTAAGAAACGCTGGAGCCATCAGCATAAGTAGTCTTTGTTACACGGCCCAGAGTATCGTATTCCTGCGCAGTGATGCGGCCCAATGCGTCAGTGAAGGAACTGGCCTGGTTCAGGGTATCATACTCCGTAGAGGTCTGGTTTCCCTCCGGGGTGGTGGTGGAGATCAGGTTTCCAACTTCATCATAGCTGTAATGTGTGGTCTGGCCAAGCGCGTCCACGCTGCTTACCATGCGGTTGTTGGCATCATAGGTATAGGTCGTTTTGGCGCCGGTGCGGTCTGTTTGGGAGAGCAGGTTGCCGTTAGCATCATATTCCATCACAGTGCTGTTGCCAAGCGCGTCTTTGGTTCGGGTATTATTTCCCACACCGTCATAGGCATAAGAGGTTTCAGCGCCGCGGGCATCGGTGGTAGAACTGGTACGCCCCGTACTGTCATAGACCGTGGTAGAAGTCCCGCCAGCAGGATCGGTGGAGGAGACCTGCCGGCCATCCTTGTCATACTTGTAGCTCCAGGTGCCGCCATTGGCAGTTGTCATAGAGATCATCTGCCCGGCTGCATCGTAGGTGTAGGTAGTAGAGTGACCGTTGGCATCCGTGGTCACAGTCATGTTGCCGCGCTCATCATATCCATAGGTCGTGGAGTTCCCCATCGGATCGGTCATCTTGAGGACTTGATTCTGGATATTTCGTTCGTAAGTGGTATGGTTACCCATCCAGTCGCTCTCGCTGGAATTGAAGCCGTTGCCGTCCACTACATAAGTTTGGATATTGCCCTGGGCATCGGTAGTCTTGACCAGCTTGCCAGCTTCGGTATATTCGTAGGTTACGGTATTTCCCTGGGTGTCGGTCTGGGATATCAGGCGGCCCTGCCCATCATATTCCATAGAACTCTTGTTGCCCTTGGCATCAGTGACGGATGTGCAGTTACCCGTGTTGTCATAGGTATAAGTGGTAGTGTTGCCCTCAGCATCCGTTTGAGAAAGCAGATTGCCCATAGCATCATACTCATAGGCGGTCGTATTACCCCTTCCATCTGTAGAGGTCAGGACCTGTCCATTCCCATTATAGGTATAGCTGGAGGTATTGCCGTTTCGGTCTATGAAGCTGGTGACATTTCGGTCTTCATCGTAGGAATAGCTTTCGCTGGTCCCATCGGGATAGGTGATAGCGGAGATGTTGCCATTATTATCGTGTTCATAATAGGTGGTATTGCCTTCACGGTCTGTCTCGGAAACCCTTTGATTCAACTCGTCGTAGCTGAATTTTTGCGTACCATTCTCATTGGTGGATTCAATGATGCGGCCAAGCTCGTCATAGTTGACGCTGCCGTCGGTGTTCATCGGGGTGATGATCGCCACGGCGGCACCGGTAAATACGGGTCTCTTCATACGAATTCTCCTTACACCAAGGCTGCCATGCGCAGCCAATCAGTCAAAATAGCCCTTGGCAGCCAGCAGCTCGGCCAGCAGCACCGCGCCGCCGGCAGCGCCGCGCAGCGTGTTGTGGGACAGGCAGACGAACTTGTAGTCGTACTGGTTATCCTCACGCAGACGGCCAATACTGACAGCCATGCCGTTTTCCAGCATACGGTCCAGCTTGGGCTGCGGACGGTCATTTTCCTCAAAGTAATGCAGGAACTGCTTCGGGGCGCTGGGCAGCTCCAGATCCTGTGCGGGACCGTGGAATTCCTTCCAGGCCTGCAGAATTTCTTCCTTAGAAGGTTTATTCTCAAAGCGCACGAACACCGCGCCCATGTGGCCGTCAGAGACAGGCACGCGCAGGCACTGGGCCGTAAAGCGGGGAGACTCGGCCGAGACGATCTTGTCGCCCTCGATGTGGCCCCACAGCTTCAGCGGCTCCTGCTCGCTCTTTTCCTCCTCGCCGCCGATGTAGGGGATGACGTTGTCGAGAATGTCGGGGAAGGTCTCAAACGTCTTGCCTGCGCCGGAGATGGCCTGATAGGTGCAGACGAGCACGTCAGAGATGCCGTATTTGCGCAGGGGATGCAGGGCAGGCACATAGCTCTGCAGGCTGCAGTTGGACTTGACGGCCACAAAGCCGCGCTTGGTGCCCAGGCGCTTGCGCTGGGCAGGGATGATGTCGATGTGGTCGGCGTTGATCTCGGGTACGACCATCGGCACGTCAGGGGTAAAGCGGTGCGCGCTGTTGTTGGACACGACCGGGCACTCGGCCTTGGCGTAGGCCTCCTCCAGTGCCTTGATCTCGTCCTTCTTCATGTTGACGGCGCAAAAGACAAAATCGACCTTGGCGGCGACCTCCTCCACATTGGCGGCGTCCAGCACGACCATCTTTTTAACGCTCTCGGGCATGGGGGTCTTCATCAACCAGCGGCTGCCGACGGCCTCCTCATAGGTTTTGCCAGCGCTGCGTGTGCTGGCCGCAAGGGCAACCAGATTAAACCAGGGGTGATTTTCCAGCAGCGTAATAAAGCGCTGGCCGACCATACCGGTTGCACCGATAACACCAACATTGTACTGTTTCATCCTGACTAAGACCTTCCTTTCGCGATACCCTTCCTTATATCTATGCGGCTCCCACGGAAATTTGCACAGATAATAAAAAAACCGGCTTGAAAACCGGCACAAAATGCAATATAATATCATATTGCATATAACACAGCGCAACACACTGTTTTACAGCGTGACAGTCCCGCACCTGTTCGGCTGCGGACCCAGAAAATGCGTGCCGCGCATTTTCTTCGGCGAAGAACCCTTTCCCGGCTCTCGCCCCTGGCAGGGCATGATGAAAACCGGTACTGATGCGCTTCGCGCCTCTGTGTTTGGATTCATTATAATATTCCCACATAAGAATGTCAAGACAATAACGCTTTAAAGTAAAAAAGGATGATACAAAAATGCTCAAAAAAGATTTCTGGTACGACCTGCCGAAGGAGCTGATCGCGCAGGAGCCTGCCGACCCCCGCGATGCCGCCCGTTTGATGGTGCTGGACCGCAAAAATGATAAGATCCTGCACTCGGTATTCCATGAGCTGCCGCATTATCTTGAAAAGGGCGATCTGCTCGTTGTCAATAACTCCAAGGTTCTGCCTGCCCGCCTGATGGGCACCAAGGTGCCCACAGGCGCTGTCTGCGAGCTGCTGCTGCTGCGCCAGGTCAAGGGCGATACCTGGGAGTGCCTGGCCCGCCCCGGCAAGCGGATGCAGCCGGGCACGAAGGTGGAGTTCGGCGACGGCAGCCTGACCGCCGTGGTGGATGAGACGCTGCCTGACGGCAATAAGTATGTGACCTTTACCTACGACACCGAGACACTGTACGAGAAGCTGGACGAGTTCGGCAAGATGCCGCTGCCGCCCTACATTACGAAGCAGCTCGAGGATCAGAGCCAGTACCAGACCGTCTATGCCAAGGAACTGGGCAGCGCTGCCGCGCCCACCGCGGGCCTGCACTTTACCCCGCAGCTGATGGATACGATCCGCTCCCGCGGCGTCAACATTGCCGAGGTCACGCTGCATGTCGGCCTGGGCACCTTCCGTCCCGTGAATGAGGAATCCATTGAGGACCACCAGATGCACAGCGAGTGGTACTCCGTCAGCGAGGAAACGGCGAAGCTCATCAACGAGACCCGCGCCGCGGGCCACCGCGTCATTGCCGTGGGCACAACGAGCTGCCGCACGCTGGAATCTGTCTGGGCTAAGTACGGCAAGATCGTGCCGTGCAGCGGGAATACCAGCATCTTCATCTATCCCGGCATCGAGTTGAAAGCCATCGACGGCCTGATTACGAACTTCCACCTGCCGGAGAGCACCCTTATCATGCTGATTGCCGCCTTCTACGGCTACGACAAGACGATGGCCGCCTACAAGGTCGCCGTTGAGGAAAAGTACCGCTTCTTCAGCTTTGGCGATGCGATGTTCATTCGGTAACAGAAAATATCTTTTGCGAAAGCGCCGGGGCAGATCTTCGGCGCTTTTGTTGTGATGCGAGGGGGCACTGTATGGAGCAGGGCAGACTGTTCAAAATCGTGTATCATCTGTTGGACAAGGGCAGAGCCACGGCCCCCGAGCTGGCAGAAAAATTTGAAGTATCGGTAAGAACGATTTACCGCGACCTGGATGCCATCAGTGCTGCCGGGATACCGATTTATACTGTGCAGGGAAAGGGCGGCGGTATTTTTATCCTGCCGGAGTTTGTGCTGGAGAAATCGCTGCTGACGCCGCAGGAAAAAGAGCAAATTTTGATGGCACTGCAGGGCCTTGCCGCCGCGGAAGACAGCCGGACCGATGAACTGCTTACCAAATTGGGCGGGCTTTTCCGGGTACAGTGCGCAAATTGGATCGAGGTCGATTTTTCCGACTGGCACAAAAATACGGCGGGTGCGGAGCTGTTCGACGAGCTCAAAAGGGCTGTTTTCAGTTGCCGCAGGGTCAGCTTTTCGTATTTTGCGGGCGAAGGCGGCGGCACTGTCCGCACGGTGGAACCGGTCAAGCTGATTTTCAAGAGCAAGGGCTGGTATTTGTACGGCTTCTGCCTTTTGCGAAACGACTACCGCTTTTTCAAGCTGACCCGCATTAAGGATTTGACGCTTCTGCCGGAGACCTTCCTGCGCAGGAAGGAGGACGTCCCGGAGCTAAAACCGACGATACAGCAGGAGCGGCTGATCTCGGTAAGGCTGAAGTTCTCCCCGGCGGCTGCCTTCCGCGTCTATGACGAATTTACCGATACCGTGGAGAAGGATGCGCAGGGAAGCCTGTATGTGACCGTCGATATGCCCGAAAGAACGCTGTATAGCTACGTTTTGTCCTATGGTGACGCAGTTGAAATCCTGGAGCCCGACGAATTGCGGCGCAGCATGAAAGAAAAGCTGACCCGCATGGCAGAAAAATATAAAACATGACAGGGGGTGTCATGCTTTCTGCGGTATTCTGAAAAGCGCAAGGAGGCGCTTTTTATGAAATACGAATGGAGAAGGCAGGAAAAGCAGCTTTACGGTGCAAAAACAACCCCTGCCTTGGTGACAGTTCCGACACAAAGCTGCATCATGATAAACGGTGAAGGAAACCCGAATGACACGGATTTTTCAAACCGCGTATCGGCATTGTATTCCGTGGCCTATGTGGTCAAAATGGCTTACAAAAAGACTGCAAAGGGCGAGTATGACGACTTTGCCGTGTACCCACTGGAGGGCGTCTGGCAGAAAATTGAGAACTGCGAGCTCATCAAGGAAAAGCTGCGCTACACTCTCGTGATCCGCCAGCCGGATTTTGTCGGAGAGGACGGCGTGTGCGCAGCGCTGGAACGTACAAAACACCGAAAATCAAACCCGCTCTTGGAAGAAGTCTGCTTCGGCACCGTGCCGGGCGAAACCTGTGTGCAGCTTTTGCATGTCGGCGCGTATGACGATGAGCCGGTTTCTTTCGCAAAAATGGACGAATTTGTACACGCCCATAGCCTGACGCGCACGGAGGAAGGTCACCGGGAAATCTACCTGAGCAATGCCACCCGCACAGAAAAAAACAGGATCAAAACCATTTTGCGCTATAAGGTAAAATAATTTTCCCGGCGGGGGTGGTGATCCTGCCGATTTACAGTTGACGAACCACTGATTTTCTTTTATAATAATTTATTAGGCGGTGCAGGGAAAAAGCCCCCTGCGCCGCCTTTTTCGATGAAATATTTTAAAAACGGAGATAGAAAGCTATGCCTTACCGCCTTATCAAACAGGAAGGGGCTGCCCGCCGCGGCGAATTTACCACGGTGCACGGCACGGTCCAGACCCCTGCATTCCAGAATGTCGCCACGGCTGCCGCCATCAAGGGCGGTCTGTCGGCGCTGGACCTCAAGGACATCCGCGCACAGGTCATGCTGTGCAACACCTATCATCTGCACCTGCGCCCGGGCGACAAACTCGTGGCTGAGATGGGCGGTCTGCACAAGTTTACCAAGTGGGACGGCCCCATCCTGACCGACAGCGGCGGCTTTCAGGTGTTCAGTCTGGCCAAGCTGCGCCATATTACGGAGGAGGGCGTGACCTTCAACTCCCACCTCGACGGCCACCGTATCTTTATGGGACCGGAGCAGAGCATGCAGATTCAGGCAAACCTTGGCTCTACGATTGCCATGGCCTTTGACGAGTGCGTCGAAAACCCGGCTACCTACGAGTACGCCAAGAACAGCTGTGCCCGCACGGCCCGTTGGCTGCTGCGCTGTAAGGACGAGATGAACCGCCTGAAGCATGAGGAAAAGACCGTCAATCCCGACCAGCTGCTGTTTGGCATCAACCAGGGCTGCACGTTCGCCGACCTGCGCGTTGAGCACATGAAGCAGATCGCCGAGTATGATCTGGACGGCTACGCCATCGGCGGTCTAGCCGTCGGTGAGCCCGCCGAGGTCATGTATGACATCATCTCTGCCGTAGAGCCGTTTGCGCCGAAAAACAAAATCCGCTATCTGATGGGCGTCGGCACGCCGGGCAACATCATTGAGGGCGTCTACCGCGGCGTTGATCTGTTCGACTGCGTTATGCCCAGCCGCAACGCGCGTCACGGGCATCTGTTCACCTGGGACGGCATCATCAATATCAAGAACCTGAAATACGAGCGCGACGAGTCGCCCATCGACCCGCACTGTGACTGCCCGGTCTGCCGCAATTTCTCCCGCGCGTATATCCGCCATTTGCAGAAAGCAGACGAGCTGCTGGGCATGCGCTTGGCTGTCATGCACAACCTGTACTTCTACAATCACCTGATGGAGCGCATCCGCGAGGCACTGGACAACGGCACCTTCCAGCAGTTCCACGACACCTATGTGCATAAACTTGATACCCGCATCTGATTTTTCCGGCAAAACGCTTGCACAATGCGCATTTATCCGATATAATAGAAGAAATCGTTATTTTTAAGGAGTATACTTGCTATGATCCAGTTTCTGAATGCCGCCACCGGCACGGCTACCACGGCTGAAATGCTGATGAGCTTCCTGCCGATGATCCTTATCATCGTGTTCATGATCGTCCTGATCTACCTGCCGCAGAAGCGCCAGGATAAGAAGGATGCTGCCATGCGCAACTCCATCGAGATCGGCGACAAAGTCACCACCATCGGCGGTATCGTCGGCATCGTCTGCGCCATTGCGGACAAGGATGACACCCTCGTCATCGAGACCGGCAGTGACCGCACGAAGATTCGCTTCCGCCGCTCCGCAATCTCCTCTGTGGAGAAGCTGGACACCGGTAAGGACAGCAAGTCCACCCCCGTCAAGAAGTAATTGACATAAAACCCACGCCCCCTTGCATAGTGTTGACTGTGCAAGGGGGCGTTTTGTTATGGCTAAAAATCTGCGCAAACCAAAAACCGGCGTTAAAAATCCAGCAGTGGCGGCGCTGCTGCTGTCCTTTGGCTGCGGCGTGGGCGTGTGCATATTGCTGCTGGTGCTGGCGGCGTTTCTGCTGACGCATACAGGGCTGCCATTGTCCGCAGTGCGGCCTATGGCCTGTATGGCGGCGGCAGTGGGGGCGGCTGTGTCCGCTTCCGTGCTGGCCCGCAGATTGCAGAAAAGGCTGCTGCTGTGCGGGCTGGGCTGCGGGGCATTTTACGCGGTCTGTCTGCTGGCGGCAACGCTGCTGGCAAACGGCAGACTGGATTGGCAGGGAAGCAACGCCATGCTGCCGCTGGCACTGCTGCTAGGGGGCCTGTTGGGCGGTGCACTGACGGCCCTGCGGGCGGGCCGCTGATGCGGGCGGCACAGACGGCGCTGCGCCGTCCGGGGCTGCCGATGCTGCGGCCTGCGGTAGAGCGCTCGCACCGGGAACATACGCCGCAGACGGAAAGCGGGACGGCGCTGGCATTTGGCGTGATATTTCTGGCAGGTTACCTGCCGGGCATCTGGCTGGGACGCAGCGGGACAACGCCTCTGGGGCAGCAGCTGGCGGCCTACTACACAAGCCGCCCCGAAGGTACGAGCCTTGCGGCAGCCTTCGGGGCGCAGCTTGCGGTGAGCTTTTTGCAGCTGATACTGGTGCTGCTGTGCGGCTTTTGCGTGTGGGGTGTCGGTTTGCTGGCGCTGCTGTTTGCGGCGCGCGGGCTGTTCCTGGGCTTATGCGCGGCGTCAGTGGCAGCGCAGAGCGGTGCGTCGGCTCTGCTGCACTATCGGCTGGATACGCTGCTTTCTGATGTGGGTACGCTGCTTCTCTGCCTGTGGTTGGCAGGCTGGGCAGTGCGGCTGGCGATGGAACTTTTCCGCGCGGTGCGCGGGCGTGCTGCGCGGGAGACACCGGGCACAGCGCGGCGGCTGGCAGTCCGTTTTGCCGCGGCGCTGGCGCTGTCAGCGGCTTTCGCTGCCGTCGGGGCTGTCTTCACCGTCATCGGGATCGGGGGCGTCGGGCGCTGACGGCTTTTGCTCCACGTATTTCTGGGTGGCCAGCGGGGAGGCGGCTACAGCCTTTTTCAGCTGCTCACGGTTGATGTGGGTGTAAATCTGGGTCGTGGAGACGTTCTCGTGTCCCAAAATCTCCTTCAAGGCCAGCATATCGACGCCGCCCTGATACATAAGCGTGGCGGCGGTGTGGCGCAGCTTGTGCGGGGAAAACCCGCGTCCGCTCAGGCCGGCGCTTTGCAGGCAGCGCGCGACGATTTGCTCGATCCGCCGCGCAGACAGCCGCTTGCCGGTGCGCTTGGAGACGAACAGAGCGTCCCTGTCCACAAGGTTCGGCAGGGAAGTGCGCACCTTTTTATAGCGCTGCAGCGCATCCAGACAGGCGTCATTCAAATAAACAAGCCGCTCCTTGCTGCCCTTGCCGACAATGCGGATCGTGTCATCGCGAAAATCACCCATGTCAATCGTGACAAGCTCGGCTAACCGCATGCCGCAGTTCAAAAATAACGTCAATATGCAGTAATCACGCTCGTAAAAATCACTTTGTATATTACTTAACAAAGTGACGGCTTCGTCCCGGGTCAGATATTTGGGCAGAGCCCTGGCCGGCGAGCCGAGGCTGATGTTTTCCGTGGGGTTCGCGGGCAGCCGATTGACTTGCGTACACATATAGTTGAAAAAGCCCTTCAGGGCGCTCAGCTTCCGTGCGCGGGCCTTGGGACCGTTGTCAGCACTGCGCGCATGGTCGAGAAAATCAAAAATATCGTGCTTGGTGATCGTTCGGATGTCGGCGGTAGTAATGCCGGTCAGATCAATTTCCTCGGGTGGCGTATCGTCAGCCACGCGCTGCCAGCGCTGCATCATATAGCGGAAGAAGCCGCGCAGGTCCAGATAGTACCCGTTGACAGTGCGCGGGGAGCGCAGCTTTACAAAATCGAGGTAATGCAGGTAGTCAACCACATCATCAGGAATATCCAGGTACGGCGCATGGCGCTCCGGGTGGACCACATCAATATAACTGCTCATGGAAGCCCTCAACTTAACATATTGATTTGCAGAAGCACGCGGAAACGATGCTTCTGCTTTTTTATTGTAGCACAGCAGGCAACACCTCGTCAATTTCACCAACTTATAAGAAACACAAAGAGCTGCTCATATTACAAAGCGTTGATAATCTGTATACGTATGTATAATCATGCGAATATGACTTTTTGCTGTGGGCGAGGGCGTCCGCGACAGGATTTTAGCGAGTAATAATATTTCGCTAAATGCGTCAATTTAGCGAATACTTGTTATTCGCTACAATTTACATTTAGCGAAATGCGGGTGAGGGTTCTCGATGATAGTAAACATCGGGGGCCCTTTTTTGGTGTCTCCGGGAAAGAGGTAAAAATTGGAAAAGTACAATGAACAGATGTTGCCCAAGCGGGCACGCAGTCAGCGGCGGGCCGTGGGGAAGGCGTTAGAATTTGTGATTCTGGCGTTGGACGATGTGCGGGATTGCAAGGCGTGCGGTAGCGAGGTTGTCGCTACATGGCTTGACCCCGCGGAGCTGCGGTTGATCTATGCGAAAAACTACCTCTCTGACGCGATTCGGGAAGGGGGTGCGCTGTGATGTCAAAAACGGAGTTTGTGCCCGTGGTGGAAGTGCCGTTGATTGCGGTGACAGAAGAAGTATTCGGGGGCAAGGGCGGGCAGCCTGACACAACTATGTATCGGTTGTATATGGCCGATGCCAAGGGCCATATAGGCTATATCTACAGCAGCAAGCCCCACGCGGCGGGCGAGGTCGTGCGGCTCGGCCTTGTGGAGCGTGACGGCAAGATGCGGTTGGGGCTGGTAAAGTAACCGGCATTCGCCCTATATCTAATAGGGCGAATGTTGTGTACATTTGTACACAATGAGTCAAGAAAAAATAAAATACAAAAGGCCAGTCGAGGAAAAAGCGGGCGGGGTCTACAGCTGTGACAAGATACAGCTAGTGTACCGCCTGCGGTTCGGAGAGGGCCAAGAGCTGCTAGACCAGATGGCCCGGCAAGGGTGGTTTGAGTACGACCACTGGGAGAGCAGGAAGTTTGGCACCTATCGGAATCAGTTCAGCGTAAAGTGTGGGGCCGATGGGAAGTTGAGCTACTGGCTCGGGGTTGGTATGGTAGCTTACGGCAAGAGCAGGCCGAGCGATACGGCCAAGTTGGAGTTTAACCCGAATAAGGTCGGGGGCGAACGGTCATTGCTGTGGCTGCTGCGCCAACTGTGGAGCCGTGCCAAGCTGCGCGAGGGCTGCGAAGTGAAACAGTGGGATTTGGCCTGCGACTGGCCGGAGCCGCGCGACTGGTACAGTCTGCGCAAGGATGCGCGGCTGTATGAAGAGGTTATGAGAAGCAAGGCCGACAGGACGCAGTATCTCGGAGAGAGGAACAAGCCGGGCCGCTGCAAGCTGTATAACAAGCAAATGGAAAGCGGGCTGACAAGCCCGCTGACGCGGTTAGAAATCACCGTGGAAGGGTTGGCGGGGCCCCATCAGGTGGCGGCCCTGTGGCCCACCGTCTACCGTATGGCCGATGTGCAGGGGGATGCCGAAATTGCCGCACTAAACGACACAGACCGTTTTATTTTTGCCACGCTTTTGGACTCGCCTGACAGGTTAAACGAGTTGGGCAGGCGCAAGCGGGCACGCTTTGCGGGTTTGTTGGAAAAGTGCCGTTACCGTGTGGAGTTCGACCCCCAGGCGTATGCGCGGGTTCTGGCCGATGTAGCGCAGTACGCGCAGGCCCCAGACCCCCACGACCCCGCGGCGTCGCCGCGGTGGGAGTGGCCGGGGGTAGACCCGGAGTTTCAGCCTTTGGAGTGCTGGCCGATTGAACGAGTTGACAAAAACCGGAATGTAAAGGGGGTGGAGAATGAGCCGTAGCAGCTATGTGGAGCCGACAGCGCTGGGGCTTGTACTGGCGGCATTGCAGCCGACAAACCGGCTGGTATTTGAGGTGATGTTGGCCACGGGTCTGCGGGTCGGGGACGTGTTGAAGCTGACGACGGAGCAGGTGAAGCGGCAGCGCTTCACCGTCCGGGAAAGCAAGACAGGAAAAACTCGGCGGGTGTACCTTCCGGCAAAGTTGCAGTTACAGTTGTTGGCACAGGCCGGGCGGCTGTACGTATTCGAGGGCCGCACCGACTGGCGCAAGCACAGAACGCGGCAGGCCGTGTGGAAGGATACCGTGCGCTGTGCGGCGTTCTTCCAGCGGGGCGGCTCCGTGCCCAAGGGTGCGACGGTCAGCCCTCACAGCGCGCGCAAGGTGTACGCCGTGAGCGAGTACCACCGCACGGGCTCCCTTGACGACGTGCGGCGCAAGTTGAACCACGACCCGGCGCACATGGCGACGACGTTGGTGTATGCGTTGAGCGACCAGCTCAACGCGGACGAGCTCCGCGCTCTCGGGAGAAAATCAACATAGACAGGGCGGCCCCGGAGGGGGCCGCCTTTGCTGTTACTGGTTAGTAGCGGTCTTGTATTCTTCCCAAGTGATGAGCCCGAGGGCGAGGGCCTGCATACCGTAATTGCACATTGTACGGTACAGGCCAGTAACGCCGCCGTCCATGGCGGCGAGACGGTCCCGCAGGTCGTTGCAGTTGTGCGCGGATTGGAAAGAGTTAGCGCGGTATTGCTTGTGTGCTGCGGCTTGTACGGGGGCGAGGTTGGCTTTTGCGAGTTGGTATAGCTGGCGTGCGGAGATGTAGTTGGCGAGGATGGCGGCTTCGGCGGCTGTGGTTGCGATATACATGGCGTTGTACCCCTTTCTGCCCTGTTGGGCAGTGCCTAAGAAGCACGGCACAGTCAAGGGCCGGGCCCACACAGAATAAAGGCACGGCTCGGCGGAGCGCGGCAGCAGGAGAAGAAGCGGGGGGCTTGCGTATATGGCCCCCCGCTGGGTGAGTGGCAGGGCGTGAACGCCGCGCGCAGACCCTTGACGCCGTGCTACAATGGGGCTCCCAACAGGGCAACAGGGGGGGGAGCTGCCGTTGATGGTGGGGCCCGCGCCCGCAGGCGCCCCCGTGCCCGCAGGCACCCCCAGGCCGCCAGCCAAGGGGCCGGGCGCTTGCGCCCCAAGGCAGGTACAGCCCCGTAGGGGCTACCTGCCGCGCCCGGCCCCTTTTAAAATGGCGGCCCAGCTTGGCCCCACCATCATACAGGGGGCCAAGCTGGGCCGCATCCGACTGGCGGCGCGCCAAACCAGCCCGAGGGCCCGCAGGCCCGACAGGCCAAGGAAGGGGGCCCGTCCCCTCGGGGTGGGCCCCCTGACGCAGCAGGCACGGACAAAATGCAAGGGCGGCCCCGCCCAAAAGGAATAAAGGCGGGGCCGTGCATTTTACCCTTGCATTTTGGCCGGGGCTGTGGTATGGCGCTTCCCCCGCCCAGGCCAGCCGACAGGCCAAGGGACGACAGGTAGCGCAGGCCCCCAAAAAAGGAATAAAGGGGCCTGTGCTGGCTGGCGGCCCGCAGCCCCCGGCGCTTCAGTGCCGGGGGTGAGCGACGTGGAGCGGTTGGGGTAGGGGCCCCGACCCGGAGCGGCGCGCGCCGATAAAAGGGCGGGGGTTAGGGGGTGGGTACATTTTCCCGCCGACAGCTTCCGACAGCGAAGCGGACGGGAAAGCGTCAGGGGGCGCTTTCGGCGGCGCGGGGTAAATCGGGATGGCCGGGGAGCTTTCGGCGGCTGGGTGTTTTCGGTTGTGATGGACAAAAAAGAAAGAGGGCCGGCCCTTTCGGGCTGGCCCTCTTTGGTTAGGCTCTGTGAAAGCCTCCCCTGTCGGTGCTCCTACACTATAGCACACTTCGCCGTTGTTGTCAACAACTTTTTGGTGGTGGCTGGGGCTTTCGTTGGCTGCTGCATCCGTGTTGCCTGCGGGCGTCCCCTCGAGGTGTGCTCCCGCCCACGGGCGGGCGGGGGGTGGGCTCCTGCTGGCCTTGTTGCCCTACAGGTCACGACGCTGCGCGCAGCGTGCGGCGTGGCCGTCATTCGGGCGGGCCGTCAGCGTTCGCGCTGGTGGCCCGCGGGGCCGCTGCGCTTTCGGCGCGGGTGGGCTTTCCGCTGCCTGACGACTTCGGGTGGTTGTGGGGTTTCTGTGGCTGCCGCCGCGACTGGGCGGAGCCCATAGGAGCGGCGTGCTGTTCGCGTGGTGATGCACGGGACAAAAAAGGGCCTTGACAAAATAGGGGGGCGTGTGGTATGGTGTTGGATGTCGGGAGCATTTCGCTAAATGCAAATTTAGCGAAATATAGGGAGGACGTTAAAGCAGGGAGGGTGCGAAAAAACCGGAACCGGAGCGCGGAACTGAACGGAAAAAACCGATAGCGGAAGCCCCAAAAAGCCGGGTTGCCGGACGGCACTTTGCTATTGATAAAGTAAAGCGGTCTGAAAATGTCAGCCCCTCCGAATGAAACCTACGTCAAGCTTGCAATTCCTGAAAAATCTGGTATGATGAATAAAAAGGAGTTGAAATCATGAACAAGGACACCATCATCAAGGTTCTGCTGGCCATCATTGCGCTGATGGTCTTTGCGTGGCTGTGGCGTATCACCAGCGGTATGATCATCGGCACGCTGGTGCTTACGACCTCACTGCTGTCAGTGCTGATTGCGCTTATCATTCAAATTGTGGTTCCGATTGCTGTTATTGTGTTTGCCGTAAAGCTCTTTACCAAGAAAAAGTGAGTGTGAATCCCATGGCATTGTTTGCGAAGAAAAAGCCGCCCGAGCCTGCTGCTGCAGACGAGCAAAAAATCAGTCTGGCTCTGACGCCCGATGAAATCGACCTGCTGCGCGAATGCATGAAGCGCACCGAGGACTATTACCGCGGCCTTTTGCTGCTGAAGCAGGATTGGAACGCCGCGCAAAACGAGGCTGCGATTGCCATGATAAAGGTCAGGCTGAATATGATCGATAAATTGCAGGAAAAGACGCTCTACGACGGCCAGTCCGAGTATTACCGCAATCTGCAATAAAAAACTGCCCGCAGGAACGCAAAATTCCTGCGGGCAGTTTGCTATTATCAGCGGTTGACAGACTGTGCCATTTTGTGGTAGGTGTGGCGCTCGCCGCGGATGGCAATGGAGTATGCCATGATGTTCTGCGGCAAGGCCATGCCGGGCACGCCGGTATCACCGATGTGGTGGATGTCGGCACCGGCCATCTTGCACATCAGCGCGATCTGGCGGATGGTCGCCACGTCCGCGCCCTCCTGCGAGGTGCCGATAGCCGTCAGTGCCAGCTTGCCGCGGCTGTGCACGACCTCAATCAGCCTGTGCGCGTACTCCTGTGTGATGCCCGGTACCGTGCCGGGTGCCGGCAGCAGAATAATATCCGCACCGGCTGCCATGAAGGCCTCGGCGTCGGCGGGGGTCATGATTTTCTCCCCGCCCTCCCCTGCTACGCCGGATGCATGCATCTTGCCGGCGGCCAGCAGCACGCGGTCACCGACGGCGGCAGAAATCGCTTTCAGCGCTTCTACGATCAATTCATTGCTGACGCCGTTGCCGGGGTTGCCGGTCAGAACGATCAGATCAACGCCCATTTCGGCGGCCCTGCGTGCATTTTCTACGGTAGCCAAGCGTCCGCCGCTCATTTTCCAGAGCGTTCCATCGTTGCTTTTGGCGGCCTGCAGGTCGCAGGGCTCCAGATTGATGCCCACGACGCGCCCGGTCAGGCGCTTGAGCTCCCGCACGGTCTCGACTTCGGGGACCTTCGGCAGTGCGTTGATGACAGGGTGCTGCACGTCAAACATATTCAGCAGCAGAATGTCAGCACTCAGGGAGGCTGCATACTCCGCATTCGTCACGTCCACCAGCAGCGGCGGCGTCAGGCCGATGGTCTCGCACGCCAGTACGCGGCCCTCACTGCCCGCAATCGCGTCCAGCAGCTCCGCCTTGGTGTACCGGGCCAGCTCGCTGGGGGTGCAGTCCAGCAGACGCTTTACGCTCATTCGTCGTCATCCTCCTCAATCACGCGGCCAATGCCCTTGCGGTAGAACGGCTCGCTGCCCTGCATACCCTGCTGGCCCAGCGGAGAAATCGAGGTCGTGATGTTCAGATCCATCTTCTTCTCACGGCTGAGCAGGTACGGGCGGGCGGCCTGTGCTACGGAGGCAAACAGCTTCTCGTCCTTGGGGCCGTCCAGCACCAGCAGATAGCTGCGGGCGTCACCGTTTACGATCATAACGGACAGATAGGCAGAGCCCACACCGGGGGCGTCGGCCAGCACCGCGCAGACCGGGTCGATCATGGCGTCGGGCAGAATGCTGGGCTCGACCAGCGTGACCTTGTCGCCGGGATGGATGCGGCGGGCCTGCTGCTCGGCCAGCTGTGCTGCGATCTTCTGGGAAACCTCGTCCTTCGTCTTTTTGACGGACTCGATCAGCGGGCGTTCCAGGCGCAGACTATTGTCGCCGGGGTTGATGACCAGACCGCAGGCCTCGGCGTTTTTCGCGATCATGTTGGCGTAGTCATCAAAGCGCAGCAGGATGATCTGCTGTGCGGCTTTGGGCTGTGCCTTCTGCCACTCGTGCACAGCGTCCCAATCGCTGAAGCCCAGGTAGTAGTGCTTGCCCTCGGGGCTGGTGACCATTACCAGGCTGATCTTGGTCTCCTTGGGCAGCTGCACGCGGCCATCGGCCTCCGGCTTGGGGGCGGGCTGGCCCTGCAGGTCAAACACGGCGGGGGCCAGCAGCGGCGAGCGTACCAGCTCGTTCAGGATGTCATTGAGATTTTTGGGGTTGTTGTTCTCCTTGAAGGCCGCAATGGTCTCCTTGACCTTCGGATTGAAGGCGGGGGCTTTGGGGAGATTCTTTTCGTTCTGTTCGGGCATGGGTCCATTCCTCACTTTAATTTTATTGCGTTGATGGCTTCCCGCAGGTAGGACACGCCCACGAGCTTCAAGCCGGGAAATTGCGAAGGGTCAATCATTTTCAGGTTGTGCTTGGGCACAATGGCGGTGTCGAAGCCGACGCGCTGTGCCTCGCGCAGGCGCGTTTCCAGATGGGTCACGCTGCGCACCTCGCCGCCGAGGCCGACCTCGCCGATGGCGATGGTCTTTTCGTCTACCGGCAGGTCAAGCAGGCTGGACGCCAGCGCAATGCAGACCGGCAGGTCGCAGGCAGTCTCGTCCAGCTTCAGGCCGCCGATGATGTTGATGTAGACATCCTGATTGTAAAAGGCGTATCCGGCGCGCTTTTCCAGCACGGCCAAAAGCAGGTACATGCGGTTGTAGTCAAAGCCGCTCGCCGTGCGCCGCGGGCTGGGAAAGCTTGTTTTCGTCGCCAGTGCCTGAATTTCGCTCAGCACCGGGCGCGTGCCTTCCATGACGCAGGCCACGCAGGTGCCGCTGATGCCGATGGGCCGCCCCTCCAGCATGACCTGTGACGGGTTCTCGATCTGCGCTAGGCCGCGGCCTGTCATATCGAACATACCGATCTCATTCGTGGAGCCGTAGCGGTTCTTGACGGCCCGCAGCACGCGGTACGGCAAGGTCTTGTCGCCCTCAAAGTAAAGCACGGTATCCACAATATGCTCCATGACCTTGGGGCCGGCAATTGCGCCGTCCTTGTTGACATGGCCGACGATGAAGGTTGGAATCTCCAGCGTTTTTGCTACATTTAAAAAGCGCGCCGAGCTCTCCTTGACCTGACTGACCGTGCCGGACGACGACGAAATATCCGTGCAGCGCATCGTCTGGATCGAATCGATAACGACCAAATCGGGTTTCATCGATTCGATCAGACCGCAGATCTCGTCCACGTCGCTCTCGGCAACGAGGGAGATATTGTCCTCGGGGACGTTCAGGCGGACGGCACGCAGCTTGATCTGCCGCACCGATTCCTCGCCCGTGACGTAGAGCACATTTTTGGTTTTGCTGACCTCGCCGCAGAGCTGCAGCAAAATCGTGGACTTGCCGATGCCCGGCTCACCGCCGATCAGCGTTACACTGCCGATGACGATACCGCCGCCCAGGACCCGGTCCAGTTCGCTGATGCCGGTCACGATGCGGCTTTTTTCCTCGGTGGTGCTGATGCTTTTCAGCTTCTGCGGCACAAGGCTTGTCTGCCCCGTTACACGCGGCGCAGCGGCGGCCTTGCCGGAGGACGCTTTGGCAGGCTCGGCTACGACATCCTCGGTCATGGTATTCCACGCGCCGCAGGACGGGCAGCGCCCCAGCCAGCGGGGGCTGGTCTCGCCGCATTGGGTGCAGACGTAGATGGTTTTGAGTTTCTCTTTGGGCATGGATGCCTCCTGAAAGTCGATACTCCCTTTATTATAGCCCAAAACACGCCCGGGGGCAAGTATGCGCAGTATAAAAACATTTGCAGCCGGAAAAGTGCAATTTTAATAACCGACCTGACCGCTGATGAGTGCGGCACCCCGCACGGCAACAACGAGCGTATCCGCGTCGAGACCGTAGGACGCGCCGTGAGATTTTACGTCCGTTTGATGCGCCAGTGCTGAGAAAAATAGGCATCAAAAAAAGGTGCAGCCCTTTTGCAAGGCTGCACCCTTTTTGTGGGTTGCAATCCGTCGGGGCGGCGTCCTCGACGCCCCGACGCACAAACTGGAATTTATTTGGAAGATTTTATTATCCATTCATCAAGAAATTTCATTTGTTCATCCGTATGAAACCAATGCTCTCCATTTTTCATAATAGAAAGTGTTGAATTAGTCCTCTGTACAAATTCAAATATCGTTCCATAAGCGGTAAGATTATCTTTTTCACCATACAAAATGTGCGTTGGGATTTCCCATATAATAGGATTTTCTCTTGCATAGCAAAGATAATCCCATGAAAGGGTCTCTCCAAAGGTTGTCTGAATTTCTTTTTTCTCTTTGAGTTCATCCTCTGTAACATTTGCCCAAATCATCATATCAGCAATAAGCCTTTCCATATCTACAACGGGCGAAATAAAATATGCTTTCTCTATTTGCTGATTTGATAAGGCATTGATAGCAAAATACGCTCCTATGCTATTGGCAATTACTTCAACAGTCTTGTAGTTTCTATAAATTGAATTAAAAAGTAATGGAAATTCTTCTTTTGCTTCCCATGGAAACTGTGCAGTATAGTCGAGACCAATCACATCACAATTACTAAAGAGCGGTTTGTAATGAATAGCTTCTTCAGCATTACCACCTTTTCCATGTATATAAATAACTGCTTTATCCACAATAGTTATCCTCCACAAATTTGTTCCAGTATACCATACAAAAATCCCCCTGTCCAACACCGTTTGTGGTGCGGGCGGGAGGATTGCGGCCTTGTATTTATGTGTTGGGATTGCTGTAAAGCAACCCTGCTTTACAGTACAACCTTGTGGTAAACCTTCTTGCCCTTCTTGATGACGACGCCCTTGTTCAGCGCGTCAACGGTCAGAACAGCCTTCGGGTCGGTGACCTTCTCGCCGTCGACGAGGACGCCGCCCTGCTGGACAAGCTGGCGGGCTTCACGGTTGGAGCCGCACAGACCCGCGGCGACCATGGCGGCCAGCAGGCCGACACCACCGTCCTTGACAAGCTCGGCGTCCAGCTTCGTGCTGGGCATATTCTCGTGGTCGGCGGCACCGCTGAACAGGCCGCGGGCAGTGGCCTGCGCCTTTTCGGCCTCCTCCTCACCGTGGACCATCTTCGTCAGCTCGTAGGCCAGAATCTCCTTGGCTTTGTTCAGCTGCTCGCCCTCCCAGTGGTCCATCTCGTCGATCTGCTCCAGCGGCAGGAAGGTCAGCATACGGATGCACTTGAGCACATCCGCATCGCCGACGTTGCGCCAGTACTGGTAGAACTCGAACGGGCTCGTCTTGTTGGGGTCAAGCCAGACGGCGTTGCCCGCGGTCTTGCCCATCTTCTTGCCCTGGGAGTCGGTCAGCAGCGTGATGGTCATGGCGTAGGCATCCTTGCCCAGCTTGCGGCGGATCAGCTCGGTGCCGCCCAGCATGTTGCTCCACTGGTCGTCGCCGCCGAACTGCATATTGCAGCCGTAGTGCTGGAACATGTAGTAGAAGTCGTAGCTCTGCATGATCATGTAGTTGAACTCGAGGAAGGACAGGCCCTTCTCCATGCGCTGTTTGTAGCACTCGGCGCGCAGCATGTTGTTCACGCTGAAGCAGGGGCCGACCTCGCGCAGCAGCTCAATGTAGTTCAGGTCCAGCAGCCAGTCGGCGTTGTTCAGCATCAGGGCCTTGCCCTCGCCGAACTCAATAAAGCGCTCCATCTGACGCTTGAAGCACTCGGCGTTGTGGTCGATGTCCTCCTTGGTCAGCATCTTGCGCATATCGGTACGGCCAGACGGGTCACCAATCATCGTCGTGCCGCCGCCGATCAGGGCAATGGGGCGGTTGCCGGCCTGCTGCAGGCGCTTCATCAGGGTCAGGGCCATAAAGTGACCGGCAGTCAGGCTGTCCGCCGTGCAGTCAAAGCCAATGTAGAACGTGGCCTTGCCGTTGTTGATGACCTCCTTGATCTCCTCCTCGTCGGTGACCTGGGCAATCAGGCCGCGGGCCTTCAGTTCGTCATAAATCGTCATGAGTTTTACCTCCGTTTGTTGCGGCAAGGGCAAAAATAAAAGCCCCTGCCAAATGTGAATTTGGCAGAGGGCGAAAGTTCGCGGTACCACCTCTGTTTGCCCGTCCCTCACGGCGGCGGGCCTTCGCGGGTGCGGCAGACAAAGGGCTGCGTACACCCCAAGCGCTGTAACGTGCGCACACGGCACAGCCTACTGGCTTTCGCGTTCAGCCTGCTGCTCCGGGCTGTATTCCGCCGCCTGCACTGCCGACCCCTTGCACCAACCGAGGCTTCTCTGAAGCATAACAGACGGGTACTGGCTCCCATCACTGCATTTAACAAAAGATACTGTATCATATCCAACACGGGTTGTCAAGGGGTGGTGCATATAGAATGCGCCCGCAGCCGGCGCGAGGGCTATTTGGATTTTTCAATCAATTCCCGCGCACTGGCCAGGCTCAACTCGCTGACCTTGTCGCCGGAGATCATCCGTGCCAGCACCTCCACGCGGCCATCCATGTCAAGCGTGTGGATCTCGGTGAACGTGCGGTCCTTGCGGACATTCTTCTGGATCAGCAGCTGGTTGTCCGCAAACGCAGCGACCTGCGGCGTGTGGGTGATGCAAAGCACCTGATGCCCCCTGGCCGTCTGGTGCAGCAGCTGCCCGATGCGCCCCGCGGCCAGGCCGGAAACGCCGGTGTCGATCTCATCGTAGATGACCGTCGGCAGCGCGTCGCGGTCCGCCAGCGCACTCTTGAACGCCAGCATAATGCGGGAAAGCTCACCGCCGGACGCGATCTTTGCCAGCGGCTTCGGCTCCTCGCCGGGGTTCGTCGAAATCAAAAATTCCACGGTATCCTGCCCGTGGGAGGACAGCGGCCCCCGCGTATGCTTGAGCGCAAAGCGGATGCCAGGCATGTTCAGAAATTCCAGCGCCGCCTTCATCTCCTTGTTCATGGCGGCAAAGCCTTTCAGGCGGCTCTGGGTCAGCTTCTCGGCAGCCTCCTTGGCGGCGGCATACAACGTCTGCATCTGCGCTTTCAGTTCGGCGATCTTCTGCCCCGACGACTGGAATGTCTCCAGCTCTGCAGCGGCGGCCTCGCGCCGTGCCAGCAGCTCGTCGACCTCCATGCCGAACTTCTGCTTGATGCGGTAGATCGTATCAAGCCGCGTTTCGATCTGGTCCAGCTCCCCGGCGTCAAAGCCGTAGGCGTCCAGCCGGTCTGCCAGGTCGGTAGCCAGCTCGCGCGCGCTGTAGTACAGGTCGTTCAGCCGCTCGGACATGGCAGTCAGCGACTCGTCGAGCCGCGCACTGTTCTGCAGCCCGTCAACGGCCCCGCCCAAGAGGTCTGCCGCGCCCGCCTGCTCACCGTCCTCGTCACCGGCCAGCGCCAGATGGGCGGCGGTGATGCCTGCCAGAATGCTCTGGGCGTGGGTGATGACGTTCTTGCGCTCCTGCAGCGTCTTTTCCTCGCCGGGCTGCAGGGCCGCGGCGTCGATGGTGTCGATCTCGGCGGTCAGTGCCTCAATGCGGCGCTGTTTGTCGGATTCGCTTGCGTTCAGGGCATCCAGCTGCCGCTTGACCGTGACCAGCTCACGGTAGCGGCGGTAATACTCGGCGAACAAATCGCGGTTCTGGGCATACTGATCCAGCAGCCCCAGATGCAGTGCAGGGTTTGTCAGGCTCTGGCTGTCGTGCTGGCCGTGGATGGAGAGCAGCCCCGACGAAATGTCCCGCACCACCGCCGCCGTGGCGGGCATGCCGTTGACGCGGCAGCTGCCCTTGCCCTCGGCGTTGATCTCGCGGTACAAAAGCAGGTCGTCGGTGACCTCGTAGCCGCATTTTTCCAGCTGCTTTTTGACGGAGGCCGGGATACTCTCAAACGTTGCCCAGATGCACGCCTTCTGTGCGCCGCTTCGCACCAGCTCACGCGAGGTGCGATTGCCTAAAATCGCATTGATGGAGTCGATCAGGATGGATTTACCGGCACCGGTCTCACCTGTCAGCACGTTAAAGCCGGGGGTAAAATTCACCTCGGCTTTTTCAATAACGGCTACATTTTCAATTTTCAGGCTTGCCAGCATGGGGCAGCTCCTCCCTGTCGTTAAAATTACCCGCGGCGGGTGTACTGCTGCAGCTGCTTGCAGATGGCGGCTGCGTCATCCTCGCTGCGCATCAAGATAAAGAACGTGTCATCGCCGGAAAGCGTGCCGACGACATTGTCCCACTGCTTGGCGTCGAACACCTCGCACGCAGCGTTGGCCATGCCGGAAAAACACTTGACCAGTACCATGTGCCCGGCGTAATCCACCTTGAGCACCGACTCGCGGAAAATCATCTCAAACCGGCTGGGTGAATGCGTTACCTTGCCGGACGCAGACGCCGGCACGTAGCGGTAACGCCCGTCAGCGGTGGCTGTTTTGACCAGCTGCAGCTCACGAATATCGCGGGATACCGTGGCCTGCGTCACGTCAAAGCCTTCCTCCCGCAGGTGGGCCAGCAGGTCCTCCTGCCGGTCAATAGGGTGCTGTTCGATCAGGTCAAGAATTGCCTGATGACGTGCACTTTTCACAGGGATCATCTCCTCATCAATTTGTTTTCAATCGCATGGAACTGTTCCGCGTCGTCGAAGGCAATCAACCGCAGGCGCTGCCCGCAGCCGGTCACCAGCAGGCTTTCACCCGGCAGCAGGTCGCACTGGGCGCTGCTGTCCGCACAGGCAAAGCTGCCGTCGCGGTTTTCGGCATCGGCGATAATTTTCAGATGGCGGTCAGCCGCAAACACAAGCGGCGCGGCGTGTACATTGTGCGCACAGACCGGCGTCAGAACCAATACGTCCGCGGCGGCGTCCAGGATCGGCCCGCCCGCCGAGAACGAGTACGCGGTAGAGCCCGTCGGCGTTGCCAGAATCATGCCGTCGCTGCGGTAGCTGCCCACCAATGCGCCGTCGCAGTACACCTTATAATCCATCGGGTGCAGCCGGGTCTGACCGAACACCACAAGGTCATTGATGGCGTCAGCCTGCCAGCCGTGGGCCGGGGCTTCGGCGTGGAGCAGACGGCGGTTGGCAAGGGTGAACTCCCCCGCGGCCAGCCGTTTGAGCTTGGCCGTAAGCTCACCGACCTCGCAGGTCGCCAGAAAGCCGGTGCGGCCAAGATTGACACCCAGAACGGGCTTGCCGTGCTTCATGCAGGAAAGCCCGGCGCGCAGCAGCGTGCCGTCACCGCCGATGGTCACGACCTGGTCGGCGGCGCGGTAGGCATCCGCCTCGGGCAGAAAATGCACACCCGTCAGCCCGGCAGAACCAAATTCGTTCGCAAAGGGCTGCGGCATCAAGACCGGCACGCCCAGCCCGGCCAGCACAGCGGCAGCCTGCCGCGTAACGGCAAGCCCGGTGTCCTTGGTCGGGTTGGGAATCAGCAAAACCGACATTGTGTCAGGGTCCTTTCTCAGTGCAGATTGGGCGCTTTGTCCAGCGTATCGTGGGAGGCTGCGACGACCTTTTCAATCAGGCCCTCCGGCAGCGGCTGCGGGGTATTGCAGTGCTGGACGTACATCAGGTATTCAATGTTGCCCTCGGGTCCCTTGATGGGCGAAAAGTCCAGGCCCGCGGGGGTGAAGTGGTTCGCCATGGCATACCCCTCGGCCATTTTCAGTACCTCGCGGTGGGTAGCCGGGTCGCGCACGACGCCCTTTTTGCCGACCTTCTCGCGGCCAGCCTCAAACTGCGGCTTGACCAGGCAGACGCCGACAGCGTCCGGTGTGCAGATGGCGTCTGCCACCGGGAAGATATGCTTGAGCGAGATGAACGAAACGTCCACGCTGAAGAACGCAACCGGCTCTGTCAGGTCCTCAGGCTTTACATTGCGGATGTTCGTTCTTTCCATATTGATGACGCGCGCATCGGTGCGCAGGCTCCACGCCAGCTGACCGTAGCCCACATCGACGGCGTAGACCTTGACCGCGCCGTTTTGCAGCATACAGTCGGTAAAGCCGCCCGTGGACGCGCCAATGTCCATGCAGACCTTGCCGTCCGGGCGCATCGGAAAGACCTGCATGGCCTTTTCCAGCTTGAGGCCGCCGCGGCTGACATAGCCGATGTCATGCCCGCGCACCTCGACCTTGGCGTCGGGTGCGATCATCTCACCGGCCTTGTCGACCTTCTGCTCGTTGACAAAGACGATGCCGGACATGATGAGCGCCTTGGCGCGCTCACGGCTCTGTACCAGTCCGTTCTGGCACAGGTATTGATCCAGGCGAATCTTGCTCATGCCTGTTTCTCCTTTAAAGCGTTCAAAATATCTGCGCAGAGGGCCGCGGCGTCAAGCTGCTGATCCTTGCGCAGCTCGGGCACATTGGCGTGCAGCAGATGGCTGTTGTCCACGGCATGCAGCAGGAATTTGCCCTGCCAGCCGCATTGCTGCATGGCAAAGCCCAGCTGCTCGCCGATGCCGCCGGTGCGCACCGTATCCTCGGCAAACAAAATCGTGTCGTAGTGCTTCAGTGTATCGCACACACCGTCCGGCAGCGGGTAAAGCTGCGTCAGCTTGACGCAGTCCGCCTGCACGCCATGCTGGGCCAGCAGATTCTTGGCGGCAATGATCTCCTCAGTCTCGGCACCGTAGCTGACAAGCGCGACACGTGCACCATCGACAGGGTCCAGCACATCGTAGCGCGCGCCTGTGCAGGGCAGCGCCGCCAGTGCGGGGTTCTCGCCGCCGCGGGCATAGCGGATCATCCGCGGGCCGTGTGCCTCGCGCACAAGATAGGTCAGCCAGTAGCGCAGCTCCGCATAGTTGGCGGGGGCAAAAATCGGGATGTTCACATTCGAGAAGAACGCAACATCGTAAATGCCCTGGTGTGTGGCACCGTCGCCGGGCACCAGCCCCGCACGGTCCACAGCGAACAGCACATCCAGCTGCATCAGATTGACATCATGGATGATCTGGTCGTAGGCACGCTGGAAAAATGTTGAATAGATAGCAACCACGGGCAGCAGCCCCTGGCTGGCCAGGCCCGCCGCAAACGTGACGGCGTGTTCCTCCGCCATGCCGACGTCAAAGAAACGCCCGGGATGGCGGTGCTTGAAGAAGTTCAGGCCGGTGCCGTACTTCATGGCGGCAGTGATGCCGCACAGCCGCGGCTCGTCGTCGCCCAAATCTGCCAGCGCACAGCCGAACGTAGACGAGAAGGAATCCTTCGGTGACAGCTCGGGGTCAGTCAGATGGTTCAAATCAATGGACGATACGGCGTGGAACTCGCCGGGGTTCTCCTCGGCGGGCTTCAAGCCCCTGCCCTTTTTGGTGACGACGTGCAGGAAAACCGGCGCATACTGCTCGCCGCGCAGGTTCGTCAGCGTGTGGGTCAGCATGCCCACATCATGGCCGTCGATGGGCCCGATATACTGGAAGCCCATCTCCTCAAACATCGTGGACTTGTAGATGCCGCGACGGATCAGCTGCTTGCCGCCCTGCAAGACCTTGACCAGCGCCTCACCCGCCACGGGGATGCGCTCGAGCGTCGTCTCCATGTGGGCCTTGACGTGGGAGTACTTCGGGTCGGTGCGCAGCTTGGTCAGATAATTCGCCATCTGGCCGACATTTTTGGAAATCGACATCTTGTTGTCGTTCAGGATAACGATCAGATTGTTCAGCTTGCTGACATTGTTCATGCCCTCGTAGGCCATGCCGCCGGTAAACGCACCGTCGCCAACGATGACCACGACCTTGCCCGGCTCGTTCTTGAGCTTTTTGGCGCGGGCGATGCCGATGGCCGTTGACAGCGCCGCACTGCCGTGGCCGGCAATAAAGGCGTCACAATCGCTCTCCCGCGGGCTGGGAAAGCCGGAAATGCCGTTTTTGCGGCGCAGCTGGGCGAAGCCCTCGCGCCGCCCGGTCAGCAGCTTGTGGGTATAGCACTGATGGCCGACGTCAAACAGCAGCTTGTCCTGCGGGAAGTCCAGCACGCGGTGCAGGGCCACCGTCAGCTCCACAACGCCGAGGTTCGACGACAGATGGCCGCCGGTCTCGGAAACGCTCTTGATCAAAAACTGCCGGATCTCCTCACACAGGGCGGGCATATCGGACGCGGGCAGGTTTTTTATTTCTCCGGGCGCATTGATGCGCTCCAGCAAGGGATAGCTCATATACGCACCTCGTTTTTACACCATCGGCATGGCAAAGCCCAGCACAATGCCGAGCGCCGCACCGGTCACAACTTCGATCGGCGTATGGCCGACCATTTCCTTCAGCTTTTTGCCGTGGGGCAGCTGGAACTGCTCAAAGCCCTGATCCATCCATTCGGTGAACATCCGGTTCAGCACCTTGGCCTGCTCGCCGGTCTCGTAGCGCACGCCCATGGCGTCATACATGACAATGATGGACAGCACCGCCGCAATGGCGAAGATCGGGGAATTGACGCCGCAGTACCGCCCCGTGGCAACGACCATGGCGCAGACCGTGGCCGAGTGGGAACTGGGCATGCCGCCCGCACCCCACATACGCTCGGCAATAAAGCGGTGGAAGATAAACAGATTCAGAAGAACCTTAATAAGCTGGGCCAGCAGCGATGCACAGATCGCCGTAGCCAGCACAAAATTCCAACTCAGCGCAGCGCGCAGCAGTGGCATGGGATCACATCCTTATTTCTTACGTTCCAGCAGCTCCGCTGCCATCAGGCGCAGAAAATCTGCCCCGGGGCCAAGCGCATCCAGCGCGGCCAGCGCTGCGGCATTGTGGCGCTCGGCTTCCTCGTGTGCGCCCTGTAAACCGTACAGCGTGATAAAGGTGGTTTTGTCGTTGTCGGCGTCGCTGCCCACGGGCTTGCCAAGCTCCTCCGTCGTAGAGGTGACGTCCAGAATGTCATCGACGATCTGGAAAACCAGACCAAGCTCGGCAGCGTAGCGCACCAGCGCCTTGCGGGTGTCCGTGTCGGGGCGCACACCCGCGGCGGCACAGCCCAGCTCGACGGCGGCAATGATGAGCGCACCGGTTTTGTGGGCGTGCAGGTTTAAAAGCTCGGCCTCACCGGCGCGCACAGTTTCAAAATGCTTGTCCAGCTCCTGGCCGTAGAGCATGCCGCGGTCCCCGCCGCCTTTGGCCAGCAGCTGTACGGCCTCAATGCGGCTCTCGGCAGAGCACTTTGCATGAGCAAGGACCTCAAACGCTGCCGTGACCAGTGCGTCCGCGGCCAGCAGGGCCGTAGCCTCGCCAAACTGCTTGTGGCAGCTCGGGCGTCCGCGGCGGAAATCATCGTTGTCCATGCAGGGCATATCATCGTGAATGAGCGAGTAGCAGTGCAGCATTTCCAGCGCACAGGCATAGTCCAGCGCATCGGCAGCGTCGGCACCGGCCAGCTGGCAAGCGGCCAGCGTCAGCACGGCGCGCACCCGTTTGCCGCCGCCCAGAAGGCTGTAGCGCGCGGCCTGCCCCAGCTCAGACTGCTGCGGCAGGTATTCATCGCACAATGCGGCCAGGCGCTTTTCGGTCAGACCGGCCCAGGCGGTAAGCTGCTGCTTATATTCCTCATGCGTCATGGGGCACCTCCACATCCGGGGCAAGGCTGGCGTCGATCTCCTCGACCTGCAGCCGGGCCTTGTCCAGCGCTGTATTACAGTAATGGATCAGCCCGGCGGCCTCGGCGTACAGCTTGACGGAATCAGCCAGCGGTGTGGCTTCATCCTGCAGCTGGGTCAGAAGTCCCTGCAGGCGGTCCATGCCTTCCTCGAAGGATTTGGGCTGCTTCATCGGGTATCACTCCCCTGTTTTTTGTTCCAAAGTGTGTACCGCTTCCACGCGGCATTCTGCGGCGGCTCTGGCGCCGCGCAGCGTCACGGCCTCGCCGGGACGCAGTGTTTCGACGGCGCAGGGCGTGCCGTTTTGCTCCGGCAGCGCGTAGCCGCGGGCCAGCACCGCGTAAGGGCTTAGGGATTCCGCCACCGCAGCGGCGCTTTGCAGGCTGCGCCGGGCATCCTGCACATGGCGCTGTGCGGCCTGCCGGACAGCGGCCTGCGCAATGGCAAGCTCCTGCCCGCGGCGGTCTAACTGCTGGTGCTGACGCTGCAAAAGCTGCGCCGTGGCCAGCTGGTTAAACCTATTATAGCATAGATTGCAGCGATTCTGTATATTTTTTTGAATATTTTGCTGCAAAATGAATATTTTCTGCCGTACATCCCCCTGATCGGGCACGCAGAGCTCCGCCGCGGCGGACGGTGTCGGCGCGCGCAGGTCGGCAACATAGTCCAGAATCGAAGTGTCAATCTCATGCCCTACCGCCGAGACCACCGGCCTGCGGCAGGCGGCTGCTGCGCGGGCAATACGCTCGGAGTTGAACACCCACAGATCCTCTTTACTGCCGCCGCCGCGGGTGACCAGGATCAGGTCGGGCCGCGGGTCGCGGTCCAGCCTGCGGATGCCGTCCACGATACTCTTTTCAGCCTCGATGCCCTGCACGCTGACGGGGGCCAGCAGCAATTTCACCATCGGCCAGCGACGGCCAATGACGTTCTGCACGTCCTGCCACGCTGCGCCGGTCTTGCTCGTGACAACGCCGATACACTTTGGCACAGAGGGCAGCGGGCGCTTGCGCTCGGGCGCAAACAACCCCTTGGCCTCCAGCTTTTTGTACAGCGCATCAAACGCCATCTGCGCGGCACCCGCGCCGAAGGGCTTCATATAGTCAGCGTAGAGCTGGAACGCGCCGTCCCGCTCATAGATCGTGGCGCGTCCGTAGACGAGCACCAGCATACCGTTCTGCGGTTCGAAGTTCAAAAGCTGTGCCTGGGAGCGGAACATGACAGTTTTGATGGAGGCGTTCTCATCCTTGAGCGTGAAATACAGATGCCCGCTCTTGTAATGCCGCGTAAAGCCGGAAATTTCCCCGCAGACGATCAGATCGTTCAGCGGGTCGCATTGCTCCAATACGCGCTTTGCCAGCCGGTTCAGGCTGGTTACATTGATGTAGTCGGCCATGCGCCACACTCCCTCGCCGCCAGGATCGAGATGCCAATGGCATTGTCACTGGCAAATTTTCCCGGTACAAAATGTGCGTTCGGCACGCGGTTCGTCACATAGGTGCGGATCAGATCGCTGCTCATAACGCCGCCCGCAAAAACCACGGGCAGACCCGGATGCTCGGCCAGGGCGTTGTTTGCCATCCGCACAAGCGTTTCGCCCACGCAGAGCAGACAGTATTTGCAGACATAGGGCGCGTCATGCCCGTCGGCCAGCAGCTTTGCGCACTGGTTCTCAAGGCCGGACAGACTGCACGTCAGCCCGTGTACACTGACCTTGGGATGGACTTTTTCTTTACACAAAGCGGCCTGCTCACTGACATAGACGCCCGCCGGGAACGGAAAGCCCAGCTTGACGCCGAGCCGGTCCACAGCCTGCCCGGCGTACAGATCGCTGCTTGTGCCCAGCGGCGTGATACGCTCGGCCCCATGGCACAAAAGAAGGTCGGTGGTGCCGCCGGAGACATGAAATACAAGTGACTCCCGCTCAAACAGCGTGAAATCCCCCGCCGCGTACAGCGCCGCGGCAATATGGCCCTGCTGGTGGGTCAGCTCGATGAGCGGCAGCGCGCGGGACAGGCTGAACGCCGTCGCGGCGCTGACACCGGCCAGAAAGCACGGCATATACGACCCCTCCACGGGGCGCGGCCTGGCGGACACACCAACGGCCCTGACCTGCGTCAGGTCGGCCCTTGCGCCCAGCTCCGCCAGCATGGCGGGCAGGGCTGCCGTGTGGTGGAACAGCGCGTCGCTCTGCCGCAGACCGAGCTGCCCTTCCTTGATGGGCAAAAACTTTTTGCAATCGCAAACAACCTCTCCGGCGTCTGTGTCAAACACTGCCAGAGAGGTTGCGTAATTGCTGGTGTCGATGCCCAGCGTCAGCATTGGGGTTCGGGGGTCTCGCCGCGCTCACGCGCAACGGCACCCAACAGGCCGTTGACGAACTGGTAGTCGTCCTCGGCACCGTATTTCTTGACCAGCTCGACAGCCTCGTTGATGGCGACGCCGGGCTTCTGCTCGTCGCCGTACAGCATCTCGGCCAGGGCCAGGCGCAGAGCAACCAGGCTCACGCGGGGCACGCGGGAAAGCGTCCAGCCCTTCAGGTGGGCGGTGATGATCTCATCCAGCTCGGCGGCGTGGTCGTTCATGGCGGCCAGCAGCTGGTTGGCGAATGCGTCTGGGGCGGCGTGCTCCTCGGCGGGGACCGTCGGCTCTTCGGGTTCAAACGTGGCGGCAAACGCCGTCAGGAAGGCCGTCTCGCGGGATTCGCGGCGGGTCAGCTTTTTCTCCATACGTAAAGTTCCTGTCTTTCCTTGATTCTCTTACTCTTTTTCGGCTGCGTCGGTCAGGCCCACGACCAGAACATCCACGCGGGACACGGTGATGCCCGTCATGTTCTGGATCGTCTGCTTGACGTTCTCCTGCACCTTTTCGCACAGGGGCATGACCTTGCTGCCGTACACAACGGTGAGGTGCACCGTGACGGCGGCAATGCCGTCCTCCATGACGACGGTGACCGGCTTCTGCAGGCCGGTGCGGCCCAGAAGCGAGCGGACGTTCTGGCTGGTGCCGGTGGCTACATCGGCAACACCGTCAACCTCCAGCGCGGCCAGACGCGCAATTTTTGCGATAACCTCGGTCGAGATCTGTAAGCTGCCGCCGATGGTATTGTGTACATCCATAGTGTGTACCCTCCCGTTGCAAACGGCCTTGCGGCCATAGTTCTACTAATATAAATCAGTGTACCACAAAACAGCACGGTTTGCAACAGAATGTTCAGTTATTTTACCTCTACAATCGTAATGTCCTGTGCAGTCAGCCCCTTGCACTGGCTCAAAAGTGCGTCGCGGATGCGGGTGACCTCCTCGGCATTCAGGGCATCGCTCTCGGTCATGACGGTCACATTGGCCTTGCTGCCCTCCAGATTCACCACGCAGTCGGTAAAGCCCTTCGACTTGATGAGCGTTTCCAGCTTGGTTTCAAGCGTGATATTGCTGATGCGGTCACTTAGCTGGGTCGTCAGCTGCTCCTTCTCCTCACTGGTCAGCTTGGTGTCCTTCAGGGACTTTTTCAGGGTGTCCAGTGCCTCATCCCGCGCCTTGCTGCGCGTTAAGCGGGCGGACTCAAAAAACTCGGTACCGGAATCCTTGTTTACGCTGACGAGTTGGGCCTCGCCGTAGTTCTTGTTGGCGTTTTCCTCAGCGCTCATCATCTGCGTATCGGCCCCGGCAGCCGTCTCAAGCACGAGCGGGTCGGTGATCGGCTCAGCGGCCTGGGCCGAGGTCTCCACAGCTTCCCCGGCGGTGTCTGACACGACCAGACTGGGCGGGGCCTCGCGGGAGAAGGACCAGTTCAGGTACACGGCGGCTCCCAGCGCCAGTGTCAGAACGACGGCAGTTGCGCCGCGGCTTTTCAGCTTGGCAGAAAGTTGCTTCATGGTGTTCCTCCCTCTAGTTGGCCGATGCCATTTTTGCAACGGTGATATGATTGGTGCCGATGCCGGTCAGTGCCTGCACCAGGGCAGTGACGCGGCTCTGCACGGCAGCACTGCCGCCGCCCTCGCAGACAACGGCGACGCCGAGCACGCGGGGCGTCTCGACGGTCTCCACAAGGCCGTCCGCCTCGCCGCTGCCCAAAAGTACATGGGTGGAGCTGCCGTCGCTGTCGGTGTCGGTAGCATAGATGCTCTCGCTGCCGGATTCCAGCGTGACCATGACGGCAGTCTTGCCCGCACCCTCCACACGGGAGATCAGTGCGGTCAGGCGGGTCTCCAGCTCTGCGGCATAGTCGGCGGTGCTGTCGGTCATGGCGGCTGGCGTAGCGCTCTGCGTGTTGCTGTCCGCGGGCAGCCAGGACGAGACCGCCAGCAGCAACAGCCCGGCCAGCCCCATGCAAACCAGCAGGTTTACCCGCTGCTTTTCATCTGCCAGCGCTGCGCGTAGCCGGGCGGCCAGCGGAGCCAGACGTTCCCGGGCGGTCATGGGGCAGCCTCCGCAAAGCGCCAGGGCAGCTCCCCCGCATTGACGGCGAGCAGGGCCTCAATGGCGGGCTTGTCGCGCGGGTCCACGGGTGTGATGACACATACGCCATTCTGCCAGCTGACCGCAGCGTTGATTCCGGCGTTCCGCAAAACCTTGCGCACGGCATCCACCGAGGCGGCCAGCGCAAGCTCCCGGCTGTAATCGGAGTAGTCGGCGGTGTCCTGCCCATCGGGCAGGCTGCGCAGCTCCCGCACAAGGCCGTCCCAGTCAAGACCGTGCACCAGCTGCACGCCCACTGTTAAAATATACAGCACCAGCACGGCATTTATGACGGATTTAAAGCCGTTCTCCGGCCAGAAAAGCCGCAGTATGCCCGCCAGCGCGGACAGCACGCAGCATCCCAGCGCTATGTGACGCAGTGAAGTCATCCCAAGCCCCCGTTCCCCGCCAGCAGCAACAGCGCCGTGGACAGAAAAATCATGAAGAAATACAGCACCAGCATGGACCCGCAGAGCCGTGCCCCCTCAAAGTAAAGGCGGCAGAGCTGTGCGCACTGCCTTTGCCCGGTGGCCCCGGCCAGGATGCCCGCGGCGGCAAAGGCCAGCGCGCAGGCAAGGCATTGGAGCAGTACCGGGGCAAACAGCGCGGCAAGCGCCAGCAGCGCCGCCAGAGCCAGAGAACCCTTCAGCAGCTGTACGGCGGCGGCAGCGCCCGTCAGCGCTGCGGCTGCGGCGTCCCCGACAACGGGAATGACACCCTGCAATACCCCCTTGCCGGTCCGCAGGGCCGCACTGTCCGCCGTGGCAGCCAGTGCGCTTTGCAGCCCCAGCACAAGGCTGAACAGCGCCCCGCAGCCCTTGAGCAGCCAGTGCAGGCAGCGGGAAAACAGCGCGGCGGCATCCCCCATGCCGGGGTTGTCCCACAGGCAGGCCGAGACCGCAAAGCAGAAATACAGCTGCATGACAGGCAGAAGCAGCTTTTGGATGACGGCTGAAAGAAACCCGGACATGGCAAAAAACATGCCGCTGTAGACAAGCGCCCCCGACGTCTGCCCGCCTGCGGCGGCCAGGCCGCTGAACACCGGCACAAAGGCGGTCAGATAGGTGCGGCAGTCCTGCGCCGTCGCGGCGACAAGCTCGGTCAGCTGCATGGCAGCGGAAAGGCTCAGCGTGCCAAAGCCGAGCACCGCGAGGATCTCCACATAGGCGCGGTACGGGTCCCCGGCCAGCAGGCCCAGCAGCCCCGCCAGCAGCAGATACCCGGCGGACTGCGCCGCAAGGTGCAGTGCGGGCTGCAAACCCTCGGCGGCCCAGGCACCGACGGTGTCACATAAATCGGAAAAGCGCCAGCGGGCGGCGTCGGATAGGTCAGTGCCGCCTTCGTCCAAGATGTCCCGGACACTTTTGGGCAATTCGCCGGACAGCTCGTCCGCAAACACAGGCGGCGGTACGGCCAGCAAAAGCACTACTGCAAATAGGCCGCAAACGAGCCGAGCAGCGATTGCAGCAGCGGCAGCGCCTGCAACAGCGCCAGCACCCTGCCGCAGAGCTCGATGGCGGTAGCCGCCGCGGAAAGCCCGGCCTCCTTGCAGGTATCGGCGGCAAGCTGCGCCACCAGCGCAATGCCCAGCACCTGCAAAAGCACTGCCGGGCTCTGCCCCTGAAAATACTCGTCCAGCGTGCGCAGCCAGTCGAGCAGCGGCTGGACCTGCCGCACAACGATGGCCAGCAGCCCCGCGGCGGTGCAGACCGAGACGAGGAACGCGAACGCGGGCTGGTCCTTTTTCAGGAGCAGGGTCAACACAGCCGCCACAAGCACCGCGGCGGCCAGCTTGCACAACAGCATCATAGCTCATAGCTCAAACAAAGCTTTGATCAGCACAAACAGGTCACTGATCTGCCGTACCAGCATCGACAGCACGACGATCAGCCCCGCCAGCGTGGTCATCATGGCCTGATCCTCCCGCCCGGAGCGGATGAGCAGCTGATTCAGAACGGCCACGATGATGCCGGTGGCGGCAATTTTAAAAACAAGGTCGATGTCCATAGGGGCCACTCCTTACCACAGCAAAATGGCGGCCAGTGCGCCGAGGCAGCCCCCCAGCCGCGGCCATAGCCGCCGGGCCGTGCGGCAGTGCTCCGCAGCCTCCGCAGACTGCGCCTCACAGCGCGAAGCCAGTCGGTGCAGCGCGGCACAGGCCGTCAGGCGCGGAGCCTCCTCGGCGGCGGAAAGGCTCGACTGCACCTCCTGCCGCAGTGCGTCCGGCATACAGGCAGGCGGTGTCAGCGCGGACAGACTCTCCCCCGGTGCGGGACAAAAAACGGCAAACGCCGGGTCCTGCGCTGCGCGGCGTAATAGCTCCGGTCCGGTGAGCGCCTGTGCGTCCAGCAGCTCGGCCAGGTATGTAAGCAGGCGGGCAAAGCTGTGCAGCTGGCGTCGACTGTTCTCGGCGCGGGCAGCGGCGGCAAAGCCGCCGCCCATCCCGGCCAAAAGCAAAAGCAGCGTGCCGAGCAGCCGCAAAAGCAGCGTCACAGCGTCACCCACTGCGCCACCGCGCCGGGACGGGAGCGCCCGGACAGGAACGCGGCCTTTGCAAAGGCACCGGTATCCAGCAGCGCGGCCAGCGCCGGCTTTTTGCGCAGTCCCGCCGGGTCGTCACAGTGTACCGTGGCAAAGAATACAACGCCGGAGGCAACCCCCTGTGCGACAGCCTCGGCGTCGCCGGGCGTGCCCAGCTCGTCACAGACGATGACCTGCGGGTTCATGCAGCGCAGCGCCATGGCAATACCCTCGGCCTTGGTGCAGCGGGCGTAGACATCGCACCGAATCTGCGCTGCGCGGGGCAGACTGCCCGCCTCACAGGCCATCAGCTCGCCGCGCTCATCAATGACGCTGACAAGTGCGTCCCCCTCGCAGAGCTTTTGCACAAGAGAGCGCAGCAGGGTGGTCTTGCCGCTGCCCGGCGGGCCAGCCAGCAGCAGCCCGCCGGTGGGGGCAACGGTCAGTGCCTCCAGCTCGGGCGGCAGCGGACAGGTCAGCCAGCGCGCAATGCGCAGATTGAGCGACGTTACGGCGGAAAAGCCGCCCGGCCCGCGGCAGCCCGCTACCCCGATGCGGCAGCCGCCCTGCACGGTGAAATACCCCTGCTTCAGCTCGTCCTCATAGGCGTAGACCGAGCGGCGGCAGAGCTGCAGAAAGCAGTCCCGCAGGGTGTCGGTCTCCAGTGCGGCAGGCAGACCCGTTCCGGGCAGAAATTTGGCCGCGGGGCACAGTCTGCCGCAAATCGTGAACTGTACGGGCTGGCCCAGCCGCAGACGGATCTCCTGAATGTGCGGCGCATAGTGGGCGTCCAGCTTGGCCAGCGGTGTGCGCAGTGCGGGCGGCAGGCTTTCCAGGATGCGGTAGTACTCGTCCATCGTTTCTTCACCTCACACTGCCAGTGTATGAGGGTGCGGCGCGGGGTAGAACAAAAAAGAGGACATCCCGTGGTGGGATGCCCCCTGAAAGGTGTATGCGGTTTTATTGCCCGTTATCCTCAATCAGCTGATACAGCCCGGCCTCGTCCAGTACGGGGATGCCAAGCGTCTGCGCCTTTGTCAGCTTGGAACCTGCGGCCTCACCGGCCACAACATAGCTCGTCTTTTTGCTGACCGAGCCAGCCGCCTTGCCGCCGTTCTGGGTGATGAGCGCCTCGGCCTCCTGACGGGAGAGTGTCGGCAGCGTGCCCGTGACGACAAGCGTCATACCGGCCAGCGCGGTGCCCTTCTTCTCGCCGGTCCACTGCATGTTCACGCCGTCGTGCGCAAGGCGGTTCAGCAGGTCGGTCGTGCCGTCCTTTGCAAAAAATTCCAGCACGCTCTGGGCCATGACTTCGCCGAAGCCGTCGATCTCGCACATCTGCTCGGCAGTGGCCTGGCGCAGGGCGTCCATGCTGCCGAAATGCTCACCCAGCAGCGCGGCGGCCTTGTCGCCGATGTTGCGGATGCCAAGGCCGAAAATCAGCTTATCAAGATTGTTGCGCTTCGAGACTTCGATTGCGTTCAAAAGGTTCTGTGCGCTCTTTTTTTTGAACTTGTCCAGCGTAAGCAGATGCTCCTCGGTCAGGGTGTACAGGTCAGCTACCGTGGAGACCAGCCCCTTGTCGATGAGCTGTACGGCCACAGCCTCGCCCAGGCCGTCAATGGCCATGGCGTTGCGGGACGCAAAGTGGATGAGGTTGCGCAGGCTCTGCGCCGGGCATTCGGGGTTGACGCAGCGCAGGGCTGTTTCGTCCTGCAAATGCACCACGGGTGCGCCGCAGCTCGGGCAGGTCGTGGGCATGGCAAAGGGCTTGCTGCCCGGCAGACGGGCCGAAACGCCGATGACCTCCGGGATGATGTCCCCCGCCTTGCGCACCTTGATGGTGTCCCCGATGCCGACGCCTAAGTTTGCGATAATATCGCCGTTGTGCAGGCTTGCGCGGGAAACGCTGGTGCCCGCAAGGAAGATCGGGTCGAACACAGCCGTCGGAGTCAGCACGCCGGTGCGGCCAACGGTGACCTCGATATTGCGCACGACGCTTTCCTTGACCTCGGGCGGATACTTGAACGCAATGGCCCACCGTGGGAACTTGTTCGTGCTGCCCAGGGTGCGGCGGGCGGCCAGGTCGTTGACCTTGATAACCGCGCCGTCAATGTCAAATTCCAGCGTGCCGCGGGCCTCGCCGATGGCTTCAATTTCTTTAATAGCATCCTCGATATTCTCAAACACGCTGTACCGCGGAGAGACCGGGAAGCCCAGTGATTTGATATAGTCCAGCGTCTCACGGTGGGTCTTGAAGGTGCGGCCCTCGCACTGCTGCAGGTTAAAGACAAAGATGGACAGCCCGCGTTCCGCAGTGATTTTGGAATCCTTCTGACGCAGTGAGCCAGCCGCCGCGTTGCGGGGGTTCTTGAAGGGCGTTTTGTCCTCCAGCTCCTGCTGCTCTTTTAATTTAAAAAACGCCGAGTGCGGCATATATACCTCGCCGCGCACCTCGAGAAAGTCCGGCGCGTCAGGCAGCTCGTGCGGAATGTCCTTAATGGTCATGATGTTCTCGGTCACATCCTCGCCGACGACACCGTCGCCGCGGGTCGAGCCGCGCACCAGCTGGCCCATGCGGTACTCAAGGCTGACAGACAGGCCGTCGATTTTGGCCTCGACGACGTACTCGGGCCGGATGCCTGCCTCCCGCACGCGGGTGTCAAACTCCCGCAGCTCGTCAAACGAGAACGCATCCTGCAGGCTCTCCATCTTGACGGCATGGGTCACCTTGCTGAATTTGCTGCTGGCCGTGCCGCCCACATGCTGCGTGGGTGAGCTGGCCGTGACCAGCTCAGGGTATTCGGCTTCGATCTGCTTGAGCTCACGGTTCAAAGCGTCGTACTCGAAATCCTCCAGCTCGGGGGCGTCCTGGTCGTAGTATAAGCGGTTGTTTTTTTCTATGATGACGCGCAGTTCTTCGGCGCGTTTGCGGGCTTGCTCTAATTCCATATTGCTACACTCCGTTTGTTGGTATCAGCTTAGTATACCACATCTGCGGGGGCAAATTCAATCCAAATCAGAGGCATAGGCGTTCGGAATATCGCCGCAGACGAGCAGGCTTGCCAGCGGATAGTCCGCCGCAACAGTCAGCGTGGCCGTGCTGCCGTCCAAAATCATGTTGACGGTGACGGACAGCTGCAAAACCGCGCTGTACCGTGTGGTATTGATGGAAAGCGACTGCGTTGTCTCGCGTATCTCCCCCTGCACATACCCCTTGGGCTGGATCGACAGCAGCCAGCCGGGGCCAAGGCCGCTCAGTAGTGAATTGTTCGTCAGACTGCCGAACGGGACGGCATAGCAGATCTCCGGCAGAGCGTCCATCTCGGTCTGCACGGCACTGACAAATTGGGTCTGCGCGGCCCCGGCGGCTGCGGCGTCCAGGCTGACAAGCCCGGAGCCCTGCGTAAAAAGCGCGTCGCACAGCGCCGGGGAGTGCGTCAACTCCGCAGCAACGGCGCGGTTCATGGCCTGCACGGCGGCAGAGCGGGCCTCGTATTCGGCCAGTTCGTGCAGCGTCGGCTTGACGACGGTGTTGACGTAGCGGCTCAGGGACAGCACCCCCGCAGTCAGTACAAGAACGGCCAACAGGCAGAAACCGCGCCGCCGGGCTTGCCGCCTGTCTTTTGCACTGCACCGCCGCATAGTACCACCCCTGCGTATCCTATGCAAAAACGCCCCGGAGCGTTCAGGCTCCGGGGCGTCGGGCGGCTTGGTCAGTGATTATTTGAAGTAGCGGTCCAGCAGGCCCTGCATACCGCGGCCATGGCGGGCCTCGTCCTTCGCCATCTCATGGACGGTGTCATGGATGGCGTCGAGGTTCAGCTCCTTGGCCTTCTTGGCCAGATCCATCTTGCCGGCGCAGGCACCGCACTCGGCGTCAACGCGCATCTGCAGGTTCTTCTTGGTGCTGTCGGTCAAGACCTCGCCCAGCAGCTCGGCAAACTTGGAGGCATGCTCGGCCTCCTCAAAGGCGTAGCGCTTCCAGGCCTCGGCGATCTCGGGATAGCCCTCGCGGTCAGCGACACGGCTCATGGCCAGATACATGCCGACCTCGCTGCACTCGCCGTTGAAGTTCTCGCGCAGACCCTGCTTGATCTCCTCGGGAACGTCCTTGGCGATGCCGACGGCATGCTCGGTGACGTAGGTGTTGTCCTTCTTCTCAATGAACTTGGATGCCGGGGCCTTGCAGACCGGGCAGAACTCGGGGATGGAACCCTCTGCGATATAACCACAAACGGTGCAAACATACTTAGTCATAAGAATTGCCTCCTGTTATTTTGTAATTGCTCCTAGGACACATTCCTGTGTCGATGGCTTTATTATACGGCATGTACGCATAAATGTCAATAGGCAAAATAAAAATTTTAAGAAAGATTCTTATTTTTGAAACGGGCTCCCCCGGCGCTGCCGCCCGGCCTGCTTCGGCAGTGCAGCAAACAGCGCCCGGGACAAAGTGCAGCTGATGCCGCCCACGATCAGCCCTGCCGCCAGCAGCACCGGCGCGTAGCCCAGTGCCATCGCACTGGAAAGCAGCACGGCGGCCCCGGCCAGCTGCCCCAGGTTGTGGGCCAGCGCCGAACCGGCACAGAAGATATACCCGCTGACCGGCAGCTGCAGCAGCACAAGCATGACGGCCAGAGACAGCGCCCCGCCGCACAGCGACAGAAACCCGGCGGTGGCCCCGCGGGTCAGAAAGGCGAACAGCGCCTTTAACACAACCAGCAGCAGCGCCGTGCGGGTCCGCAGAAACAGCAGTGCGTACATGACGACGATGTTGGACAGTCCTAATTTAATAGCCGGCATCAGCCCCAGCAGCGGCGACACGAGCGATTCCAGATAGGACAGCGCGATGGCTAAGGCAAACAGCATCCCGGTCCAGGCTGTCTCCCGGGCTTTTTGACTGCGCACAGGCATACCCCCCGCAAATTACAATTTTCTTTGACTATACCCTGCCGCGGAGGGATTGTCAAGGCATAAAAAATTTACATATTTTTGTGCAGGTATCGCGGCAGGTTTTGCCAGAAACGCCTTGAAAAAAACAGGAAAATAGTGTATCCTTATAAAAGTATAGGGCAAGCTATGCCCATACGTGAGGAAAATAACCACAGTGTTATAATAAAAGGAGAACCTGACCTATGAAAAAACTGATTCCCGTTATTCTGTGCTGCGCCATGTTGCTGGCCGCCTGCGGCTCCTCCGCAGACTCTGCCCCCGCCGCAAGCGAGAGCACTTCCGCTGCCGCATCTTCCGAGGCAGCCTCCTCCGCGGAAAGCATCATCGGCGGCGCGGACGGCGAGACCGACATCGTCGTGAGCGATGAAGCCAACACCGCAAACCTTGATGCCGCTGTTGCCGCCATCGAGGCTGTGAACCCCATCGCCAACCCCCGTGCGCTGGATGACTTCTCCGTGGAGAATGAGCTGATGCTGACGATGGACAACCTCGTCGGCTACAAGGGCGATGTCACGAACGACCAGGCGGACTGCGGTCTCGTCTTTGTTGCCCAGGCCAAAGATGGCAAGGTCGATGCCGTCAAGGCAGAGCTGGAAGCCTACAAGGAGAGCCTGTCCGCCAATGACCTGTACGCCGAGTTTGCCGACAAGGTCGCACTGGCCAAGGATGCCCGCATTGTGACCAACGGCAATTATGTTGCCATCGTCATTGCCGGTATCGCCAACCCCGACTACGCCCCCATCGATACCGCGCTGGAGACTGCGCTGAACTTCTGATTGATCCCTGTACCCTGCAGGCCGCTGCCGTTCGGCAACGGCCTTTTTTGCTAACGATGAAATTCACCGAAAGAAAGGGAGTCCGCCATGGTTTTTAACAGTGTGGTGTTCCTGTTCTGCTTCCTGCCGCTTTCCCTGCTGCTGTATTATCTGGTGCCGGGCCGCGCCAAAAATGCAGTGCTGCTGGCAGAAAGCCTCATCTTCTACTGCTGGACCGGTGTTGCGTTCCTGCCGCTGATTGCCGTGCTGATCGTCTTTAACTACCTGTGGGCGCTGCTGACAGCGCGGGCGAAGGCCAAACTGCGCGGTCTGCTGCCGTTGGCAGCGGTGCTCGTCAATTTGGGTGTGCTGGTGTACTTCAAGTATGCCAACTTCCTGATTGACACGGTCAACCAAGTCGCGCATCTGGGGCTGGCGGCGCTGAACATCGGCACGGTGCTGCCGCTGGGCATCAGCTACTACATTTTCAAGATCATCAGCTATGAGGTCGACGTCTGCACCGGCAAGATCGCGCCGGAGAAAAACTTCATCACGTTTGCCGTGTATGTGCTTTTCTTCCCGCAGCTGATCGTCGGGCCCATCGTCAAATACCGTGAGATGGCCGACCAACTGCACGACGGCGCGAACCGCTGCACGCCGGCAAGGGCCGAGCACGGCGCAGAGCTGTTTGTGTTCGGCCTTGCGAAGAAGGTCATTCTGGCGGACTCCATCGGCGCACTCTGGACCGACATCATCGGCGCGGGCGGCGTTGGGCTGACGAATGTCTCGACCCCGCTGGCGTGGCTGGGCATCATCGCCTACAGTTTACAGCTCTACTTTGATTTTGCGGGCTACAGCGAGATGAGCAACGGCCTGGCCGCACTGCTCGGCTTTGACTGTCCGGCCAACTTCAACCTGCCGTATATCTCGGGCAGCATCACCGAGTTCTGGCGGCGCTGGCATATTACGCTGTCGGGCTGGTTCCGGGATTACATCTACATTCCCCTGGGCGGCAACCGCAAGGGCCAGGCGCGCCAGCTGCTCAATATGTTCCTGGTCTGGGCTGCTACCGGCATCTGGCACGGGGCCAGCTGGAACTTTATTGCCTGGGGCCTTTACTACTTTGTGCTGCTCACGATTGAAAAAACCTTCCTGCTGAAATATCTCAAAAAGGGCAAGGTCTGGCCGCATATCTATACGCTGTTCTTTGTGGTGCTGGGCTGGGGCATCTTTACGGCCAACCAGCCCGGCGCACCGCTGGGTCTGCTGCTGCAAAAGCTGTTTGTGCCCCAGGGCGGCATTTCGCCCGTGTACTACCTGCGCAATTACGGTGTGCTGCTGGTGCTGGGCGGTGTCTGCTCGTCCGCGCTACCGCACTGGCTGTGGGAGAAAATCAGCAAAAATACTGTGGCAAAGCTCCTTGTGTTTGCCCTGCTGACCGCGCTGTGCGTCTGCTACGTAGTGGCCGCCACGAACGCTACCGCGCTGTACGCGAATTTCTGAGAGGAGGAACGGACAAATGTCAAAGGTTGTGTACCGTAAAAACGGCGGCAGGCGCCGTGCGGGGTATCCGCTGCTGGTGCTCTGCGCCGTGCTGCTGTTCGGGTTCTCCCTCGTCAATATTGTGTGGCCCAAGCGCACGCAGCTCGAGCTGGAAAACCGCAAGGCCGCACAGCTCCCGGCGTTCAGCGTGAGCGCACTGCTGGACGGCAGCTGGCAGAGCGGCTTTGCCCGCTGGATGCAGGATCAGTTCTCCCTGCGTGACGCAGCGGTCAACACCCAGCGCGCGGCGGACGAGGTGCTGTTCCGGAAGGCGGAGGAGGGCGGCATTCTGCTGGGTAAGGACCGATGGATGTTCACAAAGCTGTTCACGGTGGACGACGCCACCCGGAAGCAGCTTGCCAAGAACGTACAGGCCGTCAGCGAGTTTGCCGCGAACCACCCGGGCAAGGTCACCTTCCTGCTGGCCCCGTCGGCCAGCGTCATCTACCCGGAGGAACTGCCCGCAGGCGCACCGATGGTGGATGAAAACGCGATGCTCGATGATATTTTTGCCAAAGTCGGCCAGAGCGCCGATGTCATCGACCTGCGCGGGACGTTCACAGACCTGAAGGACGAATACCTGTATTTCAAGACCGACCACCACTGGACGCCCAACGGCGCGTACCGTGCCTATGAGCAGTTCTGCAGCCTCAAGGGCCTGACGCCGTTTGACCGCGCCGCGCATGAGCCAATCACGGTGACAGACTTTCAGGGCACCCACTACTCGGCCACGCGGCTGTGGAACGTCGAAAACGATGAAATCACCTACTACCCGCTCGACAGCCTGATGACGATCTACAAAATCACGGGCGAGGCCGCCTACGAGCCGGAAACGACGGAAAACATCGTGAATATGCAGAAGTTTAACACCCGCGATAAGTACGCCGCCTTTTTGGACGGCAACAACGGTTATTCAACAATCGAGGGCCGCGGCACAGGCAGTATTCTGGTGGTCAAGGACAGCTACGCGAACAGCTTTGTGCCCTACCTGACCGAGAATTACGCGAAAATCGGTGTGGTGGATTTCCGCAACTTCAAGTACGGCTTGGATTCCACAATTGAAAAAGAGGGCTATGACGAGGTGCTGGTGCTCTATAACTTCCAAACCTTTATCGCAGACACGAATCTAATCTATATTTCCCGTCCGTCAACGCTCTCCTGACAGAAATAAGCGATGCCCGGTCAGAAATGGCCGGGCATTTTCTGTGCCTATTCAAATAGGATTTCCAGCCGCGGCACGGGCAGAGCACTGCCGGGCCCGCACAGATTGACGTGCCAGAATTGCAGATGGAAAAAATCAGCGGCATCGTCTGCGGTCAGGGCCGAGAACGCCTGCTGCAATTCGGTGCAGAGCAGTGCCTGCCAATCCTCGTTGTACGCCCCCAGCGGCTGAAAATCTGTATCCCTCAGATGGAGCTGCACGGTGGTATCCTCCGCCGTGACGTTGACCTGGGTGTCACAGACGGCCTGCCCACCCGCAAAGGCAGTAAAGAAGCGGCCCGTCTGCCCGCAGAGCGCCGTGGCCAGCTGAGCCTGCAAACCGGAGACGTACACGGAAGCTCCGTCTGCTGCCAGCAGCGCAAAGTCATACCCGCTGTCAGCGCGGTAGGCGGGCACTGCACAGCCGTCCGCCTGGGTAAAAAGCTGCTGTAAGCCGCAGTGCAGGTCGTATTCCCTTTCCACGGCCTTCATGTCCTCATACAGGGAGGCAGCGTCCGCGGCCCAGCTGTGGTCGGCGGTGTCCAGCACAAAAACCGAAAGCTCCGGCGCGGGCTGGGCCTTGTCGTAGAGCAGCGTGCCAAGTGTCTGCGCGTCGGCCCAATCACAGCCCGGCGGCAGTGCGGCCAGGTCGAGCAGCCCGTAGTAGAGCCGGCCCGGCAGAGCGTCCTCGGCTAGGTGGAGCGCCTGCGCGGCGGTGTCCCCGCGGGCAGACACGGTTTTGTACTGCACGCCGTCACTCTCTGCGTTCTGATCGGCCAGCAGCAGACAGGCGGAGTATGCCCCCTGCTGCCGCGCAAAAAACACAGCGCGGACGATTTCCCGCTCGGAGAGCGCCTGCCCGCAGCCACAGAGCAGCAGCGCGGCGCAAACGGTCAGCAGCGCCTTAGCCTTCGGTACAGACATGCGGCGGCACCTCCTATCCAGGTCAAGCCCACAAAACTCCAGGTCAGCACATTGCGCAGTGAGAGGGCCGCATCTAAATCGAGCTTGCGCAGCACTGCGCACAAAAGCCAGACGCCGCCCGGATACAGAGGAAAGCGATCCAACCCGGCGGCGCTGTCCTCAGCCTTGTTCTGCCCGCCCAGCAGCCGCACCAGCGCATAAAGGTAGAGAGCCAGCTTGACCGTGACGGCCATGACCCACAGAATAAATTGCAGCCACTCGAGCCGGTTGAAAATCGACAGTGCTCCGCATCGCGCGGCGGCGTGCACCGGGTCGATGCGCAGCGGCATGGCCGCGCCGTAGAACAATTCCAGAATCAGGTGCATCCCCACGTCAAACGCCAGTGCCCACGCGGCCAGCCGCAGCAGCGTATGGCGGCCACGCTTGTCCTGCTCGGGCCAGAGCGCGGGCAGCAGGTATTCCGGATAGAGCGTCAGCTGGTCTCTGACGGCGGCGAGAAAATCGCCCTGTGTCAGTGCGGCAGTTTGCAGATTGACGATGCACAGCCGCGGAAGCACCGATGCCAGCATGGCGACGGTTGCCAGTACCAGCAGACAGAGCACGGCATAGGCCGTCTGGGACAGCGCCGAAACCCGCCGCAGATAGACAACAGGCAGCACAACGAGCAGACAGACCGAGGTCAGCGTGACCGCACCGGGATAGAGCCGGTCCGCCAGCTGCCAGAGCCGCAGCAGCTCCAGTACCGATGTGTAGACGAGCAGTGCGCCGAACAGCAGCTTGTACACGGGGTCGGCGGCCAGCCGCCAGCTGCGGGCAAACAGCCAGCCGACGCCCGCCAGCAGCGGCGCACAGACCACCGCACTGAAAAGCCCGGCGCGCGGCCAGTAGGCGGTCTGGCTGCGCAGCAGCACATTGACGAGCAGACTGACGAGCAGTGCGGCGAAAAGACTGGGGCATTCACGCTTCATGGCGGCTGATCACCTCCCCGGATTTGGCAAGGCGGCTCCAGATGCTGCGCACAAAGCCGTCCCTCACGCTGGCCCGGCCCGGCGGCATGAGCGGGTAGAGATAGTCGTACCCGAACGGCTCACTGCCGCAGGCCATCGCCAGAATCGTCAGTGCGGCGCAGGCCAGCCCCGGCACGCCGAAGCACCCGGCCAGCACGATGACGGCAAAGCGGAACAGGATCGACTGCTCATACAGCGACGGCACAGCCAGCGTGGCAATCGTCGCCGCAGCGGCCATCGTTAAAACCGGCACGCTGACGATGCCCGCGCTGACGGCGGTCTCGCCGATGATGAGCGCGCCGACCAAGCTGACCGTGTGGCTGATAGACTGCGGCGCACGCAGCCCGGCCTCGCGGACGATTTCTAAAAGCAGCGTCACGCAGAGCATTTCCAGCATTGGCGGCAGCGGCGTGGATGCCTCGCCCTGTGCCAGCTTGGTCAAAAGCCGGATAGGGATGATCTCCGGCGCAAAGGCCACGGCCATGACGTAGAGCCCCGGCCCGAACACGGCCAGCAGGAAGGCGAGATATTTTAAAATACGGATAAGTCCGGCGAACACTGCGCCCGAGGCGTAGTCGTCGAGGCACTCGAAGTGCTCGGCAAAAAAGCTGGGCACAATGAGCGCATACGGACAGCCCGCTACAAGAACGACGGCTTTGCCCTCACACAGGCGGGCACAGGCCGTGGCGGGGCGTTCGGTGTAGGCAGCTGCCGGGAAAAGATTCAGCTTGTCCTGCTTGAGGAACGACGCAAAGTAGGCACTGTCCAGCAGAACGGGAATCTCCACCTGCTCCAGACGCTCCCGCAGAGCGTCGATGGTTTCCTTTGGGGCCAGGGTACTGTCGTAGCACAGACAGTATTCGGTCTTGGCACGGGTCCTGGCGGTGGAGATTTCTGCCACAAGCGTTCCGGTGCGGAATTGCCGCCGCAGCAGCGAAATGTTATTGCGCAGCAGTTCGGTGAATGCCTCCTGCGGGCCGCGCAGGTTGCCCTCGCTCATCGGCGTCGAGATCGAGCGCTGGGGCATCTCCTGCGTCGAAAACGCGACGCCGCGCCGCACGCCGTCGATGAGCAAAACGGACAGTCCGTTGGAGAGCAGCTCCACCAGCGCGGTGCGATCCTCCACCGCGTCAGGCTCGGCGGGGACGCGGCTCTGGGTCAGCAGATAGTCGCACAGCCCCTCCCCGCCGCCTAACATGGCGGGGTCACGGTCCAGCATGTCCAACGCCATGCGGCAGAGCTTTTCCGGCGAGGACAGCCCTGTGAACATGACGATAGCGCACGGGATACCGGCAAGCATCAGGCGCTTGGTATAAAAATCGTCGGAACGGCCAAACATTTCCTCCAGAAGCGCAAGGTTGGCATCCAGCGAGCGGTATAGCGGTTTCTGCGTCATGGTTCTCCCCCTCTCACGCAGGATAGTGTGGCCGCCTTTGCGGGAATTTATGAGGAGGTGCCGGGATGATTTCTTCGGTTGTGCGCACGGTGCTGGTGTATCTGGCTGTGGTGGTGGCCATGCGGCTGATGGGCAAGCGCCAGCTGGGAGAGCTGCAGCCCGCCGAGCTGGTGACGACGCTGCTGATCTCCAACGTCGCATCCATCTGCATCGACGAGCCGGATCTACCGCTCTCGGCCAGCCTGGTGCCGATTTTCTTAATCACGGCTCTTGAAATTCTGAACTCCACGCTGGTTTGGTTTTGCCCGAAATATGCCCAGCTGCTTTTGGGAAAGCCGGTGACGATTATCCGCAACGGGGAAATTTTGCAGGACGAGCTGGCACAGCTGCGCATCACGGCATCCGACCTGGCCGAGGCCCTGCGCGGCAAGGACATCTTTTCCCCCAAGGATGTTTACTGGGGCGTGATCGAGCCGAACGGCAGCATCACAGCGGCCCCAATGCCGCAGGACGGCGGCGAGCCGCCTATGCTGCCGCTGCTCATCGATAAGGCAGTTTACAAGGAAAATCTTGCGTTCTTCGGCATGGATACGGCAGCGCTGGATGCACTGCTGCGCCGTGAGCAGACGACCCGCGAGGCGGTTCTGCTGCTGCTCTACAACGGCAAAAAATCCATCCTGATACAGAAAAAGGCCGCCCCGAAAGGGGCGGCCTGAAAAGGTGTGCGTATGAAGCGAAATTGGTATGCCGCAATCATTCTGCTGGCTCTGTGCGTGCTGCTGTTCCTGGCGGGGCAGTATGTGGACCGCACCACAGCCGGAATGCAGCGGCAGCTTGAAGCAGCCTACGCGCTGGCGGAGCAGGGCGACTACCCTGCCGCACGCTGCGCGTACAGCCGTGCGGCCAACCGGGCACTGCGCAGCACTCAGGTCCTGGGCCTGCTTGTGCGCCGCAATATTCTGGATCAGCTCAACCAGACGCTGGCCGTGCTGCCGCCCTGTGCCGAGGCCGACAGCCTGGCAGACCTCGAGATGGAGACGCAGCGCGCCTGCACCCAGATCGAACAGGTGCGGCAATCATTTTTCAGCGGATTTTGAGCGGCTGTCCAGCATATCCTTCAGTTCTTCCATAAAGGTGTTGACATCGCTGAACTGACGGTAGACGGAGGCAAAGCGCACGTAGGCGACATCGTCCATCTGCTTGAGCTCCTGCATGGCCAGATCGCCGATATGGATGGAGGAAACCTCGCGGTCATAGGAGTTGAGCAGCTGCTGCTCAATGCGGTCCACTGCGGCATCCAACTGGGTGTAGCTGACGGGGCGCTTCTCGCAGGCGCGCAGCATGCCGTTCAGCAGCTTCTGGCGGTCAAAGACCTCGCGGGAGCGATCCTTCTTCACGACCATCAGCGGGACCGTCTCAACGATCTCGTAGGTGGTAAAGCGCTTTTTGCAGTTCAGGCACTCGCGGCGGCGGCGGATCTTTTCACCGTCTTCCGTCGGGCGGGAGTCGATGACCTTGGAGTCAACTTCACCGCAATAGGGGCATTTCATATCGGGTTCCCTCCTTTTTTACAAGCTCAGGCCTTCTTGGCAGCCTTCTTCTTGTTCTTCCAGTCGACCCACAGCGGCGTGGCGATGCAGATCGTGCTGTAGACGCCGCTGACCATGCCGAACAGCAGCGGGAACGCGAAGGAGTAGATGCTGTCCAGACGGTAGATGACCGAGACCACGCAGACAACGCCCAGAGCGAGGCAGGTCGTGATGGAGGTCATCAGAGAACGGGCAAAGCTCTGGTTGACGGACAGGTTGACCAGCTCGGCCAGGCTCATCTGCTTCTTGCCGTACAGGGCGCTGTTCTCGCGGATACGGTCATAGATAACGACGGTATCGTTGATGGAGTAGCCCAGGATGGTCAGCAGGGCAGCAATAAAGTTGCCGTTCAGGGGAATGCGCAGGAGGACAAAGACGCCGAAGACGACGAACATATCGTGCAGCAAAGCCACAATGGCGGTAGAACCGGCCTTGAGCCCGCCGATCTTGCGGAAGCGGTAGGCCACGTAGAGCAGGATCAGCACGCAGGCCGCAACCAGCGCGACGACGCTCTTAAGCAGGAACTCCTTACCGATGGTGGCATCGACGTTGCTGACCTCATTCTGGACGAAGTTGTTGTCGGGGTACTGCTCATTCAGGGCAGCCAGCAGGTTGTCGAGCTGCTCGGTGGTCAGCGTGTCACTGCCGGGCAGGGTGACAGTCAGGGTCTGGTTGCCGGAAATATCAGAGCCGGTCTGCAAGGTCAGATTGGACTTGCCCAGCTCGGTGCCGATGGTGGACTTCAGGTCGTTCAGGTCAGCGTCGCCCTCATAGGCCAGCGTGATCATGGAACCGCCCTTGAACTCGACGTCCATCTTGACGCCGAAGATGCCGCAGAATACAAGCACGACAGCGATCAGCGCACAGGAGAAGGTGTAGAACTTCTTGCGGTTGCCGATGAAGTTGATGGACGGGGTCTTGAAGTCGGCACCGCCCTCCTTCTTGCCGCCGAACAGCCAAGCATTGCGCAGAGGCTTGAAGTGGACAGCGCCGCGAATCATAACGCGGGTCGCCCAGACGCCAAAGACAAAGTTCAGCAGAACGCTGGTCAGCAGGGTGAAGCCAAAGGAGTAGATCGTACCGGCAGTGGAAGGTCCGAACCAGTAGAAGATCGGGTTAAAGACCTTGGCCCAGAAGCCGTCCGTCGGGCCAAAGGCGCCCATCAGGATGGCGGCGACGATGACGATGGTCACGTTGCCGTCGATGATGGGGGTCAGGCCCATCTTGAAGCCGCTGTTGACAGCGCCTTCGAGGGTCTTGTTCTTGGACAGCTCCTCCTTGATGCGCTCGGCGGTGATAACGTTGGCGTCAACACCCATGCCGATGCCGAGGATAATACCGGCAATGCCGGGCAGCGTCAGCGTGGAGCCGGGGAAAACCGTGAAATAGCCGGACACAACAGCCAGCGTGGCGGCGGCCTGGCCCATCAGGGAGATGACCGCGATGGTGCCGGGCAGACGGTAGCGCACGATCATCAGGATCGTGACCAGAATGAAGGCAATGATACCGGCCTGCACCATGACGTCCAGGCTCTTGGCACCCAGGGACGGGCTGATGGTGGAGTAGCTCTCGGCGGACAGGGCAAACGGCAGAGAGCCGGAGTTGATCTGGTTCGCCAGCGTGGAGGCGCTGTCCTGATCGAAGTTGCCCTTGATGATGGCCTCACCGCCGGTGATGGCCTCGTTGACCGTGGCGGTGGAGATGTTATTATCATCCAGCCAGATGGAGATCGTGCCGTTGCTGGCTGCCAGCTCGGTGGTGGCCGTGGCAAAGGCAGATGCGCCCGCAGAGTTGAACTTCAGCTGGACGACCCAGCCTTCGGTCTCGTTGTAGGCAGCGCTTGCGGAAGCCACGTCGTCACCGCTCAGGATCTCCTCACCCGTGGCGGACGAGCCCTTGCGGAACACCATCTTGGCGGTGGTGCCGATCTCGTCGATTGCGGTCTGCGGGTTGAAGTCCGCCTCGTCATTCTTCCACGGGAAACGCACGATGATACGATTCTTGTTGTTGTCAACGTAGCTCTCGTAGTCGGTGATGCCGAGGCCGACAAGGCGGTCCTCGATAACCGTTTTGGCTGCGGTCATCTGGGCATCGGTGGCCTCCACATCGTCGGCAGGCATGAACGTAACGTCCACGCCGCCGCGGATGTCGATGCCGAAACGGATGTCAGATGCGCCCTTGACGTAGACATTCTTGGTGTCGCCGTAGGTATAGCTCACACCAAAGATGGCCGTCAGGGAGAACAGCACGATCAAAATTGCCACGACGAACAACGGCCATGACTTCCCTTTTCTGTTCATAGAAACCTCCAAAAAACTTGCCCGCACCGGCGGGCGGGATTATATTTTACTGCTGGTCGGCCAGCAGCTTTTCAACAACTGCCAGGCGCACACAGACGCAGAGCAGTGCAGAAGCAGTTTCGACCTCGGTCAGGCTCGGGTAGGTCGGCGCAATGCGCAGATGCGAGTCATCGGGATCCTTGTGGTAGGGGTAGGCAGAGCCGGCACCCGTCAGGGTCAGGCCGCAGTCCTTGCACAGCTGGGCTACGCGCTTGGCGCATCCGGGCATGACGTACAAGCTGATGAAGTAACCGCCCTTCGGGTTCGTCCAGTGGGCGATGTTGCCGCAGGGGGTCAGCTCCTCGGCAAAGGTGGTCTTGACGGCGTCAAAGCAGGGCACCAGGCGGCGGCGATGCTTGGCCATGTGGGCCAGGACACCGGCCTTATTCTTGAGAAAACGGACATGGCGCAGCTGGTTCATCTTGTCGTAGCTGATGATCATCGTCGAGAAGCGCTTGCACATGTACTTCATCGAGTTCTCGCTGCAGGCGATGGCGGAGATGCCCGCGCCCGGGAAGGTGATCTTGCTCGTGGAGGTGAACATAAAGACACGGTCCTCATTGCCGTACTTCTTGGCCTCGTTCAGCAAAACCGGCGTCTCGATGATCTCATCGGTCAGGTGGTGGACGATGTACGCCTCATCCCAGAAGATCTTGAAATCGGGGGCGGCGGTCTTGAGCGCGGCAAAGCGGCGGATCGTCTCGTCGCTGTAGGTGTAGCCGTCGGGGTTGGAGTACTGCGGCACGCACCAGATTCCCTTGATGGTGTCATCCTCGGCGACGAGCTTTTCAATCATATCCATGTCGGGGCCGTCGGGGCTCATGGGCACGGAGATCAGCTCAAAGCCCATCTCCTCGGTGATGGCAAAGTGGCGGTCATAGCCGGGCACGGGGCAGAGGAACTTGCGGTGCTCGACCTGGCCCCAGGGCTTCGGGGAATCCTGGAAACCGAACATCATGCCGATGGCGACCAGGTTGTACATCAGCTGCAGGCTGGAGTTGCCGCCCACGAAAACCTCGCCGGGCTGCACGCCGAACACATCGGCAAACAGTGCGCGGGCCTCGGGCAGACCCTCCAGCTCACCGTAGTTGCGGGTGTCAAAGCCGTTGTCGGTGATGTAGTTGTCCATCTTGAGCAGGTCCATGGCCAGATCCATCTGGTGAGGGCCGGGCTTGCCGCGGGCCATGTTCAGCTTCAGGTTCATGCCCTGAAACTTCTTGTACTGGGCCTCCAGCGCGGTCTTTTCAGCGGTGAGTTCGTCGTGATCCATTGCAAAGTAATCAGCCATAAGTACAATCCCCCTAAATAAAATATATACGTTTCCCTTCATAATCCTGTGCGTGCCACCCTCTATCTTGGCACAACCACAGGCGTACACTACATTATATACGATTTATCTGAAATAAACAAGCACTTTTTGCCAGATAGTGCGCTTTTTTATGCAGAAAAATACAAAAAAGCACATCTGCACCAAAAAACAGATGTGCTTTTGCAAAAAACAAAGAAAAAACGACTGGACCGTAAGCCGGGTTCTGTATCAAACGACGATCTATCTTGTCCTTGCGTCGCCGCAAGGCTCACGCCATCACCGGGACGCGCGAGACTCCGCATAATGTCCCATACGGATGTTGCTTCGAGCAGGGTTTACATAGCCGCAAAGTCGCCAGTGCGCTGGTGAGCTCTTACCTCGCCTTTCCATCCTTACCGCTTTCGCGGCGGTTTCTTTCTGTTGCACTATCCCTGGGGTCACCCCCGGCTGCCGTTAGCAGTTACTCTGTCTCTGTGAAGCCCGGACTTTCCTCAGGCAGCCCTTGCGGGCTGTCCCGCCGCCGTATGTTCCACTCGTTTTCTAAAAGAGTATAGCATACTTCCGCCCTGTTGGCAAGGCATTTTATAAAAGCAGCCGCAAAATCAGCAGGGCCGTCACGCCGGGCAATCCTAAAACACCCGCGCAGAACGCCGTAAAGCGATTCAGCGGCAGCGCAATGCCGGTCACCGGCTCCAACAGGCCCAGCAGGGCCAGCGCGCCCAGACCGCAGACGGCCCCTGCCAGCAGACTGCGCATTCCGTGCCGCTGGCGGGCGGCACAGCGCAGTACGGCGATGGCGCACACAGCTGCGAGCAGACAGGGCCAATATTCGGTCATGGCTCCTCCCCTTCCGCCCGCAGTGTGCGAAGCAGCGCCCGGCAGCGGCACATCAGCGCGGCGTGCTGGTAGGTCAGCTGGTCAATATAAAATGGGTCCTGCGCCTCCGTGAAGGCGCGCTCGTTCGAGCGCAGTGCCTGCAAGGTCGTTTCCAGCTCGGCCCTGGCGGCGCGGCGCTCACGCTCCTGCCTGGAAATGCGTCTGAACATAACTCCTCCGTCACAGCAGAATGCAGATCAGCCCGTCGCAGCCCTCGTTGATGATGCGCTCAAGCGTCTGCTGCAGGCGGCTGCGTGCCTCCTGCGGCATGTGCAGCAGCTTTGCCTGCACGCCCTCGCTGACCAGCTCGTTCAGGCTCTTGCCGAAAATATTCGTGCTCCACAGCTTGCCGGGGTCGGTCTCAAAGTCCGCCAGCAGGCTTTTGATAAGCTCCTCCCCCTGCTGCTCACTGCCGACGGTGGGTGAAAGCTCGGTGTGGATGTTGGCGCGCATGATGTGCAGGCTGGGGGCGCTGGCCGACAGCCGCACGCCGTACTGCCCGCCCTGCCGGACGATTTCGGGTTCTTCCAATGTCAATTCATCAATGCCCGGCATGACGATGCCGTAGCCCGTGGCCTCGACCTGGTCAAGGGCGGATTTGATCTTGTCATAGGCGCGCTTGGCCCGGGCCAGGCTGACGACGCAGGGCAAAAGGCTTGCCTCGTCCACGATGTCCAGCCCGGTCTGTTCACCGAGGATCTTATAGAAAATATCCGGGGCGACGGCAGCGGTGATGCTGACACTGCCGCTGGCCAAATCCATGCCGGTCAGGCTGGCGGCGGTGATGTATTCACACCCCAGCTGGGGGCGCTTGCCTGCAAGGTCGGCCATCCGGTGCACCGAGGCAGCAAAATCCAGCATGGACGTGTAGACCGCGCTTTGCAGCCAGTGCCCGCTTTCGAGCATCGTGACCCAGGCGGGCATCTGCACGGCGATCTCGCGAATCGGGAACTCGTACAAAAGCGTTTGCAGCAGCTTGTCGAGGGTCTCGACGGTCATCGTCGTGCAGTTCAGCGGAAGGACCGCGTGGCCGTAGGTCTCGGCCATCTCGGCGGCAAGGCGCTGTGCATCGTCGCTGTCCGGCTCGGCGCAGTTCAGCAGGATGATATACGGCTTGCCGATGCCGTCCAGCTCTGCGATGATACGGCGCTCGGCGTCGAGATACGCCTCCCGCGGCAGGTCGGCAACGGATCCGTCCGTCGTTACGACGAGGCCCACCGTGGCGTGCTCCCGGATGACGCAGCGGGTGCCGGTCTCGGCGGCCAGGTCAAACGGGACCTCGTGGTCAAACCAGGGGCTCTTGACCAGACGCGGAGCCTCGTTTTCCTCATGGCCGAGCGCACCGTCCACCATGTAGCCGACGCAGTCGATGAGCCGCGCCTTGAAGCTGCCGCCGCCCGAAAGCTCGAGCTTGACGGCTTTCTCGGGGATAAACTTCGGCTCCGTTGTCATGATGGTGCGCCCGGCGGCGGATTGGGGCAGCTCGTCATGGGCGCGGGCACGACGGGCCTCGTTCTTGATGCGCGGCAGCAGCATCAGCTCGGCAAACCGCTTGATAAAGGTGCTTTTGCCGCTGCGCACCGGGCCGACGACGCCGAGATAGATGTCCCCGCCGGTGCGCTGTGCAATGTTTTGGTAGATTTGATCCTGTGTCACGGATGTGTCCCTCCTTTACAGCGCTGCGGGGATCAGCAGACAGGCGGTGTCCGTCGTAAGCTCCTGCGGCGGGTCACCGTTGGTGTCCAGATGGTTGGCGGCGGCCAGGTCACGGGCGCGGGCATGGTAGCGCCTGGCAATGTCAAAGATGCGCTCCCCCTGCCGGGCGTAGTAAATATAGAGGGCCGGGCCGTCGCTGTCGTCGTATTCCTCGCCCAGTTCCACGCCGCAGAGCGCGTCAAAGCTCTGCGCCTGGAACAGGGCGCCGCTGATCTCGATCTCTAAATCGACCCGCAGCCGTGCACCGTTTTTGCTGCTGGCAACCCGCGCGACGGAGGCCCCGACACTTGGCCACGCACCGTCAGTGCTGCCGGGCCAGAGGCCGTCAGGCTGCCAGGTAAACGCCTTGTCGTAGCAGGTCAGCTCACCGCGGGCATCGCTGATGAACACATGCGCAGTCCCCTTGCCCAGTAGTTTTAAATGTGTTTCAGCCTTGCTGCCGTCAGCCTGTGCGGCGCACAGGGCACCCAGCGTTACAAAGCAGCCGAGAACAGTGCCCTCGGCGTCGGGCAGGTCGTCGTCAAGCGTGACCGGGATACGCCCGGTCAAATCCGCGGTTTTCTGCAAAAGGCGGCAGACCGTCTGCACGGTCTGGGTCTTACAGAGCGTGGAGTAGGCGTCGGCCACGACGGTGTGCTGCACGCTGCGCCAGACCTCGACGCGCAGCTTCCAGGTCACCGAGAGGGAAGCTTCCCCTGCGCCGTCGACTGCGCTCAGTGTGCAGGCCAGCACCTCGCCGCGCACAAGGGCTGTGTCGTCCTCGGTCACGCCGGGCAGCTCCAGCGTCTGCTGCACGGCAAGATCCTTGCTGCGCACGGTCAGCTCGCCGGTGTCGGTGTTCTGGCTGCATATTTGAATTTGCAGCGTCCCCTGCACACTGACCTGCCCGGTGGCCGGTGCTGCGCTGCCGGCGGCAAAGCTGCCGGTGATGTCCAGCACGCTTTCCCCGGTGCCGGGCAGCGCCGCAGCGGTCTCGGCAGTCAACGTTTTTTCCTCGGTCACGGCGCATTGCAGGCCCTGCATCGTGCGGGTGTACTGCTCAATGCCGCAGTCGGCCAGTGCGGTCAGCAGCTCGGACTCCCGCCGCACGGCCACTGCGGCGCAGAGGATGTACGCGCCGCGCAGGTCGATGCGGTGCTCACTGACGGCGCGGCAGTTGCAGTATTCCGGCTCGCCCCAGACCTGGGCCGGGCCGTCGGCGTACTGCCCGGCGGGCAGCTCGACCAGTTTTTCAAAGGCAAATTTCTGCTCGGTGCGCAAAAGGCGCGTGCCGGGCTCCTCGCTCTGGTAGTAGACGGTGCAGCGCAGATAGCCCTCGCTCTGCCAGCGCCCGCCGGACACACGGTTCTGCAGCACAACGGGCGTGATCAGGCACTTGACGATCTTGAATACGGCGGGCAGGTAGTCGGGAATCAGAATCTCCGTTTCCACGGGAAGCTCCAGCCGTGTTTCCCAGCGTCCGCCGTAGGATGCGATGGTGTCTTTGAACACCTTGAGTTCCATATTGCTTGCCCCTTTCCGGTTATGTTCTGGGGCATTATATGCAGCAGGGCAAAAAAATAGCCCCTGCCCGGAACAGGCAGGGGAAAAATTTGGATTCAGACCTTGAAGGCTGCGCGTAAGATCCAACGGAAGGCGCGCGGGCAGCGAACTACGACCACATGCATGGCATACACCTCACTTTCCGTGTTTGTGTACGCCATACTATGCCGGGCAGTGCTGCGGTGTTACGCATCGTCACGGGTCAGCACAACGAGACCGCAGCCGCCGGAGCAGTGCAGCTGTGCGGTGTCCGCGATAAACTCATTGCTGACGCCGAGCGGATAGTCCGCGGTCAGCACGGCGTTTTCCAGCGGGTAGAACGCGCCTTGGATGCAGACGCCGGTCAGCCGGTCCTCCATCGGGAAAAGGGAGAGATACTTCCAGTCCCTGCGCTGCAAAATAAGCTCGCGGCCCGGCACAAGATACCGCAGCTCGCTGCGCTCGTTGGCCAGCAGGACGTTCACGCCGTTTTTGGCAAGATACAGCCCGGTGGCAAGGTTGGCCAGCGTGTGCTCCAGCCGTGCCCCGCCCAGAGCGCCCAGCAGGGTGATCTCGTCATAGCCGTGCTCCAGCAGCCAATGGGCGGCGTACTGGGTATCGGTATCGTCCTTCACATGGGGCAGCACAATGGTCTCGTGCTCGGTTTTGGGCTGCGGGGCGGAGTCAAAGTCACCGACGATGAGGTCGGGGCGCAGGTCAAGCCGTTCGGCATTGCGGTAGCCCGCGTCGCAGGCCACAACAAAATCACCGGGCTGCACATAGCGGCACAGTGCGGTGGAAACCGGCACGGCGGAAAGAATCACGGCACGCCTGCTCATTTCTCCCACTCCTTCCGTGCGCTGGCTTCCTCATACATGGCAAGGTAGCTTGCATAGCGCGTTTTGCTGATGGTTCCGGCCTCGACAGCCTCACGCACAGCACAACCGGTCTCACTGCGGTGGGAGCAGCCCGTAAAGCGGCACTGCCCGAAATAGGGTCCGAACTCCGGGAAGGTGTGCTGCAGATCATCCTTCGGGATGCGGCAGAACTTCTGCGCCTCCAGGCTGGCAAAGCCCGGTGTATCAGCCAGACGCCCTCCGCAAATCTCAAAAATTTCGACCTCGCGGGTCGTGTGCCGCCCGCGGCCCAGCTTTTGGCTGATCTGCCCGGTCTCGCGGTGCAGCGCGGGGGCCAGCGTGTTGAGCAGCGTCGATTTACCGACGCCGGAGTTGCCGCAGAAGGCGCAGAGATGCCCTTCAATATAGCCCTTGACCTCGTCAAGGCCCTCGCCGGTCTCATAGTTCAGCTGCACCAGCGGGATGCCGCTGCCCGCGTAGGCGGTGCGCAGCATATCGGCAGCGGCCAAATCAGATTTTGTCACAACAAGCACGGGCTGCACATCCTTGTAGATGGCAGCGGCGGCCAGCTGGTCCAGCACCAACGTACTGGGTACGGGCTGGGTCGTGCTGGTAACGATGAACAGAATATCCAGATTGGCAATCGGCGGACGAATAAAGACGTTTTTGCGCGGTAAAATCTCATCGATCATTGTGCCGTCGTCGGACAGGGTGACGTTGTCTCCCGCCACCGGCGTGATGCCGCGCTTGCGGAAGATGCCGCGCGCCTTGCACTCGACGATGCCGTCCGGCGTCTTTACATAGTAGAAGCCGCCGATGCCCTTTGTAATATACGCCATGACTTCCCCCACATCAGGCAATGGGGTTGCCCTGTGCGTCGCACCGCTGGCCGTTCTCATTCCACATGGTACCGTCGGTCAGCTGATGGATCTGGTGACTGCCGTCAGCACTCGGCCACCAGCTCTCCTGCACGGTGATGGTACCGTCCTCGTTTACAGTGGGTTCGACTGGTTCGGGAGTGGCGACGACCTCGGGCACGCCGGTGGACACCACGAGTGTGATGACGCTCGACTTACGGACCGTGGAACCGGCATCGGGGCTCTGGCTCAGTACCGTGCCCGCGGGCTGTTCGCTGGCCTGCTCGATTGTGCGGATGGACAGGTTCAGCCCCTTGACCTCATTGCGGGCTTCCTCAATGGTCTTGCCGGTCAGGCTCGGGACCTGGCTCTCCTTGCTGACCTCGGAGCGGCTGACGTACAGGATGACCGTGGAGTCACCCTCGACGGTCTCCCCGGCGGCGGGCTGGGTGTAGACAACAGCGCCGTTGGCCACGGAGTTGTCGGACATGGGCTTCTTGGTCACGCGCAGACCCATATCCTTCAGGGTCTGCTCGGCATCCTCGGCCACCATGTTCTTCGTCTCGGGGATCGTGACGTACTGGGTGCCCAGGCTGACGGTCAGCACGATGCGCTGCTTTTCCTTGACGGTACGCCCGGCCTTGGGGGTCTGGCGGATGATCGTGCCCGCGGGTTCACTGGAATACTCCTCCGGGAATTCGGCGCGCAGCAGGTTGTTGTAGTCGGTGGCGAGGAACTCGTCCTTTGTCATGCCCACAAAGCTGATGACCTGCACATCGGCACGGTTAGAGAACAGCAGGTTGCTGGAATTGGTGAAGATCAGATAGATCAGGATGGCAGCGCCGATGACAAACGCCACGGCCATGCCGAAGAAGATCGGCAGCAGGGAAAAGCCCTTGGATGCCTTTTTCTTCTTCTTTTGGGCAGATTTGCTGCGGCCCGGGTTCGAGGTGCCGACACGACGGGCGTCACCCGTGTGGATGCTGGTGGATTTCGGGCTGGGCTTTGTGTTGCTTACCACGCGGTTGATGTTCCTTTCCGGGTTGTCCTCGGCACTGCGGTACTCATACGCAAACTGGATGGACGGGTTGCGCTTGAATTCCTCGATAGCGGCCAGCATTTCCTGGGCGCTCTGGTAGCGCTTGTCGGGGTCCTTTTCCATGGCTTTCTCGGTAATCTGGCGCAGTCCTGCCGGGGTCTGGGGTGCGATTTCGGCCAGCGGCTTCGGCTTCTCCGAAATCTGCATGATGGCGATGGACACTGCACCGTCGCCGTCAAACGGCAGGCGGCCCGACAGCATCTCGTACAGCATAACGCCGACAGAGTAGATGTCGGTGCGGGCGTCGGTGCGCTCACCCTTGGCCTGCTCGGGGCTGATGTAGTGCACCGAGCCGATGGCCTTGTCGCTGACGGTCTGGCTCTGTGCGCGGGAGAAGCGTGCGATGCCGAAGTCCATCATCTTGATGGAGCCATCTGCCAGCAGCATAATGTTCTGCGGCTTGACGTCGCGGTGAATGATGCCCTTGGAGTGGGCGTGCTGCAGAGCACTCAAAATCTGGGTGGCAAAGTGCACGGTCTCCTTCCAGGTCAGGGCGCCGCCGCGCTGCTTGAGATATTCCTTTAAAGTGATGCCGTCCACATATTCCATGACGATGTATTGCAATTTGTCGGTGACAGAGACGTCATAGACCTTGACGATGTTGGGATGGCTCAGAATGGAGATTGCCTTCGACTCGTTCTTGAAGCGGCGGACCAGTTCCTCATTGTCCAGAAATTCGTCTTTTAGTACCTTGACGGCGATCTGGTTGCCCGTTTTTAAATCAGTGCCGCGGTAGACATTGGCCATGCCGCCGACACCCACGAGACTTTCAATTGAGTAGCGGCCATCCAGCCGTTTGCCGATCAGATTATCCATTGTTGACCTCCGTAGCTTCCACGCCCATGAGCAGGACCGTAATGTTATCCTGACCGCCCGCCTGCAGGGCGCGGTCTACCAAAATGCTGGTTGCATCAAAAAAAGGAACCTCGCGCAGTACCTGCGCAATGTCATCGTCCGCGACCATGTTCGTCAGGCCGTCGGTGCACAGCAGCAGGATGTCCCCCGCCTCGATTTCGCAGCGGTTGTACTCCGGCACAATGTTGGCCGAGACGCCGAGCGCGCGGGTGATGAGGTTCTTCTGCGGGTGGACGGCAGCCTGCTCCCGCGTGATCTGGCCGCTGTCGACGAGCTGCTGCACCATCGAGTGGTCGCGGGTGATCTGCCGCAGCCCGCCTGCGTGGAACAGGTAGGCGCGGGAATCCCCGGCGTGCACCACATGGGCCATGCCGCGGCTGGCATAAGCGCAGACGCCGGTGGTACCCATGCCCTGCATCTCGGGGTCAGAGGTGGACTTTTCATACACGGCGCGGTTCGTGATGTCGAACCCGCGCATGATGAAAGTCTTTTCCATGCCAGGCTGCAGGGCCTTCATGTGGCGGGCAAAATACTGCTGCATGGTGTCGGTAGCAATGCGCGCAGCAATGCGCCCGCCGTTGACACCGCCCATGCCGTCGCAGACGATGCCCCAGGCGGTGCCGCCTGCCAGCTGCTGCGCACAGTAATTGTCCTGGTTTTCCTGCCGGCAGCTGCCGATGTCCGTGATCGCGGCAATCTTCATTCGGGTTGGTTCCTTTCCGCTGCTCCGTTGCGGAGCAAGACTCATTTTCCCTGCGCGTCCTCGCGGCGCAGCTGGCCGCAGGCGGCGCTGATGTCGGTACCCAGACGGCGGCGTACCGTGGCGTTGACGCCCAGTGCCTCCAGCTCCTTCTGGAAGCGGTGCACATTGGCATCGTCGGTGGCAGAATAAGGGCTGCCGTCCACGGGGTTGATGGGAATCAGGTTGACGTGCGCGCCCATGCCCTTGATGAGGTTGGCGAGCTTCTGCGCCATCTCACTGCTGTCATTGACACCGCGCACCATCGAATACTCAAAGCTGATGCGGCGGCCCGTCTCCTTCTGGTAGCGGCGGCAGGCCGGGATCAGCTGCTCCAGCGGGAACGCATCGTTGACCGGCATCATGCCGGAACGGGTCTTATTGTCCGGCGCATGGAGCGAGACAGACAGTGTCAGCTGCAGATGGCGCTTCGCCAGCTCGTCGATCTTGGGCACAAGGCCGCAAGTCGACAGGCTGATGTTGCGCATACCGATGTTGACGCCCTCCGGGCAGGAGATGATCTCCAGAAAGTTCATCACATTATTAAAATTGTGCAGCGGCTCACCGATGCCCATCAAAACAATGTGGGAGACGCGCTCGCCGGTGTCCTTCTGTGCGGTGTAAATTTCCGCCGCAATCTCCCCTGCCGTCAGGTCGCGCACGCGGCCCGCCTGGGTGGAGGCGCAGAACCGGCAGCCCATCGCGCAGCCCACCTGGGTGGACACACAGACAGTATTGCCGTATTTGTAGCGCATGAGCACGGTCTCGATACAGTTGCCGTCGGCCAGCTGCAAAAGATACTTGACCGTACCGTCCCTGGACTGCTGGCGGCGGCGGATGACGGGGGCTGCAATCGTGCACTGCTCCTCCAGCTGGGCCAACAGCGCCTTGGGCTGGTCGGTCATCTGGGAAAACTCCGTCACAAGCTTCTGGTGCAGCCATTTAAAAATCTGCTTGGCGCGGAATTTTGGCTGACCCAGTCCCACGATGTAGGCCGTCAGCGCGTCCAGCGTCAGGTCGGAAATGCAGATTTTTTCGCCCATGCGGGGTCACCTCCTTTTATAAGAACGAGTTTACAGTCAGTTTCGTTCCAGGATGGCGGCAAAAAAACCGTCCGTCCCGGTTCTGTGGGGCAAAAACAGCGTGCCCAGCGGCGTGATGTCCGCCCCCGGCACCGCCGTCTTTGGCAGTACAACGTGAAAATCAGGATTGGCAGAGAGGAATTTCTCCACCTGGGCCTGATTCTCCTTATCATTCACTGTACAGGTAGAATACACCAAACGGCCATTTTCGGCAAGTGAATCTGCACCGTTTTGCAGGATTTTTTGCTGGGCAGCGAGCAGATTCTCTATCCCGTCCAAATCCTTGTAACGAATGTCCGGCTTTTTGGCGATAACGCCCAAACCCGAGCAGGGCACATCGCAGAGCACACGGTCAAACGTTGGCCAGTCGGAATTGTGCTGTGTGGCGTCATTTTCAACCGCTACGGCACAGGTGATGCCGCAGCGGTCAAACGCCTGCTGCAAAAGCGGCACGCGGGCGGGTACAAACTCGCCGCTGACAAGCTGGCCTTTGTCCTGCATGGCCTCGGCCAACGTCAGGCTTTTGCCGCCCGGCGCGGCGCAGAGATCGAGCACCTGCTGCTCCGGCTGTGCGTCAACGCAGAGCGCGGCAAACTGGCTGGCAAGCCCCTGCACATGGAAAAGCCCTTTTTTGAATGCCGCGCTCGCGGCGGGCGAACCGGCAAACTCCACGACCAGCGCCCCCGGCCAGGGGCCGGGCGTCACGGTATGGCCCTCCTGCTGCAAAAGCGCGGTCAGGTCGGTATCGTTCGTGCGCAGTGTGTTGACGCGGATCGTCGTCTTAGGCTTTTCGTAAAATGCGGCGGCCAGGGGGAACGCCTCCGCCCCGAACTGCGCATAGAAAAGCTCGGCCACCGGGCGGGACAGGCAGTAGTAGATCGAGAGCCGGTCCAGAGGGTCGGCAAAATCGGCCTCGGAGACATCGGTGGCAGCGGCGCGGCGCAGCACGGCGTTGACCATGCCTGCGGCACTGGATTTTCCCAGTGCCCGCGTCAGCTTGACCGATTCATTCACAGCGGCGGGCAGCGGTACATTCATGTACAGTGCCTGTGCCAGTCCCGCCCGCAGCACGGCGCGCACCGGCGCGTCCAGCTTGGCGACGGGCTTTTTCGTAAATTGATTTATACGATAGTCCAGTAGCGGCAGACGCTCGAGTGTTGTGTAAAAAATGCGCGCGGCAAAGGCGGCGTCGCGGCTATCCAGCGGCGGCGTGCACTTTTTCAGCTCGGCGTCCAGCACAAGGTTGGCGTAGCCTGCCTGCTCCTGATGGATCAGGGCCTTGACGGCGAGACGGCGCGGCGTCACAGGCTGTCCCCCGCTTTCAGGCGGCGGCCCGCGGCCCAGGCAGTGCCCGCCATCGGCTTGCCGCCCTCGGGCGTGACAGTCAGCAGCGCGACAGCGCCGTTTTCAGCGGCAATCGTCAGCGGCTTCAGGGCCAGCACGGTGCCGGGAGCTGCGTGCTGCAGGTTTTCGGCCAGGCGGCTTTCCAACACCTTGATGCGCTTGCCGTCCTGCGCGAACCACGCCACGGGCCACGGGTTCATGCCGCGCACCCAGTTGTGGATGTGGGCGGCATCCTGCGTAAAGTCGAACTGTGCCATGTCCTTCGTCAGCGGCGGGGCCATGGTGGCGGCAGCGTTATCCTGCTTGCGCGGGGTCAACTCCCCTGCCTCGATTTTTTCCAGCGCGGTGACCAGCGTTCCGGCACCCACGGCGCTGACGCGGTCAAACAATTCACCGCTCGTCTCCTCGGAGTCAATGGTGACCGGCTCCACCATCAGGATGTCGCCGGTGTCCAGCCCCTCGTCCAGCTGCATGATGGTCACGCCGGTGCCCTCGTCACCGTTGAGCACGGCCCACTGGATGGGCGCGGAGCCGCGGTATTTGGGCAGCAGCGAGACATGCAGATTGATACAGCCGTACTTCGCCACATGCAGAAGCTGCGGCGGGATGATGCAGCCGTAGGCCACAACGACGATGATGTCGGGCACCAACTCTTTGATAAGCTCATCGGACGAGCCGTCCCGCAGCGTGCGGGGCTGGTAGACCGAAAGACCGTGCTCAACAGCCAGCTGCTTGACCGGTGGTGCGGTCAGGATCTGCTTGCGGCCCACGGGCTTGTCGCGGCGGGTAAAGACACCGCAGACCTCGTGCCCGGCGTCCAGCAGGGCGGCCAGGCTTTCGGCAGCGATGTCAGGAGTTCCCATAAACAGGATGCGCATAAACTTTAGTCCTCGTTTTCCCCGGGGTAGTCGTCCTCATAGAAATGCTCGGCCAGGTCCATGATGGTGATGCCGTCCAGATGGTTGTTCTCATGCTGGATGCAGCGGGCGAGCATGTCATCGGCCTCCAGTTCAAACCACTCGCCGTGGCGGTCCTGTGCCTTGACCTTGACGTGCTTCGAGCGCTTGATCGCGCCGTTATGTCCCGGGAAGGACAGGCAGCCCTCATACAGCTCGACCTGCTCGTCGCTCAGCTCGAGGATCTCGGGGTTGATGAACTCAATGAACTTGTACTCGTAGTTCGCGGGAACCTCCTCGGGCAGGTCGCGGTCATCCAGGCAGATGAACAGGCGGCGCATCATGCCCACCTGCGGGCCGGCCAGACCTAGGCCGTTCGCGGCCAGCAAGGTCTCCTTCATATCGTCAAGCAGAGTGCCCAGACGATCATCAAACTTGGTAACGGGGCGGCAGACTTTCTTCAGGATCGGGTCGCCGTCCTGCACAATGGTACGCAGTGCCATAAAAATAACCTCCAAATGTTATAAATCACCATCAGAATTGAAATCAAGGATCACGGACGCCTTCTGCGGCAGCTTTTCGGCATCGTAGGCGTCCAGTGTCTCGTGCAAAAGCGCGCGGAACGCCGCGTCATTGCGGCATTTCAGCGTCAGCTTGTAGCGAAATTTGTTGTTGAGCATCGTAATGTTCATCGGCGCGGGGCCTAAAATGCGCAACGGGATATTGGGCTTTTGTGCGGCGTGCTGACCCAGCAGTGCGCCAAACCGCTGAGCTGCGATGAACACGGCCCCTTCCTGGTCACCGATGAAGCCGACGACCACGAACGAGCAGAACGGCGGGTACAGACTGAACCGGCGGAAAGTGATTTCTTCCCGGTAGAAGCCCTTGTAGTCCTGCGCGGCGGCCAGCTGCAAAACGGGGTGGTCAGGCACGGATGTCTGGATCAGCGCCCGCCCGGGCAGTGCGGCGCGCCCGCCGCGGCCCACGACCTGGGTGATAAGGCTGAACACGCTCTCGTATGCGCGGAAGCCCTGCCCGAACAGCAGCGAGTCAATGCCTAAAACGCCGACGAGCGTGACCTTTTCAAAGTCAAGGCCCTTGGCGACCATCTGGGTTCCCAGCAGAATATCATATTCGTGCCGCGCAAACTGTGCAAGCATCGTCTCGTGCGCGTCCTTGCGGGAGGTGGAATCCTGATCCATCCGCAGGATGCGCGCACTGGGCAGCAGCTCGGCCAGCTCCTCCTCCACCCGCTGGGTGCCGAAGCCGCTGTAGCTGATTTTGCCGCCGCACTCGGGGCAGGTCTGCGGCAGCGGGTGTACCGTGTGGCCGCAGTGGTGGCACAACAGTGCCTGCTGCGGCTTGTGATAGACGAGCGGCACGCTGCAATTCGGACATTTCAGCACATGGCCGCAGGTGGTGCACATGCCGATGGTTCGGTAGCCGCGGCGGTTGAGCAGCAGAATGCTCTGCTCGCCGTTGTCGAGGTTTTCCTGCAGTTCCCGCGCCAGCCGCACGCTGACCTCGCGCGGGTTGCCTGCGGCCAGCTCAGCGCGCATGTCGATGAAATCGACGCTGGGCAGAGGCCGCCCGCCGTAGCGGTGGGTCAGTTGTACCAGCTGCAGCTTGCCGCTCTCGGCGGCGTGGTAGGTCTCGGTCAGTGGTGTGGCCGAGGCAAACAGCAGCAGGGCGTTTTCCATGACAGCGCGCTTTTTGGCAACATCGTGGGCGTCAAAGCGCGGGGCGGACTCGCTCTGGTAGGTGTGCTCCTGTTCCTCATCCATGATGATAAGGCCAAGGTTTTGCAGCGGTGCAAACACTGCACTGCGCGTACCTACGACAATATCGGCGTTTCCCTGCTGGATCATCCGCCACTGCAAAAGTCGCTCGGTATTGTTGAGCGCCGAATGCTGCACGGCCAGACGGCTGCCGAAGGTGGACTTGAGCCGCCGTATCATCTGCGGTGTCAGGCTGATCTCCGGTACCAGGACCAGTGCGCGGCGTCCCAGCTCCAGCGTGCGCTGGATAAGCCGCAGAAACACAATGGTCTTGCCACTGCCGGTTACGCCGTGCAGCAGTGCCGCGTGGGGTCTGGCATCCTCCAGATTCGGCAGCAGATCGTTAAAAACCTGCTGCTGTTCAGGGGACAGTTCCAGCGGCTGCGGGTCAAACGGGATGGCCGCAAACAGGTCGATGGCCTTGTCCTGCTCGGCGGCGGTCAGCACGCCTTTTTTGACAAGGCCGTCCAGCGTTGCCCGGGAAATACCGACCTCGTCGAGTTGCCGCGCGGTCAGCGGACCGTCTTGCAGGGCGGCGACAGCGGCCAGTTGGCGCGGGCCGGGCTTTGGCTTTTCCGGCAGCGCCCCCGCCAGCGTGTACAGGCGCTCCGTAGAACGGGTCAGGCGGCCTTGCATGACGTGCCTGCCGTCCACGACAGCGGGTCGGTACTGTGCGCCATACGGGATGACTGCCTTGACGGCCTCGAACCAGGTGCAGAAGGTGCGCTCTTTTAAAAAGCGCACAAGCTCCAGAAGGTCCGGCGTCAGGCGGGCATCCTCGGGGGCGGCATCGTAGAGCGTTTTCAGCCCCTTGGGGGCGTCGCTCTCGTCCACCTCCCCGACAGCCAGCACAACGGCCATCCGGGCCTTGCTGCCCCGGCCAAACGGCACCAGCACCATGCTGCCGGGAAAGACCCTCCCGGCCAGCTCCGCGGGGATGCGGTAGGAGTACAGCTTGTCAAAGTGGATGTTCGCGTCGTTGACGGCAGCCTGGGCCAGCAGCAGGCTCATTCGTCGCTGCCGTGCTGCAGCTTGAACTGGATGATGGAATAAATGCTCTCGGCGCAGGAGTCGACCTCAATGTTGACGACATGCTCATCGTAGTTGACGGAGTTTGCAATCTCTGCCTCGGCACGCTTCAGGCGGCGCTGGATGGTCTCCTCATCTTCGGTGCCGCGGCAGCGCAGACGGCGCTCGAGCTCCTGCATGTCCGGGGGCAGCACAAAAATGGTCGTTGCACCGGGGTACATCTTCTTGATGTTGCCTGCGCCCTCGACCTCGATGACGAGGATGACCGGGATGCCCAGCTTCATGCGGCCCTCGATCTCGCTGCGCAGCGTGCCGTAGTAGTTCTCGCAGTATTTTGTGTGCTCGACGATCTGGTCATGTGCCAGATGATCCTCAAAATCAGCTACAGACATGAAGTGGTAGTTGATGCCGTCCTTTTCACCCTCACGCGGGGAGCGGGTCGTGGCGGAGACGGTGTGCTGAATTTCAGGATGCTTTTTCAGCAGAGCGGCAACAACGGTATCCTTGCCGGTGCCGGAAGGGCCGGAGACAACAAACAGATATTTTTCACCTTTCATCGTTACTTCCTCTTTTCTTCAGTTTCTTCGTTGGCACGCCCGGTCAGGCTTTCCAGCGGGATGCCGGACAAAATCACATGGTCAGAGTCCATGATGAGCACGGCCTGGGTGCGCCGCCCGTAGCTGGCATCGATCAGTGCGCCCTTCTCGCGGGCATCCTGCACCAGACGCTTGATAGGCGCAGAATCCGGGCTGACGATGCCGATGATGCGGTCGGCATTGACCATGTTGCCAAAGCCAATGTTCAGCAGCTTCATGGCGAACCTCCGTTACTCGATGTTCTGAATCTGCTCGCGAATTTTTTCGATTTCGGATTTCAGCTCGACGACCAGCCGCGTGATGGCTACGTCCTGGCACTTGGAGCCAATCGTGTTGGACTCGCGGTTCAACTCCTGCGTCAAAAAGTCGAGCTTGCGGCCAATCGGCTCGTCCAGCTCGAGGATCTCGCGGTACTGCGCCACATGGCTGTGCAGACGGACGGTTTCCTCGTCGATGGCGGTCTTGTCCGCAAAAATCGCAGCCTCGGTCACAAGGCGTCCCTCGTCGATGCTGCGATCCCCCAGCAGCTCCTGCAGGCGGGCGTAGAGCTTATCGCTGTAGGCCTGCACGCGGCCCGCGCTGTTCTCCTCGATTTTGGCGACGAGCGTTTCAATCGTGGTCAGGCGGCCTGCAACATCGGCCTTCATCTTCTCGCCTTCGACGGCGCGCATTGCGACAAAGGCGTCCACGGCCTGCTCGGCCACTGTCCTGACGTCCTCCCACAGCTCGTCCTCATTCGTCGGGGCGGCAGTCTGGGTCAGCACGTCCGGAAAGCGGGACAGCATCCCGACGGAGACGTCGTTTTTCAGATCCATCCGCTCGGCCATCGCATTCAGTGCGGCGCGGTAGCCCTCGGCCAGCTGCCAGTTGACGGTGACGACGGTATCCGCCGCCGTGACGGTCTGGATGGAAAGGCTCAGCTCTACCTTGCCGCGGCTGACCTTGGAGGCGACGAGCTTTTTCAGCTTGTCCTCCAGAAATGCGCAGGAGCGCGGCAGGCGCGAGGAGTACTCAAAAAAGCGCGCGTTGACGCTGCGAAGTTCAACCTTGATGTCACGGCCATGCAGCAGCGCACCGGCACGGCCATATCCTGTCATGCTCAAAACCATAACCTACACCTCATAAACACATATATTTTATATTTTACTATTTTTGGGCGCAAGATGCAAGGCTGACGCCGGGATTTTGCAATATTTCACGCAGTTTTTGTGGCGCGGTAAACAAAAACCGCCCCCGCGGCAGAGCGGGAGCGGCAATTCTTTTACTTAGACGGGGTGAGACTTGTTTTCGTAGTCGGCGTGCAGAGCATCGACGCCCTGCAGACGGGCGTTGCGCTTCTCAAAGAACTTGGGCGCGACCTGCGGGAACATGGCGTAGGTCAGAACGTCCTCCTCCTGGATGGCGTACTTGGAGGCCTCGGCCTTCAGCTTCTCCATCTCGGGCTCAAGGGTGTCGGCAAAGCGGCAGGTGATCGGCTGCTCGCCCTTCAGGATGAAGTCACTGAACTCCTTCTTAATGGGCGCGGGGGTCTTGCCGTAATCGCCGTGGACCAGGCCCTTGAACTCCTTGGTGACCATCTTGTAGCGCTCACCCATGATGACGTTAAAGACGGCCTGGGTACCAACGATCTGGCTGGTCGGGGTGACCAGCGGCGGATAACCGGCATCCTCACGGACGCGGGGAATCTCCTCCAGAACGTCCTGGAGCTTGTCCTCCTTACCGGCGTCCTTCAGCTGCTTGAGCATGTTGGAGAACATGCCGCCCGGAACCTGATACAGCAGGGTGTTGGCATCAACGCCCAAAGACTTCTGGTTGATCTGGCCGTTGGCGATGTACTTCTCACGCAGCTTGTTGAAGTAAGCGCGGACGACATTCAGCTGGTTCAGATCCAGACCGGTGTCGTAGTCGGTGCCCTGCAGGGCGGCGACCAGGCTTTCGGTGGGCATGTGAGAAGTGCCCAGAGCCAGAGGGCTCATAGCGGTATCGACGATGTCGGCACCAGCCTCGATGCCCTTCAGGATGGACATGGAAGCCAGACCTGCGGTGTAGTGGCTGTGGATGTCAACAGGGATGCTGACGGTCTCCTTCAGCTTCTTCACCAGATCGTAGCAGGTATAGGGGGTCAGCAGACCGGCCATATCCTTGATGCAGATGGAGTTTGCGCCCATCTCCTCCAGGGTCTTGGCGTAGGCTGCAAAGTACTCGTTGTTGTGCACGGGGCTGAGGGTGTAGCTGATGCAGCCCTGCACATGAGCGCCTTCCTTGTTGGCTGCCTTGATGGCAGTCTGCAGGTTGCGGGGATCGTTCAGTGCGTCGAAGATGCGGATGACATCAATGCCATTTGCCACGGACTTCTGCACAAAATACTCCACGGCATCATCTGCGTAGGGGCGGTAGCCCAGCATGTTCTGGCCGCGGAACAGCATCTGCAGCTTCTGGTGGGGCAGTTCCTTGCGCAGGATGCGCAGACGCTCCCAGGGGTCCTCGTCCAGGAAGCGGATGCAGGAGTCGAACGTAGCGCCGCCCCAGCACTCAACGGAGAAATACGGGATCTTGTCCATTTCGGGCAGGATGGGGCGCATCTCGTCCATGGTCATACGGGTGGCCAGCAGAGACTGATGGGCGTCACGCAGGACGACCTCAGTAATCTTAATGGGTTTCTTAGCCAATGTGATTCACCCGGCCTTTCTATTAGTTCATGGTGATGAGCAGGTCGCCGGAGTTGACAACGTCGCCCTTGCGCACATTGACGCTGGCAATGGTGCCGTCCTGCGGAGCACTGATCTCGTTCTCCATCTTCATGGCCTCGAGGATCAGCAGGGTGTCGCCAGCCTTGACGGAGTCACCGGCCTTGACCTTGACATCCAGGATATTGCCGGGCATGGGAGCGGTGACGGAGACGGCACCGGCGGCACCGGCAGGAGCGGCAGCAGGTGCAGGAGCAGCGGCGGGAGCCGGAGCGGCTGCAGGGGCAGCAACAGGAGCAGCAGCGGCAGCGGGAGCGCCGGTGCCTTCCTCAACGGTGACATTATAAGCAACGCCGTTAACGGTAACGATCAGGTTTTTCATGGAAAAGTCCTCCCTATTTCAAGGTTGATGATTACAGCGTGATATTGCCGTGCTTCTTAGCCAGGCGTACAGTGCGCTTGCTGGCCAACATATCCAGAGCCTGAGCGACAGCGCCGCGGGCGGTGGCAGCATCGGCAATGGCGTCAGCAGCACAGTTGGCCACAGCGGCATTGGCGCTGCAGACCTCCTTGGCGTAGGCGGCAGCCTTGGCCTTGGTGGCGTTGACGATGTTATCGGAAGCGAAGATCTCGTCCTTGTACAGAACGGTGACAGCGGCCTCGGGAGCCAGCGGGGCTACGGTGCAGCCCTGCACGGCAACACGCCAGTCGGCGCAGGCGGCAAAGACCGTGTAGGCAGGGCCGACGGCCTCACCGGCCAGTACGGCGACCTTGACGGTGGTAGCCTCGGCGTAGACACCGGCCATACGGGCAGCCTGACGGATGCCGCCAGCCTGATCGTCGCCCTCGCTCTTGCCGAAGCCCTCGGTGTTGACGACGGTCACAACGGGGATGCTATAGGCATCGCACAGACGAACGAAGCGGGCAGCCTTGGCAGTGCACTTGTGGCACAGAGCGGCCTTCTCGGTGGCCAGGATACCAACGGCGCTGCCGTTGATGGTAGCCAGCGCGGTGACGATGTTCTTGCCGTAGCCTGCGTACAGCTCCACAGTGCTGCCCTCATCGGCCAGAGCGGCGATGGCGTCAGCCGCGGAGTACTTGACGAGGTCAAGAGCCTTGGAGGGAGCGGCAAAGTCGAACAGCGCAGGACCGGCCAGATTGTTGGCGGGCAGCAGGGCGACGATGGAGGCAGCCTGCTTGGCGGCGGCAACGGCGTCCGCAGCGGTAACGGCGGCTACACCGGCCTTGGCGGCAAACGCGGCAGAGCCGGCGTTTGCAACCTTGTCCTCAGCGTTGAACGGAGCGTTCAGGAACAGCTCGGCATCCTCTGCCATGACACAGACGTCCGCGGCAGCGGCGTTGATGGCGTTGGTACCGGCGCAGGTACCGGTGACAACGGCGACCTGAGGCACAACGCCGGAAACGCGCGCAATCTCTGCGGTCAGGCGGGCGTTGGCGTTGAGCAAATCAAGACCGCCCTCAAGCTTGGCACCCGTGGAATCATAGAACGTAACAACCGGTGCGCCGGTCTCGGCGGCCATCTCCAGCACGCGGATATTCTTTTCAATATCCTGCACGCCGACGGGAGAACCGTCCTCAAACACGACGTAGGCGTTCTGGCCGTTTGCACAGCCGTAAGCAGCACTCACTGCGCCGTCGGTAAACAGCGGCGAGTAGGTGCCGTCATCAAAAAATGCTGCAAGGATCTCTGCCTTGCCGGGCTTATTTGCTGCCATACAGTTTCCTCCTATGGTAAAGCTGACTGTTTTTTATAAAAATACTTTACAAAAAATCCGCCATTTAATTAAATTATACTACGTTCGCGACGTTTCCACAAGTGGAATATTGCACATTTTTCAGAATTTTCTGCAATTTTAGTCGGAATTTGTGCGCTTTTTAAGGGGGCCGGGTCTGCGGGCCGGGCTGGCAGCACGGCTCTCCCCTTTGCCGACAGATTTCATGGCTGCGTTGCGCAGGGCATTGATCTCGCTCTTTTTCAGCTCACGGTACTCGCCGGGCTGCAGCATACCGAGCTTGACGGGACCCTCGGCGCTGCGGCGCAGGCGCACGACCTGCAGGCCGACAGCGGAGCACATGCGGCGGATCTGGCGGTTGCGGCCCTCGTGCAGGGTGATCTCCAGCACACTGCGGCCCGGCTCATCGACCACGACGTGGATGACGCAGGGCTTGGTCTTGACGCCGTCATCCAGCACAACGCCGGACGACATCTCGATGATCTGCTGCTCAGTGGCGCGGGGATTGACCGTGACGCGGTACAGCTTGCCGACACCGCCGGACGGGTGGGTCAGCATATTGATGAATGCGCCGTCATCGGTCATGAGCAGCAGCCCCTCGCTGTCCTTGTCCAGGCGGCCCACTGGGCGCAGCATGGCGGGCACATCGGAAACAAGATCCATGACGGTCTTGCGGCCACGGTCGTCAGAGCGGGTCGTCAGATAGCCGCGTGGCTTGTGCAGCATGATATAGGTGTACTGGCGCTTGCGCACGATGCGCTGTGTCTGCCCGTCGATCATGACCTTGTCATAGTCGGGGTCCATCTTGTCGCCCAGGGTGACCGGGTGGCCGTTGACCTTGACCTTGCCCGCAGCGATCAGGCGCTCAGCCTCGCGGCGGGAGCAGATGCCCTGGTCGGCCAGTACCTTTTGAATACGTTGTTCTGCCATTAAAATTTATACTCCTTATTCGGCGGGTGTGTCAGCACCCGGCTTTTCTTTCTTGATGAGCGCAGCGACCTTGTCTACCAGCTCCGGCAGCGAGGCTATAACGTTGTCAACGGCGGAGACCTTCTCCACCAGCTGGACAGTGCGCACATTGCCGTTGGAAACGACGAGGAATGCCACCGGCGTGACCGAGACGCCTGCGCCGCTGCCGCCGCCGAACATCTGCTTGTTGGAGCTGGGGCCGACGTCGGAGCCGCCGGACACAAACCCGAAGGTGACGCGGGAGACCGGGATGATGGTGGTGTCATCCACATGGATCGGGTCACCGATGATGGTCTCGGCGTTGACCATGTCGCGGATTTTCTCGATGGTGACGCCCATCAGACCTTGAATAGGATGTTCAGCCATTGTAAGTTCCTCCTTTTATCGAAAAAAGAAATCGTTTATGCTTTTGCAGCGGGCTGCAGCTGCGGGTCCTTCCACAGACGGTGCAGCAGCCGGATGACGAGCCAGAGCAGCACGGCGGCGCAGGACGTCAGACGGAACGAGACGATACGCTCCCCTGCGCGCTCACCGGTGAAATCCGGCTCGAGCCAGAGGCGGTCACTCTGTACGCGGATGTACTGCTGGACCAGAGCCAGCAGATTGTTGGCAAGCGCCATTTCGGCGCCGAACAGCTCGGCGGTGGCGCTGGCCTCGTCGGCGGTCACGGTCCAGAAGATGTCCAGCCCGGACACCCGCACCGAACGCAGCAGGTGGCGCCCCAGCCAGCCTGTGTGGCCCAGCATGCACCGGACAAATGCTATCGGGTCATTGGACAGCAGCTGCATAGCGGCGTCGATGCGCGCCGAGATGCCGAACGGCAGACTGCCCTTTTTCGCGCTGCCCTCAGCATCGGCGCTTTCAGTGGGGACACTGTCAGCAGGCTTCGGCGCTTCGGGCTTTCCCTGCGCCGCGGGCTGCCGGGCAACGGTCTGTGCGGGCTTTGCGGCGGGCTTGTCCGGCTTGACCTCCATGGTGACGGACGCCTGTTCGCCGTCCGCCGTCTTGCGCACGGTATGCCCGGGCGGTGCGGCGGAGGCGGGCTTTTTCAGTGCTTCCGGCTGGCCCTTGCGCGGCCAGAGCGTGAAGTGCAGCGGTCCGTAGCAGGCCGTGGCCCGCACGCTGCCCGGGCGGTACGCAAACCGAACGCCCAGCGGTATCAGCAGGGCGACGAGCAGCAGCAAGAGCACCGCCAGCAGCACCCAGCCGATCAGTCGGAGAAGGAACAACAGAATGGCCATAAGCAATCACTTCCATTCCAGCTGACCGTCGTCGCCTTCCGTCTCCTCCGGCTCGGCGCTCTCGGCAGCCTCGCCGTGAAGCGGCGGCAGGTCGGCCAGACTGCCGAGGCCAAAGACGCGCAGAAATGTGTCCGTGACCTGGAAGGCTACCGGCTTGCCGGGCAGGTCCAGGCGGCCCGCCTCCTCGATCAGTCCCTTGTCCAACAGCTTGGTGACGGTGGACGACGAGTCAACGCCGCGGACCTGCTCGATAAAGCTGCGGGAGACGGGCTGATTGTAGGCGATGACGGCCAGTACCTCCAGTGCGGCGGGCGAAAGCGGCGCGTTGCGGCGGGTGTCCAGAATGCGCTTGACCATCTCGCCGTAGTACGGGCGGGTCGTCATCTGCCAGCGGTCAGGCTCGAAGTACAGGATGACCATGCCGCTCTCCTGCTCGTCGTAGCGCTTTTGCAGCTTTTGCAAAAGCGTGGTGACCTCGTCGGCGTCCAGCCGCAGGGCGTCGGCCAGGCGGGCGGTCTCCACAGGCTCGGCGTGGGCAAACAGCATGGCTTCAAGAGAGCCGAGCTCCTGTCGTTCTGTCATGGCGTTTTGTCCTTTCTTCTGCGGTGTGTGCGGTCCAGCTGCAAGGTGCCGCTGTCGTCGACCTTGACGCGTCCAGCGCGGATGAGCTCGAGCAGCGCCAGGAAGGTCGCTACGTTTGTGCTGCGGCTTTCCTCGTGGCTGAACAGCTGGCCCATTTTTTGCAGGCTGCCCTTGAGCAAGCCGCGCAGCATGTGGGAGACGCGGCTGGCGACGGAGACAAACGGCGCGGTGACGAGCGGCTCAAACTTTTCCTGCGTGGGCTTTTTCTTGCGGGTGCTGCGGCCCATCAGATTGAACCACGCCTGCACGAGCCAGTTCGGGTCATGGCGGCGGGTGTATTCGGCAGCGCCGACCAGCGGCATCGGCTCACGGGCCACGGTGTACAGGTCACGGGCACGGTTGCCCAGCTGGGCGGCCACCTCCTTGCAGGCGCTGTACTCGATCAAACGCCCGGTTAGCTCGGCCTTCATGCGCTCGGCCTCGGGGCTGCGCGGCAGCAGCAGGGCGCTTTTCATCTGCACCAAATGCGCCGCCATGTCGATGAACTCGCTGGAAATCTCCATCCGGTCCTGCTGCATCTCCCGGATGGCAGCGGTGTACTGCTCGATCAGCTCCATGATGTTGACATCATAGAGGTTCATTTTATTTTTGCCCACCAGGTACAGCAGCAAATCCAGCGGGCCCTCAAAATCTTCTATTTTAAATGTCAGAACTTCCGGCAAAAACTCAATACCCCCAAAGCAGCTCCACAAAGCCTGTCAGGTGCAGCATCAGCCGCCACATACCGTTGACGAGCCAAGACAGCGGCGCGTCCAGCAGACCCAAAAACACCAGTGCCAGCACGGCCAGCATAATATATCGCTCATATTTCATCGCCCTGAAATAGAGCCGCTGCGGCAAAAACAAGAGCGCAATGCGGCTGCCGTCAAACGGCGGCACCGGCAGCAGATTGAAAACCGCCAGGCTCAGATTCATGGCTACCATATAATATAGGAACATCGTTAGCACGGGCACGGCGTCCCCTAGCCCGCTGTACCAGCACAGCTTGTACAGGATCATCGACACCCACGCCAGCAGCAGATTGCTGGCAGGCCCTGCGGCAGCGGACAGCGCCATGCCGACCTTGGGGTTCTTATAGTTGTACGGGTTGATCGAGACGGGCTTGGCCCAGCCGACGCCTCCCACCAGCATGCACAGGGCACCCAGCGGGTCAAAGTGGCGCAGCGGATTCATCGAGAGACGCCCGGCGCGCACGGCAGTGTCATCACCCAGCAGGTGGCTGGCCAGCGCGTGGGCCGACTCGTGAAACGGGATGGTGATGAGCACGACAACAGCGCGCAGCAGATACTGCACGATCACCGCGGGAGACAACAATCCGTTCAAAAGGTAACACCACCCCATTAAAAGCTTAGTCTATTATATCGTAGAAATGGCGGCAAGACAAGCCCTGTAGGCACCGAAAACACAATATTTAGCGCCTGAATCAAACAAAAACGCAAAATTATGAAAAAAATCAAAATTTTTTCTGTCAAAACACTTGCATTTTCGCGCAGTATACGCTATACTATTAAAGCTATTGAAAAGGAGGTGCAAGCAATTATGGCCAAATGTTCTTGCTGTGGCAAGGGTGTCACGTTCGGTATCAAGGTTTCTCACTCTCATCGTCGGAGCAACCGTACCTGGAACCCCAATGTCAAGCGCGTGAAGGCGATCGTGGACGGTTCCCCGAAGTATATCTACGCCTGCACCCGCTGCCTGCGCTCTGGTAAAGTTACCCGCGCGGTCTGATTGGAAGGAAAAAATGCCGGTCACATCGTGTGACCGGCTTTTTCTCTTTTATGCTTGCTTTTTAGGAGGTGGGTCTATGCTCCCCCGTGACCCTGTAATGCTGTTGAGCTATGTAAACACCCAACTGCGGGACCGCGACGCCAGTTTGGACGCGCTGTGTGACCGTGAGGAGACTGACCGTGACGCGCTGTGTGCGGCCCTGCGCGAGATCGGCTATGAGTATGACGCTGCACAGAATCGCTTTGTGTGACGCCGGTTCGAGTGAAGTTTGAGAGAGGAAGTTGAAGTACCCGATGAATTTTATCTTTGTCAGCCCGCATTTTCCCAAGACCTACTGGAATTTCTGTGACCGTCTGCACCGCAACGGCGTCAATGTGCTGGGCATCGGGGATGCTCCGTTTGACGAGATTCCCTGGGAATTAAAGCAGTGCTTGACTGAGTATTACCGCGTGAATGATCTTGGCAATTACGACGAGATGCTCCGCGCTGTCGCGTACTTTACCTTCCACTATGGCAAGATCGACTGGATCGAGTCCAACAACGAGTATTGGCTGGAGATGGACGCCCAGCTGCGCACGGATTTCAACATCAATACCGGTGCGAAGAATGACTTCATCGAGCGCATCAAGTACAAGAGCAAAATGAAGGAAAGCTACATCGCCGCGGGTGTACCGGTGGCGCGCCACCATATTGTCAGCACACTGGCCGAGGCGCGCGCCTTTATCAAGGAGGTCGGCTATCCGGTCATCGTCAAGCCGGATAACGGCTGCGGTGCCGAGGCGACCTACAAGCTGCGCAATTTCACCGAGCTGAAAGAATTCTACGCCGAGCCGCATAACGTCCGGTACATTATGGAGGAGTACATCAACGGCACCATCGTCAGCTTTGACGGTGTGGCCGACAGCCATTGCGTGCCGCTGTTCTACACCTCCAACGTGTTCCCCACCCCGATGCTGGACATCGTCAGTCAGAAAGGCGACCTCTCCTACTGGACGCAGAAGTCCGTGCCCGCTGCGCTGAAGGATGTGGGCTTCCGCACCATCAAGGCGTTCGGCGCAAAGAGCCGCTTCTTCCACTGCGAGTTCTTCCGGTTGAATGAGGACAAGCCGGGTCTTGGCAAAAAGGGCGACTACGTTGCGCTGGAGGTCAACATGCGCCCCGCAGGCGGCTACACGCCCGATATGATCAACTATGCGAACTCGGTGGACTGCTACCAGATCTGGGCGGACATGGTCTGCTACGACGAGGTACGCAACGCCGAACTGGACGGCCCGAAGTATTTCTGCGTCTACGCAGGCCGCCGCGACTGCCATGAGTACAAGCACACCCATGCGCAAATCATGGCCAAGTACGGCTCCCGTATGCGGATGTGTGAGCGCATTCCCCAGGCGCTGCGCCTGGACATGGGCGACTGGATGTACACGGCCGTTGTGCGCTCCACCGCGGAGCGCGATGCGTTTATTCGGTACGTGCAGGAGCAGGCGTAACGAAAAGCCTTCCCCCTTGGGGGAAGGTGGCCCGAAGGGCCGGATGAGGGGCGAAGCGTCCGTGGCTGCCCGTGAACGAGAGGCCGTGGCAGGGCTCCCCCCCTCATCAGTCGCCTTCGGCGACAGCTTCCCCCTTGGGGGAAGCCTCTTACTTATATAAAACAGGAGCCTGACCGGCTGTGGTCAGGCTCCTGTTGGTTTATTTCAGCTTCACGCTCTTGTGGTATACGACCAGTGAAATGCCCGCCGTGATGACCTCGGTCACCCAGAAGGCGTTCCAGATGCCGTCGGCACCCAGCAGGCGGCAGAACAGCCAGGCCAGCGGCATGATGACAACGATGTAACGGCACAGCGAGATGACCAGTGACTGCACGCCCATGCCGAGACCCTCCAGCGAGCCGGAGGCGACGACCGAAATCGTCGAGACGATGAAGCCGACGCAGATGATGCGCAGGGCCGACGTGCCGATGGCGATGGTCTCGGCGTTCGAGCTGAAAAGCCCGATCAGCTGACCGGACAGCGCCAGACAGAGCACCGTGCCCGCGGCCATGATAGCGGCGCACATGCCCATGGACGTGCGGTAGAGCTTTTTGACGCGGTCATACTCCCCCGCGCCGTAGTTGTAGCCGATGATGGGGCGCAGACCCTGCACAATACCGTTGGCGGGCAGGTACAGGAAGGTCTGCAATTTATAGTAGATACCCAGCACGACGACATAGCTTTGAGAGTAGACGGCCAGCAGCGAGTTCAGAAAGGTGATGAGCACCGAGGGCAGCGCCAGATTCAGGATGGCAGGTACGCCGATGGAATAGAGCTGCAGGGCCATTTTGGCGTCCGGCTTCAGGCAGCCGGAGCGCAGCCTGACCGGGATAGGGCTGACGAAGTAGACGATCAGATAGAAGATGACGGGGACCATCTGGCCGATGCCGGTAGCCAGCGCCGCACCGGCAATGCCCATTTTGGGGAATGGGCCGATGCCGAAAATCAGCAGCGGGTCCAGAATGATGTTGCAGACCGAGCCGCCCATCAGGCCGATCATCGTAATGTTCATCCGGCCCACCGCCTGAAAGATCTTCTCAAACGCCATGGCGGCCATGATGACGACGGCAAACATAAAGGCAACGCGGGAGTAGGTCACGCCCATGGCAATGACGGTCTCGTCGCTGGTGAAGGAGCGCAGGAACTGCGGCATGATGGCGGTGCAGACGATGGAAATCACGACGCCGTGGATCAGCGAAAGCACCATGCCGTGGGTGGCGGCCATGTCAGCCTTTTCTTTGTTGCCTGCCCCGAGATGCAGCGAGATCAGTGCGGCAATGCCGATGCTGAAGCCGATGGCAATCGCGTTGATGAGGTTCTGCACCGGGTAGACGAGGGACAGCGCAGTCATGGCTTCCTCACTGATGCGGGCGACAAAGAGGCTGTCCACGATGTTGTACAGTGCATTGACCAGCATCGAGACGACCATAGGCAGGGCCATTGAGGTCAGCAGCGGAAGAATCGGCTTTTCTTTCATGAAGGTATCGTTCATGGGCTCCTCCTTTTGACACAACAAAAACCACACAACGCTTTCCCGGAAAGAAAGCGCTGTGTGGCGAAAAGTAGTATCAGAACTGTAAAAATCCACACCTTATTTTAGGTGCCTCTATTATACAAACCGGCGCGGAATTTGTCAAGCCGCTTGCAACAGCTGCGCAAAAACGGTACAATAAAGACAAAAATCGTATTGCGAGGGAAAAGACATGAAAAAGCTATTGGTCTCCGGCGCAGGCGGCTTTGTGGGGGCACGCATCATGACCCAGCTGGCGGGACGGTACGAGCTGTGCGCCTTCCCCAAAGGAATGCTGGCCGCAGCGGATGAGCAGACCGTGGCCGACTGGGTGCGGCGCGAGCAGCCGGACGTGATCGTACACACGGCGGCGCTCTCCGACACGGGCTACAGCGAAAAGCACCCGGACGAGTCCTACCGCGCCAACGTTCTGCTGCCGTGCTGGATGGCGGCTGCAGCGCAAAAAAGCGGCGCAAAGCTGATTGCGTTCAGCTCTGACCAGGTCTACACGGGCCTTACTGAGCACGGGCCGTTTGACGAGGATACACCGCTCTCCCCCGCCAACGTCTATGGCCGCCACAAGCAGGAGATGGAGCAGCGCGTGCTGGATATTTTGCCCGATGCCGTGCTGCTGCGGGCGGCCTGGATGTACGACCTGCCCGGGTACGGCCTGCCAATCCGCGGTAACTTCCTGCTGAACCTGCTGACCGCTGCTATGCGGCAGGAGACGCTGCGGTTTTCGATGCGGGACTACCGCGGCATCACCTATGTGCGGGAGGCCGTGGAGCGGCTGACCCAGGCCATGGAACTGCCGGGCGGTGTGTACAACTTTGGCAGCGAGAACGACTGCGACATGGTCACGACGGCCCGGCGCGCCTGTGCGCTGCTGGACATCCACCCCGTCGTAGAGGCGGCAGACTGGTCGCGCAGCCTGCTGATGGACGGCGGCAGGTTCCGTGCGGCAGCGGGTGTCGGCTTTGACGATACCCTGACGGGTGTACAGCGCTGTCTGCGGGATTACGGTCTGCTGAAATAAAGCTGCAATAAAAAAACCTGTACCGGCAAAAGCGGTACAGGTTTTTTTACATCTCGCCGCGTCCGGCCATGGCACGGTACAGCGTCGTCTCATCGGCGTATTCCAGACTCGAGCCGACGGGCAGGCCATAGGCCAGGCGGGTCGTTTTGATGCCCAGAGGTTTGATGAGTTTGGCGATATACATCGCCGTGGCCTCGCCCTCCACCGTCGGGCTGGTGGCCATGATGACCTCCTTGACGGTGTCATTCAGACGGGCCAGCAGCTCCTTGATGCAGAGCTGATCTGCACCGATGCCATCCATCGGCGAAATCAGGCCGTGCAGCACATGGTACAGGCCGTTGTACTCGTGGGTGCGCTCAATCGATTTGATGTCGCGCGGGCCCTCGACCACGCAGATGATGCTGCGGTCCCGCTTCTGGGAGGCGCAGATCTTGCAGACATCGCCGGTGGTGTAGTCCTGACAGATGCGGCAGCGGTGCAGGTCACTTTTGGCGTGCTCAATCGCCTTGGCCAGCTCCATGGCCTGCTTGGGCGGCATCGACATGACCTGATAGGCCATACGCACCGCACTTTTGCGGCCAATGCCGGGAAACTGGGCGAACTGGTCGATCAGATTTTCCAGCGGCTCAACATTGTTGTTGAACATAGGCAGCCTCTTAGCCCAGACCGGGGATGTTCAGACCGCCGGTCATCTTGGACATCTCCTCCTCGGAGTCCTTGTCAACGGCAGCGGAGGCGCTGTTGACGGCGGCGGCAATCAGATCTTCAAGCATTTCAATATCATCGGGGTCGACGGCCTCGGGCTTGATCTTGACGGCGGTGATCTCATGCTTGCCGTTCATCGTGACAGTGACCATCTCACCGCTGGCGGTGCCGGTGTACTCCTTGGCTTCGAGCTCCTCCTGCTTGGCGCGGATGTCGTCCTGCATCTTCTGGACCTGACGCATCATGGCGTTGGGATCGGGTCGGCCATAGCCCTTGGGCAGTCTTGCTTTCATGGTTGTATCCTCCAAAAATAATTATTTATCAACGATTTTCAAATCGACACCAAGCGCCTGCATCGTGTGCAGGGTCTCATCCAGGCTGACGGCAGCGGTGGTGTCGTCGGTCTTTGGCTCCTCATAGGGGCCGATACTGTACTTGGTGCGCGATACACGGTAGATAGTTTCCTTAAGACGCTTGCTGACCTCCCGGTTATTGCGGATATAATCGCGGAAGGCGTCGCTGCACTCAAACAGCACGCGCTTGCCGTCGCAATAGGCCCGGGTGCCGCGCAAAAAGGAGATGAGCATCGCATCATTCTCCTCCAAATCGGCCAGCACGGCGGGCCAGAAGGCGAACGGCTCCAGCGGGCCTGCCTGCCGCGGCGGCTCGGCCTTACGCGGGGCCGGGGCAGCGGGTGCCGGCGGTACCGGCGCGGGAGTTTGCTGCGGGGCGGGCTTCAGCTCCGGCTGCAGGAACGGCGGGTCATCGTCAATGGGCGGCGGTACATCATCCGGTGCAGCGGCGGGAACGCTCTGCGGCTGTACCACGGGCGGCACTACAGAGGGCGCAGCCTGTACCGGCGGCGCTGCTGTGTAGGCACACGGCGCGCTGGCGAACGCCTGAGGCGCGGCGGGTGCTGCCGGGGCGGGCTGCCGGATGATAACAGGTGCGGCGGCAGTCTCGGGCTGAGTCAGCGAGAAAATCGCCAACTCCAGCTCAATGCGCTGGTCAGTGCCGCGGCTCATTTTCTCAAGCGCCGAGCCGAACGCATTGACCGCACGGATGGCCTCCCGCTGCGGGAAGTCCCTGCGCTGGGTGTAGGCGGCCTCCTCCTCCGGCGAGATGCCGGTCAGAAGTGACGTGCCGCCCGGCAGCGCGCAGAGCATCAGATTGCGGTAATGCCCGGCGAGCTCCATGCAGAGGCGGCGCATATCGACGCTCTGCTGGCGCAGCTCGGCGATTTTTTCCAGTGCAGTGACGGAGTCCCCTGCCGCGATGGCGTCGCTGATCTCAAACAGGTAGCCCCTGTCCGTGACACCGGCCATACGGCGGACGAGCGCCTCGTCCACGTGGTTGTCGACACCGGCGCAGGTGTCCAGAATGGACAGCGCGTCACGCATGGCACCGTCGGCCAGACGGCCAATCAACTGTGCGGCGTTCTCGTCCAGCTCGATCTTCTCCTGCCCGGCCACGTAGAGCAGCCGCCCGGCAATGTCATCCGCCGTGATGCGGGTGAAGTCATACCGCTGGCAGCGGCTCAAAATCGTGACGGGAACCTTCTGCACCTCGGTGGTGGCTAAGATAAAGATGACGTGCTCGGGCGGTTCCTCCATCGTTTTGAGCAGCGCGTTGAACGCCGCGGTGGAGAGCATGTGCACCTCGTCGATGATGTAGACCTTGTACTTGCAGACTGATGGCAGATAGGCAACCTCGTCGCGCAGGTCGCGGATGTCGTCAACGCCGTTGTTAGACGCGGCATCCATTTCGATGATGTCCATGACGGAACCGGAGTCAATGCCCTTACAAATTTCACACTCGCCGCAGGGGTCAGGGCTGGAGGTGTCCAGACAGTTGACCGCCTTGGCAAAGATCTTGGCGCAGGTCGTCTTGCCGGTGCCGCGGGTACCGGTGAACAGATACGCATGGCCGATGCGCCCGGCAGAAATCTGGTTCTGCAGGGCCGTGACAATGGCCGTCTGGCCAACCACGTCCGCAAAGCGCTGGGGACGCCATTTTCGATACAGGGCACGGTACATCGGCTCACCTCCTGCAAAGCTACAAAAAACAGCGGGCAGAGCACGCGGCTGCGCTGCTTTGCGTACAGATGCAGGCTTGACCGCGGCACTGGGCAAGCGCCGCTTAATGCTGCTCGGTTCCCCGCCTGACATGGTTCACAGGCTGCCCATGCGCGGGACCTGCATCTGTACGCGAAACAGCGCAATTCAGCCCTGTCCGCTTTTAGTATTATACAATAAGTTTGGAATAAATGCAAGCGTTATCTTATATTTCGGGCATCTCGGACATCAATCTTCCTGCAGGCGCTGGACCATCTTGTAAAGGGCCTCGGCGCTGTTGAAGTTCTGCGGCATGATTTCGGATGCGGGGATCGAAATGTCGTATTCCTCATTCAGGGCCGAGATAATCTGCAGAATGTCGAAAGAGTCCAGGATGCCGTCATCGATCAGCGTTGTACAGGTGGAAAAGTCCACGTCCTCTTTGATTTCGCTTAAAATTTCCAGTAAACGTTCCATTGGTATTTCTCCTTTTCAAATTATCTTACACAGCGGGTGTATTGATGGGATAGGTCGGCGTTTCGCTGCGTACCGGGTGCGGCGTGCCGTTCTGCCACAGAATGACCTGCGGCAGGTCGCGGCTCAAAAACAGACCAAGTCCTTCCGTAACAGAGTAGGCACCGGTGTTCTCAAAAACAAGCAGGTCGCCGGGGCATAGTCCGGCCAGCGGCATACTGCGCACAAGAACATCGTTCGTAGTACAAAGGCTGCCGCAAAGTGTCCAGTCCTGTACGGAAGCTGCCCGGGCAGCAAAATGGCGCAGATGCGGGCGTTTCATACCCATGATCTGGCCAAGATAATTCAGGTGGTTCATTCCACCGTCCACAATGCAGTAGTGCTGCCCGCCGTGGTCCTTGCAGTCCATGGCGGTGGTCAGGTAATAACCGCATTCGGCGGTGTAAAAGCGGCCCATCTCAACGGTCAGATGGACCCAGCTGCTGACTTCGCGCAGTGCTGGCGCAAGGTCTTTGGCCGGGGACAGTGTGTCGGTAAAATCGTCGCCGTCAAAATACGGCACCGCCAGCCCTGGGCCGTATTCCAGTTCCGGCAGACGCAGGCCGAAGGTCTGCTCAATTTCAGCGTACAGTTCCCGCAGCATGGCCAGCTCTTTTTGCTGATTGACCAGCTTTTTGCGCTGGGTCCCGACAAAGTAGTGAATGCCGATAAACTCCAGATCAGGTGTTTCCCTGCGATGCGCCAATGCGGTGAAAAGATCCTCCTTTGACATGCCGAACTGACTGCCCGCGTTCAGCCGCAGCAGCACAGGCAGCCGTTTGGCGGCCTTGCGTGCAGCATCCTGCAGATAGCGGACCTGCAGCAGAGATTCCGCTGTGCAGGTGCCGACGCCGTCGGCCACGGCGCGGGCAATATCCACGGGCGTCTTATTAACACCCGAATAGATAACACGTGCATCCGCAGCATGCAGGCTCTCGCAGAGCGAAAGCTCTCCGGGACTGCATACTTCCAGCCGCGCAGTGACCTGCATCATGGCAGGCAGCAGAAATGGGTTGGCTTTGATGGAATAGCAAAGGTCGATTTCCCTGCCCCAGATCGTCTGAATAGCGCGCACGCGGGCCTGCAAAGCGTCAGTGTCAAAGACAAACGTCGGTGTGCCGTAGGTGGCAGCAATTTTTTGTAAAGAAGCGTCGGTCATTTATGGGCTCCTTTTTTCGTCAGGGCAGCCAGTGCCGTGCGGTCAATTTTGCCGTTTTTATTCAGCGGCATCTCGTCCAGCTGCATAGCAGTATTCGGCTGCATAAAAGGCGGCAGACTTTCTTTCAGCGCAGCCAGCAGGGCGGCTTTCTCACAGCTGCCCGTGTAAAACAGGTGGAGCCGCTGGCGTTCGGCATCAAACGTGCAGCAGGCACGGGTCACAGCGTCGCAGCGCATAGCGGCAGCTTCAATTTCGCCAAGCTCTACGCGGTGTCCCATGTGCTTGATCTGGAAATCCCGGCGGCCAATATAATACAGGCTGCCGCTTTCGTCGTAGCGGGCCAGATCACCGGTGCGGTAAATACGCTCATACCAGTTGGTGTTCAGCGGATTCTGGGTAAAGGCCTGCGCTGTGCGCACAGGGTCAGCATAGTAGCCGAGGGCAAGCGCCGTACCGGAAACGCAGATCTCTCCTGCCTGCCCGGGCACGGTGACAAGGGCGTCGTTCTCATCCAGCAGAAAGACCTTCTCGTTGGGAAACGCGCGTCCGATGGGCAGCGCCTCATCCGGGGCAAAATCGCGGTCCGGCAAAATGGCGTAGGTGCAGTTGCAGGTAATTTCTGTCGGGCCGTAGAGGTTCACGAACCGGGCGTGCGGCAGAGCGGACTTCCACTTCATCAGGTGCTTGATGGGCATGACTTCGCCGCTGAACAATACCTGCCGCACGTGGGAAGGTATACGGTAGCTGAAGCCGTTCATGATGGAGACAAAGCACATGGCACTGACGGCCCAGACAAGTATGGTGACCTCATGGTCTGCCAGATAGTCCATGAGTTTTGTGGGCTGACTGAAATAAGCGCGCGGGATGATCTGCACCTTAGCCCCCGTGTAGAGTGCCGTGTACAGGTCTTTGACCGAAACGTCAAAGTCAAAGGGAGCCTGATTGCCCAGAATATCGTTTTGTGTGATGCCGAATATTTCGGCAAACTGCGGGATAAAATCCAGCACCGAGCGGTGGCTGACGGTGACGCCTTTTGGCACACCGGTGCTTCCGCTTGTGAAGTTGATATACAGAGGGTCAACGTCCACAGCCTGACGGCGGCGGGCGGCCAGCAGGGCAGCGTCCGCAGGCGCGGCCAGCAGATCGTCAAGCCGGAAAATTTGCCCGCTGTACCCCAGCGCGGCGGCTGCGGCAGCGTGGGCCTCGTCCGTAACAAGAAATGCAGGGGCCAAAGTATCCAATACCTGCAAAGTGCGGGCAGCGGGCTGGCGGGTGTCAAGCACCGAGTAGCAACAGCCCGCGTAGACTGTGCCAAGCATGGCAGCAAAAGCGGAAACGGATTTTTCCAGGTAAAATGCCACCGGGCGGCGCGGCATCGTGCGGGACGCCAGAAAGCTGCCGGCGCGGCGGGCCGTGTCGGCCAGATGTGCCCAGGTACAGTCTGTCTGGTCATCCCCCACAGCGGGGGCATCCGGGCAGCGGGCGGACGTGGCTTCAAGCCAGTCCAGAATGTTTGTTTGCATAGAAAGCTCTTTTCTTAAAAGTTGGCATAGAGGAAACCAACGGTTTCATTGACGCAGATAAAGCTGAGGAGAACCATGAAAATAACAAGATAGTATAAAACCCAGCGCAGCGCAAGCGGCAGCCGCTGTACCTCTGCGTAAGGGTCGCGGCCTTGTTCCTTCAGCACACTATGGGCAAAGACCAGAAGGGTACTGATGATGACAAGCCCCCAGGCAGGGCCGGAGACTGCCGCGAAAGCGCCGGGTGCATTCGCGACCAATGCGGAAAAATTGAAATCCGTAAAGGTGTTGCGCAGGTAGATGCACCCCTGCACAAACTCATTGCGGTCAAAGTACCAGCCGATGTTGACGATGATAAAGGTCCGCAAGATGCGAAAAACGTGCCAGCCGCGGCTTTCGGTAGGAATGTGCAGCGCCGTGTTGAGCTTTTTGAACGCGGGCTCCAGCAGGTCAGCCAGCGCAATGACAAGACCGTTATACAGACCCCAGGCAAGGTAGTGCGCCTGCGGGCCGTGCCAGATGCCGACTACGGCAAACACAAGCAGGTTGGCGACTGCAGCGGGCAGCACACGGCCAAAATGCTTGCCCCAATGCGATGTGGCCCACTTGCCGAAGCGCTGCATCGGCTTGGTCAGTGCAAAGGGATAGAACAGGTAATCACGCATCCACGCACCCAGCGAAATATGCCAGCGCCGCCAGAAATCCCCCAGCGAGGTAGAAAAATACGGCTGCCGGAAGTTGGGCATCATCTCAATGCCGTATAGCTGCGCAACACCCAATACCATATCAATGCCGCCGGAAAAATCTGCATACTGCTGCAGCAAGTACAGCAAAATGGCCAGCAGTGCCATAGAACCGGCCAGCTTGGGGTCATTACCGTCGAGGATGGCGGCAATCGTCGGGGCGGTCAGGTTTGCGATGGCATATTTCTTCATTGCGCCGAACAGAAACAGGAACAGTGCACGCTTGGTACGCTCCCAGTTCCAGATGTGACGGGCGGTGAGCTGCGGGGCCATCTCTCCGTAGCGGTTGATGGGGCCCTGGATCAGCTGCGGGAAAAAGCTGATGAAAAGCAGAAAGCGGGCGTAGTTTTTCTCTGCCGGGTGCCGACCACGGTAGCAATCAATCAGATAACCGACGGCCTGAAACGTGTAAAAGCTGATGCCAAGCGGCATGACCAGCCCCAGTGAGGACGGCGCTGTGGCCGAAAATGCACCGGAGAGCAGCTCCGCAAAATAGGACCAGTATTTGAAGTAGCCAAGCACAAGAAAGTTGGCAGTCAGCACAGCAGCAACAAGACATTTTTTGCGGCGCACCGCCTGTGCTTTGATGGCCTTTTTTTCGTCCTTGGTTATGCCCGGAGCCTTTCGCCGCGCGGCGGAATCGGCATCCAGCTTTGCCAGCTGCAAGCCGCCGAGCCAGATCGTCAACGCAGTGAAAAGCAGAAAAACAAGGCCCTTCCAGCCGCTGGCGGTAAAAAACAGCAGGCTCAACCCCAGCAGGCAGATCCATTGGCAGCGGCTGAAAACAGTATAATACAAAATGAGTCCAACGCTGATCAGCAGGAAGAAACTCAGGGAATAGATTTCCACACTACACCATCCACAAAATCAAAAATCGACAGAACATTCATAATATCGCTCAAAATCGGCAGAAGAACCAACAATACGGGCATTCACGCGGAACTGGTAGGTGCCGTGCTCCGCCGCTGCGTACTCGGTCCAGGAGCGGGTAGAATACGCGGAAACCCGGCTGTATTCGCTCTCCCCCGGCGCTTTGACCCAGAACTCGTATTCAGCCTGTACGGACGGACCGTGGTAGGAACCGGCCAGCAGCAAAATCTTGTCCGGGTGAACCTCCGGCGTCAGGTAGACGTTGGTGATATAGTTTACGGCGGCCAGATATTCTGACGGCGTCTCAAACAACGATTCTACATCCTGCCCGGCGTCCAGCATGGCAAGAAACTTTGCCATGCTCAGGCTGAACGCATGCCCGCCGGCAGCATTCATATGGGTGAAATCCTTGTGATAGTCAGGCTCTTTGTTCTCAAACAGCTCTGGCTTTGCAAGGTTAAAGTCATAATAGGAAGCCCCATACTGTGCTGCCAGCTGCTTGAAGTAGGCGTAGTCGTCAAAATACGTCTCGTAGCTCACGACGTCCAGCGTGGTCTTGGGCGCACTGATGAGCAAAAGGCGCGTGCCGCTCTCCTGACAGAGCTGCAGCATGGAGGTCAGCTCCTCAATGTGCTGCGCGCTAAAGTCGTGGGCGTTCTGGCTCCAGGTGTTCTCCGTGCCGACAGTGTCAAAGTTGATGACCGCGGTATCCTCCGGCTGGGCATGGGCCGCACCGCGCCGGTGCGGCAGACGATTCAGTACGGCATTCCATTTCTGTTGGATCGTAGCGGGCCAATCGGTGGGCCAGCTGCCGCTCTGCCAGGGAAAAAGCGCATTCAGGGAATCTGCACCTGTAAAGTTATCACGGCTGGTCATGTAGCGCAGCAGGTCAGCGGGCTTATCCTTCCAGGAATCCGTCTGCAGCTCTGCATATAAAAAAGCCTTTTGGGCTTTGGCATAGGGTTTGCCTGTCATGTTGGTCAGATCCATGACAAGGATCACATACCGGGGAGAATGCTCCCGAAGCAGGGTCTCCAGCGCGATCTGCGACATATCCAAGCTTTGGGCGTTTGTTGCCATCAGTGCAACGGTCTCCCCTGTTGCGGCGGCGAGTTCTTCTTCGGGCAGGGCGCAGGAAGCCAGCGAAGAGCCAATGACGGCAATGTCAATGGACTGCTTTTGGTGGTAGCTGCGCCACATGTCAAGGCTGGAACCGTTATCGGGCGGCATAAAGCCGCAGAGAATCAGATTTATAATCAGAAAAATCGCGGTGAACGCTGCGATTTTGGCTATGTGCTTCAAAAGATACGCTCCTAAAACAGACAAATAAAGGAAAATGTCCAAAAACAGTAAACACAACTATTATACATCAATTGGAACTTCCCTGCAATGGTGATTTGCTGACAAAGATAAGATTTTACAATTGTGCAAAAAACCGCGTTTCTTCGTGAAACGCGGCTCTATACAATCAGCCTAAAAGCTGCTTGGCCAAATCAGCGCTGGCCTTGGCATCCTTGCAGTAGTAGTCGGCACCGATGTCCCGGGCGTAGTCTGGCGTCAGCACCGCGCCGCCGACCATGACCTTGCAGTCAAGGTGCGCGGCATGCAGGGCCTCGATTGTGGCCTGCATATTGGGGACGGTGGTCGTCATCAGGGCCGACAGGCCGACGAGTTTTGCACCGGTCTGGCGCACGGCCTCTACGACACGCTCGGGGTCAACGTCGCGCCCGAGGTCGAGTACGTCATAGCCGTAGTTTTCGAGGATGACACGGACAATGTTCTTGCCGATGTCATGCACGTCGCCCTTGACTGTGGCAATGACGATCTTGCCCTTGCTGCCCTGCGCCTGGCCGGAGGCGGCAATTTTGGCCTTGATGGCCTCGAACGCAGCCTGCGCGGCGGTGGCGGCCTGCAAAAGCTGCGGCAGGAATACCGTGCCTTTCTCAAAGCCGTCGCCCACGGCGTCCAGTGCGGGGATCAGCGAGACATTCACTACGTCCAGCGGTTCGCGCATTGTCAGCGCGGCGTCCGCGGCGGCGCGGGCCTCGGCCTTCAGGCCGCGGCGCACAGCCTCAAACAGGGCGTCCCCGCCCGGTGCGGCGGCGCCGACCTCGGCCACGGTGGCGGCGGACTTGCTCGTCTGCGTCGTCTGGATCTGCACATCGGCATAGGCGGCAACGTAGTCGGTGCTCTGTAAATCCTGCGAGGTCAGCACGCGGTAGGCGCGCACAGCAGCCATCATTTCCGGCGTGTTGGGATTCATGATGGCAAGGTCGAGCCCGGCAGACATGGCCATCGTCAAAAACGTTGTGTTCAGGTAGCCGCGGCACGGCAGGCCGAAGCTGATGTTCGACACGCCCAGCACAGTGCGCACGCCCAGCTCACGCTTGCAGCGGGACAGGGCCTCCAGCGTCTGGACGGCACCCTCCTGCTGGGCGCTGGCGGTCAGCGTCAGGCAGTCAATGTAGATGTCCTCATTCGGGATACCGGCGGCGTTGGCAGCGGCGACAATGCGTTGAGCAATCGCAAAGCGGCCTTCGGCTGTCGGCGGGATACCTCCCTTGTCCAGCGCCAGGCCGACGACGGCGGCGCCGTACTTTTTGCAGAGCGGCAGAATCTTTTCCAACGTCTCCGGCTCACCGTTGACCGAGTTGACGATAGGCTTGCCGTTGTAGATGCGCAGCGCACGGGACAGGGCCTCTGGATTCGAGGAGTCGAGCTGCAGCGGCAGGTCGGTGACGGCCTGCAAATCCTTGACAAGCTGCTCCAGCGTGGCGGCCTCGTCGATGCCGGGCAGGCCCGCGTTGACGTCGAGCACCTGCGCACCGGCCTCGGCCTGGGCCACAGCCTGAGTGCAGGGGTAGGCGCTGTCGCCGTCCCGCAGGGCCTGCTGCAGCCGCTTTTTGCCGGTGGGATTGATGCGCTCCCCCACCACAGTGATGCCGTTGACCTCCACAAAGCGGACCGGCGTGCACAGACAGCTGCGGCGGATGGGGATCTTGTCAGCCGGGGTCAGCGGGCTGAAGGTCTCATGCAGCCTGGCAATAAACGCGGGCGTCGTGCCGCAGCAGCCGCCGACCATCGAAACGCCGATGGCGGCGTACTCCTTCATCTCGGCGGCAAATTCATCCGGGTCGAGATTGTAGCTGCCGTCGGGGTTCGGCAGACCGGCGTTCGGCTTGACAAAGACCGGAACACCTGCGGGCACGCTGCGGCAGAGGCGCTGCGCGAAGGGCAGAATCTCCTTGGGGCCGAGCGAGCAGTTGATGCCCACGGCGTCCGCGCCGAGACCCGCTGCCGTGACGGCGTAGCTTTCGACGGTGCAGCCCGTGAAGGTGCGCCCGCGGCTCTCAAAGCTCATTGAGGTGAAAACAGGCAGATCGCAGTTTTCCCTGGCGGCGAGGATAGCGGCCTTCAGCTCATACAGATCGGTCATCGTCTCCAAAAAGACGAGGTCAGCCCCCGCCGCCGCACCGGCGCGGATGACCTGTGCAAACTCATTGTAGGCATCCTCAAACGCCAGCGTGCCCGCGGGAACGAGCAGCTCACCCAGAGGGCCGATGTCCAGCGCCACACACGCGCCGGTGGTATCGGCGGCCTTGCGCGCACAGGCGATGGAAGCGGAAACGACCTCCTCCACTGTGTGGCCGCAGCCGGTCAGCTTCTTGGCGTTGGCACCAAAGGTATTTGCCAGCAGAATATCCGCGCCCGCGTTGGCGTAGTCAGTGTGGATGGCCGTTAAAACCTCCGGCATTTCCAGCGCGGCGAGCTCGGGCTTCTGCCCGGGCTGCAGACCGCGCGCCTGCAGCTGGGTGCCCATGCCGCCGTCCAGAAAAACAAACCGCTTGCGGTCAAAAACTTCACGAATCTGCATACGCTTCTCCCCTATCAGTCTTGTGTGAAACAGGTCGTGCCGCGCTTGCGGAACGAGCAGGTCTCCTTTAAATGGCAGGTCGCACAGCCTGCGCGGGTGCCGGTCACGGGATGGTCGGCAATGCCTAAAATGGCGGTGGTACTCTTGCGGGGGGTCAAAAGGTGCTGGGGTGTCACGGCCAGGCCGCAGCCGCGCACCGTGTCCGCCGCAAGGCAGAGCGCGTCGTTCAGCTCCAGCGGGCAGTCACCGTAGCCCGGCGCGTAGCGCCCGGTCATAAAGACGCCCTGCGCCTCGATTTGAGCGCGTATTTCGTTCTCCAGTTCGTCACAGACCTGTTCCAAAAGCACTGAGGCCAGCGCGTCCGCTGCGGCGGCCAGGGCAATGTCAGTCAGTTCCATGCGGCGCAAAAGCTTGTCCACTTCGGCCCCGAGGGTCGCTGCCAGCAGAAGGACCTCGTTGCAGCCCTGCAGATGGCGCGTCAGGTCGCTGCCGCAGTTTTCCAGCGGCAGGGCGGTACGCGGCAGACGGCGGTACACCGCACGCGGCGCAGCAGCGGTCAGCACGGTCTGCTCGGCCTTGTCCAGCAGGGCCGCGGTGGCGGCATCGGGCGTCCAGCCGGACGCACCCATGTAGCGCAGCGCCGTGGCGCGGTCAATGGCGGCGGGCTTGCGGCACTCCATTACAGCAGATCCCTGATGCCGTCGTAGACCTTCGCGGCCACGGCGGCGTCATTCATTGCGTACAGGTGGATGCCGTCTGCGCCGCCCTCAATGAGGTCGCGCAGCTGCCTGACGGCGTAGTCGATACCGGCGTCGTACAGGCCGGCCGGGTCGTCCTGATAGCGGGAGATCATACGGGTGAACTCAGACGGCAGGCTGGCCGAAGAAAGCGAAACGGTGCGCTCGATCTGGCTGCGCTTGACGATGGGCATGACACCGGCAGAGACCGGCAGCGTGATGCCTGCGCGGCGTGCCAGATTCAGAAAGCGGTAAAAGTGCATGTTGTCAAAGAAAAGCTGGGTCAGCAGGTGCTCGGCACCGGCGGCCTGCTTGATGCGCAGGTTCTCAACGTCATGCAGCAGGCTGTCGGCCTCGGGGTGGCCCTCCGGGTAGCAGGCACCGTGAACGGAAAATTCCGGCTTCTTCCATTTGATAAAGGACGTCAGGTCGCTGGCGTGTTTGAAGTCGGGGCTCTCCGGGCGGGACGGGCTGCGGTCCCCGCGCAGGGCCAGCACATCCCGGACGCCGACAGATTCCAGCTGATCCAAAATCTCCGCTGCACGGGTCTCGTCGTTGCCCATGCAGATCAGGTGCGCCAGCGTGGGGACATGCAGCTCGTTCTGAATGTAGTCGGCTACCTCCGCGGTGGAGACGCCGCCCGCAGAGCCGCCCGCACCGAAGGTGACGCTGATGAAGCCGGGGTCCATGGCCTGCATCTGGCGCAGGGTGTCCTTGAGCTTATCCATCTGGGTGGTCTGTTTCGGCGGGAAGCATTCGATAGAGAAAACGCATCGTTTGGCTTTGAACTGTTCCGTAATCGTCATTTTCTACTCCTTATTTTTACGCCGCAAAATCGGCGGAGTCCGCGGAAGTTTCCACGTTGAGGGTGTCGTTCTGCCAGATAAAGGTGAGGCTGCCCTCCAGGTCAGTGCGCCATACCTCGGCACCGACCTCTGCGTAATTTTGCAGGGCAGCGCGGTGCGGATGGCCGTAATCGTTGTGCAGCCCGCAGCTGACGGCCACGGCCTCGGGCCGGACTGCCTGCATAAAGGTCAGGCTGTTGGAGGTGTAGGACCCGTGATGTCCCGCCTTGAAAAGAGTGGCATGCAGGGTCGGGCCGTAGGTATCGACCAGGCGCTGCTCGGCGTCTGCCTCTGCGTCGCCGGTATCGAGAAAGCGGAAATCGCCCGCCGTGAACAGCGTGCAGAGCGAGGCATCGTTGACGCTGTCGGCATCCTCGCTGCCGCCCTGCAAAATTTGCAGCTTACCGCTGCCAAGCGGGAATTCCTCCCCGGCTTCTGCTGTGAGAATTTCTGCTCCGCTGTCGGCGGCCAGCTCTGCGAGATGGCGCGGCCAGTCGGCGGTCTCATCTGCCGTGGGCTGCCACAGCGGCAGCAGCAGGGTCTTGACCGGGAGGGTGCGCAGCACCGCGCGGGCGTTGCCGGTGTGGTCTGCGTGGGGATGGGTCAGCACAAGATACTCAAGCGACGGCACACCCAGCACGTCCAGGTCATAGAGCAGCGCGTCCTCAGCCTCGACGGGGCCGGTGTCGATCAGGCAGTACGCGCCGTCATGACAAAGCAGCACGGCATCGCCCTGCCCGACATCCAGCACATACACGACGGTGCTGCCGTCCGCAGTCTGCGGAGCGCTTTCCTCGGTTTGGAGCGGTACGCCGAGCACAGCGCGCAGCTGCTGCCAGCCGGGAACGCTGCCCCTGCCGCCCAAGAGCTGGACGACAAACGCGGCAAGCACCAACAAGCAGACGGCAACCGCCGCGGCCAGGCGGGCAAAGCGCTTACCCGTCATACTGGCCGTTCAGCTTGCGCTCCTCCCACTCGGCCTTGGTCACAAGCACGGCGCGGGGCTTGGCACCCTCATAGGGGCCGATGATCTTTTCCTGCTCCATCTGGTCCATGATGCGGGCGGCGCGGGCGTAGCCCAGCTTGCAGCGGCGCTGCAAAAGGCTGGTGCTGGCCTGTCCGGCCTCAATAACGCACTCAACAGCCTGCTCAAACATGGCGTCCAGTGCACCGCCGCCGTCTCCGTCATCGTCGCCGCCCTTCTTGCTGCCCTTTTCGGCAACGGCGCGGCGCTCCATTTCGGCAATCATTTCTTCATCGTACTGGGCGGTGGAGGTGGACTTGATAAAGCTCAGCACCGCGCCGATCTCCTCATCGGTCACAAAGGTGCCCTGCACACGCACGGGCTTGGACGCGCCGACGGGCAGGAAGAGCATATCACCGTTGCCCAGCAGTTTTTCGGCACCGCCGCTGTCCAGAATGGTGCGGCTGTCGATCTGGCTGGAAACGGCAAAGGCGATACGGCTGGGAATGTTGGCCTTGATAAGGCCGGTGATGACGTCCACGCTGGGACGCTGGGTAGCAACGATCAGGTGGATGCCGGCGGCGCGGGCCTTCTGCGCGATGCGGCAGATATAGTCCTCGACCTCCTTGCCCGCGACCATCATCAGGTCAGCCAACTCGTCAATGACGATGGCGATATAGGGCAGGTGCTCCATGCCGGTTTGGGCGGCCAGCTTGTTGTAGGCCTTGATCTCGCGGACGTTGTTCTCGGCAAAGAGCTTGTAGCGGCGCTCCATCTCGGCCACGCTGGCACCCAGCGCACCGGCAGCCTTGCGCGGCTCGGTGACGACGGGCATCAGCAGGTGCGGAATGCCGTTGTACTCGGCCAGCTCGACGACCTTCGGGTCAATCAGAATGAGCTTGACATCCTCGGGGCCGGAGCGGAACAGGAAGCTGATGATAATGGAGTTGACGCAGACGGATTTACCGCTGCCGGTGGAACCGGCAATCAGCAGGTGGGGCATCTTGCAGAGATCCGCGACCTGCGCCGTACCGGCAATGTCCTTGCCGAGGGCCATCGTCAGCGGGCTGCGCATGTTGATATAATTCTGGGATTCAAAGACTGCGCGGATGTTGACGGTGGAGCGGATCTTGTTCGGAACCTCGATGCCGACGGCGGGCTTGCCGGGGATGGGCGCTTCAATGCGCACACCCGCGGTGGCCAGGTTCAGGGCGATGTCGTCGGCCAGGCTTGTGATGCGGCTGACCTTGATACCGGCCTGGGGCTGCAGCTCATACCGGGTGACGGACGGGCCGCGGCAGATGTCGAGCATCGTCGTCTTGACGCCGAAGCTGTCCAGCGTGTTGACAAGAATGTCCGCGTTTTTCTTCATTTCGCGGGCGGCCCCGGCCTCGTCGTCGGGGCGCGTGGCGTTAAAGAGATTCAGCGACGGATAGCAGTAGGGCTCCGGCGGCTGCTCCTCCGAGGTGGGCAGACGCATGGCGTTGGGGTCGGCCTTGGCCGCACAGGGCGGCGTATGGATGGGCGCACCGGCAGAGTTGCCGACAGCGGTGCTGACCTGCACGCGGGCAGCCTCCCCCTGCCGGGGCACAGTGAAGCTGCTCTGGGTCGTTTCCGCCGCAGGGCGAGTCATGGCAGGGGCAGACTGGTACGGCTGCGGGGCGGCAGCCGGTGCGGCGGTGTAGGGATTGGCTGCCGGGGCCGGAGCCTCGACAACAGGCTGGGCAGGGGCGGCGGGTGTCTCGGCCAGCATATCATCCAGCATTTCGGAGACAGAGCGCCCGGACTGCCAGGCGGCGCTGACCGCACTGCCGGTATCGCTGAAGCTGCCGCCCAGTGTCGGAATCGGTGCGGAAACAGCGGGGGCCTCCGGTGCGGCGGGCACAGCTGCGGGGGCGGGCGTCCCCAGCGGCGCAGCGTCTGCGGCCATCTGTGCAGCAAGATCAGCCGGAGAAAGGACCATCGTATCGCCCTGCACACGGCCTGTCATATCCAGCTGCGGCAGCTCGACAGGGATCGGCTCGGGCTCGTCCTCCACGGGAATGAGAGGCGTGTCAAATTTAGGCTTCTGCGGGACAGGCGTCAGCGGGGTCTCAAACTCGGTAGGCTGCGGCAGGTCCAGCGTTGTCTCGGCACTGACCTCCTGCGGCGTATAGTAAGGCGCGTGGCCGCTGACAGCGCGGTTGATGAGCGCATCCAGCTCGTCCTGCGGCGCGGGGGAGGCCTGTGCGGCGGGCGCGGGCGTGACCGGGGTCAGCGGGGTGCTGTACACCGGCGCGGCAGGCTCTGAGGCAGGCTGCAATTGCAGCTCAAAATCTTCCTTCGGTGCGGGAGCAGGCTGGGGCTGGGTGTGGCGCAGTGTGCTGTTGGCCCGGTTGGACAGCGGATCCATGCCGAACGTGCCGCCCGGGCCGATGCTGACAGGCTCCAGCGGGTCAGCGCTGACGGCCTTTTGGCGGGCGTTTTCCCCTGCACTGGGGCCAAGATCCACGTCAAACGACGCATGGGTCTGGGCGGCGGGCTTGGCGGCAAACGGTGCCTCGGGCACAGCAGGTGCCACGGGGGGCGTGTAGGCGGCCTGCCGCTGCGGGGCGGGCGGGGTCTGCTTCGGGAAACGGCTCGTGTCCGCGATGACGTCGTAAACCGGATGGTGCGGGCGGCTGCTGTCCGGCAGCGCACCGGTCAGATTCTCGACGCTCTCCTCCTCGGGCTCCTGCTCAAACAGGCGGGTGTCGTAGGCGGTCTCGGCTGCGGCGCGCTCCTCGCGCTTGGCCTGCAGGATCTTGTACTGGCCGTCTACAAACAGAACGACGTCCGCGGGGGTGATGGCAAAGAAGAACATCAGCCCCAGCAGGAAGATGAGCAGCATGATAATGTTGGAGGCAGGACGCCCGAACAGCGCCAGCAGCGTGGCACCGATGGGCGCACCGAGGACGCCGCCCTCCCAGAAGTAGGTGCCGCCGCGGGTAAAGAGCATCTTGACGATCTCCCCGACCTTGAGGTTCTCAATATTGAGCTTGGAGAAGATGACCGGCACGCTGGCGCAGAGCACGCCCATCAGCGATACTTTGCCCGCAAACAGCGCGACGCGGTAGCCGGTGGCCAGCAGGTAGGCCAGGTACAGCAGGAACGGTCCGACCAGATAGGTCGTGATGCCGAAAACGCCAAAGTACCAGCTGCGCAGCGTGCGCCAAAGATTCTGCCCGGGCACAAGCACGAGCGCAACGCAAAGCAGACCCAGCCCCACCAGCAGGATGCTGCGGGCCAGGTTCGGGGTCTCGGCGCGGCGCTGGGCACGGCGGGACGGCTGACGGCTGCGGGAGGCCGCACTGCTGCGCGCGGATGCGGAGCGCCCGGTGCTGCTGCGGCCTGCGCCGCGGGAGGAGGCTGTGCTCTTTTTGCCGGAGGAGTTCTTTGTTGATTTTTTACCGGAACGAGATTGTGCCATGTTACAGTGTTTCCCTCTCTTATTTCTCTGAACGCTTCTTTATATATAATAAGTAGTCTGTACAGGTACAGGACGGTAAGGACATACGACTTTTATTTTAGCACGATTTCCAGGGATTGTAAAGAAAAATGCCCGCGGTGCCGGGTTACAAAAAAATAAATCCCCGCCCTGAGGGATGGGCGGGGATTTACAAGAAAGGAGGAGAAGAACACATGAAAATGTGATAAAGCTATTTGACTTGGGGTTCATTTAGCTTGCAACTAAATTGTAACTGTTTTGTCACCAAATGTCAATAGCAAATTGTAAATCTTTTGTCATTTTTCAATTTGTTCACAAATTGGCAGGCGCAGCTCCGCACAGCCGCCGGGCGTGTTGGACAGGCGCAGCGTGCCACTGTGTGAAAGCGCGACCCTGCGTGCAAAATACAGCCCAAAGCCCTGGTGGGCTGTGTCACTGCGGGCGGCTTCTGTATAAAGCAGCTCCCCCGCTCTGGCGAGGGCCTCGGCAGTGAAGCCGGGGCCAGTATCGGTCACACGCAGGATGAAATCCTGTTTCTCTTTTGTAACCAACAGTGTGACAGTGCCGCCGCGGGGCGTATAGCGCACGGCGTTGTCCAGCAGGTTTTCGGCAGCCCGGAGCAGGTCGCACTGCGCCGCGCACAGTGTCCCCTGCCACTGCTCGTTCAGTATAAGCTGCACCCCGGCAGGTGCGCAGAGGGCGCGGGCTGTTTCCGCCAACCCACTGACAAGGGTGTGACTGGGAAAGGTTTCCCCTGCGGCGGACGGTGCACAGGCGGTGCGCAGGGCGGCCAGATATTGCTGGGCACGGTCCGTGCCGCGCAGGATGGCTTCGACCTGTGTCTGCTGGTCGGCGGACAGAGCATCCTCGGCCAGCAGGTCTGCGTTGCCCTGAATGATGGACAGCGGCGTTTTCAAGTCATGCGTCAGCGCGGCGATCTGCTCGGCGCGCTGCTGCTCCATCCGCCATTGGCTTTGCAGGCTGTTGGTCAGCTCTCGGCCCATCGTCTGCATCGCATGCAGCGTGGCGGAAAACTCTCGCAGACGCGCGCCGTATGCGTCAATGCGCTCGGGCTGCTGCGCAGCGATGGCATCCACCGCGCGGTGCAGACAGGCGGTCTCGGCGGCAAAGACCCGCACGGTGCAGTGGGTCTGCCAGCCCAGCCAAACGAGGATGAGCGCCGCCAGCAGCAAAATATAGCAGGTCTGGAAATCCGGCAGCGTGTCCCGCAGGGCCGGGTCAGCGTAGGGCAAGGCATAGTCATACTGCAAAAGGCAAAAGCTTCCGTCCGCCATTTTAACATCGTACTGGTACTGCATCAGCACCAGATTGCCGCTGCCGCCGTGAAAGGCGTTGAGGGCAATTTTCAGCTGACGGGCGGTCATGTTGGTCTGCAGCACCGTGTCATTCTGTACTACAGCCCAGCGGCATAGGTCGCTGATCTGCAGAGAATCGAATGTGTCAGCCGTCATCGAGGCCACAGTCTCCCGCGCGTCGGCGCAGGCCTGGGCGGACGCCACGGCAGGCAGCAGAAAACCGACGTCTATCAGCTGCATTAAAACGCCCCACCAGAGTACCAGAATCAGCGCGCACCCGCCGCCGCACAAAAGGAGATACCGCAGCAAAACACTGCGCAGAGATGTCAGTTTTCGCTTTGCCATTGGTAGCCCACTCCCCATATCGTTTGCAGCACCTCCCCCGCCCCGGCCGCGCGCAGCTTGGCGCGGATGTTCTTGATGTGCTGGGTGATGGCCGTGTCATCCGCTGTACCGTCATAACCGAACACGGCTTCATAGATTTGTTCTTTGGAAAAGGTCTGCCCTGCATGGAGGGCCAGCAGCTCACAGATGGCGTACTCGGATTTTGTCAGGTGCAAAGGCGTGCCGCCAACGCTGGCTTCCTTGGCGGAAAGATCCAGCGCCACCCCGCCGCGGGTGATCTTATGGGATGGTGTGCGGTTCTGCCGCCGCAGGTGTGCTGCGACCCGCGCACGCAGCTCCGCTATGCGGAACGGCTTGGTCAGGTAATCGTCCGCGCCAAGGCCAAGGCCTGTCAGCACCGACGGCTCATCGGTACGCGCGGTCAAAAATAAGATCGGCGCGTCTGTCTCGGCGCGGATGCGCCTGCAGACAGCGAAGCCATCCTCGCCGGGCATCATCACATCCAGCAGGATGCAGTCCGCCCAGCGGCAGAGCGTATCGGTCAGCTGCGTGCCGGAGGTGCGCGTTTCTACGGTGTGGCCGTCACGCTCAAGCGCTGTTTTTAGCAGCGTACAAAGGTCACGGTCATCATCAAGTGCCAGAATGTTTGCCATAATAGCCCCTTTTATTGCAGTAAGCTGTAAACAAGACAGGATGCACCGTAAAGCAGGTAGATATGTGCCGGGTAGAACCAGTAGAACAGCTGCTTGTGGCCGCTGCCGCGCTGGCCGTTGTACAGCGCCATGCCGATAACGGCAAAGACGCCGAGCCACTCATAGTAGACTGTGAACATCTGGGAAAAGGCAAAATCCGGCAGACCGCGAACCTGCAGAAAGACCAGAACAAAATCACACAGGAAGGTCATAGCCGCCCAAACGACCAGCCGCAGGCGCTTGTGGTTATACAGCGCATACAGCACGATGCCCCCGGCCAGAAAAGACCAGCCGCCGTCGGTGATGGATGTCAACAAAGGCAGCGGCGCGGTGATGACCCACGCCAACACGGCAGAGCCGATCGGTGCGTCCTGAATTTTGGGAAAAAGCGTCAGCAGCGCTACGATGCAAATCGGCCAGAGGATCGGCATGGCAGCAGCCAGTGTGCCCCGCACAAACCGGCGCTGGCGCAGCCAGTCAATGCCCTGCCAGATTATGCAAAGCAGCATCAGATCCTGAAAAATGGCATTCAGCGGGTAGAAGCCGTCCCCGCGGCGGAAGGCCCCTGCATAGATCATGAAAAATTCCACAGTGCCCATCGCAGTACCGATGGCCCAGATACGCAGAAAGTAGCGCCTGCGGTCATGGGTGTGGGCGAAGCCTTCCACGGTGCAGAACAGGAACAGAGGTGCGGACAGCCGCGCCAGCATACTGAACCATTCCGGCACAACGCCCGTGAATTCAAAAAAGTAGTGAATGTGATCCATCACCATGAGCACCAGCGCAATGGTTTTGAGCGCCGTGCCGGTCAGGCCGAATTTTTGCTTTGTCATAATAATAACTCCTTTACATTGTTGTTGTAAACAGTGTAACAGGGGTTTATGTAGAAATTATAAGTGTTTGAAAATCAGCTGTGCCTCAAAGGCAGATTTGCCTTCCCGTTCGCCATCAAAATAGAAGGTGTCCTCTGCCGGTCTGGCGCGGCGCAGGGTGAAGCTCTCGCCGCGGGGTACCTCGCGGTGGTAGCTGATGATGAAATCCGAAATCTGCGCACTGTCCCAGACCTGCCACGGTACGGCATCGCAGACAATGTCGGCATAGCGGGTGTTGTTGAGGTGGCCGTTCATGTCACAGCGGGAGTAGGCCGCGGTCTGCGTGCCCAGCGTCTCGCAGTCCTCGGGCGCAACGCGGGGCAGGCGCATCGGCAGCTCAAGGGGCACATCCTCGGCCCACTGGTCGGCAAACTGCTCCGGGTGCTTGCGCAGGATCATACGCTTTTCGGTATCAATGAGTACCCAGCGGCTGTCCATTGTGGCGACCTCTGCCCCGTCGGCATCGTAAAAATGGGTGATGCGCTTGTTGACGGCGCGCTTGCAGCGCTCGGGCTGGGTGACAAGGGTCAGTTCCTCGTCCACACGGGGCAGCCGTGTGACGTGCAGGGCCAGCTTGGCCAGCACATAGGCGGTGTGGGTCTTGCGGTACAGGGCATCGTCCAGCCCTACGGCCTCGGCGTGGGCGGTAGCAACCTGCTGGGCATAGCGCAGCAGCGCCCCGAGCTTGACATGGCCGAGATGGTCGCCGTCCGTGCGGTAGACGGTAAATTTTTGGGTGTAGGTTATGAGCTTTTCGGGCATAAGGAAGCCCTCCTTGATGGATTTTGAATTGATTCGCCAAGGAGAGTATAGCACAAATGTTGGAAAAATGCAAAGGCGGGGGCTTTGGGGCTGGCCGTAGGGGCTGATGCTTGCATCGGCCCGCGGAGGGGGCAAGACCCCTCCCTACAAAGCGAACCGTAAAAGGGTGCAGCGGCAAGGCTGCGGGCCGGCAAACAAAAAGGCTGCACACGCAAAACGGTGTGCAGCCTGAAACTGTTTAATAGTTATCGCGGGATTTTTTGCGGAGCTTGCGCCAGATATTGAATGCAGAGATAGCGATGGCCAGAAGCAGCAGGGCAACGACCATCCAGCCGCTGCCGCCATCCTCATAGCTCTTCATCTCGCTCCACTGGGCATCCATGGCGGCGTTGATGTCGTCGGGCAGAGTCTCAAAGACCTCCGCCTTGTCCAGAACCTCCGCGCCCGGGTAGGCAATTTCGCTGTACTTCAAATCGTCGTCCAGCATTTCCCACACGGCGGTGATGGGGGTGGAATAGCCGATGAAGTCCGCGTTAGCAAGGCCGACGTCCGGCTCACACAGGTAGTTGATGAACATTTCGGCGGCCTCCCGGTGCTTGGCGTTGGCCGGAATGCACATGCTGTCGATGAAGAAGTTGACGCCTTCCTCCGGGTGGACGAAAGCAAGGTCTGGGTTTTCGTCGATCATCGTGATGGCATCGCCCGCATAGTAGGGCGCCATGGCGGCCTCGCCACCCTCCATCTTGTCAAAGACCTCGTCCATGACGTAGGCCTGCACGATGTTCTTCTGGGCTTTCAGCGCGTCGGTGATGGCGGTGATCTCGTCAACAGACTGCGGATTCATCGACAGACCAATCGTCTTGGCTGCAATCGCGTAAGCGTCGCGGGAATTGTTGAACATCAGCACATTGTTTGTGTACGCAACATCCCACATGTCCGCCCATTTCGTGGGCGGCTCCTCGACCATCGTCGTGTTGTAGATCAGGCCCGTTGTGCCCCACATGTAGGGCACGCTGTACTTGTTGCCTGGGTCGAAGCTGCGGTCCAGATATGTTTCACCAATGCCGGCAAAGTTCGGAATGTTGTCCATGTTCAGCTCGGACAACATGCCCTCCTTGGCCATCTTGCCCACCATGTAATCCGATGGGAAGATGACATCATAGGATACGCCGCCGGATTTCAGCTTGGCGTAGAGGCTCTCGTTGGAGTCGTAGGTCGTGTAATTGACCTTGATGCCGGTCAGCTCCTCGAATGCGGACAGAACGTTGATGCTCTCGTCAGAACCGTCGGAGATGTACAGGCCGTTGTTGTAGACATTCAGCGTGATATGGTCGTTGGCAAAGCGCTTCCAATCGTAGTCGCCGGAGACGGAAATATCCTCGTTGACCTCGATGTCATCGGCGGCCAGCACCGGCGCGGCGCTCATCATGGTGACAGTCAGTGCGGCCAGCGCTGCAGCGGAAAACTTTTTCAGCTTCATCTTCAGCGCCCCCCTTCGTCCAGCATGGCTTTGCGGATGGCTTTCTGGTTGCGGCGGTAGGCGCGGGAGTCTGCGGCGTTGGAAATCAGGATGATTGCCAGAATGACGCAGAATATGACTGCAGACAGCGCGTTGATCTCGGGGCTGACCTTCTTGCGGGTCATCGAGTAGATGGCGATAGGCAGTGTCTGCATCGTGCCGGAGTTGAAGTAGGAAATCATGAAGTCATCAATAGAGTAGGTCAGGCAGATGAGAAATGCCGACAAAATGGCCGGGGACAGCTGCGGCATGATGACTTTGGTGAAAGCCTGGCGCGGTGTGCAGCCCAGATCCAGCGCTGCATTGTACAGGCTGGGATCGAGCTGGCGCAGCTTGGGGCCTACATTAAAGATAACATACGGGATATTGAAGGTGATGTGCGCAATCAGCAGCGTCGGCCAGCCGAAGATGCCGCTCTCGCCGCCGATGCCGAAGTTCTGCGCCATGACGAAGAGAAGCATCAGCGAGACACCGGTGATGATCTCCGGATTGACGACAGGCACATAGCTGATGTTATTGATGATGAGCTGGCTTTTGCGGGACATCGAGTTGATGCCAAGGGTCGCCAGCGTGCCCAGCACCGTGGCGATAATGCTGGACACCAGCGCCAGCACAAGGCTCAGACCCAGCGCGGACAAAATCATCTCGTTGTGGAACAGGCTTTTGTACCAGCCGAGGGTGAAGCCCGTAAAGTTCGAGCGGGATTTGCTCTCATTGAAGCTGAACGCAATCATGACCGCGATGGGCAGATACATGAAGCAGAACACCAGAATGACGTAGGTGCGCATGAGCAATGCGGAATGTTTTTTTGCCATATCACATCACTCCTTCCATCTCGGACTCGTCAAAGCTCGAAGTGAAGCTCATGCAGAGCAGGACAATGACCATCAGCACCAGGCTCATGGCGGAGCCGAGGTTCAGATTGTAGGAGTTGCCAAGGAATTGCAGCTCGATCAAATCGCCAATCAGCAGGTTGGAGCCGCCGCCCAGCATACGGCTGATAATAAAAGTAGAGACTGCGGGCACAAACACCTGCGTGATGCCGGTGGCAATGCCGGGGCCGGTCAGCGGGACGAGCACCCGAAACAGAATATGCCAGACGTTGCAGCCCAGATCCTGCGCGGCCTCAATGATGGAATCATCGATTTTTGTCATGGCCGTGTAGATGGGCAAAATCATAAACGGCAGGTAGTTGTACACCATGCCCAGCACAACCGCACCTGAGGTGTTGATCATGTTGAAGGGGCCGAGGCCGAACAAACCGAAGAACTTGTTGATAAGGCCGTTTTTCTCCAGCAGTGTCATCCAGGCATAGGTGCGCAGCAGGAAGTTCATCCACATGGGCAGCATAATGAGCATCAGCATAATGTGCTGCTTGTTGGCGCGCAGGCGGGAGAGAAAATACCCCACCGGAAACGCCATGACCAGGCAGATCACGGTAGAGATCGCGGCCAAAATCAGGCTGCGGGCAAACACGCTGGAATACCGCCCGATCTGGGTGAGGTTGTCGAAGGTGAACTGGCCGTCCGCGTTCGTCATAGCGTACCAGATGACGATGAAAAGCGGTACGACTGTGAAAATGGCCATCCAGACCAGATACGGCCCGGCCAGCCAGCGGGAGGATTTGGATTTGAGCATGGATCACACCTCCGAACGCTTCATGATATGAATTTCGTCCGGGCCGATGTTCATGCCGATAAGCTCGCCGGGCTGGCTGGCCTGGGTGGAATGGATGATCCACTCATAGCCTTCCACATCGACGTGCATTTCAAAGTGAACGCCCTTGAAGATGACCTCGCGCACAAGGCCGGTCAGCATACCGACAGAGGGCGGCACGATCTGCACGTCCTCCGGGCGGATGACGACCTGCACAGGCTCGTTGATTTTAAAGCCGCGGTCCACGCAGGTGAAATCATGGCCGCCGAAGTTGACCAGAAAGTCCTTGAGCATGACGCCGTCGACAATGTTGGAGTCACCGATAAAGCGGGCGACAAAGGCATTTTTAGGTTCGTTGTAAATATCCTGCGGGGAGCCGATCTGCTGGATCTTACCGCCGGACATAACAACGACGGTATCCGACATGGTCAGGGCTTCCTCCTGATCGTGGGTGACGTAGACGAAGGTGATGTTCATTTCACGCTGCAGGCGCTTCAGCTCCAGCTGCATCTCCTTGCGCAGCTTGAGGTCGAGCGCGCCGAGCGGCTCGTCAAGCAGCAGGACGCGGGGCTGGTTGACCAGGCTGCGGGCAATGGCCACGCGCTGCTGCTGGCCGCCGGACAGCTGGTAGATGCTGCGGCGTTCAAAGCCCTTCAGGCCGACGATCTCGAGCATCTCGAGCACCTTCGGGCGGATCTCATCCTCGGTCATCTTTTTCAGGCGCAGGCCGAAGGCGACGTTCTCAAACACGTTCAGGTGCGGGAACAGCGCATACTTCTGGAACACCGTGTTCACAGGCCGCTTGTACGGCGGCATGTTGGCGATGTCCTTGCCATCAAAAAAGACATTGCCCGATTTCGGTGTTACAAAGCCGGCAATCACACGCAGGGTCGTCGTCTTGCCGCAGCCCGAGGGGCCCAGGAAGGTGACAAACTCCTTGTCGTGGATGTCCAGCGAAAGTCCGTCCAGGACCTTCTGCCCATCGAACTCGACAACAATGTCTTTCAGAGATACGATCAGATTTTCATTCATTTTTATTGCATCCCCCTTTGCGGAATTTCCCGTTACAGCACTCTCTTTACGCACCGTTTCTTCCTTAGGCCGGCACAGAGTCCTTGACGAGTCAGCGCCAATTATGCCGCCCCGCAAAGGTTTGTTACACGACTCCCTGCTGAAGAAGCCGCTGCAAGCAGCACATACAACGCCAATGTGTCAGGGCAGAAAAGATTTACCCTATAGATGCACACACAAGGTATATTATACGGCTTGTGGAATGTTTGTCAATAAGAACTTTTTAATAAATTGGTAAAGAAGCGTTCATGATTTTGTAAAAGAAACGGCTTTTTTGAAAATGTGCGATGCAGCAAGATTTATAAAAATCGAGGCAACCGCCGCCGCAAAAAGCACGGCACTGGGCAGGGCAGCAAAGCGGCCGTACAAAAGCTCGAACGCCGCCTGCCCGACCGGCTGGGTCAGGCAGGCACAGACATACCGACTGGCGGTTTGTATGTAGGCTGAATAATACGGCGGCTGGAACCGCCGTTGAAATGATTGGGTGTATTGCACTGCTTTACATGCAGCACTGAACAAGCTCTATGAAAAGGGTCGGCACGACGCGCAGGTGATAGCAGATTTTATAAAGTAAAAACGGCACAGAACGCTGCAGCTTTGCGTTCTGTGCCGTTTGGGCAATACCGCATAATTCTAAGTGCCGATACGGCGAGCGAGGTGCGGCAGCTGCTAAGCCAAAAGCGCAGATAATACTTTGTGTATTATCGAGCATTTTGGCAACGCAGATGCCGTGCCGCAGCCGCCGGAGCGGTGCTTAAGCCGTAAGGCGGGAATTATGCGGTGTTGCCTTTGGTTATTTGGCTATGGTCATGCCAGATTCAGCCGCTTTGTCATGAGCCACTGGGTCAGTGCCCACAGCAGGGCATCGACAAGGACAATCAGCGCAAAGACGGCGAGCAGGGTGAGTACGATAACGCCCAAGGTATTGTCGGGACCGAAAAACGACGCGGCGCTGAAGCCGGTATTGTTAAGGTACTTATACCCGCGGAACGCGACAAAGACTGCCGTCACAAGGGCTGCCATCTGCCCGATAAAGCCGATGACAAAGTAGGCGGCAATGCTGATGAGCAGCCGCTGCTGGGTAAACTGCGCGGCGAAGGCACACGCCAGATATGCGTGCAGCAGTGCGCCCGCGATAAGGGCCAGTATAATCAAAAGCATTGCAGACCAGATGGCGACATCCTCGGCAGTGACGCGGCTGAAATCAGATGCAAACCCGCCGCCACTGACAGTGTCGGTAGTCAGCATGCCGCAAAGTGTAAAAAATACCATGCCGAACAGCGTCCATACCGTGCCGCAGATGACCTTAGCAGCAATGTGCTGCCAAATGGGCACGGGCAGAGCCAGCATCAAGTACCCGCGCTCGCCCAACAGGCGGTAAAACTGCTGAATTTCAATAAAAGAGCAGATGGCGAGCACAACAAGAAGACTTACGGCAGATGCCAGTGCCAGCAAGGCCATGGCGACCCCGGCCAGCGGCAGCCTGTCGGAGGTGTTCTGGACAAAACGGCTCAGAATATTAGTAAAAATGTTCAACACAAGCACGCCCGCCGCAATGGGCAGAACAACACGGCCTGTGGATTTGAACTCATAACGTAAAAGCTTCGTCAGCATTTGTAAACCTCCCGGAAGTAAGCGTCCACGCTCTCCCCTGTTTCCTCGCGCAGCTCGTCGACGGCGGCCTGGCGCAGGACCTTGCCGTCCTGTAAAAGAATGACCTCGTCCAGCACCTTTTCAATGTCGCCGATGAGGTGCGTGGACAGCATAAGCGCGGCATCCTCACTGTAGTTGTGCAGGATGGTGCTTAAAATGTAGTCGCGGGCGGCGGGGTCCACGCCGCCCAGAGGCTCATCCAGCAGGTAGAGCCTGGCGGCACGGCTCATCGTCAGGCAGAGCTGCATCTTTTCCTGTGTGCCCTTGCTCATGGAATCGATTTTGTCTCGCCCGCCGATATGCAGGTCGGCCAGCAGGGCGTTTGCCTTGACTTTGTCAAAATCGGTGAAGAAATCCGCGTACAGGCTTACGGCATCGTCGGCGGTGAACTCCGTCGGCAGGGCCATACGGTCCGGCAGATAGCTGGTGACGGCCTTGGTGAAAACGCCGACAGGAACTTTATCAATAATGACGCTGCCCGCCGTGGGCTGCAAAAGCCCGGCGGAGATTTTCATAAGCGTTGTTTTGCCGCTGCCGTTGGGGCCAAGCAGGCCAACAAGCTTGCCCGGCGTGACGGCAAAGTCCACGCCGTTCAGCGCAGCGGTGCGGCCATAGCGCTTGGTCAGGCCGCGTACCTCATAAATTGCATCCATGGTTTACTCCTTTTTTTGGTGCCTGCTGTGCGGTCTCGCGCAGCAGAGTCTCGATTTCGGCTTCGGTCAGGCCGAGGGCCTGCATCTGGTGCAGAAACTCCGCCGCCAGCGTGCCGGCGCGCCGACGGCGCAAGGCCTGCAGGGCAGTGTCATCCGCTGTGACGGTGCGCCCGGCGGTGCGCTGCGCCTGCAAAAGGCCGCGGCTTTCCAGCTCCTGCAAAGCGCGCTGCATGGTGTTGGGGTTGACCCCGGCGTCAGCGGCCAGCTCCCGCACGGGCGGAATGCGGCTGCCGGGCGGGAACTCCCCCGCGACGAGGGCAAGCTCCAACTGCTCGACCAGCTGCACATAGACCGGGCGGCCCGCAGTAATGTTCCAGTTCATGGTGTTTTATGCTCCTTTTGTATTATTGTGTTAAGAGCTTAATACAATAATACACGCGGGATACAGCTTTGTCAATAGAAAAAAACAAAAAAATCCCCCGCCGGGCTGGCGGAGGAAATATTGCATGATACAACGTCAGGAAATATGATCCTCGATCCATGTCAACACGTAGTCGAACACCTCGTCGCGGTTTGTCTCGTTGTGCAGCTCGTGGCGGCCTCCTTCAAAAATCTGGCAGGTCAGATCCCTGACACCGGCGTCGCCCAGCATGGCCCAGACCTTGCGCACGCCGCTGCCGTAGTCGCCGACGGGGTCGCAGTCACCGGCAATCAGCAGCACGGGCAGATCCTTGTCAATAGCCTGTGCCCATGCCTTTGTGCTGACGTGGTTGAGCGTTGCGAGCATCTCGCGGTAGGTCGCAGCGGTAAACCGGAAGGTGCACAGCCCGTCGGCGTCATAGGCTTTCACAACGCTTTTGTCGCGGGAAAGCCAGGCGTTGGGAGACTGCGCGTTCTCGATTTTCCTGCAATAGCTGCCGAAGTTCAGCTTGACCATCAGCGGCGAGACATAGCGCGGCCCCTTGACGCGGGCAATCAGCCCGGCCAGCCGCTGGCCGACGACATTCATAAAGCTGGGGCCTGCCGTGCCGGAAATGACCAGCGCCGCGATGCTTTCCGGCCACTTCTCGGCGTACCAGCGCGCGTAAAAGCTGCCCATGCTGTGGCCGTAGAGGATGATGGGCGTATCGGGAAAGCGCTCGTGCAGGATACGGTTCATCGTGTGCAGGTCGTTCAGGAGGTGGCAACGGCCATTCGGCTCACCGTAGTGGCCGTGCTCCCCTGCCTGGGCGGTGTCACCGTGGCCGAGATGGTCGTTGCCCGCCAGCGCAATGCCGTGGGCAGCGTAGAACTCGGCCATCGGTGCATAGCGGCGCACATATTCGCACATGCCGTGGCTGAGCTGAAGGACAGCCCGCACAGGCTGGCCGGGTACGGTGTAGAGGAATGCGGAGGAGGTGTGCTTTCCGTCCGACGACGGGAAGGCAATGGCTTCGCAGTGGAGGTTGGGCATGATTACAGTTCTCCTTTGATTTTTTTCCAGTATTGTGCGAAAGCCTGCTCGTTTTTATTATCGCCGGGGACATAGTACTGCCGGTCCTTGATGGCGTCGGGCAGGTATTGCTGGGCGGTCCAGTGGTTGGGGTAGTCATGCGGGTAGAGGTAGTGCTGCCCCTTGACCTTGGCGTCGGCGCCGTCGTAGTGCTTGTTTTGCAGCTGGCGCGGGATGGGCCCGGTGCGCCCGGCCTGAATGTCCGCAATGGCGGCATTGATGCCGTCGTGGGCGGAGTTGGACTTGGGCGCGGTAGCCACCAGCACCACGGCATCCGCCAACGGCAGACGGGCCTCCGGCAGACCGACGGCGTTGGCAATGTCAACAGCGGCCTTGACGATGGGGATGATCTGCGGCCAGGCCAGGCCGACATCCTCGCACGCGCAGACCATCAAACGGCGGCAGGCGCTGGGCAGGTCACCCGCTTCCAGCAGACGGCCCAGATAGTGCAGCGCTGCGTCGGGGTCGGAGCCGCGCATCGACTTCTGGTAGGCCGAGACGATGTCATAGTGGTCGTCGCCGAGCTTATCATACCGCATGGCCGTGCGCACGGCGACCTGCTGCACCATGTCCAGTGTGATCGTGCGGCTGCCGTTTTCTACGGGTGCAGCGGTGACGGCAAATTCCAGATTGCCCAGCGCCTTGCGCATATCGCCGCCCGCACTCTGGGCCAGGTATTCCAGCGCGTCGTCGGGAATGAGCACGGGAGACTTGTCCTCAGCCCCGAGGCGCGCAGCGGCGCTGCGCAGCCCGGTGCGGATGTCGTCGGTGGTCAGGGATTTGAACTCGAACACCGTGCAGCGGGACAGAAGCGCGTTATATACATAAAAGTAGGGATTCTCGGTGGTGGAGGCAATCAGGGTGACGGTACCCTGCTCCACACATTCCAGAAGGCTCTGCTGCTGGCGCTTGTTAAAATATTGTATCTCGTCAAGATATAAAAGAATGCCGCCCGACGCGCCGAGTGTGCCGATGTCCGCGAGAACCGACTTGATGTCGCTCGTCGAGGCCGTCGTGCCGTTGAGCTTGTGCAGCTGCATACCGCTGCCCGCTGCAATGATGCTGGCAACGGTGGTCTTGCCGACGCCGGACGGGCCGTAGAAGATCATGTTGGGAATCTTGCCGCTCTCGACAGTGCGGCGGAAAACCTGATTTTTGCCGAGTAGATGCTGCTGGCCGCAGACCTCATCCAGGGTGCGCGGGCGCAGACGCTGTGCCAATGGTTCCATTTTGCGTTCCTTTTTTTAGATAAGTTTGAGATAGTGTACCAAAACATCATACTTCTATACTTGATTATAACGGCTCGGCGTGGTAGAATCAAGAGAAAAGGATTGAAACGGAGAAAATGCTGTGACCAAACAAGAGCTGGCTGCGATCTGTATTGCGCGCCTGAAGGCAGAATATCCCGATTCCGACTGCACGCTGGATTATGACCATGCGTGGCAACTGCTTGTGTCGGTGCGGCTGGCGGCCCAGTGCACCGATGCCCGCGTAAACGTGGTGGTGCAGGAGCTGTTTGCCAAGTACCCCGGCGTAAAAGAGCTGGCTGCAGCGGATCCTGCGGATATTGAGGCCATCGTCAAGCCCTGCGGGCTGGGCCACAGCAAGGCACGGGATATTTCGGCCTGTATGCGGATACTGCGCGACAGGTACGACTGCCATGTGCCGGATGATTTCAACGCGCTGCTTGCCCTGCCCGGCGTGGGCCGCAAAAGTGCGAATCTGATCATGGGGGACGTATTCGGCAAGCCTGCCATCGTGACGGACACCCACTGCATCCGGCTGTGCAACCGCATCGGGCTGGTGGACAACGTCAAGGAGCCGGCCAAGGTTGAGCGGGAGCTGTGGAAGATCATCCCGCCTGCGGAGGGCAACGGCTTCTGCCACCGGCTGGTGGACCATGGCCGCGCCGTGTGCACAGCCCGCACCAAGCCCTACTGCGACAAATGCTGCCTGGCGGACGTATGCCGGGCACGAAAGGAATTTTTGCATGAATAAAACGACGGAAAACCGCCTGGGCGGTGAGCTGCGCAGCCAGCAGGCAGCCCGGCGCCTGCTGGAGGAGCTGCGCCGCGGACGCTATGCAGACGCCGCCCAGCTGCCCAGCGAGCTGGAGCTGGCCGATGTTCTGGGCGTGAGCCGCACCGTGGTGCGCGATGCCCTGAGCGATCTGGAGCGCGACGGCTATGTGGAGCGTGTGCGCGGCATCGGCACCCTTGTCAACCGCGATGTGGTCCGGGTCGAGAACCGCATGGACCAGAAGCTGGAATTCAACCGCATGATCCGCTCAATTGGCCGCGTGCCCCACAGCGATAACCTGATGGTCACGCGGGAGACTGCCATGCCGGAGCTGGCCGCAAAGCTCGGCCTTGACCCGGAGCGCGAGCACACACTTGTGTTTGTGCGCCGCCGGGTACTGGCCGATGAAACGCCGGTGCTCTACTCCACCGATATTCTGCCGCTGGCGCTGTTTGGCGGCAAGCGGCTGGATACGATCGATTTCAGCCGCCCGATCTTTGAGATCGTGGAGCAGCACTGCCATGTGGAGGTCACCGAGACGCTGACGACGCTGCAAGCCGTACAGGGGGTGCCCGGCATCCGCCGCCAGCTGGGGCTGCGCCCGGAGCAGGCGCTTTTGCAGCTGGATGAGATTTGCTATTCCCGAACCTGCAAGCCGGTGCTTTGCTGCCAGACCTGCTATACGGATTTCTTTGACTTTGCGATGGTGCGCAAGCTGATTTGATTTTGAACGGCACAGCGCCGTTTGGAATAAATAGAGTAAACAAAGGGGATTGTGTATGAGACATTTGATCGACCCGGCGGATTTCACGCTGGAAGAAACGCTCAGCCTGATGGACCTTGCAGACCGTATCCATGATGACCCGGCTGCCTATAAAGATGTAGCTGCCCGTAAGCGGCTGGCAACACTGTTCTACGAACCAAGCACCCGTACCCGTCTTTCGTTTGAGGCGGCCATGCTGAACCTGGGCGGTCAGGTACTGGGCTTTCCCGATGCCGGTGTTTCCAGCGCCTCCAAGGGCGAGACTGTAGCCGATACCATCCGCGTGATCAGCTGTGTGGCAGACATTGCCGCCATGCGCCACCCCAAGGAGGGGGCACCGCTGCGCGCGTCCCGCTACAGCCGCATTCCGGTCATCAACGCCGGTGACGGCGGCCACAGCCATCCCACCCAGACGCTGCTGGACATGATGACGATCCGCCAGCGCAAGGGGCACTTGGATCATCTGACCATCGGCTTCTGCGGTGACCTCAAGTTTGGCCGCACGGTGCACAGCCTGATCAAGAGCCTGTCCCGTCTGCCGGGCATGAAGTTTGTGCTCATCTCACCCGAGGAGCTGCGCGTGCCGGATTACATCATCAGCGAGATCCTCGAGCCTAACAACATCCCCTATGTTGAGACACGCAGTATGGAGGAGGCTCTGCCCGATTTGGACGTCCTCTACATGACCCGCGTCCAGCGTGAGCGGTTCTTTAATGAAGAAGATTACATCCGCCTGAAAAACAGCTATGTCCTGACAAAGGAAAAGCTGGCTCTGGCCCCCGCGGATATGCCGGTGCTGCATCCCCTGCCCCGTGTGAATGAGATCACGCTGGACGTGGATGACGACCCGCGCGCAGCGTACTTTGACCAAGTGCAGAACGGCGTCTATATGCGCATGGCGCTGATCATGACTTTGCTGGGTCTCAAAGACCCCAAGACCGGGGAGGTAGCGTTCAATGTTGAAGGTTGATGAAATCCAGAACGGCGTGGTCATTGACCACATTACCGCAGGCACGGGTCTGGCGCTCTACCACATGATGGAGCTGGAAAAGCTGAACAATGCCAGCGTGGCACTTTTGCAGAACGTCCGCAGCCAAAAGGACGGAAAAAAGGACATAATAAAGATCGAGGGCGATGTCAGCGAGATGAGCTTTGACGTTCTAGCCTATGTCGACCCGAAAATCTCCATCACCTTTATCCGGAACGGCAGGGTGACGGAGAAGAAACACCCCGAGCAGCCCAAGCGGCTGGTCAACGTCATCAAATGCACGAACCCGCGCTGCATCACTTCTATCGAGGAGGGCTGTGACCACATCTTTGCCCTGACGCCGAGCGGACGCTATCGCTGCATCTACTGCGAGCAGGAGTTCCGCGTAAAACCGTAAACGAGGTAACACTATGGAAAAGCCGAAATTTCACCTGAACCCTAATGAGGAAATCGTCAAAACCATCCGCGAGGGCCTCAAGCGCACGGGCGGCTACTGCCCCTGCCGCTTGCAGCACATTCCGGAGAATATCTGCATCTGCAAGGAGTTCAAGGAGCAGCTGGCCGACCCGGACTACCACGGGGCGTGCCATTGCGGGCTGTATGTGAAGGATTGAGGATTTTTCCTTTTTACAACAATTATAATAAGCAATAAGCAAAACGAGGTATCTGCCACGGAAAGCAGGTACCTCGTTTTGCTTATGCTACACGCACGCCGCCAGTGTATCCTCGGTCAGGATAATGTGCCCGTCGGCGTCCACATCGGCGGTGTAAACGGTGCCGGGGTGAGCTGTACCGGCAGCGATGCGGTCCGCAAGGGCCTGCTCCACGGCACGGCTGACGGTGCGGCGCAGCTCCCGCGCACCGTAGGGCGGCACCTTGTCCCCGGCCAGCACCTTGGCTGCGGCGGGCGTGTGGTGCAGCGTGTAGCCCTGCCGGGCCGCGCGCTGCTCAAGCTCGACAAGCAGCCGGTCTGCGATCCCGGCCAGCTGCTCCGGGCCGAGCGGGTCAAAGAGGACGGTCTCATCCAGGCGCCCCATCAGTTCGGGGCGGAAAAACTCCTTAGCCTCCTGGATGGCTTGCTGGCCGCGGCGCTGGGTCTCGGCAGCGGCGGCCCCAAAGCCCAGCGGCGACGTCTGCCCGGACAGACACCGCGCACCCAGATTAGAGGTGAGCAGAATAATCGTGTTGGAAAAATCCGCCCGGCGTCCCTGGGAGTCGGTCAGATTGCCGTCCTCCAAGATTTGCAGCAGCAGGTTCTGGATGTCGCTGTGCGCCTTTTCGATTTCATCAAATAAGACAACACTGTACGGGCGGCGGCGCACAGCCTCGGTCAGCTGGCCGCCCTCGTCGTGGCCGACATAGCCCGGCGGCGCGCCGAGCAGCCGCGCGACGGTATGCCGCTCCATATACTCCGACATGTCAAAGCGCAGCAGGGCTTTTTCGCTGCCGAACCAGCATTTTGCCAGCGTGCGTGCCAGCTGGGTCTTGCCGACGCCCGTCGGCCCGAGGAACAGCATAGCTCCTATGGGCCGCCCGCTCTCCCGCAGGCCGGTGCGGCTGCGTCGGATGGCAGATGCCACGGCGGCCACGGCCTGCGGCTGGCCGATGACCTCGGCGGCAAGGCGCTGTTCCAAATTAGCAAGCCGCTCCCTCTCGGCTTCGCCCACGCGCTCTGCGGGCACGCCGCTGGCCTTGCTGACGACCCTTGCAATATCGGCGGGGGTCAGTGCCCGGCGGTTCCCGCTGGCATCGGCAATGCGGCGGGCCGCGGCGGCTTCGTCCAGCAGGTCAATGGCCTTGTCGGGCAGATACCGCCCGGGCAGGTAACGCACGCTCAGCTCCACCGCGGCGTGGATGGCCTCGGGCGGGATGCTGACACCGTGGTAGCGCTCATACCGCGGCATCAGTCCGGCCAGAATCGTTTCCGCGGCAGCAGGGGTGGGCTCCTCGACCATGACCCTTCCAAAGCGGCGCTCGAGCGCGGAATCCTTCTGGATGGTTTTGCGGTATTCCTCGGGCGTGGTCGCGCCGATAAGCTGAATTTCGCCGCGTGCCAGCATCGGCTTTAAAATGCTGGCGGCGTCAATGGCTCCCTCCGCCGCCCCGGCCCCGGCAATGATGTGGATTTCATCGATAAACAAAATCGTTGAGCGGTCACGGTACAGTTCTTCCAATAGGTTCTTGAACCGCTCCTCAAAGTCGCCGCGGTATTTGGTGCCCGCGACCATCGACGCCATGTCCAGCGCCAGCACCCGCTTGCCGCGCAGTGCCGGGGTGATCTGCCCCGCGGCGATCCGCTGCGCCAGTGCCTCCGCCAGCGCAGACTTGCCGACACCCGGCTCACCCAGGAGACAGGGGTTGTTTTTCTGGCGGCGGCAGAGAATTTCAATCATGCGATCCAGCTCGGCATCACGGCAGAGCACCGGGTCGAGCCGCCCCTCCTGTGCGAGGCGCGTCAGGTCGCGGCCGTATTTATCGCTGGGGCGGCCCGTGCGGGAGGCAGCCATCCGCGGCTGGGCGGGCAGCACAAGCTGACCGGAAAGCTGGCGGCATTCCCGCGCGGCCTGCGGCAGCTCGATGCCCAGAGCGGCCAGCCACCGGCTGGCCGTGCAGGACGAATCCTCGAGGATGGCGCAGAGCAGGTGCTCGTTCTCAGCCCTGGCGGCACTGGCCGCGTGCGCACCCAGCACGGCAAACTCCATGGCCTTGCTCAGCTCGGGGGCAAGGTCCCGGCTGTGCAAGCGGCGCGGACGGCCCAGCGCGTGGGCGGCGGTATGCTCGGCCAGGGCGGTGGATGTCACCCGCTTGCGGCGCAGAAAATCCGCCGCTGTCCCCTGTGCTGTCTGCACCAGCGCCAGCAGCAAATGGCCGGTATCCGCCTGGCTGCACCCCTGCTGCCCCGCCAGCACCAGCGCCGTGTGCACGGTGCGTGCCGCCGTGAAGGAAAAACCTTTATATCTGTAGACCCAGAACATCTGCAAATCCTCCTCTGAAAAGTACCCATTGAAAGTATAGACGCCGGGCCAATAAATAATCATCGAAATCTGGGGGATTCTGCAAGACAAATTGAGAAAACCGTGGTATAATAAACTGATTATTTTTATTATTACGTATGAGGTGGTTTTCAATGCACAAATTGATGCGCTACATCAAGGGCTATGAGAAGCAAGCCCTGTTAGCGCCGCTTTTCAAGATGCTGGAAGCCTGTTTTGAATTGTTTGTGCCGCTGGTCATTGCCAGCATCATCGACACGGGCATCAAAAACGAGGATGCAGCTTTCATCTGGACGCGCTGCGGCCTACTGGTCCTGCTGGCTGCTATCGGCTTGGCCAGCAGCCTGACGGCACAGTGGTTCTCCGCAAAGGCGGCGCTGGGCTTTGGCACGGCATTGCGCAAGGACCTGTTCCGCCATATTGGCACTCTGAGCTACAGCGAGCTGGACGGCATCGGCACCCCGACGCTTGTCACCCGCATGACGAGCGACATCAATCAGGTACAGAACGGCGTCAACCTGACGCTGCGTCTGCTGCTGCGCTCGCCGTTCATCGTGATCGGCGCGCTTATTATGGCGTTCTCCATCAGTCCGAAGCTGACGCTGCTTTTCATCGGTGTTACGATCATGGTGTCGCTTATTATATGGGCCATCATGCGCGTGACCGTGCCCATCTACCATGAGGCCCAGAACGGCTTGGACCGTGTGACGCTGCTGACGCGCGAAAACTACGTCGGCGCGCGCGTGGTGCGTGCCTTTGCCCGCCAGGCGGACGAGCTGGCCGCTTTTGTGGAGACAAATGACCACCTGAAAAAGCTGCAATTTGCGGCAGGCCGTATTTCGGCGCTGATGAACCCGCTGACCTATCTCGTCGTCAACCTGGCCGTTGTGGCACTGCTGCTGCGCGGCGGTGTGGAGGTCGATGCCGGTAAGCTGACGCAGGGCGAGGTCATTGCCCTTATCAACTATATGAGCCAGATTCTGCTGAGCCTGCTGCGTCTGGCGGATCTGGTCGTTTCGGTCACCCGCGCACTGGCCAGCGGTATGCGCGTCAATGAGATTCTGAACACCCACACGACGATGCAGGATCCCGGCACGGCAGAGCTGTCTGTGAACGACGCTACCGAGGCGGCTAAGTTTGAGCACGTTACCTTCACCTACAAGGATGCCGGTGCACCGAGCCTGACGGACATCACGTTCACGGCCAGGCCCGGTGAGACCATCGGCGTCATCGGCGGTACGGGCAGCGGCAAATCGACGCTGATCGACCTGGTCTGCCGCTTCTACGATGCCGACAACGGCGGCGTTGCGCTGTTCGGCCATGATGTAAAGCAGTACAGCTTTGCACAGCTGCGCAGGCTGGTGGGCGTCGTGCCCCAGCAGGCCGTGCTGTTTACAGGTACGATCCGCGACAATATGCAGTGGGCCGCCCCCGGAGCTTCCGACGAGGAAATCTGGCAGGCGCTGGAGATAGCCCAGGCAGCGGAGTTTGTCCGCGGCAAACCCGGCATGCTGGATGCGCCGGTGGAGACGGCGGGCCGCAACTTCTCCGGCGGCCAGCGCCAGCGCCTGACGATTGCCCGTGCGCTGGTACCAAAGCCGAAGATCCTGATTCTGGATGACAGTGCCTCGGCGCTGGATTTTGCAACGGACGCAGCCCTGCGCAAGGCAATCAAAGAGGAAACGCACGGCATGACCGTGTTTATCGTCTCCCAGCGCGCGGCCAGCGTGCAGCGCGCCGACCACATTCTGGTGCTGGATGACGGTAAGCTGGTTGGCGACGCGCCCCATGCCGAGTTGCTGCGCAGCTGCGAGGTCTATAAGGAAATCTGCCTGAGCCAGTTGAGCAAGGAGGAGGTGGCAAAGACGCTATGAGCAAGACAAAGCAAAAGCTGGACCAGAATACGATCCATCGCGTCCTGAAGCTGATCCGCCCCTACACCGGCATGGTCATCCTGACGCTGACCTTTGCGCTGATCACAGTGGTCACGACTCTGCTGGCCCCGGTACTGTCCGGCAAGGCCGTGGATATGATCCTGGGACCCGGTCAGGTTGATTTTGCAGGCCTTGGCAAAATTGCGATAGCGATGGCTGCCACGATTGCCTGCACAGCGCTGGCCCAGTGGCTGATGAATGTCGTCAATAACCGCATTACCTTTCAGGTCGTGCGTGATATGCGTGTCCGTGCGTTTGAGCAGCTGGAGATTCTGCCACTCAAATATATGGATGCCCACCGCCCCGGCGATGCTATCAGCCGCATTACCACCGACGTGGAGCAGTTCAGCGACGGTCTGCTGATGGGCTTTACCCAGCTGTTCACCGGCGTGCTGACGATTTTGGGCACGCTGGGAGTCATGCTGTTCATCGACTGGCGCATTGCGCTGGTCGTTGTGGCGTTGACGCCGCTGTCGATTTTCGTCGCGCGGTTCATTGCCACCCACACCTATTCTATGTTCAAGGTGCAGAGCGAGACCCGCGCCGAAATGACGAGTCTGGTCGAAGAACTGGTCGGCAACGAGCATCTTGTCCGCGCGTTCGGCTATGAGCGCCGCGCCGAGGAACGCTTCGATAAGATCAACCTCGATTTGCAGAAGTGCGGCGTCAAGGCGACGTTCTTCTCCTCTACCACGAACCCCTGCACCCGCTTTGTGAATGCGCTGGTCTACGCCGCTGTCGGCGTGCTGGGTGCGTTCGTCGCCATTGCTGGCGGCATCACGGTGGGCCAGCTGTCGGTCTTTCTGAACTACGCCAACCAGTACACGAAGCCGTTCAATGACATTTCGGACGTTATGACCGAACTGCAGAACGCGCTGGCTTGTGCGCAGCGCGTGTTTGACCTCATTGACGAGACGCCCATCGTGCTCGATGGCCCGGATGCTGTTGTCCTGCCCCACGGCGCGGGCAGCGTGGAGTTTGACCACGTCAGGTTCCGCTATGTGGACGATGTGCCGCTGATCGAGGATATGAACCTGAAGGTTGCGCCGGGTCAGCGCATTGCACTGGTCGGCCCCACGGGCTGCGGCAAGACGACACTGGTCAATCTGCTGATGCGGTTTTATGAGATCAACGGCGGTACGCTGCGCGTCGACGGGTATTCCATCGACAATGTGACCCGCGACAGCCTGCGCGGCAACCTGGGCATGGTACTGCAGGAGACCTGGTTGAAGGCCGGTACGATTGCGGAGAATATCGCCTACGGCAAGCCGGATGCGACCCGCGAGGAGATCATCGCCGCGGCCAAGAAGGCGCACGCCCATAGCTTTATCTGCCGCCTGCCCAACGGGTACGACACGCGGGTAGCCGAGGACGGCGGCAACATCAGCCAGGGCCAGCGGCAGCTGCTCTGCATTGCCCGTGTCATGCTGCGACGCCCGCCAATTTTGATTCTGGATGAGGCAACGTCCAGCATCGACACCCGTACCGAGGTGCTGGTGCAGGATGCCTTTGAGGAGCTGATGAAGGGCCGCACGAGCTTTATCGTGGCCCATCGCCTGTCTACTATCAAGAACGCTGACCAGATCCTGGTCATGAAGGCCGGCAACATCATTGAGCGCGGAACCCACGAAGAACTGCTGGCGCAGGGCGGCTTCTACAAGCAGCTGTACGAGAGCCAGTTCGCCAAGGCATAAAACCATACACCGGGAAAGAAATAGGAGGATGTATTATGAGTCACATTACCATTCCGGAAGGATACCAAAGCCTTCTGGGTTTGTATGACACCCAGAAGGCCATCGGCCTCATCAAGACGATCTTTCAGGAGAAGCTCTGCATGGCGCTGCACCTCAAGCGCGTCACGGCTCCCCTGTTTGTCATGCAGGGCAGCGGCCTGAACGATGACCTGAACGGCGTCGAGCGCCCTGTTTCGTTCGATGTGCCCAGCCTGAACAAGCAGGCAGAGGTCGTCCACAGTTTGGCTAAGTGGAAGCGCTACGCCCTGTACAAGTACGGCTTCCGCCCCGGTCAGGGCATTGTGACCGATATGAACGCCATCCGCCGCGACGAGGAGCTGGACAACCTGCACAGCATCTACGTGGACCAGTGGGACTGGGAGCGCGTTATCACTGCCGACCAGCGCACGCTGGAATTTCTGCAGGAGACCGTGCGGGACATCGTGGACGCTGTCTGCGCAACGTCTGACGAGCTGCGCTGGAAGTTCCCCGAGCTGAAAAACAACATCCACCTGGGCCGCGAGGTGGCATTTATCACGACGCAGGAGCTCGAGGACAGGTACCCGGACTTCACGCCGAAGCAGCGCGAGAATGCCTTTGCCAAAGAGCATGGAACCGTCTGCATCATGCAGATCGGCGGCAGGCTCAAGAGCGGCCAGCCCCACGACGGGCGCGCGCCCGACTATGATGACTGGACGCTGAACTGCGACATCCTGTTCTGGCACAAGCCGCTGGACTGCGCGCTGGAGCTGTCCAGTATGGGTATCCGCGTTGACGCCGACGCCCTGCGCCGCCAGCTGGACGCCGCAGGCTGCCCGCAGCGCGCGGAGCTGCCCTTCCACAAACTGCTGCTGGATGGCACCCTGCCCCTGACAATGGGCGGCGGCATCGGCCAGAGCCGCCTGTGCATGCTGCTGCTGGGCAAGGCCCATGTCGGCGAGGTACAGGTCAGCCTGTGGGATGACGCTACGGTACAGGCATGCAGGAATTCGGGCGTAGAGCTGCTGTAACCCTTGACAAACCCCTGCCGATTGTGATATTATATTAGAGTTCCCGCTAGTATAGCACAATTGGCAGTGCAGCTGATTTGTAATCAGCAGGTTGCAGGTTCGATTCCTGTTACTAGCTCCACTTAAAAAAGCGCGTTAGCAAATCCACTTTGCTACGCGCTTTTTTCTTGATTTTGTATGTCTTTTTGCGTCCTAAACAGTAAAAAACAGGTCGTAAACAAGTTGTAAACGCAGTAGAATCGCATAACGCGGAGTCAGGGTTGAACTCAGGAATGCTTCTGTACATAAAGCTGATGGATTGTTCTTGAGGAATATTTAGAGAAGCTTTTCCTTATTGCACCCTACTCTATATACTCCTAAAAAACGCCCGGTAGGCGTGATGCTTACCGGGCGTTTTGCTTTGCTGTTTTAAGTGTTTGCCAGTGCCGTCTGCAGAGCGCAGTAATTCTCCAGTGTCAGCTGCTCGGGGCGGGAACGCTCACCAAGACCGGCGGCCTGCAGGGCGGAGATGACCTGCGCCTTGGGCAGGTGCAGGCCATTGGCGATGGCGTTGGCGGCGGTCTTGCGGCGCTGGGAGAAGGCGGCGCGGATCAGCGCGAAGAAGGCGGCTTCGTCGCCGTTCGGCACGGCTACGGCGGGCTTCTCCCTCACATCCAGGCGGATGACGGCGCTTGTCACCTTGGGGGCGGGGTAAAAGCTGCCGGGCTGGACGCTGAACAACAGCTTCGGCTCGGCGTAATAGGCCACGGCGTAGCTGATTGCACCCGCATCCCGCGTGCCGGGGGCGGCGCAGAGGCGCTGTGCGGCCTCCTTCTGCACCATTACGGTAATGTTCCGGATAGGCAGCTTTTCCTCCAGCAGGCGCATCAGAATCGGGCTGGTGATGTAGTACGGCAGGTTGGCACAGACGGCGACGGGCTTGCCGCCGAACTCCTCGGCCAGCAGAGCCTTCAGATCGACCTTCAGCACGTCGTTCAGGATGAGCTTGAAGTTGTCGTAGTCGGCCATCGTCTCTTCAAGCAGCGGCGGCAGACGCTTGTCGACCTCGATGGAGACGACATTGTCCGCACGCTTGCAAAGCTGCTCGGTCAGCACACCGATGCCGGGGCCGACCTCAAGTGCGCCCCAGCCGGGGCCGATACCGGCGGCCTCCGCAATGCGGGGGCAGATGCCGGGGTTGATGATGAAATTCTGGCCGAAGCCCTTGGACAGGGCAAAGTCATACCGTGCGCAGAGGTCACGGATGGTGGAGAGGTCAGTCAATGTGGGCACGGCGGACGTCCTTTCCGAGTCAATAAAAATCAGTTCTGCCCGGCCAGTGCCGTGGCCGCGTTGACGGCCTTGCTGATCTGCGGGTCAGTATCAAGTGTGTAATCGTAGTAGGCGTTCTGCTCGTCGACGGAGAGCGCGGCGTCAATGTCGGGGCGCAGGCCCTCCTCATTCCAGGTCTGATCCTCGTTATCGAGCAGCAAGCCCACCGTGATGTAAGCGGCGGAGCCGTCGGAGAAGCTCTGGGCGTCGCTCAGAACGACGCCCTTACCCGCAGTTTTGGTGCCGACGAGCGTCGCACCGGCCATCTTGCGCAGGGCATTGGCGAACAGCTCGGCGCTGCCCGCGGTGGAGCCGTTGACAAGGCAGACAATCGGAACGTTGATCTCGGTCTCATCGGACATGCGCAGCACGGTCACATTGCCGTCCCTGTCCTGCTGCTTGGCGATCTCACCGGAGGGCACACAGTAATCCGCGGCCACAAGGGCGGCGTTCAGGTTCTCGCCGGTGTTGTCGCGCAGGTCAAAGACAAGGCTGTTCGCTCCCTGCTGCAGCAGATCATCCACAGCAGCCTTGAACTCGCTGGCCGTGCCGGAGGTGAAGGCGTCAATGCGGATGTACCCGCAGGTGTCCGCGACCATCTGACGGGTGTAAATGGAAGGTGTTTTGTAGTTGGAGTGGACAAGATTCAGCTGCTGCTCCTGGCGGTCCGGCGTCAGGTAGGTGATCGTGGTGGTCGTACCCTCCTCACCCAGCAGCTTGGAGGTCAGGCGTGCGGTGGAGGTGATGTTGCGCGTCGACTCATCGTTGATAGCGGTGATGAAGCCGCCGACCTGCATCCCGGCCTCTGCGGCGGGCGAGTTGTCATACAGGCGGATGATGCGGGCGTAGCCGGAGGATGTGTCATTGACGACAGCGACGCCGATGCCGGTCAGTGTGCCCTTCTCCACAGACTGCTTCTCGCTGTATTCCTTGGCGGTGTAGTAGACGGCGTACTTGTCGTTGATGCCGTTCATGTAGCCCGCAGCCAAGCGGTCATTCAAGGTGTCCTCGTCGATGGTGAAATACTCCCCTGCGCGGACAAAACGATCAATTTCGGACAGCTTGTTGTACTGGCGCTCCTTGTTTTTGACGCTGGACACTGTGGTGTTGAACATCTTCATGGACACGACCATGGTCAGAGAGAAGGTGACGGCCATTGCAATGATGGCAATGGTGGCCGCCACGCCAAGACTGATTTTTTTGCTCATGGGTCTGATGGCTCCTTACTGTGTTTGCGTTATGCCCCGTAGGCTAGTGAGAAAAATACCGTAGAGAAAAGGCTGAGTATCATCAGAACGGCGACTACAAGGCAGAAAATACGCACGGAGGTTTTGTGCTTCTGCGGCTTCATACAGATTCCCCTTTCGTTATGAGAGGTAGTTCATGACATTGACTAGGACGTTGTTGACCTTCATTTCCAGGTGCAGATGGTTGCCTGTGGAGTTGCCGGTGGAGCCGACATAACCAAGGACCTTGCCCTTTTCCACGGGCTGCCCCACGCTGACAACGGGCGCGCTGTTCATGTGGGCGTACAGCGTCGAATAAGTATTGCCGTTGTCATCCTTGCCGTGGTAGACCTGCACGTAGTAGCCCCAGCTCCAGTGGTAGGCCGCAGCGGTGACGACACCGCCGGAGACGGCGTAGATTTCGGTGCCGCCCGGTGCGGCGTAATCGGTGCCGCGGTGGCCGTTGCCGCCGAAGTAGCAGGAGACGTACTTATAGGTGGCCAGCGGGCGGCCAAAGTCCAGCGAGCACTGGATGGACGCATTGCCGTAAGCCTGGTTGGCGGCGTTCAGCGCGGCGTCCAGCTCGGCAGCAGCCTTATCCACGGCCTTGTTGGCTTCGATCAGGGCCGCCTTGTTGGCCTCGATCTCGGCATCCGCTGCGGAAATGTTGGCGTCGGTCTGGGAGATATTCTGGGCAAGCTCATTCGTCTTGCCGTCCAGCGCGGTCTTTTGGGTCTCCAGATCGGCCTGCGTGGCCTCCAGGTCCGCCTTGGCCTGCTCCAGCTCGGCGCGCTGCTGCTCCAGCTCGGCGTGTTCATTTTCAAGCTGTTGGCAGGTGTCCTCGTCCTTATTAACGATCTGATCCAATGTGGTGGCAAAGGTCAGCAGCTGGTACAGGTTGGTGGCACTGGACAACAGTGCGATGGAGCCGCCGTCATTCAGACGCTGCATCGCACGCATACGGTCTTTAAAGTCCGCCCAGCGCTGGTCGTATTCGGCCTGCTTCTGGTCGACCTCCTGCTGCTTCCGGTCAATCTCGTCCTGCTTGTTGACGATTTCCTCATCCAAAGAACCGATCTGCTCGGACAGGTTGCTGATCTGGCTCAAAATCAGTGCCTTCTGCTGCTCAAGCTGCGTTTTGAGCGCCTCAGCGTCGGCCTTGTTGCTCTGCGCGTCCTTGAGCTGCTGGTTGACCTTTTCCTGCTCAGTCTGCAGTTCCTGCAGCTTCTGGCGCAGGTCGCTGACGCTGGAGGAGGCGGCCAGCGGCGTCATGACGGTGGAAAGCGTCATGCTCATGGCGACAGCCGCGCTCAGCAGAAGCGAAATCAGCTTTTTGCTGTGTTTTACATGCTTCATGGTCTTATACGTTCCCTTTATCCCCTGTTATACATTCAGATGCTTGCGGATGCTGGTGGCGGTGCCGAGGCCGCAGAGCACGAAGCCCAGCAACACAAAGCCGCCGACGATGTAGTACCAGACGCTTTCCAGCGGGACAAGCGTGCCGCCGAACATCTGCGAGAGGTTGGACGGATTCTCGGCATACCAGCGGCAGAGTGCATAGTACGCGCCGCAGACGATGCCGGACGCAATGCCAGCCGAAATCAGGCCGGAGGTGACGCCCTCGACAAAGAAGGGAAAGCGGATGAAGCCGTTGGTCGCGCCGACGAGCTTCATAATGCCGATCTCCTTGCGGCGGTTAAAGACGGTGATTTTGATCGTGTTGTTGATGACGACGATGGAGACGATGGCCAGCACCGCGACCAGGCCGTAGCAGGCATAGTTGATGACCTTCTGCAGGGACGTGAAGGTATCCGCCATAGCCAGCGGGGCCTTGACGCTGTAAACGCCGTCGATCTGCATGAGCTGGGCGGAGACTTCCTCAATGTTGTCGGGGTCGTCCACGGTCACGCGGTAGTTGGGAGTGAACGGGTTGTCATTGGCAAAGACCTGCTGCAGGTTTGTGTAATCCTTCAGCATATCGCTGTAGGTCGCCAGAACATCCTCCGGCGACATATAGGTCACGCTCACAACGTGGGGCGTGCTGCGAATGGCCGCGTCGGCGGCGGCAATCTGCTCGTCGGTGGCGACCTCGCTCTCGCCGGTGCCGCCCATGTAGACGACAGTCTCGTTCTGGTTGCCGATGTATTCGACCATGTGGTCAATGTTGATGCCCAGCAGCGAGGCTGCGCCGATCAGCAGCATGCAGACGGTCAGCACGCCCATGGAGGCAAAGGTCATCAGCCGGTTGGCGCGCAGGTTGTGCAGGCCCTGGCCGACTAAGTAGATAAAACTGGAAAAACGCATGGTGTCCCCTCTTACTTACAAATCAGTCCTCGTCGTACTCGTAGTCGTCCTCTTCGCGCTCGGCCATGGCGGCAGCGTAGCGGCGCGCGGCAGCAGGGTCAGCGGTGTCGGAGGCTACCATGCCGTTGGCCAGCGTGATGACGCGGTTGCCGTACTTGCGGGCCAGCTTGTGGACGAGCTCGTGCTCATGGGTGACGACGACGACGGTGATGTTGACCTTGTTGATGGCCTCAAACAGCTGCATGATGTCCATCGACATTTCGGGGTCGATGTTGCCGGTGGGCTCGTCCGCGATGATGAGCTTGGGGCCGTGGGCCAGCGCGCGGGCAACGGCCACACGCTGCTGCTCGCCGCCGGAGAGCTCATCCGGCAGGCGGTCCATTTTGTCCTCCAGACCGACAAGGGAGAGTGCAAACGGTACGCGGTCCTTGATCTTTTTGGTCGAGATGTTCGTCACGCGCATGGCGAAGGCGACATTCTCATAGACGGTCATGGTGGGGATCAGGCGGAAATCCTGGAACACAACGCCCATCTGGCGGCGCAGATAGGGCACCTTGCGGCGCTTGATGCGCGTTAAATCCTGCCCATTGATAAAGACCTTGCCCTCGGTGGGCTTCTCCTCCATCTGGATGAGCTTTAAAAACGTGGATTTGCCCGCGCCGGAATGGCCGAGGATAAAGACGAACTCGCCCTCGTCAATATGGATGTTGATGTCCTCCAGCGCGACGTTCTCATCGTTGTGGGTCTCGTAGGTTTTATATACATGTTCAAAATCGATCATTCGGGGTTCTCCTGCCGTGGTTTGGCTTTGCTGTTATGGTTACAGTCATACATATAATAGAATACCATGTCAGACCCCTGCGGTCAAGGTGCTTTGCGGCTATAAAAAGCAGGAAAATGGCGCTGCCTTGCGGTGCAGCGCCATTTGTGAAAGTTTTTTTAAAATCAATATTTGGCCGGGTTGGCGGACAGATATTTCTTGACCATCAGCGCCACCTTAAAGACGATGGCATCATCGAAGTTGCGCAGGTCAAGGCCGGTCAGCTTGCGGATCTTCTCAAGGCGGTAGACCAGCGTGTTACGGTGAACGAACAGACCGCGGCTCGTCTCGGAGACGTTCAGGTTGTTCTCAAAGAAGCGCTGGATCGTGAACAGCGTCTCGGCATCGAGGGAGTCGATGCTTTCCTGCTTGAACACCTCGCGCAGGAATGCTTCGCAGAGCGTCGTAGGCAGCTGGTAGATCAGGCGCGCAATGCCCAGATGGTCATAGCTGATGACCTGACGCTCGGTGTCAAACACCTTGCCGACCTCCATGGCAATCTGGGCTTCCTTAAAGCTGGAGGCCAGGTCCTTGATGTTGCCGATGGGCGTACCGATGCCGACGACGGCCTTGATGTAATGGTCGCCCTGCAGTGTATCGACGATGGAGGCAGCCAGCTTTTCCATATCGCGGGTGTTGTTGTCGGGCTTGATCTCCTTGACCAGGACGGTGTCGGTCTCGCTGATGTTAAAGACGAAGTCCTTCTGTTTGTCCGGGAAAAGACCGCTGACGACGTCGTAGGCGGAAATATCATTGCCGGAGGTCACGCGGATCAGCAGTACGACGCGCTGTACGTCGGAGACAAAGTGCAGCTCCCGCGCTTTGGCGTAGATGTCACCGGGCAGGATGTTGTCGAGCACGACGTTCTTGATGAAGTTCGTCTTGTCGAATTTTTCGTCGTGGTATTGCTTGATGCTCTGCAGGCTGATGGAGAGCATGGCGGCGAACTGCTCGGCGGTAGTGTCAGTGCCTTCGACAAAGACGGCGTAATCATTGTGCTTGGCGTTGGAGAACTGATGGTAGGCATACCCATCGCGCACGAAAGCATCCCCGGCCGTCTGGCGGACAGCGGCCACGCCCTCGCGCACCTCACCGATCTGTCCCAGCTCAGAGCAGGAAATGACGGTGCCGGTCTCATCAATCACGCCGACGACACGATCCACTGCGTCCTTCATCTGGTAGACCACGTTCTGGAATACCCTGTTTGCCATAATATGTGACTCCCCTTTTAGCTGTTATTTAGACAGTCTGCACCGGTGTGCAGTGCGGGCTATGCGTGTTTGGCAAAATTGCCGTTTGGTAATCTGCCTGAAAACCAAAACATCATAATGTATATTTTACACAATCCGCTTGGCTTTTGCAACATATTTTCACGAAAATCGCAAGATTTTCTTGTACATTTTTCAAATCAGCACAAAAAATGTACCTGCCGGTGTTTTCCCGGCAGGTACAACATCCGTCATTTTGACGATTTTTCCTCTTTTGTCTGGTTCATGGCACCGGTGCCGCCCTCGACGACGCCGCGGCGCTGGAACACATAGGTGATGCTGCGGAAGAAAATCTTTACATCATTCCAGAACGTCACATGGGCGGCGTACTCACCATCGTAGCGGGCTTTGACGTCAATCGGCAGCTCGTCGCGTCCGTTGACCTGCGCTAAGCCGGTCAGGCCCGGACGGATGTCGTTGGCGCGGACCTTGTCGCGCGCCTCGATCAGGTCGTACTGGTTGTACAGTGCAGGGCGCGGGCCGATGACGCTCATCTGCCCTGCCAGTATGTTGTAGATCTGCGGCAGCTCGTCCAGGCTCGTCTTGCGCAGGAAGGCACCGCTCCCGGTAATGTAGCTGTCCGCATCTTTCAAAAGGTGCGTGGGAACGTCGTGCGGGGTGTCGCCGCGCATCGTGCGGAACTTCAGGATGTTAAAGTGCGTTTTGCCCTTGCCGACGCGGCGCTGCTTGAAAAAGACCGGCCCCGGGGAGTCGAGCTTGATCCACAGCGCGACCAGCCCCATCGGAATTGCAAGAATGATCGTGGCTGCCAGCGAAAGGATAATGTCCAGCAGGCGCTTGCCGTAACGCTCGTACATAAATCAGCCCTCCTCGGCGGGATGCTCTGTCTCCCGGAGCTTCTGCGCAATCTCCTCCCGGGAGAAAAGCGCGGTGTTGCCGGTGGCGGCCACAACGGTGTGGTCGGCGCGCACGCGGCGGTTGGGGTGGTAGGTCGGGACCATCTCCTGCAGAACGTCGACGACCTCGTCGCTGTTGTGCAGGGCAGAGTCCTTGAGCCGCTGCAGGTCGGTGTAGAATTTTTCCAGATCGATCTGCATGGGCGGCGCGATGAAGATTTTGTTGTGGGCGGTTTTGGCCATCTTGTCCTGCTCGGAGTCCATGAGCAGTTCCTCGTACAGCTTTTCGCCGGGGCGCAGACCGGTGACCTTGACCTGCATATTTACGCCCGGCTCGTAGCCGTAGAAGCGTATCAGGCGGTTGGCCAGATCCATGATCTTGACCGGCTCGCCCATGTCCAGCACGTAGATGCTGCCGCCCTTCGCCAGACCGCCGGCCTGCAGAACGAGCTGCGCAGCCTCGGTGATGGTCATAAAGTAGCGGACAATATCGGGATGCGTGATGGTCACAGGGCCGCCGCGCTTGATCTGCTCCTCAAACAGCGGGATGACGCTGCCGTGGCTGCCCAGCACGTTGCCGAAGCGCACCGCAACGCAGGTCATCGACGTGGCCCGGGAGAAGGTCTGGATCAGCATCTCGCACAGGCGCTTGGTGCAGCCCATGACGTTCGTCGGGTTGACAGCCTTGTCTGTAGAGAGCTGGACAAACCGCTCCACGCCGTGCTCGGCGGCGGAGGTCAGCAGGTTCTTGGTGCCAAAGACGTTGTTCTTGACGGCCTCGGCGGGGCTGATCTCCATCAGCGGCACATGCTTGTGCGCCGCCGCGTGAAAGACGACGGACGGATGATAGGTGTCGAACACATCGTCCAGACGTGCTTTATCGCGGATGGAGCCGATGAGGGTGATAACAGGAGCCTCGGGGCCGTACTTGTTTTTCAGCTCGGTTTCCAGCTCATAGGCGCAGTTCTCGTAGATGTCAAAAATCAGCAGACGGCGGGGCTGGTAGCGCATGATTTGACGGCAAAGCTCGCTGCCGATGGAGCCGCCGCCGCCCGTGACGAGAACGATCTTGTCATGCAGGTACTCGGAAATCTGGGCATTGTTCAGCTGGATCTCGTCGCGGGAGAGGAAGTCCGCCGTGTTCAGCTCACGGAAGCCCGCCGCCACAGGATTGCCATTCTCGTCAACAGCCTGCGGGTCACTGATCATCCGCACGCGGCAGTGGGTGGAGTTGCAGAGGTTGATGATCTCGCTCAAACGGTCACCCTTGACCGTCGTGATGGCGATGACGATCTCGAGGATATGATATTTGCGCACCAGTTCCGGGATGTCGGAGATCGTGCCGCGCACCGGTACGCCCTGCACGCGCAGGCCCTTTTTGGTCAGGTCGTCGTCAACGATGCAGACCGGGTTGCCGAAGCTCTGATTTTTCGTCTTGCAGAGGTTGACGGCCCACGCACCGGCGTTGCCGGCGCCGACAATGAGCAATGGCGTGTTGTCCTCCGGCTTGTTGGCCTTGGCGTTGCGCATCGTCAGGACCAGACGCCACAGGAACCGTACGCCCGCTATGGCTGCCGTGTTGAATACCGCGCCGAAGATCAGCACCGCGCCGGAGATTGGGCGGCTGTGGTAGATCAGATCGAACAGCATGATGATGCCCGTCGCCAGCCCGGAAAGGCAGGTCAGGCGTGCAAGGTCACGCATACCGGCGTACTCCCACATGATCTCATACAGTCCGCCGAACCAGAACACGATCATATAAATGGGCAGGACGTATAAGAGCATCGGGGCCATGGCGCGCAGTATCTCCACGCGGCGGTAGGCGTCGCCGCTGTCAAAGCGCAGCATAACGGCCAGCCAGTAGCAAAGTACAATGAGCCCGCAGTCCAGCAGCATCAGTGCGATGCGGCGCGGAAGCCCTTTTATCAGTTGTTTTGAGACCTGTTGCATCGATTCCATCCTTACTATACGTTCTTCTATCTGAAAACGGGCGCAATACGGCCCGGCAAAATTGTCATATAGATTATTATAACACAAAAAGGCCCCATTTGTCCTACTTTTGGGCAGACAAATGGGGCTAATATTGTATAAAAATCGTGGTAAATTTTTGGTAAAACGGACGAAAGCGATTTACTCGACGGTCACGCTCTTGGCCAGATTGCGCGGCTTATCGACATCCAATCCCTTGGCGCAGCTGACGTAGTAGGCCAGCAGCTGCAGCGGAATGACCGACAGGCTCGTGGCAAAGTGCGGGTCGGTCTTGGGCACGTAGACCGTGAAGCCCGCAGTGTCCTCGATGCTGTAATTTCCGTAGGTGGTCAGGCCCATCAGGAAGGCACCGCGGCTCTTGACCTCGACCATGTTGGAAACGCTCTTTTCAAACAGGTCCGGCTGGGTCAGGATGCCGACGACCAGCGTTCCATTCTCGACCAGAGAAATCGGGCCGTGCTTCATCTCGCCCGCGGCGAACGCCTCGGAGTGGATGTAGCTGATCTCCTTAAATTTCAAACTGCCCTCGAGCGCGACGGCGTAGTCGAGGCCGCGGCCAATGAAGAAGGCATCCTTGGCGTTTGCGTACTTGCTGGCAAACCACTGGATACGCTCCTTGTCGGCCAGGGTCTTTTCGATCTTCTCGGGCAGAGCCTCCAGCTCGGTGACGAGGTGCTCATACTGGCCGTCCGCCAGCGTGCCACGCACACGGGCAAACTCGGTAGCCAGCAGGTAGCAGGCCGCCAGCTGGGTGCTGTAGGCTTTGGTGGTAGCGACGGAGATTTCCGGGCCGGCCCAGGTGTACATTGTGGCGTCGGCCTCACGGGCGATGCTGGAGCCGACGACGTTCACAATGCCGATGGTGCGCACGCCGCGCTCCTTGCACAGGCGCAGGGCGGCCAGCGTGTCGGCGGTCTCACCGCTCTGGCTGATGACTATAGCGAGTGCGTCCTTTTCGAGCACGGGATTGCGGTAACGGAACTCGCTGGCGACATCGACCTCGACGGGGATGCGTGCCAGGCTCTCAAACACATAGCGCGCGGCCATGCCGACATGGTAGGCGGAGCCGCAGCCGATGATGTAGAGACGATGGACATTCCTGATGGCCTCCTCGTCAAGGGCCAGCTCGGACAGGTCGATCTGGCCGTCCTTGAGGCGCGGGGAGATCGTATCGCGGACAGCGGCGGGCTGCTCGTAGATCTCCTTCATCATGAAGTGCTCGTAGCCGCCCTTCTCCGCGGCCTCGGCGTCCCATTCAATGGTGGTGGACTCGCGGTTGATGGGCTCCTTGTCGATGTTGAAGAACTCGATGGAGTCGGGGGTCAGGCGGGCAATCTCGAGATTGTCAATGTAATAGACCGTGCGGGTGTACTTGAGCAGCGCAGGAACATCGGAGGCGATGATGGCACCGTCCTCGCACTTGCCGACGATGAGCGGGCTGTCCTTGCGCACTGCGTAGATGACGCCGGGCTCGTCGGCAAAGAGCACGCCCAGCGCGTAGGAGCCGCGGACATGCAGCATCATGCGGGTGATGGCGTCCAGTGCGTTGCCTGCGGACTCGCCCATGTAATAGTAGTCAAGCAGCTGGGCAACGACCTCGGTGTCGGTCTGGGAGACGAAGCTGAAGCCCTTGTTGATCAGACGCTCCTTGATCTCCTGATAGTTTTCAATGATTCCGTTGTGTACGACGGCAATCTTCTGGTCACGGGAATAATGCGGGTGTGCGTTGACGACGGACGGCTCGCCATGGGTCGCCCAGCGGGTATGGCCGATGCCGCAGCTGCCGGGCACGGCGCTGCCGCCGTCGGTCATCTCGCTCAGGACCTTTAGGCGACCCTTGGCCTTGACGACCTCGATCTTGCCGGCGGCGTTCTGCACCGCCATACCGGCAGAGTCATAGCCGCGGTATTCCAGCTTGGCCAGGCCGTCCAGCAGAATGGGGGCGGCCTGTGCCGCGCCGGTAAAGCCTACGATTCCACACATAACAGGTATCCTCCCTTTGTTACAGCGTTGAAACTATACTTTCCATTTTATTGGATTAGAGCAAAATACTTTTACAGTATATGCCATTTGGGTACAAATGTCTATAGCTTTACGCAGATTTTGTACAGATGTACGCAGCATAAAGACAAAGCGGGCAGCCGTCAAGGGCTACGGCTGCCCGCTGCGCGCATTCTCCCTTTCCGGTTTCTTACACCATATAAGAACGAATCAAAAGTTATCGCGCATTTATTAGCATAGCACATTCCCGGAAGAATAGCAAGTGCAATCTGCAAGCGAAAGAACATTTTGCACATTTTGCAAAAGAATCTAAAGTGCGTGATGCAATTACTTTCGGAAATTAGTCACTGACCCGACGTGCTACGACGACATAGCGCCCGTTAGCGGACGAATATTCGCAGGTAGAGAGGGTCAGCAGCTGCTCACCGTAGGAAGGGCGGATGCCGCTGTCCACGTCGCTGCGGGAGATGACCTGATCCACATAGCGGTTGTAGGTGTCCTCGTCCATGTCGATGTACTGGTTGTAGATAAACGAGGTGTCGTTGACGACATCGATGGTGAACGCACCGAACACCTCATACTTGGCGTCCCCGTAGACGGTGTCAAACTCAATGAAGGGGTGCTCCTGATAGTAGTCGCCCTTGCGGTACTCGGTCAGGCAGCCGAAGATCGTGCCGGTTTTCATATTGTGGCCGTAGATGATCAGGTTGTCACTCTCGGCGTTGGCCCCGAGCGTCGTTTGCTCGTCCAGGTACGGTACGCCGTAGACGCTGTAGGCTTTGTTGAAGTCATGACGCAGATAGAAGTCCTTGTTGTCCGGCGCGTACATAACCGGAAAATCCAGATTGGTGCCGTCGATGGAGATCCAGCCGATAAAGTCGCTGTTCTTGTCGCGCAGGGCAGCAAACCTGGCACCGTTGGGGTTGACATTCTCCCCCGCAGGGGCCGGGGGTGCCGCGGTATCGATCATCGACTGCAGGTCGGCAAACTCGCTCTCGGTCTTGCGGTCATCGAGGAACCGCTTGACCAACAGGCCGCCGCTGATGAGGAAAATCGCGGCGAAAACGATCATCGCGAGGGTGTACAGCAGATTACCGCGCTTTTTTTTGCACTTCGCGGTCTCGCGCCGGCGATAGTCCTCGTCGTTGTCCTGGTCGTAGAAGGCCGCAGGTTCCTGCGGAGAAACCTTCGACAGATCGGTGACTGTGTAGGATGTCTTTACCTGAACGGAAGGGGCCTGCGGCAGCGGTGCATCGCTGCGGTGAATCTTTGCCATGATGGATTCTCCTGTAACACAATACTATCTTTACTATACGACCTGCGTGGCAAAAAGACAAGGGAAATATCACATAAAAATCTGTAGCCACAAAAATCTGTAAAAAATATCCGTCCCGCACCGTGCGGCGCAGGACGGACAACAAAAACAGGTTACTCGCGGATCTCGATGCCGAGCTTGAACTTCAGGTTACCGAGAATTTTCTTGACGAAACGGTCGATCTCATCGGGGGTCAGCGGCTTGTCAGCGGGCTGGAAGGACAGGCTGAACGCCATGCTCTTCTTGTCCGCGCCGAGCTTTTCGCCGCGGTAGATGTCGAACAGCTCGACCTTGGTCAGCTGCTTGCAGGCGCGCTGCATCTCGGTGACGAGGGTGCCGCACTCCATGCTCTCGGGGGCAACGAGTGCCAGATCACGCTGGACCGGGGCAAACTCGGGGATGGGCTGGTAGTGGATGGCGGCGGGGACCAATGCGTGGAACGCGACCCAGTCGATCTCGCCCAGATAGATGTTCAGGTTGGCGCGGCTGTCCTTGGGCAGCTTGAGCTCGCTTGTTACATCATTAGCCAGCTTGCCAAAGACACCGACGCGCTCGCCCTTACACAGGATATAAGCGGCAATACCGGGGTGCAGCCAGGCAACGTCCGTTGCGCGCTCGACGGTCAGCTCGACGCCGAACGCAGCGCCGAAGCTCTCGACAGCACCCTTGACTGCGAAGAAGTCCTCCTCACTGCCCCAGGCAGCAAAGCCCAGATGCAGACGCTCCTCGGGCAGCTCGGTGACAGGCAGCTGCTTCGGGATGTAGATGTTGGACATCTCGAACAGACGACCCTCGGCGTTGCCCTTGCGCAGGTTGTCGACGACGACATTCAGCAGGGACGGTGCCAGCAGCGGGCGCATGATGGTCAGATGGGAGGAAATGGGGTTCAGGATACGGATGACCTTGCGCTCCGGCGCGTCAGCGGCAATGTGCAGCATGTCGAGGTCAGCATCGGCGTAGAAGGCCAGCGTCTCGGCCTCGTAGAAGCCCTGGGCACACATGGTGCGCTTGGCCTTGGCCTGCGCCTTCTGCTCGGCGGTCAGGCCGCCGGTGGTGACAGTGGCAGCCTTCAGGAAGGTGGGGACGATGTGCTCATAGCCGTACTCACGGATGACCTCCTCGGCCAGGTCGGGCTCACCGACCTCAATGTCCTCACGCCAGCGGGGCGCGACGACCTGCATCGTGTCGCCGTCGGCTTCGAGTTCGACCTCGAACTGCAGACGGTTCAGGATGTCCAGAATCACATCGGTGGGCACAGTGATTCCGAGGATGGCATTGATGCCGCTGACCTTGGCCGTGAAACGCTTGCCCTCACGCGGGGCACCGGCAGAACAGTCAAAATGGGTGGAGGTGACCTCGCCGCAGCCCAGCTCCTGAATCAGGTGCAGGGCACGGGCCATGCCAAGCTCGGTGGTGTACTCGGAGATACCCTTCTCGTAATGGCTGGAGGCATCGGTGTTCTGCCCGAGGCCGCGGGCCGTCTTGCGGATGTTGTCGCGGGCGAACTTGGCGCTCTCAAACAGCAGCTGGGTGGTGGTATCTTTAATTTCACTGTTCAGGCCGCCCATGACACCCGCCAGCGCAACGGGCTTGGAGCCGTCGCAGATGACGAGGTTGTTGGGCGTCAGGGTGAACTCTTTTTCGTCCAGCGTTGTGATCTTCTCGCCGTCTTTGGCGCGGCGGACGAGGATCTGGCAGCTTTCCAGCGTGTCCATGTCGAAGGCGTGCATGGGCTGGCCAATCTCCAGCATGACATAGTTCGTGATGTCAACGACGTTGGAGATGCTGCGCAGACCGCACAGGGCCAGCTGACGGCGCATCCAGCGTGGGGACTCGCCCGGCGTGATGTTGCGGACATAATGGCCAATGTAGCGCGGGCAGAGATCCTCGTCCTCGACGCTGATGGACAGGCGCGAATCAACATAGTCGCTGACCGTGTAGTCGGTGGCGGGCATCTTGAGGGGCTTGTTCAGCACTGCTGCAACCTCGCGCGCAATGCCGAGCACACTCTGGCAGTCGGCGCGGTTGGCCGTGATGGAAATATCAAAAATGTAGTCGTCAAGGCCGACGACCTGCTGAATGGGCGTGCCGGGGACAGTGTCCTTCGGCAAATCGAGCAGGCCGTAGACCTCGGCACCGGGGTACAGATCCTCGTTCAGGCCCAGCTCCTCACCGCTGCACAGCATACCGTTGGACTCGACGCCCATCAGGGGCTTCGCCTTGATTTTTACGCCGCCGGGCAGCGTGGAGCCGTCGAGTGCGGCGGCGGTGTGCATACCGGCGTAGACGTTGGGTGCGCCGGTGGAAATCTGGATGTCGTGGCCGTACTCGCCGCAGTCAACCTTGCAGATGTGCAGATGGGTGCCTTCCTGCGGGACACACTCGGTCACAACACCGACAACGACCTTGGAGATCTCGCCGCCGAGGTCGATCCGCTCCTCGACCTCAAAGCCGCAGCCAAAGAGCTTGTCCTCAAGCTCCTGCGCGGTGACGTCGATGTCAACATATTGCTTCAACCAGCTGAATGGTACTTTCATACTCTGTACTCCTCCCCTGTCAATCCTCGAACTGCTTCAAGAAGCGCAGATCGTTTTCAAACATCAGACCGATGTTGTTGATGCCGTACTTCAGCATGGCGATACGCTCAATGCCGATGCCGAATGCGAAGCCGGAGTAGACGTTGGGGTCAATGCCGCAGTTTTCCAGTACGCTGTGGTGGACGACACCGGCGCCGAGAACCTCGATCCAGCCGGTGTGCTTGCACAGCGGGCAGCCCTTGCCGCCGCACTCGAAGCAGGAAACGTCGACCTCGACGCTCGGCTCGGTGAACGGGAAGTAAGACGGACGCAGGCGGGTCTTGACGTCTGCACCGAACAGCGCCTGGACGAATTTGTCGAGCATTCCCTGCAGGTCGCAGAGCGTGATGCCCTTGTCAACGACGAGGCCTTCCATCTGGTGGAACATCGGGGAGTGGGTCGCGTCGGAGTCGGAACGGAACACGCGGCCCGGGGCCAGCACCTTGATGGGCGGCTTTTCCATGTCCATGACGCGGATCTGGCCGCCGCTGGTCTGGGTGCGCAGCACAATGTCGTCTGCGACGTAGAACGTATCCTGCATGTCGCGGGCGGGATGGTTCTTCGGCACATTCAGGCGGGTAAAGTTGTGGTCGTCATCCTCGATCTCGGGGCCCTCGTAAATCTCAAAGCCCATACCGGCGAACACGTCGATGATCTCATTCTTGACGAGGGTGATCGGGTGCAGGCTGCCGGTTTGACGAATCTTGGCGGGCATCGTGATGTCGACGGTCTCGGCGGCGTTGCGGGCCTCGAGCGCAGCCTTTTCGACCTGCTCGGACAAGGCCTGATACTGTGCCTCGGCCCACTGCTTGAACTCATTGATGGTCTTGCCGACGGCGGGACGGTCCTCCTTGGGGACATCGCGCAGACTCTTGGTCAGGCCCGCGACCTCGCCGTTCTTGCTCAGGTATTTCTGCCAGAAGTCAGAAAGCCGGGCTTTGTCGGTGACGTCTGCGCTGGCCTGCTCAATGGCGGCGCGCAGCTCCTTGATTTTTTCTTCCATAGTACACCTCTGCTTGAAGTAGGGCCGGAGCAAACAAAAAGGCTCCGTCCCTGTGTTGAATCAGGGACGAAGCCTTGCAAAATACAATTCTCCGCGGTACCACCCGTGTTCCGCACTGTAAAGCGCGGCACTCTTTGCTGCCGGTAACGGTGCAGAGCCGTTGCGCACTACTCGGCCCTGGCCTTTCCCGCGCACCACTCGGGAGCGAACTTCCGCATAAGCGCTTTACAGGCGGCTTGCAGCCGGTGACCGCCCTCTCTTGCCTAAAGCAGCTTGTGCGTACTTTCTCCGTCGCTGTGTTTTTGCGAATACTTATTTAGTATAGCGCGGTTTGCGCCGGCTGTCAAGCCTGCGGCAGCGGATACTTCTGCTTATCCTCCACGCTGATGGCCGGACCGAGCTGAACCTCGATGATTTTCAGCTCGCTGTCGGCAAAGACTGTGTGGCGGCAGCCGGCGGGCATCGTCAGGATATCCCCTGCCTTCACGTCGCGGCGCACGCCGTCCAGAATCGCATGGCCGGTACCGGAGATGACGGTCCAGACCTCGTCGCGGTTCTCATGGCTGTGGTAGTTCATGCCGTGGCCGGGGGTGAGCGTGATCTTGATGGTCATGCTCGCGTCCTCGATGTCGAGCACGCGGAAGGAACCCCAGGACTTTTCAGCAAACATGATCTGCTGATGGATGCTGTCCACATACGGTTTGATGTAGCTGGACTGCTCCTTGTCAGAAACCAAAATGCCCTCCGGGCTGGCCGAGACGACGACGTCCTTCAGCCCCATGCAGAGCACGGGCACGTCCAGCTCGTTCAGTACATGGACGTTTTGGCAGGTGTCGTTCAGCATGGCCTTGCCGATGCTCGGCTCCTCCATGGCCTCGGTCAGGGTGTTCCAGGTGCCCATATCCTTCCACTGGCCTGCAAAGCGCATTACCTGAATTTGGGACTCATTCTCGACAACGGCGTAATCGAAGCTGATTTTTTTCAGCGTCTCGTACTTATTGAACAGATCCTTGTAATCAGTGAAATCGATCAGTTCGTGGGCCTTGTCCAGCACGTAGCGCAGTTTGTAGGCAAACACACCGCCGTTCCAGAGCGCACCCTGGGCAATGTACTTTTCGGCGGTGGCGGCGTCGGGCTTCTCTTTAAATGTTTTGACCGGGCTGACGGCGTCGGCACTCTGCGGGATAATGTAGCCGTACTTTTCGCTCGGGTAGGTCGGCTCAATGCCCATCAGGGAGAGGTTTGCGTTCCCCTGCCCGGCCAGCTCGGACAGGGTTCTCAGCGCGGCGAAATAGTCATTGTTGACATAGGGGTCTACCGGGCAGACGACGACAGCCTCATCGAGGCCGACGCCCTTGACGTCGTGCAGGTAGGCTGTCGCCAGTGCGATGGCCGGGAAGGTATCACGGCGGCACGGCTCGACGCAGACGCCCACCGAATTGTCCAGCTGGTTGTGAATGGACGATACCTGCGTCTTGCTGGTGGCAATCGTCACGCTGGCGTCGGCGTCGACCTCCTTGATCTGGCGGTAGACGCGCTGGACCATCGACTCGTACCCGTCGGCGGTCTTGAAGATTTTGATGAACTGCTTGGAACGAATGTCGTTCGACAGCGGCCACAGGCGCTTGCCGGAGCCGCCGGACAGCAGGATGATATTCATAGCGTTTCCTTTCAGCGCTCGGCGCGCATCGGGTTGTTCAGGAAGTCCTCATAGGACAGGCGCAGGCCGTCCTCCAGCTCGGTCTTGTAGGTCCAGCCGAGGTTCGTCGCCTTGGAGACGTCCAGCAGCTTGCGGGGTGTGCCGTTGGGTTTGGAGGTGTCCCACTCGATCTTGCCGGTGTAGCCGACGACCTTGGCAACGAGCTCGGTCAATTCTTTGATGGTCAGTTCCTTGCCGGTACCCGCGTTGACTGTCTCGTTGCCGGAGTAGTGGTTCATCAGGAACACGCAGAGGTTTGCGAGATCATCCACATACAAAAACTCGCGCAGCGGGCTGCCGTCGCCCCAGCAGGTGACGCTCTCGACGCCGTTGACCTTCGCCTCATGGAAGCGGCGGATCAGTGCGGGAACCACATGGCTGTGGGTCGGGTGGTAGTTATCGTTGGGGCCGTACAGGTTCGTGGGCATGACCGAGATATAGTCCGTGCCGTACTGGCGGTTCAGGAACTCGCAGTATTTGAGACCGCTGATTTTGGCGAGGGCGTAAGCCTCGTTCGTCTTTTCCAGTTCGGAAGTCAGCAGGCAGCTTTCCTTCATCGGCTGCGGAGCCATGCGCGGATAGATGCAGGACGAGCCGAGGAACTCCAGCTTCTTGCAGCCGTTCTGCCAGGCAGAGTGGATGACGTTCATCTCGAGCGTCATGTTGAACCACATGAAATCGGCCAGCGCCTCCTGATTGGCGACGATGCCGCCGACCTTGGCCGCGGCAAGAAATACGTACTCGGGCTTTTCCTCGGCAAAGAACTTTTCGACATTTTCCTGACGGCAGAGGTCAAGCTCCTTGTGGGTGCGGGTGATGATATTGTTGTAGCCCTGACGCTGCAGCTCACGCACGATGGCGCTGCCCACCATGCCGCGGTGCCCGGCAACGTAGATTTTTGCATTTTTGTCCATCATAATAAGTTACCCTCTTTTGAATAAATTATTTGATAACGCCCTTTTCGAGATACTCAGCCAGGTTCGTCTTGATGTGCTCCTCAGCGCGCTCGACGGCAACCTTCTTCATGTCGTGGTCGACCATGATCTTGACGAGCTGCTCAAACGTGGTCTTAGTCGGGTTCCAGCCCAGCTCGCGTTTTGCTTTGGACGGGTCGCCCCAGAGGTTGACGACGTCCGTCGGGCGGTAGAAGTCGGGGCTGACCTCGATGACCGTCTTGCCCGTGGCCTTGTCGATGCCCTTCTCGTTCATGCCCTCGCCGACAAATTCCAGCTCGATGCCCACATCGTGGAAGGCCAGCTGGCAGAACTCGCGGACGGAGTGCTGCTCACCGGTGGCGATGACGAAGTCCTCGGGCTTGTCGTTCTGCAAAATCAGCCACATGCACTCGACGTAGTCCCTGGCATAGCCCCAGTCGCGCAGGCTGGACAGGTTGCCCAGATACAGCTTATCCTGCTTGCCCTGCGCAATGCGGGCGGCAGCCAGCGTGATCTTGCGGGTGACGAAGGTCTCGCCGCGGCGCTCGGACTCGTGGTTGAACAGGATGCCCGAGCAGCAGAACATATTGTACGCCTCGCGGTACTCCTTCACAATCCAGAAGCCGTACTGCTTGGCGACGGCGTAGGGGCTGTAGGGGTGGAACGGCGTGTTCTCGTTCTGGGGAACCTCCTCGACCTTGCCGTACAGCTCGGATGTAGATGCCTGATAGATGCGGCAGGTGTCCTTGAGGCCGGACAGGCGCACAGCCTCCAGCACGCGCAGCACGCCGGTGGCATCGACGTCGGCGGTGAACTCCGGCACATCAAAGCTGACCTGCACATGGCTCTGGGCGGCGAGGTTGTAGATCTCGTCGGGCCGCACGGTGCTGACGACGGAGAGGATGCTCATGGAGTCGCTCAGATCGCCGTAGTGCAGGTGGAAGTGCGGGTGACCCTCCAGATGGGCGATGCGCTCGCGGTAATCGACGGAGGAGCGGCGGATGACGCCGTGGACGTCGTAGCCCTTTTCCAGCAGGAACTCAGCCAGATAGCTGCCGTCCTGGCCGGTAATGCCGGTGATGAGTGCTTTTTTCATAGGTTACTACCCTTTCATCTGTATCTTGCGCAGTGTACTGCGCGGATTTTCGTATCTTGTTTGTTATTGTACCGCATTATTTTGTGCTTGGGCAGTGGGAATCTTGCAAAAGACTAGCATTATATTGACTTTTTTGGTATACTGGGTTCCGGGAGGTGACGCGGATGGATACCCCGCTGTTTGACGGTGAGCTTGTGCACGCCCGGCGCATGATCTACACGCCGTCGGCGTTTGCAAAATCGAACCTTGTGCATCTGCAGGAGGTCGGGCAGCTGCAGGCACGCAGCCCCCATGCCAGCACCCGGCAGGGGCTGGCATCCTACCTGTTTTTTGTGGTAGAAAGCGGCAGCGGCACGCTGGAATATGAGGGCGAGACCCGCGTGCTAAGCGCCGGGGACTGTGTGTTTCTCGACTGCCGCCGCCCCTATCGCCATTATACGGGCGACGATTTGTGGCAGCTGCGGTGGGCGCACTTTTACGGCCCGAATATGGCAGCCATCTACAAAAAATACCGTGAGCGCGGCGGCCAGCCGAGCTTTCACCCGGAAAATACCGCACCCTACACCCGCCGTCTCGAAGCACTGTACACGCTGGCGGCCTCTGACAATTACGTGCGGGATATGCAGATCTGCGAGGTACTGTTTGCCCTGCTGACCCTTCTGATGCAGGAGAGCTGGCACCCCGAAATTGTGCGCACTGCGGGCACGAAGCGACAGAATGTGCAGGAAATCAAGGACTATCTTGACCTGCATTTTGCCGAGAAGATCACGCTGGACGCGCTGGCCGAGCGGTTTTACATCAACAAGTTTTACCTTACGCGGGTGTTCAAGGAGCAGTTCGGGCTTTCGGTGACGAGCTACCTGACGCAGCTGCGCATTACGCAGGCCAAGCGGCTGCTGCGGTTCACGGACAAAAGCGTGGAGAACGTTGCGCAGGAATGCGGGCTGAACGACGCAAATTACTTTTCCCGCTTATTTAAAAAAGTAGAGGGCACGACACCGGGGGAATACCGGCGGCAGTGGTGAGGATAATAAAAAAGCCTTCCCCCGTGGGGGAAGGTGGGCGAGCGCAGCGAGACCGGATGAGGGGCAAGCTACCGAAGCTGCCCGGTAAACGGGCTGCCGCAGCAGCTCCGCCCTCATCAGTCCGCTTCGCGGACAGCTTCCCCCTCGGGGGAAGCCTTTTTTGTTTTCAGTTCTTCCTCGACCCTGTCAAACCGCTCCAGGAACGAATGCTCCACACCCTCGGACTTGTAGCCGGGCATTGTGTCGAGCGATACAGCGTGGATGCTGCGGAAGATGCTGTTTTCGATGTTCGGGTTGTCGCGCATCAGGCGGCGCAGCAGGACCTTGACCTCCTGACGCTTGGAGCCGCCTCCGCCGTTGTCGCAGATCGTGCAGGCCTCGGTAAAACGGCAGGCGCACTGGATAAATTCCAGCTCATTGTAGCGGCGCCACGCGATGATGTCATCCTCGCGGATGCAGTACATCGGGCGGATCAGCGTCATGCCCGGGAAGTTCGTGCTGTGCAGCTTCGGCGGCATGGCCTGCAGCTGGGAGCCGTAGAACATGCTCATGACTGTCGTCTCGATGACATCATTAAAATGATGTCCCAGCGCGATTTTATTGCAGCCAAGCTCCTGCGCTTTCTTGTACAGGTGGCCGCGGCGCATGCGGGCGCAGAGGTAGCAGGGCGACTTATCACTGTTGTTGGCAACATCAAAGATGTTCGTCTCAAATACTGTGATGGGAATGTGCAGCAGCGCGGCGTTGCTCTCGATCTTCTGGCGGTTGATCTCGTTATAGCCGGGGTCCATGACGAGGTAGACGAGCTCAAACGGAACCTCGCTGTGGCGCTGCAATTCCTGCAGGAGCTTGGCCATAAGCATCGAATCCTTGCCGCCGGAGATGCAGACGGCGATCTTGTCCCCGGCCTGGATCAGCTCGTACCGCTTGACGGCCACGATGAAGGGCGTCCAAAGCTGCTTGCGGAATTTTTTGATAATGCTGCGCTCGATTTTTTGATAGGTCTCTAATTGGCGTTCCAAGGGTCAATTCTCCTTATTCGTCAGGGTTTTGTAGCAGGTGTCAAAGGCTTGCAGGAAGCCGTCGATCTCCGCGTCGGTGGTCAGGTGGCTGATGCTGATGCGCCAGCTGGACAGCGCGTTGCGGCGATCCCGGCTGACGGCGAACACGGCCTTGGACGGCAGACCGTCCGACGAGCAGGCCGATTTGACCGACACGCAGACGCCCTGTTCGCTCAGCGCCTGCTGAAACCGCGTGCCCTTGACGCCGGTCACGCTGACATTGACGATATGCGGCACAGCATGCGCGGGGCTGTTGACGCGCACAAGGCTGTATTGCTGTAAGCCCGCCAGCAGGCGGTCATGCAGCCTTTGCACATGGGCGTTGCGAGCGTCCTGCCCGGCCAGTGCTTTGGTCAGTGCGGTGTCCAGGCTGACGGCAAGACCCAGCGTCGGCGTGCCGCTGCGGTAGATTGTGGTGCTGGCACCGCCGGAAATCTGCGGCTCAATGACGAGGCCGCGGCGCTTGTACAGCGCGCCGATGCCGTTGGGGCCGTAGAACTTGTGGGCAGTGAAGCTCATCGTATCGACGCCGTCAAGCCAGAGGTCGGTCTTGCCGACGGCTTGGGTGGCGTCCACGTGCAGGCGACAGCCGGGGTACGGCTTGACGATTCCGGCAATCTCCCGGATGGGCTGGATCGTGCCAAGCTCACTGTCCACAGCGCAGACGGCGACCAGGATCGTATCGTCGCGCATCAGCTCCCGCAGCTGGTCCAGGTCTACCCTGCCGTCGCGGCCAATGTCCAGCAGGTCGATCTCGTACCCCTGCTGCTGCAAAGCCGACAGCGACGCGCCCACCGAAGAGTGCTCCAGCTGGGTGGAGATGATGTGCTTGCCGATGTGCCGCGACGCATGCGCAATGCCCTTGAGGGCGAGGTTGTTCGCCTCGCTCGCGCCCGAGGTGTAGATGATCTCGGCGGGCTGCACGCCAAGGTGCTGCGCAATGGATTGGGTCACCCGCTCCATCTCGGCGCGGGCCTCCTGCCCGGCAATGTGGGTAGAGTTGGGGTTGGCGATATAACGGCGCTCCGCCGCAAGGTATGCGTCCAGAACGTCGGGGTCTGCCGGGGTGTTGGCAGTATAGTCAAGATAGATCATGCGGAAGCCTCTTTATAGAATCAGTATGGCAGGTGCGGTTTCCTACCTGCTCAATAGGAATTGAATTCATGCAAAACCCCTGCGGCACGGCAGGGGTTTATGTTATTCAAAATCCGAAATTGTGACAGACTGCTTGCCAAAGTACGGCGTCAGCCCCCACATATCGGGGCCGGGCGCGACATCGGTATAGAACAGCAGCCACGGGCGTTCGTCATCGTTCAGCGGGCGGATGGAAACATCCGGCTGGGCGGTGTCGTTCAGCAGTGCCTCCCGCGCGTCGAGGGCGTCGGCGTAGCGCATGGCGCTGCCATTGGCCAACTCATAAGCGGCCTCGAGACTGGTGGCAAAGTAGCTGTCCTGGCCCTCCTTTACGGTGTGGCTGCCGATGCAGGCCATGCAGAAGAGCATAGCAGCGGCAAGCAGCGGCAGACGGCGGGCCTGGCAACGGCAGAACTGTTCTGCACCATGCAGAGAAACGCCGCGCACGCGCTCGAGCCAGCCGAGCAGCAAAAACTCGGTGGCAGCCAAACCCAGCACAAAGGTCATCCAGACAACGTTCAAAAGCCGCCCGGCACCGATGCCGCCCATTGTGTAGGACGGCAGAAAGATCATGGCCCACATCAGCACGAAGGTGACCGCCGCGCCGAGCCACGGATGGCGGAACACCCGGTCCGAAAGCACGGCGCTGCGGGTCAGATGCAAAAGCGGCAGTACAAGCAGTGCCAGCAGACAGAGCAGCGGCACATCCAGCCAGCGAATCCACTCCATGGCGGCGAGGATAAAGCTCTTGACGACAGCCTCCGCAAAGCCCGCACCGGCAAAGCCTGCAGTACGCACCTGCGTGCCGGGGGCCAACACATTCAAAAGCAGCCCCGCCGTGGCCGCGGCCAGCGCGGGGACCTGCCAGAAATTACGGCGGCGCACAGCGCAGAGCGCCGCGGCCAACAGCAGGACCAGCATGTTCAGCAGCCCAGCCACCTGATGCCCGCCGCCGATGACAAGACTGCACACACAGCTCGCTGCCGCATAGAAAAATTTGCGGCGGGTCGGCAGTTTATCGGCAAAGCAGAGCGCAAACGCCAGCCCGGCGTTCAGCACGGCCAGCGAAAAGTACGGCAGGTAGTTCATGGCACCGTTGAACCAGTACAATCCCTCCACGGGGGCGGGCATGCCCTCGATAAAGGCGAAGGTCAGCAGCAGCGCCAGTGCCCAGGGCAGACATCTTTGCGCCGGGTCCAGACGCAGCACCACGCACCGTGCCAGCCCATACAGGCAGAAAAACAGCGGCAGCAGCACGCAGACCAGCGTGGCACCATAATATTTGTTGCCGAAGATGGCGGGCTGAAACGCCAGCGTAAAGCCGGAAACGTAGAGCCCCTGCCAGTTCTCATAGTAGTAGACGTTGGTGTCCCACGCGGCCCGCAGCAGACGCGCCAGGTCAAGGCCGTACTGCTGCACCACGGCATGGGTGCGGGCGGCGTAGATGAAATCATCTGCCGAGGGGCGCGCAAAGACCGCCAGCACCAGCACGGGCAGCAGCAGCACGCCCGTCAGCAGCGCAAAGCGGCGCAGCCAGCGCTTTTGCGCCGCTGCATCGTGCCAAAAATCCATAGAATCGTGTTCCTTACTGTATTCGTTATGCGTCGCCCAGGGTCATCTGCAGGAAGTAGACCCACTGCTTCTCCCACCAGTACCAGTCGTGGGAGACATCCTGGCCCCAGATGTCCACGATGGGATGGATGCCCTTGCTCTCGAGAATGGCCTGCAGCTCCTTCGTGGAGGCCAGCAGGTCAGCTTCCCACGCGCCCTGGCCGCAGCACATAATGAACTTGTCGGCCTTCTCAAACAGCTTCATGTAGGGGTGAGTCGTCGGGAAGTTGCGCATGTAATCGCAGGGAGAATTGCGGTAGACAAGGTCGTCCATGTAGCTGCCGAAGAACATGCCGGAGGAGTACAGGCCGCTCAGGGCAATCGTGCCGTTGAAGATGTCGGGTCGGCGCAGGTAGAAGTTGACGGCGTGGCCGCCGCCCATGCTGGCACCGCCGGTCAGGATGCAGCCTGTGTGGTCCTCGCCCTGCTCGCGGTTGATCTCCAGCAGACGGGGGACGAACTCCTCACAGATATAGTTGTACCAGCGCTCCTGCATCTCGATGCGCGGGCGTTCGGGGCCGTTATTGTCCCAGCTCTCGGGGTCGATGCTGTCGACGGTGAAGATCTGCAGCTTGCCGCTGTCGATCCAGGGGGCCGCCGCGTTGCACATATTACGGTCCTCCCAGTCGAAGAAGCGGCCGCTCTGGCACGGGAAAATGACGATGGGGCGTCCGGCATGGCCGTAGACCTTAAACTCCATAAAACGGTTCAGAAACCGGCTGTACTCCTTGTAATAGCGGATCTGCATGGCAGTCCCCTCCTATTTATAAAAGAAATTTTTATTCAGCTCCAGCAAGCCGACCATCGCATGCATCGGTCCGCTGGCGGACGTTTTGAATACCCAGTAGTAGAGCAGTGCCAGTGCCTCCCGCAGATAGCATGGCAGCACACTGCGCAGCGGCGTTGCGGCGGGCAGCGCCGTGGCTTTGGTAAAGCCCGCCAGGGCGGCGTATTTCCCGGCGCGGTAGCAGTGGAACGCATTGGAAACGTAGACGATGGGCGTTGTCTCATCAAAGCCATGCTCCCGCAGGATGGTCAGTGAGAAGGCAAAGTTTTCCTCGGTGGAGGTCGAACCGGATTCGGCAAGCACGCGGTCCGCAGGCAGTCCTTTGGCAATCAGGTAGTCCCGCATGGCGTCTCCCTCGGGCAGCCATTCGTCGCGGCCCTGTCCGCCGCTGGTGATGACCAGTGTGTCCGGGTGGGCTGCGGCGTAGTCATACGCCTTATTCAGGCGGCATTGCAGGAGCTTGCTGGGCTTATCCTTATGCAGCCCGGCCCCCAGCACGATGATGACCCTTTCGTCCCCCGTGGGCGGGTTTGTATAGCCGCTGACCGACACAAAGGCAATCAGCGCCAGATACACCCCGGCCAGAACGGCCAGCACCCAGAAAACGACCTGTCCTGCGCTCGCGGAAAACCACAGGCTGAGCGGGCGGCGGAACACGGCGTACCCGGCCACGCAGACCGTCAGCAGCCAGACCATCAGGTTGCCCATGTTGAAGTTGGACAGAAAAATCAGCGAAATCGAATAGAGAACCAGCACTGCGGCCAGCAGGTCCAGCACAAGAACGCCCACCTTAGCGGGCAATTTCATCATAAACACCGCAGCCCGCCGGGCAGTAGTCAACGCCCAGCGCCTTGCAGACAGTGTCGGCAATCGTGGCGAAGCTGTAGCGGGTGTGCAGGTTGACGCCGGGCTTGACCTCGTCGCCGTAAATCAGGAACGGCACGTGCTCACGGGTGTGGTCGGTGGTCTTGGTGTAGCTGGGGTCGCAGCCGTGATCCGCCGTGACCATCAGGATGTCACCCGGGCGCATTTTTGCCATAAAGCCGGGCAGCCAGTCGTTGAACTCGGCAGCGGCGGCGGCGTAGCCCGCAATGTTGCGGCGGTGGCCGTAGAGCATATCAAAGTCGACGAGGTTGACGAAGGCCAGACCCTCAAAATCGCGGTCCGCCAGCTCCAGCGTGACCTGCAGACCCTCGGTGTTGCCGGAGGTGCGGATGGTCTCGCCGATGCCCTTGCCCGCAAAGATGTCGTGGATCTTGCCGACACCGATGGTCTGCTTGCCTGCGGCCAGAATGGCGTCGAGCATCGTGTCGTGCGGCGGGACCAGACTGTAGTCATGGCGGCGCGGCGTGCGGGTGAAGTTGGCGGCGCAGTCGCCCACGAACGGGCGGGCAATGACGCGGCCCACGCCGTATTTGCCGGTCAGCAGCTCCCGCGCCTGTGCGCAGATCTCGTACAGCTTTTCCACAGGGACGATGGCCTCGTTCGCAGCGATCTGGAACACACTGTCGGCGGAGGTGTAAACGATGAGTGCGCCGGTTTTCATGTGCTCCTCGCCGTAGTCGCGGATGACGTCGGTGCCGGAATAGGGCTTGTTACACAGAACCTTATAGCCGGTTTTGGCGGTGAACGCATCCAGCAGCTCCTGCGGGAAACCGTCCGGGAAGGTGGGCAGCGGTTCGGCACTCAGCAGACCCGCGATTTCCCAGTGACCGATGGTCGTATCCTTGCCGGCACTGGCTTCACGCAGGCGGGCATAGCTGCCGATGGGGGCGGCTGCGGGTGTGCCGCAGGTCACGCCGTCCAGATTGAACATGCCGAGCCTGGCAAGGTTATCACCCCTGAAATTTGGATGCCCTGCAATGGCCCCCAGTGTGTTGGTGCCGACATCGCCGAAAAGGGGTGCGTCCGGCTCTGCTCCGACGCCGAAGCTGTCGAGCACAATCAGAAATACACGTTTTGCCATGATGCTTCTCCTGTATAGTAAGTGGTAAAGGACTATTCATGGCTTTATTATACCGTAAACACCGTAAAAAGTAAACATGCAATCCATGCTTGCAAATCGGACCCGCTGGGCACAGAAGAACGCCGGTGGCCTGTAAGTCGGACTGTACCCGGGCTGTGGCAGAATTTGCACGGAACGAGCTGAAATTGTGTAAAAATTAACGGGCAGAAAGGAAACAATTTTTGTGCGGTTTTTTTCAGACGAAAGCCGTTTCCCTCTTGTCTCCCACGGCGGACTTGTAGTATAATACCGCTGAGGTTTGCTAAAGTATATAAATAGGTAGAAATGTAAAACGGAGGATAAACTTTATGCGTAAAACCAAGATCGTCTGTACTATGGGTCCGTCCACCGATAAGCCGGGCATTCTGCGCCAGCTGATGGAGAACGGCATGAACGTCGCGCGTTTCAACTTTTCTCATGGCGACTACGAGGAGCACAAGGGCCGCTATGACAAGGTACGCGCACTGTCCAAGGAGCTGGACCTGCCCATTGCCTGTATGCTGGACACCAAGGGTCCCGAGATTCGTCTGGGTGAGTTCAAGAACGGTGTGGAGAAGCTGACCACCGGCCAGAAGTTCACCCTGACCTCCCGCAGCGTAGAGGGCACGAACGAAATCTGCTCCGTCACTTACAAGGAGCTGCCACACGACGTCAAGCCCGGTGGCCGGATCATGCTGGACGACGGTCTGATCGAGCTGCACATTGACGAGGTCGGCGACACCGACATTGTCTGCACGGTCTGCAATGACGGCATCATCAAGACCAAGAAGGGCGTCAACGTTCCCGGCGTGCATCTGTCCATGCCGTATATGAGCCAGCGCGACACGAGCGATATTCTGTTTGGTGTCGAGCAGGGCTTTGACCTGATCTCCGCCAGCTTTGCCCGCAACGCGCAGGACATTATGGATATCCGCCACATCCTGGATGAGCACAACTCCAAGATCCGCATCATCGCGAAGATCGAGAACCAGGAGGGCATCGACAACATCGACGAGATTCTGACCGTGGCCGACGGCATCATGGTTGCCCGCGGCGATATGGGCGTTGAGATCGACTTTGCCGAGATCCCGGCCATCCAGAAGCACCTGATCGATCGCGCCATGAGCGCCGGTAAGATTTGCATTACCGCTACCCAGATGCTGGATTCCATGATCGTCAACCCCCGCCCGACCCGTGCCGAGATCACCGACGTGGCCAACGCCATCTACGACGGCACCGGCGCGGTCATGCTCTCCGGTGAAACAGCCGCGGGCAAGTACCCCGTCGAGGCGCTGAAGGCCATGGCTACGATTGCCGAGACCACCGAGGCAGACTCCAGCTTTGACAGTCTGGTCCACCACTCCGGTACGGACAACAGCCGCCTGAACATCAGCGCTGCCGTCGGCCATGCCGCCTGCACCACCGCTACAGACATCGGCGCTTCCGCCATCATCACGGCTTCCAAGAGCGGTGAGACCGCCCGCCTGTTGAGCCGCTTCCGTCCTGACACCCAAATTATTGCCTGTGTGCTTGATGAAACTACCCGCTGCCAGCTGAACGTCTACCGCGGCGTTACCCCGTTGCTGATGGACTACGCGACCTCCACGGATGAGCTCATCAGTATGTCGGTTGCGAAGGCCAAGACCGCGGGCCTTGTGCAGGACGGCGACCTCGTCGTCGTCACCGCCGGTGTTCCCGTCGGCATCTCCGGCACCACCAACATGATCAAGGTCCATATGGTCGGCGATTCCCTGCTGGCCGGTGTCGGCATCGGCAACCACAACGCCAAGGGTGTGGTCTGCGTGTGCCGCAACGCCACCGAGGCTGCCAAGAAGTTCAAGCCCGGCCAGATTTTGGTCGTACCCTTCACTACCAACGACACGCTGCCTTTCATGCGTGAGGCTGCCGGTATCATCACCGAGGAGGCCGGTACGAACAGCCATTCCGCCATTGTCGGTCTGACGCTGGATAAGGCCGTTATCGTTGGTGCTACCAATGCCACCCGCACGCTGAAGGACGGCATGACGATTTCCATGGACTGCGCCCGCGGTGTTGTGCAGGCGATGGCGAAGTGAGGCGGACCACGATGGAACGTATCGCGAGCTTCTGTGTTGACCACACCAGGCTGCTGCCGGGTATGTACCTGTCCCGCCAGGACGGTGCTGACGGCGAGATTTTGACCTGGGACATCCGCATGAAGCAGCCCAACAAGGGCAGCTATCTTTCCCCCGCCGCGGCTCACACGCTGGAGCATCTGTTTGCAACCTATGCGCGCAACAGCAAGTACAGCAGGGGTGTTGTCTATGTCGGCCCCATGGGCTGTTTGACCGGCTTTTACCTGCTGACCACCGGCCTGACGCCCGCCGAGGCGCTTGACCTGACCCGCAGCGCCTTTGCTTGGATGGCGGAGTATGAGGGAGAGATTCCCGGCGCATCCGCCGTCGAGTGCGGCAACTACCTGATGATGGACCCCATTGCCGCCCGCGCCGAGGCCGCCGCCATGCTGCCCGTGCTGGAGGGGCTGGATGCGGAAAAGCTGCACTATTGATTGGTAGTTCATAAAAAATGTCCGCTGCGGTAAAAATTGCAGCGGACATTTTTTATAGGGGCGGATGCAAGCATCGACCCCTACACGCAGAAAATTTAGTTTATACCACAAGAAAATTGCAATTTCCGCAGGGGGGCATCTATATGCGCCCCCTGCCACACAAAAAATGCCGCCCGTTTTGTATATCGCGGGCGGCAGTTGCTTTTTATGTAGGGATTTTAACTCAGATCAGCGCGGCGGTGATCAGGGCCATCTTGTAGACCTCTTCGGCATTGCAGCCGCGGGACAGGTCGTTGATGGGGGCGTTCAGGCCCTGGAGAATGGGGCCGTAGGCTTCAAAGCCACCCAAGCGCTGGGCAATTTTGTAGCCGATGTTGCCGGCGTTGATGTTGGGGAAGATGAAGGTGTTGGCATAGCCGGCGACCTTGGAGCCGGGAGCCTTCAGCTGGCCGACCTCGGGAGCAACGGCAGCGTCAAACTGCAGTTCACCGTCGACCTTCAGTTCGGGGTGAGCCTCCTGAACGCGGGCGGTAGCGTTGCGCATCTTGTCGACGGTCTCACCCTTGCCGGAACCCTTGGTGGAGTAGGACAGCAGTGCAACACGGGGGTCGATGCCGAAAATCTCTGCGGTGTGAGCGGTCTCGACGGTGGACTCGACGATTTCGTCCTCGGAGGGATCGATGTTGATGGCACAGTCGCCCATGGCGATGCTCTCCTCGCCGCGGGTCAGGATGAAGCAGGAGCTGACAGACTTGATGCCGGGCTTGCACTTGATCAGCTGCAGAGCCGGGCGGACGGTGTCAGCGGTGGAGTAGGTTGCGCCGCCCAGCAGGCAGTCAGCCTTGCCCTGCTTGACCAGCATGGTGCCGAAGTAATTGCCCTTGGACAGAGCGGCACGGCACTGCTCATCGGTCATCTTGCCCTTGCGCAGCTCGACCATCTTGGCGACCATCTCATCAAAGCCCTCGTAGTTGGCAGGGTCGATGATCTCGGCACCGGTGATGTCAAAGCTGCCGTCAGCAGCGGCCTTCTTGACGGCTTCGACCTCGCCCAGCAGGATGACCTTCAGGGTCTTGCCTGCCAGCAGACGGCTTGCAGCGGACAGAATACGGGCGTCGGTACCCTCGGTAAAGACGATGGACTTCGGCTCAGCCTGCAGCTTCTTCTCAAAATTTTCGAAAATGGACATAGTCTGATACTCCTCCAGTATTTATGCAGCACATAGCTGCTTAGCACTTACACAGCTATTATAGCACCCATTTTGCGCTTTGCAAAGAAAACGTGCGAAACGGCAGAAATCTGTGCAATATATGTGCGAAAAGGGAGAGCAAGGCAATATATTTCATAAAGTTAATAAAATATCAAGGGTGGTTTGTGGATTATTTATCAAATTTGCCTGTATACACAAGGCCGTAGCTTTTGTAAAATGTCTCAATATCCGCACGGCTGCGCACGACAACGGCATTCAGCAGATGACCGTCCGCTTTGCTGCGAAAGCCGATGACCGTCTCTCCGGTGCAGGTACTGCTTTCCAGCGCAATATCCGTCTCCCGCATGCCGTCAGGCGGCGTCAGCAGAGCGGCAGACTTTTTGTGCCCGGAGAACAGCACGGTAAAAAATGACACGGCGGGACACCTCCCCTGCCTGGTTCAGCGCGTAAAATAAACAGCCAGCGCCAGCTGGGCCGCAAGGATCAGCGGTATGCCCACTACAAAATACCAGTGGCGCGTCTTGTGATGGAACACGTACATACCGGCCCATGCACCGGCACTGCCGCCCAGAAGAGCCGCGCCAAACAGGATCTTCTCCGGCACGCGCCACTGCCGTGTGCGGGCGCGGTGCTTGTCCAGCCCCATCAGGCAGAAGCCGATGACATTCATAATAAGGATGTAAATCATTGCAGTATTCATATCTGTATTATACCGTGTGCGGGCGCAAAAGGCAAGCGCGGCGGGGCGTTTGAGACACTGACCACAGTGCTTTGCGGCGGGTTCGAAAAATAAAACGCCCCCGCCAAACGGCGAGGGCAGTCGGATTCAAATATCCTTGCGGGCGGCCACGCTGCTGCGCACCAAGGCACGCCTTAAACGGGCCTCGGCAAGCTGCATGTCGCGCTTATCCAGATTCTTCTGGGCCAGCAACGCTTCGGCACGGGCCTTGCTGCGGGCGGCGCGCTCGGCATCAATGGCATCGGCCCATTCAAAGGTCGTTGCCAGCAGATGGCACTCGCCGCCAAGCATGCTCAGCATACCGCCCATACAGGCTGCGCGGCGGACCGTGCCGTCCTCGAGCTTAATATGAGCCTCGCCCATGCCCAGCGCCGTGCAGATGTCGATATGCCGCGCCAGCAGCTGAAGCTGGCCGTTGATGGTGCGGCAGGATACCGACGTGACCGCGCCATCAAACGCAACGCCGTCCGGCGTCATGATCTTGAGCGGGAAAGTTGCCATACTCCCACCGCCTTACTGCTGCTTGGCCTTGGCCAGGACATCATCAATCGTACCGGCGAACAGGAAACAGCTCTCGGGGATGCTGTCGCACTCGCCGTTCAAAATCATCTTGAAGCCACGCAGGGTCTCCTTCAGCGGCACATACTGGCCGGGCATACCGGTGAACTGCTCCGCAACATGGAAGGACTGGGACAGGAAGCGCTGCACCTTGCGGGCACGGGCCACCGTGATCTTGTCCTCCTCGGACAGCTCGTCCATACCCATGATGGCTATAATGTCCTGCAGCTCCTTGTAGCGCTGCAGCACCTGCTGCACGGCGCGGGCGACCTCGTAGTGCTCCTGGCCGACAACTTCGGGCGAGAGGATACGGGAGGTGGAGTCCAGCGGGTCGACAGCCGGATAAATGCCCTGGGAGGCGATGTCACGGCTCAGAACCGTGGTGGCGTCCAGGTGGGTGAAGGTCGTGGCGGGCGCGGGGTCGGTCAGGTCGTCCGCGGGCACATAGACGGCCTGCACCGACGTGATCGAGCCCTTGCGGGTGGAGGTAATACGCTCCTGCAGGGCGCCCATCTCGGTGGCCAGCGTGGGCTGGTAGCCGACGGCAGAGGGCATACGGCCCAGCAGCGCCGAAACCTCGGAACCGGCCTGGGTGAAGCGGAAGATATTGTCGATGAAGAGCAGCACGTCCTGGTGCTTGACGTCGCGGAAGTATTCCGCCATCGTCAAGCCGGACAGGGCGACGCGCATACGGGCTCCCGGCGGCTCGTTCATCTGGCCGTAGACCAACGCTGTCTTGTTCAGAACGCCGCTCTCGCGCATTTCACCGTACAGGTCGTTGCCCTCGCGGGTGCGCTCACCGACGCCGGTAAAGACGGAATAGCCGTTGTGGGCCGTGGCGATGTTATAAATCAGTTCCTGAATCAGAACGGTCTTGCCGACACCGGCACCGCCGAACAGACCGATCTTGCCGCCCTTGGCGTAGGGGCAGATCAGGTCAACGACCTTGATGCCGGTCTCGAGAATTTCCGTGGCGGACTCCTGCTCGTCAAAGGCAGGAGCCGGACGGTGGATGGGCCAGCGCTCGATGTTCTCCGGCGCGGGCTGCTCGTCGACGGGCTCGCCCAGCAGGTTGAACACGCGGCCCAGGCACTCGTCACCAACGGGCACTTTGATCGGTTCGCCGGTATCCACGGCATCCGTACCGCGGACAAGGCCGTCGGTGGCCGCCATGGCAATGCAGCGCACGACGTTATCGCCAATGTGCTGGGCAACCTCAACGATCAGCTTTTTGCCGTTGTTTTCCAGTTCAACGGCGTTCAGAAGGGCGGGCAGTTCACCGTCCCTGAATCGGATGTCCAGTACAGGTCCCATGACCTGTACGACCTTTCCGATGTGTTTTTCTGGCATAGCACACACTCCTTTAGTGGGCTTTTTCTTTAAGGCAATACCGCATAATTCTAAGTGCCGATACGGCGAACGAGGTGCGGCAGCTGCTAAGCCAAAAGCGCAGATAATACTTTGTGTATTATCGAGCATTTTGGCAACGCAGATGCCGTGCCGCACACCGAGCCGCAGCGAGGCGCTTCGGAGCGCAACCGCCGCTTGCGGCGGCTCTTGGCGCGGAGATCCGCCGGAGCGGTGCTTAAGCCGTTAGGCGGGAATTATGCGGTGTTGCCTTAAGACTCTGCATCGGCACCGGCCACAATCTCGGTGATTTCCTGGGTGATAGCGGCCTGACGCGCACGGTTGTAGTACAGGTTCAGATGGTCGATCATCTCGCCTGCGTTCTTGGTGGCGGCGTCCATCGCCATACGGCGCGCGCCCTGCTCACTGGCAACGCTCTCGCACAGGGCACCGTAGACGACGCCCGCGAGATACTCGGGAATAATGGCGTCAAAGACGGTCTTTCCGTCCGGCTCATACATCATCAGGCTTTCGCGCTCGTGGCCCGGCTCGGGGCGCTGAGCGTCAAAGGGCAGGACCGGCAGCACGGTGGCCGTCTGGGTAAGCATAGAGACAAATTGCGTAAAACCAAGGCGGATCTCGTCAAACTCCCCTGCCAGGAATTTCTGGCAGACGAGGCGGGAAATCTCAAAGCAATCGCTGACAGACAAATCCCCTGCCTCCGCGAAAGCGGTGGTCAGGATGGCTGCCTTGCGGCGCTCAAAGTGCTCGACGGCCTTTTTGCCGATGGGCAGTACGCAATAGTCCGCGCCCTCGGCGTCCGCCTCGATGGCCTTGAGGATATTGGAGTTGTAGCCGCCCGCCAGACCGCGGTCACCCGCGATAACGATATACAGGCGGCGGTTCGTATCCCGCTTGACGAGATACGGACTGTCGAACCCCGAGTCCGCGCTGACAATGTCATACAGCGTGCTGTAGAGCGTCTCAAAATATGGGCGGCTGCCCTCGACGCGCTCCTTGGCACGGCGCAGCTTGCTGGATGCCACAAGCTCCATGGCCTTGGTGATCTGCATGGTGCTTTCGACGCTTCGGATACGCAGCTTGATTTCCTTCATGGAACCGGCCATCGGCGGCACCTCCTTTGCAGTTTATTTTTCTTTGAGGAATTGGGTTGTGAAGTCAGCCAGCACCTGCTTGAGCTGCTCCTCGGTTTCAGGCTTCAGATCGCCCGTCGTGCGGATGGTCTCCATCACGCCCGCGGCGGTGACGTTCTCGTCCAGGTACTCATACAGGCGGTGCTCATACTCTGCAATATCGGCAACGGCCACATCCTTCAGGTAGCTGTGAATGGTCGCGTACAGGATGGCAACCTGCTTTTCGACGGCGACGGGGCTGTTGCGGTCCTGCTTGAGCACCTCGACGATGCGCTCGCCCTGGGCCAGACGGGACTTGGTGTCGGCGTCCAGGTCAGAGCCGAACTGGGCGAAGCCCTGCAGCTCACGATACTGAGAGTAAATCAGCTTCAGCGTACCGGCGACCTTTTTCATGGCCTTGATCTGGGCGTTGCCGCCGACACGGGAAACCGAGATGCCGGGGTTGACGGCGGGGCGGATGCCCGCGTGGAACAGCTCTGTCTCAAGGAAGATCTGACCGTCGGTAATGGAAATGACGTTCGTCGGGATATAGGCGGAAACGTCGCCCGCCTGCGTCTCGATGATGGGCAGTGCGGTCAGCGAGCCGCCGCCCTTGGCGTCACTCAGCTTGGCCGCGCGCTCCAGCAGGCGGCTGTGCAGGTAGAAAACGTCGCCGGGGTAAGCCTCGCGTCCCGGGGGACGGCGAATCAGCAGCGAGAGCGCACGGTACGCGACAGCGTGCTTGGACAGGTCATCGTAGATGATCAGGACGTGCTTGCCCTTGTTCATGAAGTATTCACCCATGGCGCAGCCTGCGTAGGGGGCGATATACTGCAAAGGCGACAGCTCGGACGCGGTAGCGCAGACGACGGTTGTGTACGCCATAGCGCCGTTTCTCTCGAGATTCTCGACCAGCGTTGCCACGGTAGAGCGTTTCTGACCGATGGCAACATAGATGCACAGAACGTCCTTGCCCTTCTGGTTGATGATGGTATCGGTGGCAATGACGGTCTTGCCGGTCTGGCGGTCACCGATGATAAGCTCACGCTGGCCGCGGCCAATCGGAATCATCGAGTCGATGGCCTTAATGCCGGTCTGCAAAGGCTGCTTGACGGGCTGACGGTCCAGGATGCCGGGTGCCGGGGACTCAATGGCGCGGTAGTCGGCAGCCTCGATGGGACCCTTGCCGTCGATGGGCTGGCCCAGCGCGTTGACCACGCGGCCAATCATACCCTCGCCCACCGGCACGGAAACGACCTTGCCGGTGCGCTTGATGGTACTGCCCTCCTTGATGCCTTCATCATCACCAAGCAGGACGATGGAGACACTGTTTTCTTCCAGGTTCTGCGCCATGCCGTAGGTGCCGCTCTCAAACTGGACCAGCTCACCGGCCATACAGTTGTCAAGCCCCGCGGCGCGCGCAATACCGTCGCCCACCATCGTTACCGTTCCGGTCTCAGTCTGCTCAATGGCATTCTCGTAGTACTTGATTTGGGAACGGATGATGCGGGAAATCTGTTCGGGTTTCAGTTGCACTGTTTGGTTCACCACACAATCTATAGAATGGGTGCGATTTTACTTAAAGGACTGCACCGTCGATTTCTGTACGCAGGCGCTCCAGATGGCGCTGCACGGTGCCGTCCAGGCGTGTGCCGTCCATGTCAAGCCGCAGACCGCCTAAAACGGCGGGGTCCACAGTCTCGGTCAGGACGATGTTTTTGCCTGTCATTTTCTGCAATTTTGCCAGTAGCTTTTCGCGGCTGGGCGCGGTCAGCGCAATGGCCGATACTGCCGTGACCTCAAGGATATTGTGGTCAACATTGTAGCGGTCCTGATACGCGCGCAGACAGCCCGGCAGCTCACCCAGCAGATCCTCCTCGCACAGCAGCTTGAGGAAGCTGACAAGGTAGGGGTGGGCTCCCTCGAACGCCTTGTCCAGCAGGGCGCAGCGCTCCTTTTTGGGAACGCTGGGCGTCGAGAGCAGACGCAGGTACTGCGGCTCGGCTTCGATGCTGTTTACCGCGGTGCGCAGCTGCTGCAAAAGCTCGTCGGTCAGATTTTCCTCTGCCGCCAGCTCATACAAGCTGCCGCCGTAGCGCTTTGCAAGCTCGGTCATGAGGCATCCCCCACATTCCTGATAAACTCATCGATCAGGGCCTGATGGTCAGACTCGTTGATCTCACGCTCCACGACCTTACCGGCAATTTCGACAGCCATGCCGCCGATCTCATTTTTCAGGTCGTTGACAGCCTTCTTGCGTTCCTGGGCAATGTCTGCCTCCGCCGCAGCGCGGATGGACGCCGCCTCAGCCCTGGCCTCGCCGACGATCTCCTCCTCGCGCTTCTGGGCGCGGGCGGTTGCCTCGCGCAGCATGGCGTCGCGTTCATCCTTGATGCTCTGCAGGTGGTCGGCGTACTCCTTCTCGAGATCCGCAGCCTTCTGTTTGGCGGCATCCGCGTCGGCATACATCGTATCGATCTCCTGCTGGCGGTCATCGATCATCTTCTTCACAGGCTTGAAAAGGAACTTTTTCAGCACTGCAAAGGTGATGAGCATATTGCAGAAGGTAAACAGCGCAGTCCACGGGTTGACGCCTACAAAACTTTCAAAGCCCGTCATGAGCTATTCCTCCAATTCAGCAGTTTAATCAGAACACAAAGAGCAGCAGCAGCGCGATGACCAGCGAGTAAATACCGGTGGACTCGGTGATGGCGCAGCCCAGGATCATGTTGGTACGCAGGTCGTTGGCCATCTCCGGCTGGCGGGCCATGCCCTCCAGTGCCTTGCCGACGGCGTTACCTTCACCGACAGCCGGGCCGATGGCGCCAAAGCCCATTGCGATACCAGCGCCGATTGCGCAGGCAGCTTTTACGATTGCAGCTTCCATAGAAATATCCTCCTAAATAATAAATACGGATTCAGGCTTTCTCCGGGGGCGGGCAGGCATTGCCCACGTACACCATTGTCAACAGGCTGAAAACAAGGGCTTGTACGCCGCCGGAGAAAATATCGAAATACAGGCTCAGGATTCCGGGGACACCGACCTCCAGATACGGTACGCCTGTCAGCCCCAAAAGGGAGAGTGCGCCGGTCGCGGCGAAAACGATGCCGAAGATCTTGCGCGCCAGCTTTTTCGTCTTGACGCCGCTGTACAACAGCGCCGCGCCGACTGTCAGAACGAGAATTCCCACAATGACGCTCTTGCCGAGCAGACCCAGCACCGCCGCAGAAACAGTCGCCAGTGCCGAGTAGACAAGGCTTGTCAGGACGCTTCCGCCTGCAATGTTGCCGAAGTGACGGAACGCCATCGAGATCGGCTGTGCGATCTCGGAAACAAGGTTCATTGGGGTCATGACGACGATTGGCTCGGTGAAGCCCTTCAGCCAGCCGCCGACACCGTTGCGCTTGATGGAGCAGCCCCAGCAGATAAAGCTTGTCATCAGCGCCCAAGTCACCGTCGTGGACAGATCAGCCGTCGACGAGCGAAAGATGCCCGTCATGCCGATGAACGAACCGCAGATGGAACTGAGGAACAGCGCGCCGATGTAGGGTGTCCAATAACTGTTGTGCTTGCCCATCGTGCTTTCGACCATGTCATAGAGCATCGTCACGCCTTTTTCGACGAGCACCTGACGGCGGCTTGGCCGCTTTTGCAGGTTACTGCCCAGCACGACCGCCGCTATGCAAAGCAGCAGCATGACAACAAACGACGAGACCGTCGTCTGTGTGATGCCGATGCCGCCGAACAACGGGATGGTAAAGTAGATTTTCGGACCATTCATGGGGTGGAATCACCGTCCTTTGTCTTTTGTGCCGCCTGGGAATCCGGGCGGAAAAAGTCGATGAGCTTGATGCAGAACTGCGCAAAGAGCAGCGGCAGGATGGCCGCCAGCGGGTCACACAGCTCTGCACGAAACAGCAGAATATAAATGATGACCAGAATGACCGGGCGGACGACGCTCGACGTCTGAATCTCCAGCTGCGCCTTCTGCGGGCTGCCGCCGTTGGCGGCACGATTCATGGCGTTGGAGACTGTGATGCTCAGCGAGAGGAAGTTCCCCATCGCCATCACAAAGCCAATCAGAGCGCCGAGAAGCACAGCGTTGGTAAAGTGCCCGGTCAGCGCATAGACCGCCAGCATAGCGGCAATGCAGAGCGCCACGGCAACAGCCAGGCGGCTTGCCTGCTGCAATACATCACGATGCTTTTGCAAGGGTGGACTCCCCTTTCTAATGTCGGTCAAAGGATATAGGAGATGTTTTTTCGTCGTCTTTTTTGGCGGGGCGGCCCTGCCGGTCCAGCGCCTGCAGCGAGCCGCGCAGGCAGCTTACCGCGGCCAGCACCCCGACCACAACGCCGGCAGCTACGACCCAGCCGCCCAATGTGAACCGATGCCGCAGCCAGACCGAACCGGCAATGCAGAGCGTTGGCGGTACGACCACCGACAGGCCAAACTGCGTCAGCCATACAAGATGACGTGCCACATCGTAAAGACCCTTCATCGGTGCCTGACCTCCATTATCTGCCTTAATGCTACCAGTATACAACAGTTTGCAGAGTATTTCAACAGTTATTTTTCACGTATGGGGTGCGTTTTGTACAGATTTCATATCTCGTTCACAATTGCGGCATCGGTAAATTCTTCCTGCCCCGGCAGGGCTGGTCTTTCCAGAAAATCCAGCGCCAACAGCACCGGGTAAAGGTAGCTGGCCCCGTAGCAGCCGATTTTCTTGGGACCGGTGATGACCTCCCCTGCGGCCTCGAGCAGTGTAATTTTTTCCAGCGCACGTCGAACCGTGGAGACGGTGATCGACTTCCGGCGGCGGTTCACGAAAAGTTCGCCGCCGCGGATCGTATAGGTGAACGGCAGCCCCTTGGCGGTGTGGAAGGTCTCGCCCTGGTGCTGCTGCAAAAGCTGCCAGATGGCTTCTATGGTTTTTGTCATGTCACATCACGCCTTCAGTATAACAGATTTTCATTATTGCACACCATGTACAAAAAACACCGCATGACCAAAATCATGCGGTGCCATTAGGACAGTTTATTTCTTTTGCCCAAAACGGTACTCGGTGCCGTTTTTCAGGCGTTCAATGTTGGAACGGTGCAGCCAGATGACCATAGCGGCCATGATCACGCAGCAAATCGTGCTAAAAAGAATGGTAGGCAGGTTCGCACCGCGGGCAATCAGGTTGATGAGAGTGCCCACCGGGTACAGTGCAGCAATGATGATGCTGCCCAGAGAGACAATGCGGGTGACAGCGACCTCAATCAGGAAGATGCCCAGCAGCACGGCGCAGACGAGCGGCTCGGTGGCGAGAGCAGCGCCCGCGCCGACCAGCACGCCCTTGCCGCCTTTGAAGCCGAAGAAAATCGGGCGGCTGTGGCCGATCATGCAGAAGATGGCGGCCAGGTATGCACCGCAGACAGGGTCAAGCGGACTCTGCCAAGCCGCACCCGTGCCGGAGAGCAGCGCATCAAAGATAAAGCGGCCGAGGTTGACGGCTGCCACGCTCTTGCCCACGTCACCAATGGTAGTGAACACGGCGGGCAGCTTGCCGTAGGTGCGCAGAACGTTGGTCATGCCGGCGTTGCCGCTGCCATGGTTGCGCACATCGTCATTGTACATGACTTTAGAAATCAGCACGCCGAACAGGATGCTGCCCAGCAGGTAACCGCCTGCTGCGGTCAGCACGCAGGCCAGAAGGATATTTTTCACCATGGGTTACACCTTCCCTGCCTTGACCGCGCCGTCGCCGTGCTCGCGGGTAATCATCTTGATGGGGGTGCCTGTCAGACCGAACGTCTCACGAATCTGGTTTTCCAGATAGCGCTGGTACGAGAAATGGAATAGTGCTTTCTGGTTGACGAAGCAGACGAACGTCGGCGGGCGGGTCGAAATCTGGGTGATATAGAATACCTTCAGGCGCTTGCCCTTGTCAGACGGCGGCTGTACCTTGGCAGTGGCACGGGCCAGCATCTCGTTCAGTGCGCCGGTGGGCACGCGGGTACCATTCTGGACATCCACAAAGTGGATGGTCTCAAACAGTTTGTCGACGCGCTGACCGGTCTTGGCGCTGATAAAGACGATGGGGGCATAGGACATGAAGCTGAAGTCCTCCTCCAGCTTTTTGCGCATGGCGTCCATCGTGTAGCTGTCCTTCTCGACGGCGTCCCACTTGTTGACGGCGATGATGCAGGCCTTGCCCTGCTCATGCGCGTAGCCGGCGACCTTGGAGTCCTGTTCGGTGAAGCCTACCGTCGCGTCGATCATAATGACGCAGACACGGCTGCGCTCGACAGCGGCCAGACTGCGCAGGACGCTGTAGCGCTCAACGCCGCTCTCGACCTTGCCACGCTTGCGCAGGCCGGCGGTATCGGTAAAGATGAACTTGCCGTACTTGTTCTCTACCATCGTGTCGATGGCATCGCGGGTCGTACCGGCTTCGTTGGCGACGATCAGACGGTTCTCGCCCAGAATATGGTTGATGAGGCTGGATTTGCCGACGTTGGGGCGGCCAATGACGGCAACCGTGATGCGGTCATCCGTGTCTTCCTCGTCCTCCTCAAAGTTGAGGTGGGCGCAGACCGCGTCCAGCAGGTCGCCGGTGCCGTGGCCGTGCACGCCGGAGACCGGAATCAGCTCGCCGAGGCCGAGGCTGTAGAAGTCGTACAGCTCCATCGGGGGTTCGCCGACCTTATCGCACTTGTTGACAGCCAGCACAACGGGCTTGCCGCTGCGCATAAGCATTCCGGCAACGTCCTGATCCTGCGGTGTGACGCCCGCGGACAGCTCGGTCACCATGACGATGCAGTCTGCGGAATCAATGGCCAGCTGTGCCTGTTCGCGCATGTGGGCCAGCAGGCCGTCGTCAATGCGCGGCTCGATGCCGCCGGTGTCCACCAGCAGGAACTTGTGGCCGGACCACTCGCAGTCGCAGAAGATGCGGTCACGGGTGACGCCGGGGGTGTCCTCGACAATGGCGAGGCGCTGACCGGTCAGCTTATTAAAAATGGTGGACTTGCCCACGTTGGGGCGGCCCACGATGGCTACAATCGGTTTTGCCATGTCTGCCTTCCTCCCTCTCTACTCTCTTATCGTTTGAATTTTATCGTTTTGCGCTTGTGGGTGCTCAGCATTGCCTTGCAGCATCCGCCGCCGTCGGTGGGGATACTGACGGCGCGGCAGCCCAGCGCCCTGCCAAGCTCCTCCAGTGTGATGTCGTCAAGGAACTGGCCCTTCTCGTCGCGGATCATGACCTCGGGCACGGCCAGCAGGTCACTGTGCAGTTTGCCGCTGCACTGCTTGATGATGTCGGTGCCCGTGACAAGGCCCGCCACGCTGACGTTGCCGCCGAAATACTCATTTTTGATTTCGTGCACGGTGATTTTTACCTGCGGATACTTCTGCATCAGCGCATCGGCGCATTCCCGGATCAGCGGCCCGGCCAGCGTGCCTGTAACCACATCCATACTGTGGGGCAGCACCAGACCCGTGTGATTTTGCAGTTCTTCCAAGAAGGTGTCGTGGTAAAGCCGCCACATGCCAACGCCGTCCTCCAACTGCGCGAACGCATCGTAGAACTCTGCCGGAGGCAGCGGGCGCTCGGCGGTCAGATACCACTCATCGCTGGGGTAGATGACGCTGCGGCCATACTCGGCGCGGCATTTCTGTGCAAATTCTTCCAGAATATCCAGCGTGGCGGCGGCGGTTTCCTTATCGTAGGGTGTCAGCTTGTATAGACCCTTGCGGTAATCGGTCACACCGGCTGGCACGGCGGCGATGCTGCCGACCTGCGGGCGCAGGGCCAACAGGTCGGTCAGGGTGCGGCGCAGCTCGTCGCCGTCGTTGACGCCGCGGCAGAGCACGAGCTGACAGTTCAACTCGATGCCGCCCGCCGCCAGTCTGGGCAGATAGTCGAGCACCTCGCCGCCGCGCTTGTTGGCCAGCATCCGTACCCGCAGTGCGGGGTTTGTCGTGTGGACCGAGACGAAGATTGGGCTGATATGCATCTGGATGATACGGTCAATTTCGTGGTCGGTCAGGTTCGTCAGCGTGATATAGTTGCCGAACAGGAAGGAGAGCCGCTCGTCGTCATCCTTAAAATAGAGCGGCTCCCGCATACCGGGCGGCAGCTGGTCAATA